>WNGL01007232.1_pt1 | contig 14690 bp, 17 predicted proteins | sample 5400591 | NCBI WGS metagenome assembly WNGL01 (sample SAMN13153377, study PRJNA577476) | soil metagenome | isolation source: 80 cm soil or saprolite under Garry oak tree replicate 1 | place: USA:California | collected 2016-06-15
TCGCCTTGGACGACGCCTTCCGGGTGCTCCTGATCCGGCAGTACCGCCACCCCGTGGGCCGGCTGCTCTGGGAGATCCCGGCCGGCCTGCGCGACGTCGCCGGGGAGCCGCCCTGGGCCACCGCGCGGCGCGAGCTGCTCGAGGAGGCGGGCTACCGGGCGCGCGACTGGCGGGTACTCGCCGACTACTACTCCTCGCCCGGTTTCAGCACCGAGCGCCTGCGCGTCTTCCTGGCCCGCGACCTGGAATTCGTCCCGGCGGCCGATCGCGACTTCGTGCCCGCGGACGAGGAAACCCAGCTGCTGTCGGCCTGGCTTCCGCTGGATGAGGCGGTGCGCAAGGTCTTCGCGGGCGAACTGCACAACGGGGTCGCGGCGCTGGGGATCTTGGCGGGTTATGCTGCCAGGTCAGAGGGTTTCGACCGGCTTCGCCCCGCCGATGCGCCCGAAGAGCAATGACGCTCTGGAAAGGACCACCATGAAGGTTGGAATTCCCCGGGAGATCAAGAACCACGAGTACCGGGTGGCGATCACGCCCGCCGGCGTGCACGAACTGGTCCGCGGCGGCCATCAGGTGGTCATCGAGGCAGGGGCGGGCGAAGGCTCGTCCATTCCCGACGAGGACTTCGTCACGGCCGGCGCGAAGATCCTGCCGACCGCGGACGACGTGTGGGCCGAAGGGGACATGATCCTCAAGGTCAAGGAGCCGATCGACCAGGAGTACCACCGCATGCGCTCCGGCCAGGTCCTGTTCACCTACCTGCACCTGGCCGCGTCCAAGGCCTGCACCGACGCGCTGCTCAGCTCGGGCATCACGTCGATCGCGTACGAGACCGTCCAGCTGCCCGACGGGTCGCTGCCGCTGCTCGCCCCCATGTCCGAGGTCGCGGGCCGGATGGCGCCGCAGGTCGGCGCGCACCACCTGCAGCGCGACGGCGGCGGCCGCGGGGTGCTGATGGGCGGGGTGTCGGGCGTGTACGCGGCCAAGGTGGTCGTGCTCGGCGCGGGCGTGTCCGGCATGAACGCGGCCGCGATCGCGCTCGGCATGCAGGCCGAGGTGCTGCTGGTGGACAAGAACGTCGCCAGGCTCCGCCAGGCCGACGCCATCTACCAGGGGCACTGCCAGACGGTCGCGTCCAACGCCTACGAGATCGAGCGCGCGGTCATCGACGCCGACCTGGTGATCGGCGCCGTTCTCGTGCCGGGCGCCAAGGCGCCCAAGCTGATCAGCAACGAACTCGTCTCGCGGATGAAGTCCGGAGCGGTGCTGGTCGACATCTCGATCGACCAGGGCGGCTGCTTCGAGGACTCCAGGCCCACCACGCACGCCAACCCCACCTACCCGGTGCACGACACGCTGTTCTACTGTGTCGCCAACATGCCGGGCGCCGTCCCGCACACCTCCACCTACGCGCTGACCAACGTCACGCTGCCCTACGCGGTCGAGATCGCCAACCGCGGCTGGCGCGACGCCCTGCGCGCGGATGCCGCCCTGGCCCGGGGCCTGTCCACGCACGCCGGCCTGCTGACCAGCGAACCGGTCGCCGAGGCCCACGCGTTGCCGTACACCCCGCTCAGCGAGGTGCTCAACTGAGCCAGCCGCTAGCTGACGCGCTCCGCGGCTACCTGCAGTACCTGGTCGTGGAGCGCGGGCTGGCCGCCAGCACGGTCGAGTCCTACCGGCGGGACCTGCGCCGGTACGCCGCGACGCTGGCCAGCCGGGGCACGCCGCGCTGGCGGTCAGCTCCTCGGCGCGCGCCGTCATCGCGGTCCGCGGCCTGCACGCGTTCGCGGCGGCCCAGGGCCTCGCCGACACCGATCCCGCCCGCGAGGTCCCGCCGCCGGCACCGCCCAGGCGGCTGCCCAAGGCGATCACGGTCGAAGCGGTCGAGCGCCTGCTCGACGCGGCCGGCCCGGGGCCCGACGATCTGTCCGCGGACCCCCGGCTGCTGCGGGACCGGGCGCTGCTGGAATTCCTCTACGGGACCGGGGCGCGCATCTCCGAAGCGACCGGGCTCGACGTCGACGAACTGCAGCTGGGCGCCGACCCGGTGATCCGGCTGATCGGCAAGGGCGGCAAGCACCGGGTGGTGCCGGTGGGCCGCTTCGCCGTGCGGTCGCTCGAGGCGTACCTGGTCCGGGCCAGGCCCGGCCTCGCCGCGGCGTCCCGCCGCGCGTCGTCGACCCCGGCGGTGTTCCTCAACGCCCGCGGCGGCCGCCTCACCCGGCAGGGCGCCTGGGGGGTGCTGCACGCCGCGGCCGGCCGGGCCAGGCTGGCCGAGGTGTCACCGCACACGCTGCGGCACTCGTTCGCCACCCACATGCTCGACGGCGGCGCCGACATCCGGGTGGTGCAGGAACTGCTCGGTCACGCGTCGGTCACCACCACCCAGGTCTACACCCTGATCACGGTCGACCGGCTCCGCGAGGTCTACGCCTCCTCCCACCCCCGCGCCCTCGGCTGACCGGTCGTAGAAACGCTGACCGCCCCGCGCCACCGTCTCCACCGCCACCAGCAACATCAGCGGAAGTGGCGCGTGAGCTCGTTGGCGTAGGAGCGTCCCAGGGTGTCCTTGTGATCGGCGATCCACCGGCTCAGCGCGGTCTCGCCGGTGGCGGGACCGTCGGTGTCGGCCAGCCCGTCCGCCATCGCCTGGTATTCCTCGGCGGTGAGCAGCGTGTCGCGCAGCGCCAGGCCGATTACCCGCGCGGCGGGCGGGATGAGCGCCCCGGGCACCCGGACCACCTGGCTGCGGCTGCCCACCGCGGCCCTGATCGTGTCTACCAGGGCGAGGAAGGCAGGCCGTTCGGGTCCCACCGCGTCGATGATCTCGGTGGCCGGCGAATCCGCGGCCCGCACCGCCAGCCTGGCCAGGTCATCGACGTGAATGGGACGGATGCGGTACTCGCCGGTGCCGCCGACCGCGAACACCGGCAGGCGGCGCAGCAGCCAGGCGATGTTGTTGATCAGGACGCCGTGGCCGCCGAACAGGATGGCCGGCCGCAGCACGGCGTGCGAGACGCCGAGATCGCTCAGCGCCAGCTCCACCGCCGCCTTGCCGCGGAAGTACGGGTAGGGCGAGTCCGGGCTGGGGTTGGTGATCGAGACGTGCACGATCCGCTGCACGCCCGCCTGGGCCGCGGCCTGGAACAGCACGCGCGAGCGGGCCACCGCCACCGGGTGGTCGACCGGCCCGTGCGCGAACCGGATCCAGTAGGTGTTGAACAGCGTCCGGGCGCCGCGCAGCGAGTCGGTGAGCGCGGCGACATCGGCGAAGTCCAGCGGCCTGACCTCGATGCCGCTCCCGGCCGGCGCCCGGCCCGGATGGCCGGTCAGGGTGCGCACCCGGCGCCCCGACGCCTGCAACTCGCGCGTGATGGCCGCGCCGGAGTAGCTGAAGGCCCCGGTCACCACGTCGAAACTCATCCGCGTGCGCCAAGTCCGGCCACCAGCGCGCGCAGGGTCTGGCCCAGCGGAGCGTCCAGCGTCGCGGTGGCGTACTCGTCGCCACGGGTCGCGCCCTGGTTGACGATCACCACCGGGCGGCCGAGCTTCGCCGCGTGCCGGACGTACCGGAGCCCGGACATCACGGTCAGCGACGAACCAAGGACGAGCAGGGCGCTGGACGCCTGGACCATCGCGTAGCAGGCTTGCGCCCGTGGCCTGGGCACGTTCTCGCCGAAGAACACCACGTCGGGCTTGAGCACGCCGTGGCAGGCGGCACAGTCCACGACCGTGAACGACTCGGTCGCCTCGTCGTCAAGGACGGCGTCCCCGTCGGGGTTGAGGCCGGCCGCGAGCCGCGCGCCCCAGCCCGGGTTGGCCGCCTCGAGCCGCCGGTCCAGCTCGGCGCGCTCGGTCCGCCGCCCGCAGGACAGGCAGGTGACCCGGTGCAGGCTGCCGTGCAGCTCGGTCACCGAGTAGGCGCCCGCCGCCTGGTGCAGGCCGTCCACGTTCTGCGTGATGATCCCGGTCAGCAGCCCCCGGCGGCTCAGCTCGGCCACGGCGCGATGACCGTCGTTCGGGACCGCCCGGGCGACGTGCCGCCAGCCGAGGTAACTCCGGGCCCAGTACCTGCGCCGGGCCGCCGCGCTGCCGGTGAAGGCCTGATAGGTCATCGGCGCCGGCCCGGACACCCGCCGGGCCAGGCCGGTCGGGCCGCGGTAATCCGGGATCCCCGACTCGGTGGACAGCCCCGCGCCGCTCAGGATGAGTACGCGGCCCGACGCGACCACGTCGACCAGGGTCCCGAACGATCCGGCGGTGCGCGCCTCGGTCAGCTGGGTCACGCTTCCACCCTAGAGGGCCGCCGCCCTGATCGCCTGGGACACGGCCGCCGCGCCCTCCCGGCCGAACAGGATCGTGTAGTAGTTCACCTCCGGCACGACCTGCGGCCGCAGCGCCGGGACGCGTTCGGTCCACGCCTGGACGACCTCGCGCGGGATCATCGGCGGCGGTTCGCCGAACATCCCGGCCGGCGCGGTCAGCAGCGGCGTCGGCCTGGTCAGCCGCAGCAGCGCGTCCTCGAACGGCTTCTCCGCCAGCACGTCACGCCCGTCGGCGCGGACCGCGTCCGCGACGGCGCGGCACCGCAGTTCGCCGGGCTCGCCGACCAGGTCGTAGCGGAGGTACGCCTCGACGTCGGCGGTCCAGTGGCCGGCCAGCGCCGGGTGGGCCCGCCAGAAGTCCAGGTACGCCTCGGTGCCGGGAAACACCTGCCCCAGCCGGGCGAGCGCCGGGCCCAGCGAGGCGTCGAGCACCGCGTCCAGGTCGGCGCCTTCCGGCACCGGCAGCGGAAGCCCCCCGTCGACGAGGACGAGCCTGCGTACCAATTCCGGATGCGCGTCGCGGGCGAGCAGCGCGATATACGCGCCCATCGAATGCCCCGCCAGCACCGGCCGCCCGCCGAAATGGCGCAGCACCGCCACCACGTCCTGGGCGTGCCTATCCAGGCCGAACGGCCCGGGCAGGTCGCGGCTGTGGCCGCGACCTCGCAGGTCAGGCGCGGCCAGCGTCCAGTCAGGTGGCATATGGCGCGCAACCGCCTGCCACGACATTGCCGAAGCCGTAATTCCGTGTACGGCGACCGCCACGCGTTTGCCCGTCCCCCACAGGAGCACACGCAGGTCCCCGCCGTCCACTGCCACATTGAGCAGTCGGAGTTGCATGTTCACCCTCCTGAGCCCATTATCCGCCTTCACGTTGATCGCGCGATGTAAGTCGTAGATAAAGGTTTACCTGTAAAACCATGCCATGCTGGACTCGGGAAGGAATGCCAGGTAAAACCGGGCTTGGAGGTGAGCCGATCATGTCTGCGGCCCTTAGTTACTCGTCGGGAGAATCCAGGACGCCACTGCTGGGCGACACGATCGGCGGCAACTTCGACGCCACCGTGCGGGCGTTCGCGGACCGCGAGGCGCTGGTGGACCGGGCGGACGGGAGCGGTTCAGCGCGGCGGTGGACCTACGCCGAACTCGCCGCAGACGTGGACGCGCTCGCGCTCGGATTGCTCGGGCTTGGCATCGCCAAGGGGGACCGGGTCGGCATCTGGGCGCCGAACTGCGCCGAGTGGACGCTCACCCAGTACGCGACCGCGAAAATCGGCGCGATCCTGGTGAACATCAACCCGGCGTACCGCGCCCGTGAGCTCGAATTCGTGCTCAACCAGTCGGGCAGCACGCTGCTCGTGGCGGCCGAGAAGCTGAAGACCTCCGACTACGCCGGGATGATCGCCGAGGTGCGGCCGCGCTGCCCGAACCTGGCGAACGTCGTGCTGCTCGCCAGCCCGCAGTGGGACGCGCTGCTGGAGAACGGGCGCCGCCGGGACCGCGGGGCGCTCGACGCCATCGAACTGGACACCGACGATCCGATCAACATCCAGTACACCTCGGGGACCACGGGATTCCCGAAGGGCGCGACGCTCTCGCACCACAACATCCTCAACAACGGCTTCTTCGTCGGCGAGCTGTGCAACTACACCGAGGCCGACCGGATCTGCATCCCGGTGCCGTTCTACCACTGCTTCGGCATGGTCATGGGCAACCTCGCCGCGACCAGCCACGGGGCGTGCATGGTCATCCCCGCGCCGGCCTTCGACCCGGTGGCGACCCTGCAGGCGGTGCAGGCCGAACGGTGCACCTCGCTCTACGGCGTGCCCACCATGTTCATCGCCGAGCTGTCCGCACCAGGCTTCGCCGGCTACGACCTGTCCAGCCTGCGCACCGGGATCATGGCAGGCTCGCCGTGCCCGGTCGAGGTCATGAAGCAGGTCATCGAGCAGATGTCGATGTCCGAGGTGGCGATCTGCTACGGCATGACGGAGACCTCGCCGGTGTCCACCCAGACCCGCGCCGACGACTCGCTCGACCGCCGCGTGTCCACCGTCGGCCGGGTCGGCCCGCACCTCGAGGTGAAGGTGATCGACCCCGAGACCGGCCGGACCGTGCCGCGCGGCACGCCCGGCGAGCTGTGCACCCGCGGGTACTCGGTGATGCTCGGCTACTGGAAGCAGCCGGACAAGACCGCCGAGGCCGTCGACGCGGCGCACTGGATGCACACCGGCGATCTCGCGGTCATGGACTCCGACGGGTACCTGGCCATCACCGGGAGGATCAAGGACATGGTGATCCGCGGCGGCGAGAATGTCTACCCGCGGGAGATCGAGGAGTTCCTCTACACCCACCCCGACGTCCTGGATGCCCAGGTCATCGGCGTTCCCGACGCCAGGTACGGCGAGGAGCTGATGGTCTGGGTGCGCCTGCGCGCGGGCGCGCCGGCGCTGACCGCCGAGGCGCTGCGCGAGTTCTGCGCCGGGCAGCTGGCGCACTACAAGATCCCGCGGTACGTGCACATCGTGGACGAGTTCCCGATGACGGTGACCGGCAAGGTGCGCAAGGTCGAGATGCGCGAGCGTGCCGTCGAGATCCTCGGCCTGGACGCCGGCGGGTAGGCTCCGGACGGTGAAGGTCCTGATCGCCGGGGGCGCCGGGTACATCGGCAGCACGGTCGCCTCGGCCTGCGCCGACGCGGGCATCAGCCCCGTGATCCTGGACCGCCTGGTTACCGGCAGGCGCGAGTTCACCGCGGGCCGGGCGTTCTACCAGGGCGACATCGCCGACGGCCCGCTGATCGACCGCATCTTCGCCGAACACCCCGATATCGACGCCGTCGTCCATTGCGCGGCCCTGATCGTGGTCCCGGACTCGGTGGCGGACCCGGTCCGCTATTACCGGGCGAACGTCGCCGGCACCCTGGAGTTCGCCGCGCACCTGCTGCGCAACCGGTGCGAGCGGCTGATCTTCAGCTCCTCGGCTTCCATCTACCGCGCCAGCGAGGACCTGAGCGTCGACGAGGACTCGGCCGTCGACCCGCAGAGCCCGTACGCGCGGACCAAGGCGGTGTGCGAGGCCATGCTCGCCGACATCGCCGCCGCCCAGCCCGTCCGGGTGCTGTCGCTGCGGTACTTCAACCCGATCGGCGCCGACCCCAAGATGCGGACGGGGCTGCAGGTGCGGCAGCCGACGCACGCGCTGGGCAAGATGATCCAGGCGCACGACGAGGGCGTCCCGTTCCTGATCACCGGAACCGACTGGCCGACCAGGGACGGTTCTGGCATCAGGGATTACGTCCACGTCTGGGACCTCGCCGCCGCGCACGTGGCCGCGCTCACCCGGTTCGACTCCCTGCCCAGTCCGGTGGCCGTCATCAACCTGGGCAGCGGCACGGGCACCACGGTCCGCGAGCTTCTCGTCGCGTTCAGCCGGGTAACCGGCCATCCCGTCGAGGCGCGTGAGGCGCCCCGCAGGCCCGGCGACGTGGCCGGCGCCTACAGCCGCATCGGCCGCGCGGAACGACTGCTCGACTGGCGTCCGCAGTACGACATCGCCGAGGGCATCCGGGCTTCGCTCCAGTGGGCCGCCCTCCGTGACGAGATCCTCCGTGACGAGATCCTCCCTGACGATCACGTCACCCGCCGTCCCTGACGGACACGTTACCCGCGGCGTCGCCGAGAGTAATCGCGCCGGCACCGAAAATCGGGCCCGGATTCGGACTCAGTGGCGGTGTCAATATGACGGAAAAGCGTGTCGTGGTCGTGCATGATGATGATCACGAAGTTCCTGGCGATAGAGATTGGTAAATGATTGTATTGGCGGATATCGGCGGAGAGCGTATGATCGAACAACTTTGGTAGCCGGCCCCGTCCACCCACCGCGGGGCTGTGGGGGAGCGGAGATGGGCCAGGAGCTTCAGCGACGTACACCGGGAGCGGTGTCTCCTCGGGCGGATCCGTCGTGGCCGGCAGTGGCGAGTACCACGATGCGACTGTGGCTGGACAGGCATTATCGGCGCCGCGCAGGCCGGCGGCGGCTTGTGCTCGTGGTCAGCGGGCTCGTCGCCATGGCGGTGGGGGCCGGGGTGACGCTGGCTTTCACCGAGCGAGGGCAGGCGGCCCCCGCCCGGCCGGGCGTCACCGCGGCGAGCCCGAACGCGCTGCAGGTGGCCGGGGCCGACCGTGGTCAGGCGGCGACCTGGATCGCCCGCGAGGTCGCCCCCAACATCGTCGTGGGTTGCGACCCTGAGATGTGCACCGCGTTGCAGCACAGCGGCTTTCCCGCAGGTCAGCTCATGGAACTGCAGCCGTCGGCTCCTGACCCGCTCGGCTCGCAGCTGATCGTCGCGACCCCGGTCATCCGGAGCCAGTTCGGTACCCGCCTGACCACCGTCTACGCGCCGCTGGTGATCGCCGCCTTCGGCTCAGGCGCCGAGCGGGTCGAGGTTCTCTACATCGCGCCTGATGGCAGCAAGGCCTTCGAATCTCGGCTCGGCACAGAGCGGAGGAGCCGTGTCGCCGCGGGCCAGCAATTGGTGACCAACAAGCACGTGCAGGCCTCCGCGGCCGCGCGCACGGCCCTTCTGGCCGGTCAGGTTGATTGGCGTCTGCTTGTAACACTTTCGACACTTGCGGATCTAATGCCGATTCACCTGATAGCGTTCGATGACCCTTCGCCTGGGGCGAGTCCTGACGTCCCGCTGCGCGGCGCTGAACTTGGCGCCGCCGCACCGACAGGCTTGCCGGCGGTGGTCGCGTTCCTGAGAGCCCAGCAAAGCCAGTACGCTCCGGCGGTGGCCCGCATAACTCAGATCGCGAACGGGCAGCAAGTGGTCATCGTACGGTACGACGCTCCGGGTCCTATGGGCCTGGGGGGCTCATAGAGATTCAACAGCTTGGGGAGGGATCAACGTGAGGTTTCCGAAAATAACGAGACGAATCACGATGCTTACCGCCGCGTCGGCTTTGCTGCTGGGCATTCCGGCCGCCGCTACGGCTTCGGCATCATCGGCCACGGCAGGTACGGGCTGGATCAGGCTCGCTCACCTGTCTCCGAATACCCCGCCGGTCGACGTATACCTTTACTCGTTCGGCAATTCCAATGCGCAGATCGTGCTGCATCACGTCGCCTACGGGACGGTCTCGCCCTACGAGGCGGTCACCCCGGGTGACTACAGCGTGGCCATGCGCGCGTCCGGGGCCGCTCCGTCGAGCCAGCCCGTCCTGTCCACCAGCGTCACGATCGCCGATGGCAAGGCCTACACGGTGGCCGGCATGGGACCGGAGTCGGGCCTGCGGCTCCAGGTCATCAACGACACCCTGACCACGCCGGCGGGCAAGTCCCTGGTGCGGGTGATCCAGGCCTCGCTCAAGCAGCAGACGGTCAAGTTCCACTGCAGCTGCGGCGGCGACATCGCGGCCAAGGCGTCGTTCGCCTCCGTCAGTCCGTACGCGCCCATCCCGGCGGGCACCTGGACCATGTCCGCGACCGGGCCAAGCTCGTCGGCGCGCCTGCCCGTCACGCTCGTCTCGGGCACCGTCCACACCGAGGTCGTCCTCGACGGAGCCAACGGCCTCGAGATCGTCAACCTGGAAGACGCCGCCGGAGCGGGCAAGCCGCCGCTGGGCGGGGTCACCACCGGGTTCGGCGGCACCGCCGGGCACGGTCCCGGATCGCCTTTGCCGTGGGTGGCGCTCATCGGCGTCGGCACGCTGGTCGCCCTGACCGGCGGCCTCAGGCTGCGCCGCCGCGGGCTGAACCGTCAGCTGAACAACGGGATCTAAGGATGCCGATCCGCAGGCCGGCCGCGATGGCTTTCGCGGCCGGCCTGGTCGTAATCGTGGGCGGCACGGCGGGCCTGCTGCTGACGCGGCACTCGACCCCCGCCCTGCGCCCGGTGGCGAACGGGGTGGTGAACGGGGTGGCGGCGTTCCCCGCGCCCACCGGCCCGATCGTCGCCCCGCCCGAGTCGGGTCAGCAGCCCGCGGTCGCGAGCCCGGTCTCGCTCACCATCCCGCTGATCGGCGTGAAGACCAACCTGATCACCCTGGGCCTGGCCCAGGGCGGCGCCATGCAGGTGCCGTCCTCCACCACGGTCGCCGGCTGGTACACGGGAAGCCCGCGGCCGGGCGCGATCGGCTCGGCCATCATCGTGGGCCACATCGACAACAAGACCGGTCCCGGGGTGTTCATCAAGCTGCCCGACCTGCGGCCGGGCAACGACGTCTACGTGAAGCGGGCGGACGGGACCACCGCGGAGTTCCGCGTCACGTCGGTCCGGACGTACCTGAAGGACCAATTCCCGACGCAGACCGTGTACGGGCCCACTCCGGACGCCGAACTGCGCCTGATCACCTGCGGCGGCGCGTTCGACCCCGTAACCAACCACTACCTGAGCAACATCGTCGTCTACGCCACCGAGGTGAAGTAGCGGCGAGACTGGGACCATGACGCCACAGGAGCGCTACGAGGACCTGGTCGACGAGTTCACGGGGATGGACGGGGTGACCCCGCCGACGGGCGGCAGCGGGTTCGGCCGCGGCGCGCTGCGCTACCACCGTAAGATCTTCGCGATGTTCGTCCGCGGCCAGCTGGTGGTCAAGCTGCCGCGGCCGCGCGTGGACGAACTCGTGGCGGGCGGCCACGGCGAGCGGTTCGACGCCAACAAGGGCACGCCGATGAAGGAGTGGTTCAGCCTCGACGCCGGCTCCTCGCTGCCCTGGACGCCGCTGGCCCGCGAGGCCCTGGACTTCGCGATCGCCCAGGGCGGCCCGGCGCACCGATGAGTTTGCGCCCAGGCCTCCGTTACACGGGTGAGAATCGGCGCCGGGCCGATTCCGACGAGGAGGCTATGACATGGACTACAAGCTGGAACTGGTGCTGATCCCCGTCGCCGACGTGGACCGCGCGAAGAAGTTCTACCTGGAGAACATGGGTTTCGTCCTGATCGTCGACACCCCGATCGGGGAGGGCCAGCGCGTGGTCCAGGTCGTCCCGCCGGGCTCGGAGTGCGCGATCGGGTTCGGTACGGGCATCACCTCGGCCGAACCTGGCTCGGCTCAGGGCCTGCACCTGGTCGTGCCCGACATCCTCGCGGCGCGGGCCGAACTGACCGAGCGCGGCGCGGCCGTCGGCCCGGTGAAGCACATGACGTCCGGCGGGTGGGTGGACGGACCAGACCCGGAGCGCGGTAACTACCAGTCGTTCGCCGAAATCACCGACCCGGACGGCAACATCTGGCTGCTGCAAGAAGTCGACCGCAGCAAGGCGTGACGATGGGTCGTTCGGAATCATTCCCTGACTCGGACCCGACGGTGAGCGCGGCGGTCGCGGGTGACGAGCCCGCGTTCGCCGCGCTCGCCGAGCGGCACCGGCGCGAGCTGCACGTCCACTGCTACCGGATGCTGGCCTCGTTCGACGAGGCCGAGGACGCGGTGCAGGAGACGTTCCTGAAGGCCTGGCGCGGCCGGGAGGGCTTCGGCGGCGGCTCGCAGTTCCGCGCCTGGCTGTACCGGATCGCCACCAACGTCTGCCTGGACATGCTGCGGCGCAGCTCGCGGCGCACGGCCGGGAACTCCTTCGCCGAGGTGCCGTGGCTCCAGCCCTACCCGGACGTGCTGCTCGACCAGGCCGCGCCGGGCGAGGAGCAGCCCGAGGCGGTGGCCGTCCGGCGGGAGACGATCTCGCTGGCGTTCCTGGCCGCCCTGCAGGTCCTGCCGCCCAGGCAGCGCGCGGCGCTGATCGCGCGCGACGTGCTCGGCTGGCCGGCCGCCGAGACCGCGTCGGCCCTCGGCACCAGCGTCGCCGCGGCCAACAGCGCCCTGCAGCGGGCCCGGGCGACGATGCAGTCGCATCTGTCGCCGCAACGCGCCGAGTGGTCGGCGCGGGAGCCCAGCGCCGCCGAACGCGACCTGGTGGAGCAGTTCATCGCGGCGCACGAGCGGTGCGACGCCGAGGCGGCCATGGCCATCGCGGCCCGGGACCTGCGGGTGACCATGCCGCCGCTGCCTTACCGCTTCGACGGGCCCGACGCGATCAGGCCGCTGATGGCCGAAGCGGCCGCGATGGGCGAATGGCGGCTGATCCCGGTGGACGCCAACCGGATGCCGGCCGCCGCGAGCTACCTGCGCCGTCCGGGCGACAGCGAGTTCCGCGCGTTCAAGTTCGACGTGATGCGCATCGAGGCCGGGACGATCGCCGAGATCACCACGTTCAACGCCGCCCTGTTCCCGGCGTTCGGCCTGAAGCCGACGCTGTAGCGGGGAGCCCGAGGTGATCCGCCGGTGAGCGAGATCTTCGAGTACGCGCTGATCCGCGTGGTTCCCCGGGTCGAGCGCGGCGAGGCCATCAACGTGGGCGTGATCGTCTACTCGCAGGCGTACCGCTACCTGTGCGCCCGGATCGAGCTGGACGAGCCCCGCCTGCTGGCCGTCGACCCGGCCGCCGACCTGGACGCGGTCCGGTCCGGGCTGTCGGCGTTCGAGAAGGCCTGCACCGAAGGCCCGCTGGCCGGCCGCCCCCTCGGCGAGCGTTTCCGCTGGCTCACCGCGCCGCGGTCCACCATCGTCCAGCCCGGCCCCGTACACACCGGCCTCACCGCCGACCCCGCCGCCGAACTAACCCACCTCTTCGACACCCTCGTCCGCCTAGCACCGTGACACCTGACGCGGTCCGGACCGCCGTAGGGTCTACCCTCGCTGGTGTGACCGAGAACTTTGATCCCGTCGCGTACAACCGGGCCGCCTGGGACCGCGAGGCGGACCGGGGGAGCGAGTGGACCCGCCCCGTCGGCTCTGACGTCATCGACCTGCCAGAAGCCGAGCGCCGCCGCGCCTACGGCGACGGGCCGATCGAGTACAGCCACACGCTGACCGAACAGGTCGGCGGCCAGCTAGAAGCCGGCTTCACCATGACTCACCTGATCGAGGCGCCGCACCATGCCGACGCCACGGCCCGGTACATGCCCGGCTACTTCGCCACCCGCGCCGTCAAGCAGCGCTACTCCGCGTCCCCGAACGCCAGCACCCGGTCGAGCACGCCCCCGCCGGCCTCGTAGGTCGGCCTCAGAAAAGCGCTGCTACCTCCGGCAGTGACCGGACCACCGTGGTGCCCGCCGACGGCGCCTGCCCGTCGAGGCTGCCCCGGACGATCTGCGCCGCGCTGATGCCCACCGCGACGCTGCCCGCGCAGTAACCCGCCTGGTCGTCCACGAACACGGCGGCGTCGGCGGTCACCCCGAGCCGGTCGAGCGCGCACAGGAAGATCTCCGGCGCCGGCTTGGCCGCGCCCACCTCACAGGACAGGACCAGGGTGTCGGCGAGCGCGTCCACGCCGAACGCGGTCAGCACCGGGCGCGTGTTCTCCGTGCAGTTGCTCACGATCGCGACCTTGATGCCCCGGGCCCGGAGGTTCTCCAGGAACGGGATCGCGTCGTCGAACAGCTGAGAATTCGCGAGCAGCAACTCCCGGTCCGCTTTCACCATCTGGCGCACCAGTTCGGGCTGGGGTTCCTGGCCGTGCGCCCGCAGGATCTCGCCGAACGCCTCGGCTTTCGACATCCGGCCGTCGCTGAGCATGGAGTGGAGCCGGTTGTAGCCGTCGTTCCAGGCGTCCGCCGGAAGGCCGGCCAGAGCGGACAGCTCGCGCCTGAGAACCGAGAAGTCGCAGGTCACAATCGTGTCGTAGGCGTCCACGAGGCATGCTTCGAGCCGGGGCACACGATCAGCCTACGTGACCTGTGATGGCGGCGAGGCGGTCGCGCTGCTCCGGCGTCAGCCGCTCCGCCAACTCTAGAGCCCCGACGTTCGCGGTGACCTGTTCGGGACGGGTCGCCCCGAACAGCACGGTGGTGACGGACGGATCGAGCAGCGCGAATGCCATCGCGAGGCTAGCCGGGTCGGTGCCGATGTCCCGGGCCAGGGCGGCCAGTTCGCGGCCGGCCGCCACCCCGGGCGCGTAGCGCGGCTGGCCGAGCATGCCCGCCGCGCGGCCGGCCGCGGGATCCTGGTCGTACTTGCCGGTCAGAACGCCGCCCGCGAGCGTGTAGGACGCCACGATCGCGACGCCACGGTCCGCGGCCAGGTACCGCATAGCCGGATCGTCGACGATCTCCTGCCGCAAGCGATACGAGCGTCAGGGCATCCTCGTCGAGGAAGCCGCGCTCGAGCAGGCCGAACAGGAGTGTCTCGCCGACGAGGACGCCAGGATGCTCCGCCGTGAACGGGACCGCGAGCGCCGTGCCGTCGAGGACGTCCGGTTGCAAGCCCGCATGACGGCGGAAATCGTCCGGCTGTTTCCTCGCTGCCCGCCCGCGCGCGCCGAGGAGATCGCCCGCCATACCGCCCTGCGCGGCAGCGGCCG
>WNGL01005760.1_pt1 | contig 14685 bp, 11 predicted proteins | sample 5400591 | NCBI WGS metagenome assembly WNGL01 (sample SAMN13153377, study PRJNA577476) | soil metagenome | isolation source: 80 cm soil or saprolite under Garry oak tree replicate 1 | place: USA:California | collected 2016-06-15
CGTTGCTGAATCTTTACCGGAGCAACATTCTTTTCCCATCGAGGTAACGATCGTTGAAGATGGGCAGGATCAACCCATAGTATGGAGTGGAGAAGCTTACCAGGTAATCCTGGGCAATACTCGTCGCTACGCAAATGCCATAGAACTTACACCTGACGTCTATCTCGATGACGGCAAAATAGAACTCTGTGTAATTACGACGGGTAACACCATTACGACACTTCAGCAAATTACCTCGCTGTTGTTCAGACATAAGACTGATACAGTCACTGCCAAACACTTTCTTGCTACGCACTACTTGATTACTCTGCCTGCCTCTATCCATATACATCTCGATGGAAGCTCTGTCCAACTGGAAGACTACCTGAACAAGTCAGACCGTGAAGCGCTCCGCCAGGAGCAACACAGGGAACATGTTATGATAACCTATCGCTTTGATGCTATTCCACACGCACTGCGAACAGCGATTCCACGTACCTATGACAATACTCTGTTTGAGCATGCGGGCCGGCAAGAAGAGAGCTATACCGAGACTCAACAGCGAATGGAGAAGGGAACTGTTGATCAAGACGACAAGCCGCATGAGAAATTACAGTGCGAATACACTAATCTTGTCAAGATGCTAATTGAGCATGGATACAAGGTTAAACTAACTGGCGTTGCAACAATGCAGGATAAGAGACAAACGAGTATTTTTGCGGGCAGTATGGTCAATCAACGTACAGGTGAATCCAGGCCCGTTGCTGTGCGCATCGATGAGAACACGCTTGTCCTCTCGTATTCTGGTGAGCGTCTTTCTCATGTTCATATAGGGAAGGTACAGGATGGAGCAGTGGTTATCGTGCATGGCAAGAAAGGTAAACGCGGCGTTATTAAGGCGAAGCACGTGATGTTACCGGACTCCTAAACCGGTCCATGCCTACGAAAAAGCAGTGTGAATAATGAAAAGGATAACATGCTCATGGCACAAGAACAATACCTTATTCGCGTTAAGGGGCATCTCGGCCAGCAATGGAATGAATGGTTTGATGGTTTTACCATCACGAATGTAGATCAAGGTGAGGCCATTCTCTGCGGGATCAATGTCGATCAGGCTGCGCTGCACGGCGTGTTGGTGAAGGTGCGTGACTTGGGGTTGCCGCTGCTTGGAGTGAGTAGGGTCGTCGCTGACGATGTTCCTGGTAGTTGAGGGAGGATATTGCGCGTATGAACGATGCATATCAGGATATAATCGTCAATTTTGTAGAGGCGCAATTCATTGCGCCCTGCGACGAGGATTGCCTTCCCATGCGGACGCAATGAATTGCGCCCCTACATCCATTATCCGATGATTTTGTCAATCTCCATTAATGTTGTCTATCGATCAGGAGAAATACTATGAAGCTTAAAAAAGCTTGTGTGGTGATTAATCCACACGCGGGGCATAATGTGACAAAAATTGCTGATCTGATCGCCGTGCTAGCGGCGGCTGGTTGGAGTACCGAGATTGCTATTAAAGAGTATGGCGGGCACAGCATGGAATTGGCAGCCAGGGCAGCGAAAGCAAACTACGACCTGGTCATAGCCTATGGAGGCGATGGAACGCTGCATCAAGTCCTCAATGGACTAATGACAGCCAAAAAGCATTCGAGCATCATTGGCGTCATTCCTGGTGGTACTACCAATGTCTGGGCGGCTGAAATTGGTGTGCCTGATGACCCTGTGCAAGCAGCTCTAACCCTTTGCAACAGCCAGGCTCACAAGATTGATATCGGACATATCGAGGTGCTAGGGCTCTCATTTCCTGGTACAATCCAGGATGATCATGTAGGGGCGCAATTTATTGCGCCCAAGAAAGGCAAGCAGACAAAGGAAACAACCAGAGCCATGCATCACTTCTTGTTGTGGGCTGGCCTGGGCATCGATGCCGCCATTATGGAGCATGTCTCCAAGGACCTGAAGTACCGGGTTGGCCCTCTGGCTGTTGGTCTCTCGGCAGCCAAAGAATTTACCAGGCAACATCCTTTCCCTGTAGAGATACGGGTAGAAGGAACTAAATACGAAGACGAAAAAATTTGGAAAGGCGAAGCCTGGCAAGTGATTGTAGGCAATACGCGCCGCTACGCCAAGGTCGTACAGATGACGCCAAACGCCTATCTCGATAGTGGACTCCTTGAAGTGTGTGTCCTTACAGCAGGCAATACCCTGACGACTTTGGAACAGATAGCCTCGCTTTTGTTCCGTCGCAGGCCTGATCACGTAACAACCGAAACCTTTCATGGAGCCAGCATAACCATCAGCATCCCAGCTTCCATTGACTTGCAACTGGATGGAAGCCCGGCAAGCCTTAAAGACTACCTGAACAAGACGGATCGTGAAGCTCTCGAAAGTGCTGCCAGTGCAGAGCAAGTGATGGTCACCTATCGTTTTGATGCTATGCCACACGCCGTACAGGTGGCAATCCCCAGCACATATGACGGTGCATTATTTGAAAAAGTGACAGCAAAAGAGAAGTCACAAGTCACTTTACACGAGCAGAAAGATGCAGGTGCTGTTCAGCAGAATCATAGATCTGTTGAGGAGGTGCGGCACGAATCTCGGGAACTGATCGCAACTCTTTTGGCCAATGGACATCAAGTAACTGTGAGAGGAGTTGCTTCTCAGCCGCAGAAACAACATACGTATATTATTGCAGGGACGGTCCCTCATCGGATGACAGGTGATACCACACCTGTTGCTTTATGTGTTGACGAAAGTGTGACTATCCTCAGGCATTCAGGCGAGCATGTTTCTCCCCTGTTGATTCAAGAGTTGCAGGAAGGGACGGTGATATTCGCTGAAGGCAAGAAGAGCAAATACGGGGTAATTCAAGCAACACGAGTTGTGATCTAGAAAACGTTCTTTATTAGCTGGGATATTTCTCTCCCCGCAGCCGCGTATAAGCTAACCTCAAGCCCTCCAACGGTAAATACTGGTTAACGTACTGAATCTCAGGTATGATCGGAGCCATCAATGGCGCCAGACCACCGTGGGCGATAACCTTGACCCTCGTCTGCTCGTTTATTCCTGGGATCTCTTTGTTCAGTCGCTCTATCAAACCCTGTACGAGTCCGACATGCCCGAAAATGATGCCCGATTGCATGTTCTCAATCGTGTTTTTGCCCAGGGCATGGCTAGGAGGTGTTAAATCTACGCGGTAAAGGCGGGAAGCGGCGCTGCTCAATGCCTCGGCGGAGATCACCAGGCCGGGCGCTATTGCTCCGCCTAGAAAATCTCCCTCCGATGAAATAACGTCGAAGGTAGTAGCAGTACTAAAGGCTATGATGATAGCTGGTCCGCCGTAGAAATGGAATGCAGCTAGCGCCGATGCGATACGGTCAGCGCCTATCTCCCACGGGTTGTCAACCAGGAACTGTAGCCCCATGTCCAGGGTATAATCTAACACAATGGCCTCTTTGTTGCAGTAGCGCAGCGCCAATTCTTGAAAGACTGGTGTGAGAGGTGGAACAACACTCGATAGAATGATATCATCGATATCCGCAAATCGATGATCCGCATAACGAAGCAGGTCATGTAGTACCATTGCATACTCGTCTGCCGTACGCTGGCGCGCGGTAGAGACGACCCAGTGATGACTCATTGTTTCGCTATTATACAGGCCAATTTTGATGTTGGTATTACTAATATCGATTGCAAGCAGCATGAGCAATGACCTTTGCATCAAGAGATTCGCTGTACACTGGAGGCATATTCCTTCATCAGGGTAGCAATTGTAGAAGGATCACCATACAAGTTGTAGTCCTTGATTATCACCTCGGTATCAGTACGGCTATCGATGAAGGCAAGCGTTGAAGGAGTGTGTTTGGCTCTTCGGCGCGCACGCCATTTCGACACAGTCGGAATGAGGCCGCGCCCAAACATAAGCCCGGAAAGATTCTCGCCTACATGTGGCATATTGCTGACTACTGCCTCCTTGGGAGCAGTCCGGTCAGGAGGAACTATACCGCGCGCTGTGATATAGCGTACATACATCAGCGGCACATGTCTTATATCTTCCCCATCTTGCATTACAAATTCATCTGGGGTGATGACGATAATGTGCCTGTCAGCCTCTAATAAACGGCGTATATCAACAATGATTTGCCAGATACTCCCTATACCAATAAAAAGCACCACGCCTAAGATCACGGTTGAAATAAGAGCGGGGATGAAACCATAAAGATAATTGTGAGGGATCATGATAGGAATCATCAATGCGAAAAATCCAAATCCCACAATGACACCAGCAATCCATCCAAGAATAGCTAATCTTACTTTATTGCGCAAAAGCGGCAGGACAACCCAGCCATTGGGTAATTCGCCACCAGCCCTGGCCTTTTCAAGAATTTCGGTAGCTTCCATGGCACTTTCTCCGTTTCTGCACAGTAGCACATTTTCAGCTTACCAAATTATATCAGATTTTCTCCACTCAAGAGTGTGGTGCTGGCGGTTGTGGCTGAGAGGTTTTCATCATTTGGCAGACTGCTGTATACTAATTATGAAACCACAAATACATCTCTATTTCACAGGAATTCTTATGGAAAATAAAATAAAAGCGCTGGCAGCCGAAACAGCACATCAACTGCTACAGCGCTTCAGAGAAAGCCATCCATGGTGGATTGATGACAGAACACCCCTGGATGACCTGGCAGCCTGGCTTGACCTGAAGATCACGACATTTCATCCAGACGACCATCCAGAGGGTACCTATGGCTTTCTGGACGCAGGAGAAAACCTGGTATGGCTCTGTCGTTATCTTCCCGAAGGAATACACCGCTTCACTCTGGCCCATGAAATAGGACATGCGGTACTACATCGTCAGCTAGGCCATCAGCACATTTCGTTTCGTCTAGCCCAATCAGTGGCTGTACTTGATCAGGGAGCATTGTATGAAGACCCATGCAAGGAGCATGAAGTACGTGAAGATGTGACAGATCTGGTCTTCCAGGATCAAGCAGAAGAACTACTTGGAATTGGCATATCCTATGATCCTCGCAGCCAGCGCGAATTGACTGCGAATTTCTTTGCGGCTGAGCTACTAATGCCCCTAGAAAGAGTGCGCGCCCTCTATTTGACTGCAGAAGCTCCTGCCAACGAACTAGCTTGTATATTCGGCGTTTCCAAATCCGCCCTGCTTAACCGCCTTTCAGTACTCCTTACACCCAGCGAGGCCAATGTAAATCGTACGGGTGACCTTCATGGTCGCTCGTGGGATGAGGGTGTTCGTCCTGAAGTCGATGGCCACACGGGTGATAGCTCTGACAATACTCACTCGTCCACTGAAACCATTCTCTCACCCGATAAACAATACGACGAGTTCCAACAAGTCGCTATCGAAGCTCCTACTCCCGCATTAATCGTAGCAGGACCTGGCAGTGGCAAAACAAGCACACTCATTGGTCGTATCGAATACCTGCTACACACACAGGGCATAGCGCCCGAAAATATACTTGCATTGACCTTTTCGCGCAAGGCAGCAGAGGAGATGCAGGAACGCCTGCAAAATGTGCTAGATGACCAGGTCGCCTTTCCTACGGTCAGCACTTTTCATGCCTTTTGTGCTGAACAGTTGCGTAGCTATGGGAACCTCGTTGGTTTGGGCCAGGATTTCACCTTTGTGGATGACGCGGAGGGCTATTTTCTCCTACTGCGCCTAGCCAACGAACTGCCGTTACGTCATTATCAGAATTTGAACACGCCAACCTATCACTTTCCTGCCATCTTGAAGGGAATCTCACGCGCCAAAGATGAGCTGGTATCACCGCTGGAATATAAATGGCTGGCTCAGCGCATGTTGCAGCAGGCTTCAAGTGATGAAGAGATCGAACGAGCAGAAAAGGCTCTGGAAATAGCTAACATCTACGCGCTTTATCAAGCAGCCCTGGAGCGACAGAAAAATACCGATTTTGGTGGCCTGATCATGCTAACTGTCCAACTGTTGCAAGAACATCCGGAGGTACGCCAGCAGCTACAGCAGAAGTACCAGCATATTCTTGTAGACGAGTTTCAAGATATGAATCGGGCCAGTGGTGTACTGTTACGCGAACTTGCTGGAGATACACGCCATGTCTGGGTAGTGGGAGACGCGAATCAGGCTATCTACGGCTTTAGGGGCGCTTCACCGGCAAACATCGCCAACTTCCGCAACGACTATGTAGGTGCAGTCGTGCTACCGCTCAGTCGCAACTATCGCTCTCGACCCGATATTGTAAGCTTTGCTGATGCATTTCGCAGTCAACAACTGGATTCCAACAATATACTGGACATACTTCAGACAGCTCGTTCTACTTCAAAAGATTCGTATGTCACCCTTGCGGTTGCCTCTGACGAAACCAGCGAATTGAACGGCTTGATAAGCGATATCCGGCGCAAACTGGCCGAGGGCTATAATTTTCGCGATATCGTTATACTTTGCCGGACACGAGCGCAAGCACGTAAAATCTCACAGGCGCTCGTTAGCGCGAATCTCCCTGTAATCGAGCGCGGAGGTATGTTAGAGCAAGAACACATCAAAAACCTGCTCTCGATTGTCATATTGCTGGCCAACTCAAGTGGTATGGGACTTTTGCGGGCGGCGCGACAACCAGACCATGCACTTACTCAGCATGACATCGAGGCGCTACTACAAGCAGCGCGAGAGCAAGGGGCCCTTCCCATTTCGTTGATCCAGCACAATGAGGCTCCAATCACGATCAGTGGAGATGGATGTCGCTCGCTCACACGGCTTTCAAACATCCTCAGAAACCTGAATCTCCCCCAGAACGTACAGAACATCTGGTCACTACTGGCTGATTACCTCTTCATCGAGACTTCGCTAGTATGGGGCCTGCTGACTTCTGCTGGAAATGCGCAAACACAAGCTATTCTCGACGATTACGCTGGAATTTTACAACTTGCCCACAAATATGATTGGCAGCAGCAAATGCTGCGTGATCAGCAGGCACAAGAAACAACAGTCCTGGGCGAGGCCATAGAGCCAATAAAATCACCTGGTATTCAAGAGCAAGCCAGAGGTTTCCTGGCTTACCTGAGTGTGCTCTTAACCCTGCGCTATGATGGGGGGCATCGTCATGAAAATACAGAGGGCAACGACGAAGAAACTCCCAACGTCATTCGCGTCATGACTGTTCATGCCAGTAAGGGACTGGAATTCCCCATTGTCTACCTGCCAGGCATTGTGAAACAGCGTTTCCCCATCCAGAGACGTATTAAACCTGTCGAGCCTCCCATTGGCATGTTACCAGCCGGAAGTGAAGGTGACGCTGCACACGAAACAGGCGAAGCCTGTCTCTTCTACGTCGGTGCAACACGCGCTCGTGACCACCTTGTGCTGAGCTATGCCGAACGCTACGGCAAGAAAAATTACAAACGCTCAGCATACATTGATGCTTTGTTAATGGGTCTACCCGAGGAACGCATTAGACATGTTGTATGGCAGGATAATGAAACTGGTGTTGAACCCGACGAAAATGTTGGGACGGGGTTTAACCCCGCCCGGTCACCCCTTGCCAGGAACGATTCCGCTGGCCCGATCACTGCTGGAACTGAATCCGCCGTTGATGAGCATACCACAAATGAACCAACCTGGCTAGCTCCCTTTTCATCGCAGCCGAGTGATGACTTTATCGAAGCAACGAAACCAGAAAAGCTGACGCTATCGGCTCTTGAAACATACCAACGCTGTCCTCGTCAGTACATGTACAGTACGATCTATGGCTTTCATGGCGAAAAATCGGCATACGTTGCATTCTATAGGGTGACACATGATACAGTGGAAGCGTTAAAGCAAAAGCTCGAAGAAAATAAGGTCATAGAGAACTGGGATGGGGAGTTGCTAACAGCAAAGGAGACCGAGGAACTGTATTTACAACGTTGGCAACAAGAGAAGGGGGATACATTACCTTTCGCTACTTTATATGAACGACATGGGCACGAGGTTAGCGAATTGATCCGGCGTAAGTTGCTCACAAGTGGGAATACAAACTGGCAACTACATCAGAACTTCACAGTGGATATTGCCGGTAAATCCATCGAGGTTGCAGTCGATCGTGTCGAAGCTCCTGCGCAGAATGGTGAGCCAATCAAGTTTGTGCGAACACGTTTCGGCAAACGCAAGGAAAAACCTACTGCAACGGCACGCGAAATGTTGTATGTCCATGCCTCGCGCCAGCACCACCCAGGACGCACCATTGAGTTGCAAGTGCACAATATGAGTACAGGCGAAACCTACCCACTTACGTTGACTGATAAGAAAGAACAAAGTCTTTACAACGAGCTAGAGCAAGCGATTTTGGGCATGGAGAGAAATGAGTTTCCACCAAAACCAGACGTGGTTAAGTGTCCAGGCTGTCCATTCTTCCTGATATGCCCGGCGTAATCAAGAGTAATGGTTTTCATTTTGTTCAAGCCATAGCTACCGTCAGTATCTCCCGCCAGTAATGGTAGATCAGGGTGTGACCCTGACCAGGATAATATCTCGGCTCGCAATTTGAAAGGCTTCGTGCCACGTATCTTCCCATAGTGAGGGGTACAGTTGTATCCTCCTCGCCATGCCAGAGATAGATCTTTTTGTGAATGTCTTCGAGGCGGAAACACCAGGGATTCGCAAGTATTACTACTTCCCAGTAAACACCTTGTGCACCGTTGCGATAGGCTTCGAGCAGATCTTCATGGTCTATTGCTTGTATTTCAGGTCGGGCAAAAGCCTCTTTGTCGACTTGAGGTGCAGACATAGGTACCAGCTTTTTAGCTGCTGTTGGATTTCGTCTTACCAACCTCGCTGTTGGCTCAAGCGCAGGTCGTACAAATACCCACGGCACTCTTCGTGCCAGGCTAAGTCCCAGGCGCATGGATTGCATCATGCCTTTCATTCCCTCTGGGCTATCAACTGGACCCATACCACTTATTACAGTTGCCGAGGTGATGCGTTCAGGCATCTTGTAGGCACAAGATAGAAGATAAGGACCACCTCCTGATAGACCGATGGCCGCAAATCGCTGAATATTCAGCGCATCGGCAAGTTGAGCCACATCATCAGGCCAATCTAGCAACGTGCGACCTGGCTGAAAGTCGGAGAAGCCATACCCGGGTCGATCAATGGTAATGATATGCGCACCAAGCTCGATGGCAATCGAGTCGTCAGGGTGGCGTTGTCGTCGAGAACCAGGCAAGCCATGGAAAAAGAAGATCGGTGTACCGGTAGGATCGCCATATTCCGCATAACCCAGTACTCGCCCATCCCGTAGATGGAATATGTTGTCGGTTGTTGTGAGCATTGTCAAATGTTTTATATTTCCTTTACAGCTTCCGGCGCTGGTAACTTCTCTGCGTATACCCCTCGATATTCAGGGGGTAACATGGAGGCAATGCGTAGCATGACTTGCTCTGTGGACTGGTCAATATCTTCGCGGGTGATTTTCTTACCTTTGGGCTTCAGAATCATTGGTTCGCCAAAGGTAATAATGATGCGAGGACGGAACTTCTTAAACGCTTTTTCACTACCGTAGATCGCTACGGGTAAGACCGGTGCGCCTGAACGCAGAGCAATCATTCCCATACCTGAATGGGCCTTTCCCAATTTGTGTATCTTACTACGAGTTCCTTCTGGAAAGATGCCCAGTATACGGCCAGCTTTTAGTTGTTCCTCAGCAGTTCTGAGCGACTGCCGGTCGGCCTCACCGCGTTTAACGGGAAAAGCGCCTAAGAAACGTACAAGCCAACCCATCTTGCCCTGGAACGTCTCCTCCTTTGCCATGTATACCACTTTGCGCTTGAGAAATGCCGGAATGAGCGGGATATCAGCCCAGGAAAGATGGTTAGATGCGATAATCAATGGACCTGTTTCTGGTACATTCTGGCACCCAACCAGGTGTACATCTAAAATGATCGCAACGATGAGGCGGACAACTCCACGTATCAATCGCCAGAGGATCATTGGTATCCTGTATGGCTCATACAGATTTTTCTGAGGTTTTGTTTTTGCCAGCTTCGCGGGCTTCTCAACTTGTATCGCTTGTGGTGGTTGCTCTGAATTATCCGAAGGTGAGGTGGTGTTGGTATTTTGCGTCATACAGGCTCCTCCAGATAGCTGCATATGACCTCGAGCACCTGTGGGACGCTCAGGTTGTCGGTGACAATTACAATGGCATCTTCCGCTGGCCGCATGTTATCATGGTCGAGCTTGTCTCTATGTTGAATATCTGCCAGCACTTCTTCCATCTTGGGAAGCGTTGGATTATGTTCGCCCAGGCGCTCAACTAGCTCAGAATAACGACGGCGAGCGCGTTCTTGCAAACTAGCTGTCAAATAGATTTTTAAATCAGCATCGGGCAAGACTACAGCACCTATATCACGGCCAACCATGACTGTTCCATCATGTTGTTGCGCCATTTCACGCTGTTGAGCAATCAAAATGGCGCGTACCTCTGTATGTGCTGATACAGTTGAAACAACTCGCGTGACCTCTGTGTTGCGAATATCCCAGGTAACATCTTGTCCATGCACCATTACAGTATATTGGCGACCATCGTCAATTTGGGGATGAGTGATGATGATCCCAGCATGCTGCGCCAAACTGGCCAGGGCAGGCCCATCGGCGTCGTCTACACCCCTTTGGAGCGCGAGCCAAGCGACCGCTCGATACATGGCTCCGGTATCTATGTAGAGATATCCTAAGCGCTGCGCTAATTGTTCGCCTACCGTGCTTTTGCCTGATCCTGCAGGTCCGTCGATAGCGATATGCCTTGGCCGCTGCATAATCCCTCCATGCCATGCGTCAATGGGTGACGATACTGAGAAGGATTATATCATACTGTCTGCGAAGTATGGGTATAGTCTTGTAACGATTTTACTTCCTCGTTAGTGAGATGGCGCCATTTCCCTGCCGGTACGTCTCCTAATGATAAAGGCCCAATACCTACACGTGACAGTTCTAGAACAGGATGGCCGACCGCTGCCAGCATACGCCGTACCTGGCGCTTGCGGCCCTCGTGAATGATGAGTGAAAGCCAGCAATCAGTCCCTGCTTTCCATAAAAGACTTACCTGTGCAGGTGCAGTTTTATGGCTTCGCCCTTTATCTTCAGTGATCGTTACACCACTACGTAACGCTATTAGTGAGCTTTCAGATGGACATCCCTGTACCAACGCTTGATAGTGCTTTTGTATTGAGTAGCGAGGATGGGTTAAATGCAGGGCGAAGTCTCCATCGTTTGTCAGCAAGAGCAAACCACCGGTGTCGATATCCAGGCGCCCAATAGGATACACACGCAAAGCGCGTAATTCAGCAGGAAGCAGGTCTAGCACCGTAAGTCGACCTTGGGGGTCATCCGCAGTAGAAACATATCCAATGGGTTTGTGCAGCATCAGATATACGCGTTTGGAAGCAGTATGCACAGGTTTGTTGTCCACCAACACTATGTTAGTTTCAGGATTTATGCGCGTTCCCTGCATCGCCACGGTGACACCATTCACCTGCACGCGACCGGCAGCAATCAGTTCTTCAGCATGACGTCGTGAAGCTATGCCAGAATGTGCTAGAAAGCGGGAGAGTCGTTCTCCGGAATTTTGTTCTTGTACCATTTTCACACTTCCAGCTTTCCGATGAGACATTCATTGCATCGTTTTTCACGGCACGTTTGCGCATAGATGAAGTGTAACCCTTGCTGTTGACATGCACCTTTCGGCTCACTCTTCAATAGCAGCTGTTTGCACATCGCGCGAGTAATCTGGTTTGAGGAGAGGCCAGGGTAGGCGCTATAGAGGTTTCGAGCGTATTCACCAAGGACGGGGCAGTTATCTTGTTGAGCGACTGCCGCGGCAAAGGGTAACACGATGTTGCAAATAAGTATATCGGTTCGTGCAGTGCCTAATCCATGGAAGATATTACGTAGTTGATGCAATCCCACCGATTGCCTCGTAGGGGCGGGTGTGGCGTGGGGTGGTGTGGGGACGCTTGCGTCGCCCTGGGTGGGGATACCCGATGCATGGCCGGAATCGTGATCTCCAATCGGAACCCCTTCGATAGGGGCAGTTGGAGCGATTCGGGCAGGTACTAAAGCTTGACTAAATGTTTCCCACGCGCCTGTGGTGCGCCATTGTTCTACGAGTATACGCAGTATGTGCAGACGGTTGGAGTCTAAAGGAGAAGGTTGGGGGGCGCGTCCAAGTGGGTCTGGAATAGTTTTACCTGCACCGATCAAGTGAAGACCTGCGGCACGAAAAAATGCACGATCACGCCCAAAACCTAATGCTTCGGAGAGTGCTGGAATCAGGCACACATCGTATGCACTGAAGAAGTCAGATGGTCGAGCATCGCTTAGTAGTTCGAAAAATACCTGTGCTTTCATTTCGAAGCGTAGCGAACCGGCCAGGGCGAATAAGTGAGTCCGCTCTGCTTCGTGTAACTTCGCTATTACGTGATGGCAGGGCCACTGCTCAGATTGATGATTACGAGATGTTGGGAATACATCATTGAGTGAACAAGTGGGGATGATGGTTCCATCCTGACGCAGTGTTGGCCGACTGTTGTCACAAATCAGCACAATGTGCAGCAAGACGTTGTTATAACGCGCATCGGTATGGTGTTGGTGTACGAACCAATCTGTGGCACGAATATGAATTTCGACATCTCCTATAGTATGTTCAACCTGACTATTTGCACGATCATAGTCCGTTCCTGAGTGGTAACTTGTAAAGCTCAAGACGGCGTCGCGAATATCTGGCCCAGGAGAACCACCTGGACGCCCCGCAAAAATCAGTTGACAGCTTTCACCATTGGTTAAGGGTAGGTTGACGTTGAGGGGTAGTACCCACCAGCGACGAGCTATATCTTCTTCATACTCGTGTTTGCTTGATCGATATGTGCCTTTCTCAAAGACATGGGTGGCGTTCACTCCATCTCCTGTGTATGCACATGTGGAATCTTTGGTATGATGCCAGACTCATTATCGACAGCTTCTTGAGCTGAGTAAGACTGGTGGATTTCCCCGGTTGCTTCTTCGAGGCTGTCCTGTTCTTGTGCTTCTTCAAGCAATGGGGTGCTGCGCTCAACAGCGGCGTAGGCCATGCCCTCGGCAACTTCTGCCTCCGCTTCAGCGTTCATCGCCGCAGTGAGTGCCTGCTCTTCGGCTGCCTCAGCATCTGCAAGGGAAGCCTGTGACTTTGTGACTTCGCGCTCTGCCTCTTGCAATGCGTGTTCAGCTTCCTCACCAGTCAAAAGATCGTTTCGAATCGCGACACGGATCTCACCTAATGCTTCCTCTGCCAGTTGTGCTTGCCTGTGGGCCTCCCTTGTGTGAGCGCTACTTGCTTGAGCCAAAGCCTCAGCTGCTGCTGCGCGCTCAGCAGTAATCTCTGCAATTGTTACAGCAGTGATAGCTTCCACGATTTCTTCCTCTGCCTCGATCTCAACTACCTCTGCTGTTTCCAGGTTAACATTGGTTGTCTCGTTTATTTCTGCTGCGCGATCTGCGGCCATGCGAGTATTTTCCTCTACTGCTTCGGCTGCGGCACGCGCTTCTCTGGCAGAGTTGGTTGATTCGATAGTGTTGCTGGATGTATCTTCACCGGCGGATGAGGGAGGGATGAATTGTGCCCATGTAGGGATTTCGATTTCAACCGGGGGCATAGCAGGATTTACCTTTAGATCATCTATTTGTTGCCGCACAAGTGTCAAACGTCCTTCGATGAGCTGTACTCGGGCCATGCGTTTCTGTAAACGTTCCTCGGCGCGATGGTAACGTTCTAAAGCTTTTGCCTGAGCTTTCTGTGCCGCTTTCAGGCGTGCAAATATGCGCTGTTCTTGTTTTTGTAACTTTTTTCTCAAATTCTTCGAGTGAGATAGTGTCTGCTCGGTCATTACATCTTTCCTCCAAGTTAAAGAAAAACCGTATCCCTAAAATTATCCCATATTCGGCAAGGGATTTGTGAAAGCATAAAGACGTATTACCCGTTAGTAGCCGATTGACTGGTCACTTTCAATAACGCTTTGCCCACTCTATTTTGCATTTACTGCTATTCAGTATACATTTTTTGTTTGAAATTACGGAAAGTTCCAAGAGCTTTTGCTGCTACCATCGTAAACGCTCCTTTAAACTGACGAAACGTTGATTGCCTATTACAAGGTGATCAACCAATTCAATGTCAAGGTGTTGGCCTGCCGCGACAAGTTGTTGTGTTACTGCGATATCTTCTGGAGAAGGGGTAGGATCGCCGCTGGGGTGATTATGGCAAATTATGACTGCAGGACAGTTGCGTATGACGGCGGGTCGATAGACTTCAGCGGCGCGTAACACAGAGCTATTGACAGTCCCCTGGTAACGACTGATGTTTTCTACAACACGATTTTTGGTGTCGAGAACCAGGATGCGCATCTGCTCGTGATCTAGAAAAGCCATTTCCATCATCACCAGATTGGCAGCATCGGCAGGTGATTTGATTTGATACTTCTCATCTAACTGCGCCAGGCCAAGACGTCGACCGATCTCCAACGCAGCTTTCAGTTGAGCTGTCTTCGCCATCCCAAGTCCGTATTCTTTACAAAGTTCCATAAAATCTGCCCGCATCAATCCTCCCAGACCGCCAAATTTCGCGAGCAGTATTCCAGCTAATTCAATGACATTATTACGCGTGGTGCCTGTACGCAATATTATCGCAAGAAGCTCCGCGT
>WNGL01014133.1_pt1 | contig 14684 bp, 14 predicted proteins | sample 5400591 | NCBI WGS metagenome assembly WNGL01 (sample SAMN13153377, study PRJNA577476) | soil metagenome | isolation source: 80 cm soil or saprolite under Garry oak tree replicate 1 | place: USA:California | collected 2016-06-15
GAATTATTCCCAACGCTTAACATTCACCACAAGCGAATCCTGATCCGATTAGGTTTGCCACTCCCTGGCGAAGGTTCTCGTGGTCGTCCTCGCAGGACCAGTCATCAGATCATCAGGACATTTCGTCACAGCCTGCCCTCAAATGCGCGATTGGATAGCCGCAGATCCAGTCCTGCACGGCCCTTCTAGCGTACTCACCGCCCTTCAGACATCGACGGGAGTATCGCTTATGACGAGGGCGACACTTGTCAACGGCGAGTGAGAAAGGGGAGCATGTGTAACTCGATGTTGTAACTTTGAGAGTTAAACAATCGGTTCCTTCATCATCCAAGCGGAAACTCCACGCGACCCCCAGACTCGGAAGTTACTTCGAGTAATAGGGTGGAGTTTCGTTCAGCTTAGATTGAACAGAAGAGTATCAACCATGAGCAAGTGCGAAGGAACCCTGTAGATGTCATCCTCCTCAACTGAGCGATCTAATCATTCTTACAGAGCCATGCCTGGCTATGTCAAGATCATCATCCTAGCCCAGGCAGCCACGATCCTCTCGTTTGCCGTCTGGATGTACCAAGAATACATGAACGACATATATTTCCAAGAATACGTGATCAGCCTATTCGTATCCAACATCATCGCCAACGCAACTCTGTCCGTAATCACTTTGTCAGTATTCGCTTTGGGCACCTTCACCCTGCTAGGCGAAATGGGCACGACGCGCAAACTGGGTAAAGAATGGCGTCTCATATCCAAACAAGCAGAGGCACCTCCTATGCCCTCAATGCCCGTTCTCGAGGTGGTCGAACCATCTGCGAAACCGCGGAGCACACGCCGCCGACGGGCCATCCGAAGACCGAGGGTCGATACGGAACGGATCCTTAATTCTATGCGTCACTTTGCGGACGATCGCAGCCAATCGAGCTGACAGTTCCTACGGTACTCGCAGGTTCCTTTTGGTTTTCAACCGTAAGGCCGACGCGGTCATGCCTTGAGAGTCTTAGGGGCCGCGACCTGTTCCTTGTCGACGCTCCGAATTTTGCATACGAGTTGATCGTCGCTCTCCTCTAGCTCCACTTCCAATCCCAGTCGAACACTCAAGGCTTTGAGGGACGCGCCATAATAGGCGGACGCGCTCTGTCCCATGCTATGCCTCAGAATTATCGTGCGATTACGGTCATCTCCCGACTCAGAGTAGACGAACGAGTTGGAATATTCCGCGCCTATCACCCGGAAGGTCTTCAGAACAGACTCTAGGTCGAACTTGCGGAAATAGTAGAGAATGAACTCGACGACTGCGCTGTTACCGTTCTGGAGCCCCATTTCTCGAGCCTCTTCAACGGTTAGATGCGACCAGAACAGTTTCATCAGTCGGGGGTCGCTGGTAACCAGGTTGAAATTCTCAACGAATCTTCCCCATTCGAGGTAGCGTCGCAGGGCTTTGTCGACGAGCAAGTTAGCTTCTAGAGTATGACCATCTACCAGAGCGTCTATTTTCTCACTGACGTCTGGCTGAATGGCAAATGTTCGACGCGTCAGTCGTGCCATGAATGTTCTCGCAACTAGCGCTGAGCGGGATCAAGGGTACAGGAGTTGCCTAGCCCAGCGACTATCACGTGGACCCTAGCATATCCGAACAGACCCCCAATGCGGGCGACCGATTCTATCGCGGCTAACTGGCGAAGAACTTGCTAAGAAGATACGGGGAGACTTCGTTGACACACAACTCATTCTCCAACATTTGGTCAGACGGGGGTGGATTGGGTCTAACCTCGAAACCACATTCTAAGTTACGGAACTCTTGTGTGCGAATAGTCTCCTGCTAGATAATTGATTCTTGATGATTAGAGATGAGCCTCCGGATCAAACCATTGCTATCCAACAATTCGACGAAAGCGATACTCTACCGGCCAATCGGAATGGAACCAATGACATGCTTAATCTCATTTCGAGATTTCTGGAATCGGCCGGAAACGTTCTGCTAGTCCAAGGTCCGCCCGGCGCTGGGAAGACGACGCTGGCGCTTGAGCTCTTGCGACGAGTACAAGCAACACGAATGGGAAGCACCGTGGTTCCGCCTGCCAGGTTCTACGTGCCGAGCCGGGTTTCTCCCAACAAACTTCGAAAGCACTTTCCTTGGATCCACGAAATGCATGACCCGTTATCAAAAAACACTTCAGGCGATAACTCAATGAAAGGATCTGCCGAGATACGAGTGTCTGACGCGGACGATGTTTTCAACAAGGTTCTTACTCTAAAGCGCTCCAGGCTCAGAGGTCTCATGGTCATAGACAGTTGGGAAGGAGCCCTCCGGAACACGAGCGAGGACGGGCGCCGAATGATTGAATCTGCGATACTATCTGATCCAGACGACAACAGAGTAGGAGTGGTCTTGGTGAGCGAGGGTGGACGCGTTGGTGACCTGCCAAATCTGGTCGATGGAATTGTAACTCTATCATCTTCTGAACTGGACGGTCGACGATTGAGAACGATCGTTGTAAACAAACTGCGAGGCCAGAGAGTCAAATCAGACCGGGCACTGTTCTCGCTCGACAAAGGCAAGTTCAAACTGCTCCCAAATACGCAATTCGAGAGCGATTCTTCAAAGAGGCCACACATCCTCTCACCCGTTCCTCACACCGAGTCCTTCTTCTCAACAGGGAGTCAAGACCTCGATATCATGCTCAAGGGAGGGATCCGAAAGGGCTCCTCGATCTTGATCGACGTGAACAATACCGTCCCTACAATGGGAGTGAGACTTCTCCTAAGAATAATCAATGCAAATTTCGTCAATCAAGGAGGGTTCTCCTGCATCGTCCCGTTTAGTACCGTCAGCTCGGAAAACGTCGCAGAGTCCCTGAGACCTATTGTTGGAGAAACTACATTCAACGAGAGAGTCCGCATCGTGGAATACAACCAAGAACTCCCACCGGAGAAATGGAGGGTGCCGCTGAAAGGGAATCCACTGGATGACTTTACGCTCTTCGGCAAAATTTGGAAAGAGGTAGAGACAGACTCATCGTCAATAATCCTATCAATAGACCTCGACAAACTCGTCCAAGTTTACGGGGACCATCTAATGCTTCCTAGCCTTGCAAATTTAGGAGCCAGTATACGGGATGCCGGCGCGCTCACACTCGCGGTAGCATCGGAGCCGAATAAGATCAGGGAAGCATTCCTGAGAACAGCGGACTATTACCTCAAAATTGAGAGTATCAACGACACAATGGTCATCTATGGCGTTAAACCGTTCACAAATGTCTACGGAGTCGAATTCGCGTTTGACCGAGGCTACCCCGCAATAAAACTTACAGAAATAGTATGACTCTTCTATGACTTAGCCGGAATCCACTGGTCTTATAGTGTCCCAATCTCCAAACCGTGAGGAGCGTGGCGAGAATGGCTTCTCATCAGAGGTCGATTGATAATCTCAGAAAGCGTTAGTTGACGCTCACTGGCTTACCCGTGTTGTGCAGCACCAGCAACCTTTGTTGAGACAGTCGCTCTGAAGATGATGGTCGCAGTGTCCGCAGACGCAGAAGAACTTGCCCGCCTTGACCTTGCCCATCGTCGATTTGTGAACTTCCATGGTATTCGACACCGATACCTGCTTGGTCAGAGACATTTCTCAACGGTGGTTGAAAGAGGCGTTTGGAGTTAACTCGATGTTGTAACTCTAAGTGATCAATGCTGGGTTCCTTATCTAACGGTTTCTTGAAAATAGCTACTCCATATGTCAGCAGTGACTAGAACCCGCGAGTCAATGCACGGGTTGCAGATCAAAAAAGAACACGCGCGCCCGCAATTGCAAGCAGGATCAAGATGGCCTCACAGACGAAAGGAAGAGAGTCGTGGACCGAGGAGGAGTCTCCAAGGACAACTACTCAGCAATCGAGCCCGCTAAGGCTGTCAAGGGTTTTCAGATTCGTCGATCAGCAGACTGGAGCTCCTCAGATCTCAGACTTTCCTGACTCCAACCCTACTGGAGACACTCCTCTAGAAATCAGGATGAAACACTTCACAGAGGTCGAAAACTTCACGTTTCTAGGCTACGCACTCGCCCACGAGCTGGGAGGGACAACTCCCAGGCCCATTCGGACCGTTACGGATCTACAGGTTCCCGAGGAGGAGTTTCAGAACTTCATCAACGAAGCGAAGACCGTGAATCTGACTGACGAGGAACTTGCGGACACAGTGCTGGATGTGGGAATTAACTGGGAGCACTTCGTTGCCTCAAACGATAATCTCCTTATCCCTGAGCATCCGCTGAAGATTACGGATGTTCTGATGCAGGAGAAGATTGACGCTCTCGACATTATCACGGAAGCCTTCGTTAGAGAAGTCAACATCCGAAGCATCGAGAAGAAGACCGGGACGAAAAGCAGAGAAAGCTAAGAACGATTAGCGCAGAAGACCATCGGCGTCTCGAGTTCTGACCGGTCGGATGGACTGGTTGGTCATGCGAGATGATCGTATGCCGTTAACGTCATGAACTCGGGGAAGCTATCGCTGGTCGTCAGTCTGTCAAGTAACTCTTCCGCGCCTTTGTAGTTGCTCGTATGATAGGCTCTCAATCCGATCTCTTCCGTTATTCGCGCCTTTTCTTCTCTCAGCATTGAGCGGAACAGCTTGCGCGTAATGGTGGGTCCTTCGACTAGTTTGGCAGAGTGATGAATCCACTGCCAGATCTGTGCTCTACATATCTCCACCGTCGCCGTGTCCTCCATCAGGTTGTTGATCGCGACGCACCCTAAGCCTCCCAACCACGCCTCTAGATATCTCAGGCTCACGGAAATATTCGCCCTGACAGCTTGCTCGCTTATCCTCGCCTCCGGGACCCTGAGGAGATCCTCGCGGCCCACCTTTACGATCTCGCCACCGTCGTTGAATTCCAACGGATGGTCGTTGAATACTTTCATGACGACAGGTACTAGTGCTGGGTGAGCGACCCATGCGCCTTGGTATCCCTCTGAAGCTTCGCGCTTCTTGTCAGCGAGCACCTTGTCGATGGCTTCCTGAGAACGCGGGTCTCCTCTGATGGGGACTTGTGCTGCCATTCCTCCGATTGCGTAGGCGCCTCTCTTGTGGCAGGTTTGAGCGAGGAGTATCGAGCAGGATTTGAGGAAAGGCGTGGTCATCGGGAGTAATGGTCTTTCGGGGACGACGAATCTGGGGTTCTCACCGAGGAATTTGATGAGGCTGAAGATGTAGTCCCAGCGGCCGAAGTTGAGGGCTGTTATCCTCTCGCGTAATGAGTGGAGGATTTCGTCCATTTGAAAAGCTGCAAGAATAGTCTCGATGAGGACGCTGCATTTGATGCTGGCGTGGGGAAGCTTGAGAGCTTTCTCCGTATGGTCGAAGATCTCGTTCCAGAGACGGGCTTCCAGATAGCTCTCTAGCTTGGGGATGTAGATGTAGGGTCCAGCCCTGCGACTGGCTAGTTTCTTTGCGTTGTGGTAGACGAAGAGACCGTAGTCGAGGAGGAGGGCTGGAGTCGGATTGGACCCGAAGTGAATATGTTTCTCGGTGAGGTGTAGGCCTCTAGGTCGGACAAAGAGTGTCGCAAGCTTTTCTCCGAGCCTGTAATCTCGTCCGTCTGGACCCGTGTATGTGATCGTCCGGTTGACTGCGTCTCGAAGATTAACTTGGCCCTGCAGGGTTCCCTTCCAGGTTGGCGAGTGGGAGTCTTCGAAATCCGCCATGTAGACATCAGCACCGGAATTTAGGGCATTAATCACCATCTTCCGGTCGACCGGGCCTGTGATTTCGACCCGCCGCTCACGAAGGTCCGGCGGGATCGGCTCGACTTTCCAATCGGAGGTCCGAATTTCCCTCGTCTCGTCGAGAAAATCCGGAAGCGTTCCCGTGCGTAGGCTCTCATGGACGAGGATTCTCTTCTGAAGTAGCACATCTAGGCGTGGAGAAAATTCTCGGGCCAGATCGCCTACAAAGGCCAGCGCGTCAGGCGTCAGTATCTCTTCGAAGCCTTCAAGGGTAGGAGATGGTATCATAAGGCTCTACGGTCGGAACTAGACTTCGGATCGATAGTCAGCTTAGATTGGCGATTCAATTCTGTTGACTCTTGTCGTGATCATTTTCGGAGCGCCGGATCGGAGGCGTGACCATGGCTGTTTTGTCTCTGAACTGAGCTGTCTCTGTAGACTCATCCATCGCCGTGGTTGAGGATGTTCCGCTCGATATTACAGTCGAAACCTCGTCGAAGTATTCTGTTCCTACGAACGCCTGGTGTTTTACCGCCGAGTAGCCTTCGCGTTCAGCCTCGAACTCTCTTCCCTGTACACGAACATAAGCAGACATTCCTTCAACTGCGTATTGTCTGGCGAGTTCGAACATCGACACTGAGAGGCTGTGGAAGCCAGCGAGGGTGACGAACTGGAACTTGTAGCCCATCGAGGCTAGTTCTTTCTGGAAGCTACGGATTACATGCGGTTCGAGGTGTTTCTCCCAGTTGAATGAGGGCGAGCAGTTGTAGGCGAGTAGTTTACCTGGGTAGACTCTGTGGATGCCTTCCGCAAACCTTCTAGCCTCTTCAAGGTCCGGCGTAGCAGTCTCACACCATATCATGTCGGCGTACGGGGAATAGCTTATTCCGCGCGCGATGGCAGCTTGTAATCCGGCCTTGAATCTGTAGTAACCCTCCGGGGTCCTCTCCCCCGTCGCGTAGGGAAGGTCTCGTGGATCAGCGTCACTTGAGAGAAGCTTTGCTCCCATTGCATCGGTTCGGGCTATCAGATAGGTCGGGACGCCCATCACGTCAGCCGCGAGACGGGCTGCGATTAGAGTCTTAATGAACTGGTGACTTGGGACGAGAACCTTTCCGCCCAGGTGGCCGCACTTTTTCTCTGAAGCAAGCTGATCCTCGAAGTGCACTCCTGATGCTCCTGCTTCGATCATTGCTTTCATTAGCTCAAATGCGTTAAGTGCGCCTCCAAATCCGGCCTCGGCGTCGGCAATTATCGGTGCGAACCAGTCGATCGCTCCTCTGCCACTCATGTGTTGAATCTGATCCGCTCTCTGAAAGGCCTGGTTGATCCTTTTTACGAGATGCGGGACGCTGTTTGAAGGGTAGAGGCTCTGGTCGGGATAGGTCTGGCCGGATAGATTGGCGTCCGCGGCTACTTGCCAGCCGCTCATGTAGATAGCTTTGAGGCCGGCCTGAACAATCTGAAGCGCTTGGGCGCCGGTGAGTGCGCCTAGCGTCGGGATATACGGTTCGTCTTTTAGGAGGCGTCCGAATTTTTCGGCGCCCAGCTTTGCGATCGTGTGTTCGGGGTTGATCGTGCCCCGGAGTTTGCAGACGTCTTTTGCGGAGTAGGGTCGACTGATACCGTTCCAGCGGTCTGAGAGCCAGGTTTGCTCCATTCGTTCAGCCTCTCTGCTGCCACCACTTATCATGTCGGTCACGAAGGGTTCAATCAACGATAACCGATTCTGTTGATAATAAGGGTTGATGATTAGCCCATTCGATTTCTATCCTTGGATATACAAGTATGCACAGCTAAACCCAAAAACAATTCCCAAGACTCGGAATGCCCAGTTTGCTCTGGACCAGATGGATGATGCGATTCGAGTATTGTGCCGTTTATGCCACGCCCATATGTTCGGCGTCTCCGGCATCATAACGATCCAATAATCGCGGGTTCCCTCCCCCGTCGGGATCTTCCTATTGCTCTGCAGAACTTGCAGGTCTCATCGTTAGAACCGATCACCTTCAGATTCAGATTTTAGCTTCTCATCTGAACTAAGAATGGACTCAAACTTCAGCGCTTAGCGGCAAACAATTGGGCAACCAAGGAAATTAAGCCAACACCTATCCAGAACAATTCCAGATCACGAATCCATTGGTTGGGTTCCACAACCAAAACGGGCGCTAAGACCAAAGTCAAAGCCATAACACACAAACCGGTAATCCCAAGACCAAATCCAATGGCGCGGAACAAAGTCCCAGGCAAAGATTGAGTTTTGTATTCGGCATCGTAAGCTTGGCCTGATTCCACGGTGTTGGCATCCTCGGCTTGCATGGCGTCTGTGGAGTATTGGTTGCTGAAGACGGCTACGGGCATCTCGTCGCTGTAGATTCGCATTTTTTGGCTGTGAATGCCCACTATCCTGTTTCGGTGGCCAACGTCTTCGACCCCTACGAGCGCGAGGTCGCTGACCGTTGGGTCTGAGGAGTCGGATGCTTGGACGTGATATCTAGCAGATTCTAGGATTCTACAGGCGCATGACCATCTTACTATGTCGTTGTCAAAATTGATCTGCCTCTCGACGAGAGTCGAGGTCTGTTGGGTCCAGCGTTCGTTAAGCCCAGAACCTTGGGTCGTTGTCCGTTCACACCCCATCCTAGGCTTGGATCGATATGAGTTGGCTGTACACGTTCAAACGCTAGAGAATTCAATAAGGAAAAGGAGTGATTGATCGTCGATTGTTAGTCAAGTCAAACAATAGTGCAAACATTCAACCACAATCGAACATACGTGGTGGATAAATTTCGGGGATCCTAGAATCTTGTAGGCACCTGTGTTCACCCGTGGACACAACCTATTTCCGGTTTGATGTAGAGATATTAGCCGATGCGCTTCCCATACCCCCTTGACAACTGCGAATGCGGACACTACAGGAGTAGTCACAGCGCTAAGACAGGCGTGGGCGAGACGACTTGTAACGCGTGTATCTGCCACCAGTTTAGCCTGAAGCTGCCAGAGGATGGACGGAGCAAGGTGCAGAGCCGGGCTTGAAAGACAAGCCGGAAACGTACGACTTCACCAAGCAACGTCCGTTCAATGTCCAGAGTGAGACCAAATAGAACAAGTCACTCAGTTAGCCGGTCCATGGACCGGACTGATACAGGGCGCCCACCGGGGCAACGTTCCTACGGAGCATCACAAAACATCAGCCGCGATCAACAGCCAGCGTGAGCCCGACCTAGCGCCTTTAGGCAGGTCGGAGGCGAAGAAGCTAAGTGGTGTTTAATCATACATCGGGGCGGACTGCAAATGAGGACCAATGAAGAGATCATCAGGCCGGACGATGATGGACTTTTACATGATCCAGATGGAAATTCTTCTTGACATTCGCTCCTTGGTAAAAGAACTCATAGAAGTCAGCTCCAGTCGACGAACGGAAGAAACCAAGCGCCCCGCCGGTAGGTAATCAATCACTAGGGCCAATAAGCCTACCAGAAAAAGAAAACGGGGAGGTTTTGGAGTTACTGACGAGGACCTATGGATGCTCAGTTCGAGCCTTGGTCTGGAGGTGTCTCTGATATGACGAGGACCGAATTCTGGTTTGGATCCGCGGAACAACTGCTGGATTTGCAGGTGTAGTATTCGGCAACGTAGACCAGGCGGGTCCAAGGGTTGGCTGTCACGTCAATCGCCCATGCCGGGGCTGGAACTGTGGCGGTGACAATATTGGTCTTGCCATCGATCACAGAGATGCTACTGCTGTTGGTGGTGCCAGCACTGTTTGCGACATAGACCCTGTTCGTCCTAGAGTCAACACCGACGCCGTACGGGCTTGGCCCAACTGGGATCGTTGCAACCGCTACATTACTAGAGCCGTTGATGACAGAGACAGATCCATAGGGCCAACCGGGCGCGCCATAAGCAACATCGTTTGAGACATAAACCATGTTAGTGAAGGGGTTGACGTCTATTCCGAGGTGGAAGTCGCTTCCGGCTACGATATTGGCGATCACGCCATTGGTTTTGCCGTCAAGCACGACTGGACGGGCGCTGCCTACGTAGGCTGAGAGTGGCACTGTGGTGACGACGGCGTTGGTTTGTCCGTCTATTATCGCGAGAGCGGCAGGTCCTGAACAGGCTACGTAGACTCTGTTCGTCCACCAATTCACTGCCACATTGTTCGGGCTGCCAGCGCCGCAGACAGCTATGCTCGTTGCTACTGTGTCAGAACGCCCGTCCATTACGACGACGCTGCTTCCCAACGTATTAGTCACATACACCATGTTGGTGGCAGGGTTGACCGCGATCTTGAACGCGGAGGTTCCGGTCCCTGTGGGAATCCTATCGATGACGGTATTCGTCGCACCATCTATGACCGCAACGTTTCCCTCGAAATTCAAACTAGCGGCAACGTAGATCCTGTTAGTCAGAGGGTTGACCGCGACCCCTAGGGGTTTATTGTTCACCGGGATTACTGTGACAACCGATTCCGCATGAGCGATACTGGCAAACACTGCGAGGACTGCAACTGCTAGAATCGAGAGAGAAAGAATCGTTGACCTTGCAAGCCTTGCTTGGCGAGTGGATATTGTCGATAACATTTTTCGATTCGCGTTCCTCTCTCGAGAATTTAAGCCTAGAGAGGATCCGCTATCAAAATATTGCTGGCTATCGATAATTGTTCATCTAAGAATATGAAGATTTGAATGCTCGAAGGCAACAGCGGAAGCTCTTGAAGCCCGAGATCAAACGCGGGATGGAACCGAGCTTGACTTTTACTCTACGTAGATTCAGGGGCTGCAATGAGACCCGTTATGGGCAATCTTCCAACTATGTATTGGATCGAGTGCTCTATCAACGAGCCTACTACGAGGAATATCGGACCTATCGGTCCATAAAGCAACCAGAGGCGTGCTCCGACGCCTTCGCTCAGAGTCTCAAGAATGACTCCTGCCGTGATCGCGCCTCTTGGATTTCTAAAGCGGAGATATGGCTGTTGCGTGATCACGTTCTCTGTGATCTGGTGTTCAATATAGAAGCCGACAAAGAAGTAGAGCGAGGCGATTAGCGAACTCATCGAGAGCAGGGACGAAGTGTTGGAGAGGAGGGTCAGCCAGACGCTCCAGTTGACCACTTCAAGCAAGCTAAAGCCAAATATTTGCGCGAATACTTTGCCGGTAAAATTCGGATTCTCCGCGCGCTGCATGATCGAATGCTCGACGAGGAGCACTAGAAGGAGGACGAGCGGGGCGATTGGGATGCCCTGGTAGAACATGGAGGCGCGGGCTAGTATCAACCAGGCGATCAACCCAGCGTCCTCTATGATAGTGACCAGGAGAACTACGCCTGCCGCACCAGCCTTCGAGTAAGAACTCATCGGTTCTTCACGCTGCACGACGGAGTCACTCAATAAGAGTTGTGATTCTTACGAATTCGTCAGCCTTGACTAGTTCAGCACTCTGTCTCAGAGAGGCGCACTAAATTTGAAATGATGAGGCAAGGCAAGGTGATATACACGAGGCGATGGCGCTCCATACCAGGATGGGTTGACATGACGATGCAGCCGGAGCAAGGTATTGGACGCGAATTGGGTCTCGGCGAGGTTATCTCGAAAACCTTCGAGGTGTACCGACGAGACTTTTCGAAGTATTTCGTTCTCTTTGCGGTCGTGGGAGTGATCGTCCAGGTCGCTACTACGCTGGCGCAGCAAGCGTTCGTCCTCCCGATTCTTCCTGTCAATCCCACGCCTCAACAGTTCTCTTCCTATTTCTCCGCGTTGTTTGGAGCATTATTCCTGCTTATCGCTGTAATCTTCGTTGTGAATATTGTATTCTCTACTATTGCCGAGGGCAGCGCAGTCAAAATGGCCTCCGAACAGATTACGAAGGGACAAGTTGTCCTCGGAGCATCCATCAGATTCGCTGTCTCAAGACTTCTCTCGATCTGGGCGCTCAGCATAATCGTCGGGATCATCGTCTTCCTAGGCGTCATCGCTCTAATCGTCCCCGGAATCATACTGGCGATAATGTTCTCCCTCGCACTCCCAGTCCTCCTGATCGAGAACAAGGGAGTAATGGAGAGTATGGGGAGGAGCCGTCAGCTAGTCAGCCACCGGTGGGCTAAGACCTTCGGAACGTTCCTCGTCCTCGGAATAATCGTCCTAGTCGCCTCTCTCATCTTCAGTGCGATAACCGCGCCTCTGGGCATCATAGGCCCAGTCGTCAACGGGATCCTCTCAGCACTCTACCAGCCACTATTCCCGATACTAATGGCCGTCTACTACTACTCCAATCTTGCAAGAATCTCACAGCCTCCTCCAGGCCAGATGCCCATGGGACCAACAGCGACGTTCCAGGCTGGAATCAAGCTCTGCCCCACCTGCGGTACGCAGAATGTCTCTTCGGCCACCTTCTGCACAAAATGCGGAGCCAGGCTCAACTAACCGCAGCGAGCAGTAGCGTTCGTTGAGGAAGACTGTCCCGGCGGTCGCACTCGCCGTCGTGGCGGTACTAGCTGCGGCTAGTGTAGCTTACTATTACGTTTCTCGCAATGGACCTCCCGGTTCGGATAACTCTCAGTGCAGTGACCCGGATTCCATATCGAGCCACGTCTACAATCCATACCGACTCCAAATCATCAAGTCGTGCATAACAGCCTCGGGAATCGTAGACAACGTCCTCCAGGAGGCTGATGGAGATTACCACGTGCGACTAGCCCCCGATTCCCAGTACAGTAATCTCACCAACAGCGCGAACGACCGGTACCAGTACTATGACTTGGTCGTTGAGATAATCTGTGCACTACCTGTAACTCAGCCCGACGCGGTATCGGCCTGCCAGAACTACACGAACAAAATCACGATACCCAGCATCAACGACCATATCACAATCACCGGACCCTATGTATTCGATACGAGCCACAACAACTGGGCCGAGATCCACCCAGTCTACACACTCACAATATCCTGACCTCAAGACTTCTACATGGAAGGCTCTGCACTTCAAAGTGGAAGCGACGTCATATCTCAACTCGTTAGAGTGAGCCGAATCCGAATGGAAGAATATCTCTGAATACTTCAATGGGCTTGAAGCGCCGCATGCTCGCTGGACTGAAGGGGCGCTTTATGGTTCCTGGCCTTGTTCTTGGAGCTTCCTCAGAAAGAAAGTCCAGCCTTCGATGTGTTCGTCCCTTGTTTTCTTCGCCTCCGAGTTCTTCGAGTACCCTTCGTGCAGAAGGGTGAGTTTTGTACCCCGGTTTGGCATTGGGTGGAAGTGTAGTGTGACCCTGGTTACGTCGATGGTTTCATGGTCCCACTTCCACGTGAAGCCGAGCGTCTTCCCTCTGTCGAACATGGTGAACTTGCCCCGAAGGTGCCAGTCTTGTTTGGGCCAGGAAAAATGATATGTCCCACCTAGCTCGGGCCGCAACTCGGCCGCTGGAGGCCACCATTTCTTGAGCAGATCAATACTTGTCCAGTAGTCGAAGAGTAGGGCCATGTCGAGAAACCGCCTAGGCCTGAGATTGGCGTCGGGAGTATTTCTCTGCATGGAGTACAATCGGAATAAGCGATTCAACTTCGTAGGCAAGGGGGTACCACTGGTCGGCGTTAGGCACATGAAAGCTGATTGTTATTCGGATAGCTCTGGTGGTACCTTCCATAGCCGGCCCTAAGGGCTTGGTTTCCTCAATGTAATCCCCGCCCTGTTCGAGTCCTTGATCATCATTTGACATCTTCTGGGAACTGGGCTCAGGAGGGTGCCTCAGTGGAAAAATACAATGCCGAGTTGAAGGTCAGGTCAGAGTAATTCGCGTCAATTCCAAGAAGAGGTAGGCGCACAGTTTTGAGCTGATACTCGTCATGGTTAGCTTCTTTCAGATTGTTGCTCCATGGCGCGGTAGAGTTGGAGGGCCCTGGTGAGACGCTGCCGCGCTTCGCCGGTGTAGGGCTCGACTTGAAACATGATGTGTTGGACGCCGAGTTTGGCATAGCCGTGCATTGCCGACGCGATCTCTTGCCCCGTACCTGTTAGAGGGTTGTCAAAGAATTTCGGTTTGTTCGCTTGGAGATCAGGATACCAGAGGCCGATGAGCGCCGTGACTCCTAGCGTCGCGGGGTCGCGCTTGATCTCGCGGCACGCAATTTCGATCTTAACTCGACGATCGGCCATGGTCTCAGGTTTGCCCATGTAGCCGGTGTTCCAGAGGTCGGCGTACTGTGCGGTCAGCTTGAGCATGCGCGGACCCCCTTCGCTTCCCACCATCAACGGCGGCCCTTCTGACCGTGGACCGCGCGGCGCGATCTCGCAGTTTCGCGCTTGATAATAATGTCCGGCGAAGTCGACATGCCCGTCACGTAGCAGTGGTTTGAGGATCTGAAGGGCTTCTTCGAAGCGGTCCACGCGGTGATCGAAGGGTAGTCCGAACGCCTGATACTCGGGTTCGTTCCATCCCGCGCCGACACCAAGGATCAACCGGCCGTGGCTCACCTCGTCGACGGTCGTCGCCATCTTTGCTAGGATGGCTGGATTGCGGAAGGAATTGCATGTCACCAGCGTGCCGATCTCAAGGCGGTGTGTCGCCTGGGCCAGCGCCGACAGCATGGTCCAGCACTCCCAGATTCCCCGGGTCGGTTCACCAGGATTACGATAGAAGAAATGGTCAGGAAGCCAGATGCTGTCAAAACCATCCTTCTCTGCCTGCTCTGCGACTTCCCGGATCGAATCATAAGGGCGGGGTTTGTTGTTTTCGCGCTCGTTCGCGAGAAAGACCATCAGTCCAACCTTCACTGTCTTATCGCTCGAAGAAGCTTGCCAATACCGGCGCAATGACTTTGGGTCTTACACCGTGCGTCTGGCCGGCCAGCGTACGGAGCTGCGCATTTGGAACGGCTTTGCTGATTGCTTGAGCCGCATCGCGCATGGATGGAGTTCCCGCACCGCCGTGCATGACAAGTGTGGGAGTCGTAACGCGCGATAAGAGACG
>WNGL01005763.1_pt1 | contig 14683 bp, 17 predicted proteins | sample 5400591 | NCBI WGS metagenome assembly WNGL01 (sample SAMN13153377, study PRJNA577476) | soil metagenome | isolation source: 80 cm soil or saprolite under Garry oak tree replicate 1 | place: USA:California | collected 2016-06-15
GCCGGGCCATCACGATGATCCCGGCCCTGATCGTGATCGGCGTCGGATTCGACCCGTCCAAGGCCCTGATCCTGAGCCAGGTCTTCCTGTCCTTTGGCATCCCGTTCGCGCTGGTCCCGCTGCTGTTCTTCACCAGCAGCCGCAAGCTCATGGGCGAACTGGTGAACCGGCGGCTGGTGGTGGTGGCCGCGGGGCTGGTCACGGCCCTGATCGTCGGGCTGAACGTGTACCTGCTGGCCTCGGCGTGAACCAGGCCCGTTCGGGATCATGCTGGCGTAACCTGCTGCTGTGAGTCCGATTTCGCGCGGCTTCCACCGCAAACGCGAGGCGGCCCCGCCCGACCGGGTCCCGCCCGGGCAGTACGTCACCGGCGACTTCCCGGTCCTGTCGGCCGGGCCGACGCCGCACACCGCGTTGTCGAAGTGGACGTTCTCCATCGCCGGCGGGCGGGAGACCGTGAGCTGGACCTGGGAGGAGTTCCGCGCCCTGCCGACCGAGACGCTGACCAGGGACATCCACTGCGTGACCCGCTGGTCCAAGCTGGACACCACCTGGCAGGGCGTGTCGCTGGACGTGCTGCTGGCGGCGGTGGAGTACGAGAGCCGCTACGCGCTGGCCTTCAGCGACGGCGGCTACACCACCAACCTGCCGGTGGCCGACCTGCTCGGCGGGAAGGCCTGGGTGGCGTTCGGCTACGAAGGCGGGCCGCTCGGGGCCGAGCACGGCGGCCCGGCCCGGCTGCTGGTCCCGCACCTGTACTTCTGGAAGAGCGCCAAGTGGGTGCGCGGGCTTCGGCTCCGCGACACCGACGAGCCCGGCTTCTGGGAGAACTACGGCTACAACATGTACGGAGACCCATGGCGGGAACAGCGGTACGCGGGCGACTGAGCTGGCAGACCGCCACCGTGGCTGCCGTCACCCGGGAGACGGCTTCGGCGGTGACGCTGTCGCTGTCGGTGCCGGACTGGGCGGGGCATCGGGCGGGCCAGCACGTCGACATCCGGCTGACGTCCGACGATGGTTATCAGGCCGAACGGGCCTACTCCATCGCCTCGGCGCCGGGCGAGCCGCTCGCCATCACGGTAGAGCGGCTCGATGACGGCGAGGTCTCCCCCTACCTGACCGAGGAGGCGCGGTCCGGGGACAAGCTCGAGGTGCGCGGGCCGGTCGGCGGCTACTTCGTCTGGGAGGCCGGATCCGGCGGGCCGCTGCTGCTGGCGGCCGGCGGTTCGGGCGTCGTGCCGCTGCGGGCCATCCTGCGGCACCGGGCCCGGGTGGGGAGTTCGGTGCCGGTCCGGCTGCTGTACTCCTCGCGCAGCTGGGAGGACGTGATCTACTCCAGCGAGCTCGACTTCCCCGCGGACGGCGTCGAGGTGATCTACACGCTGACCCGGTCCCAGCCGCGCGCGTGGCAGGGGTACGCCCGGCGGGTGGACGCGCAGATGCTGGCCGATGTGGCCTGGCCGGCCGCGGAGGAGCCGCTGGCCTACGTCTGCGGGCCGACGAGCTTCGTCGAGTCGGTCGCGACCGGGCTGGTCGGGCTGGGCTATCCGGCGGGGCGAGTCAAGACCGAACGGTTCGGAGCGACGGGACAGTGACCATGGATGACGCAACCTTGGATGACGCCGACGCTGCCCCGGACGACGCTGATGCCGCCCTGGACGGCAACGCGATCGCCGGGCTGCTGGCCTCCGTGTTCGGCGCCGACATGACCATGGCCGTCGGCACCTGCGGGAGCTGCGGCGCGGTCAGCGTGGTGGCCGAGCTCGCGGTGTACCTGTCGGAGCTCGGCGCCGTAGTCCGCTGCCGTTCGTGCGAAAGCGTGCTGATGGTGTTCGTTTCGGTGCGCGAGGTCGTCTGCGTGGACCTGATGGGCCTGGCCAGCCTGAGCTGATGGAGTCGCGGGGCCGGTACGACGTGCGGTTCGAGTGGGGGCCGGCCGGGGCCGCCGCGCCGTGGTCGCTGTCCCCGGCCGGGCTGCGCCGCGCGCCGTTCACCCCGAGGCTGGTCCTGCCGTCGCCGAACGGTTCGGCGATCTGCGCCGCCGCAGCTGCCGCCGCGGCCGCATCCGCGTCCGACGGCGGAGTGACCGACGGCGGAGTGACCGTGATCGCGGGCTGCCTGCGCAACGCGGCCGTGTTCCCGACCATGCTGGGCTTCACCACCTGGGCCTACGCGCTCGCGCGGACGCCTTCGGGCACGATGGGCGCCACCACATACGCGGTCCCCGGCCTGGTCGTCCTCATGTCGTGGCTCATCCTCGGCCAGGTGCCCCGGTGGCTCACCATCGCTGGCGGAGCGCTGTGCCTGGCCGGAGTCGCGGTAACCCGCTCTCGGTCCGCCCGGAAGGCTACCCCCGCTCCGCTGGTCACCGTACCCGGCCAGCCCAAGGTTAGCTAATTATCTCTTTACTATGCCTTGACCCCATATGAATCATGGTACGTATCGGACGGGGTCCGCTTCTCACCGGAACAATGGGGCGATCGCCCACCGGGTGGCCTGGGAGCGGGCCTGCCAAAGGGGAGGGCCGTAGGTTGACGCGTTTGAAGGTACGTGTACGGCTAGAGATGGCAGTGGCGTTGTGCGCGGGAGTTCTCGGACTCCTGACCATCTTCTGGCACGACTGGATCGAGATGCTGACCGGCCTGGACCCGGATCAGCACAATGGCAGTGTGGAGTGGCTCCTGGTCGCGGTGCTGCTGGCGGTCGCGGTCGCGATGGGCCTGGTAGCGCGCCGCCACTGGCGACTGCTGACCGCGGGCCCGGGGCAGGAGGGCCGGCCATGAACGCTCACGAGAGCCCGGTCGCGGGTGGGACGTCATGAGCATCTCCGATGAGGACCTGGCCCAGGCGAGGAACATCGACGTCGAGCAGGTGCGGTTGCTGCGGCAGAGCCGCGGCACCACCAACGAGACCCTCGAGGCGCTGCCCGACGCGGGCCTGCGGCAGGCTCTCCACCGGCTGGCCTATCCCGATCGTCCCGCCCTGCGGACGGATTTCCGGCTCAGGCAGGCCCTGAGCGACGGCGGCACCGAGGAGCCACCCCAGCACGCGGTGGAGACCGCGGTCACCGAGCTCTACGTCGCGGCGATGACCAACCCGCCGGCACAGACGGCGGGAGTGCCGACCGGGCCCGTGGCCGCGGCACCTCCGGCTCCTGGCGAGGCGGGGCTCACCGTGGCGGCCTGGCAGTGGATCGGTCCGGGCAACATCGGCGGCCGGATCAGGGGCATCGTGATCGACCCGGGCAACGCCAGCCGTATGTGGGCGGCCAGCGTCGGCGGCGGGGTGTGGCACACCCAGGACGGCGGTGCCACCTGGGCGGCGGTCGACGACTTCCTCGGCAACCTCGCCTGCTCCTGCATCGCGATGCATCCGGCTGACCCGCTCACGATCTACGCGGGCACCGGTGAGGGGTTCGGGAACGCCGACGCCATCCAGGGAAACGGAATCTTCGCGACGTCGGACGGCGTGACCTGGGCGGTACTTCCCGCGACCAGGGTCCCGGATTTCACCTTCGTCAACCGCGTCGCGGTGTCGGCCTCGGGAGTGGTGCTGGCCGCCACCAGCACCGGCTTGTTCCGCAGCGCCGACGCCACGGGGGCGACGTGGACGCGCGTCCTCAGCGGTCGCATCGCGGACGTGAAATTCGATCCGAGGAACAACGGGCGTGCGGTCGCCGGCGCGGTGCAGGCGGGCGCGGCGTGGTTCACCACGGACGCCGGGCTTACCTGGACCGCCGCCAGTCACGGGTCCCCCTGGCAGGGACGGGTGGAACTCGCCTACGCGGCCGCGAACCCCGACACCGTCTACGCCTCGGTGCAGATGACCTCGGGTGCCATCTGGCGTTCGCAGGACGGCGGAGCCAGCTACCAGCCCCGGGCCACCCGCACGGTACGCGGCGCCACCCCAGCGGCGTACCTGGGCGCCCAGGGCTGGTACGGCAACGCGATCTGGGCCGGCGACCCCACCGACGAGAACCTCGTGATCGCCGGCGGAATCGACCTGTGGCGCAGCACCGACGGCGGTAATTCGCTGGCCGAGATCAGCACCTGGTGGGCTCACCCGCCGTCGCCGCACGCCGACCAGCACGCCATCGTCGCCCATCCGTCCTACGACGGAACCAGCAACCGCACGATGTTCTTCGGCAGCGACGGGGGAATCTGGTCCGCGCCGGATATCCAGACGGTCGGCCGGGAGGCCACCGCGCCCTTCCTGAACGGCTGGGCCGGCCTGGACAACTCCTTCGGCGTCACCCAGTTCTACGCGGGCGCCGGCCACGCTGACAGCGGCAAGCTCATCGGCGGCGCGCAGGACAACGGCACTCTCTGCTTCGACCCCCAGCAGGGCGCGCAGAAGTGGACGACGATCTTCGGCGGCGACGGCGGCTGGTGCGCGGCTGACCCGACCGACCCCGACGTCTTCTACGGCGAGTACGTCTTCCTGGCCATTCACCGGAACACCGACGGCGGCGCCAGCCAGGATCAAGCCGGCGACAGGTACATCGACGGCCAGTTCTGGAACCAGGCCAAGGGGGCCTGGGACTGGAAGCCGGCGCCCCACCGCATTCCTGACGCGATGCCCGTGCCATCCGGCCAGCCGCAGAAGGCGCTGTTCATCGCGCCGTTCCTGCTGGATCCCAACCAGCCGGAGCGGATACTGGCCGGCGGGCTGTCGCTGTGGCGCACGAACGACGCCAAGACACCCAACACCCCGACCACCGGGCCGAGCTGGCAGTCGATCAAGAACCCCATCGTGACCTCGGGCAATACCCGGGGGTTCGAGATCAGCGCGCTGGCCGTCGCCACGGGTGACTCGGACACGGTATGGGTGGGTCATGCCAACGGCGCCGTCTTCGTGACCGGCAACGGTACCGCGGGCTCCCCCGCCTGGCGGCCGGTCGCATCGGGCTCGTTCCCGCCGCAGCGCTACTGCACCCGCATCACCGTCGACACGGCCCAGAAGGACGTCGTCTACGTGGCGTTCGGCGGGTATATGCGCAGCAACCTCTGGGTTACCCGTGACGGCGGCGGGACGTGGAGCGACCTGTCTGCCACCTTGCCCACCGCGCCGGTACGGGCGGTGACCATGCATCCCCGGCGCACCGGGTTCGTCTACGCGGGCACCGAGGTGGGCCTGTTCGCCAGCGAGGATTCCGGCACTACGTGGTCGCCCACGAACCAGGGACCGACGAACTGCTCGGTCGACGACCTGTTCTGGATGGGCGAGACGCTCGTCTCCGTGACGCACGGCCGCGGGATGTACCGCATCGACCTGTCCGGCGTCTAGCCGCGCCGGATACGGACAGCACGGCCCGGCACCTCATGGTGGTGCCGGGCCGCCTGCGGAGGGCCTGGCTCAACCCTGCCCGGCGCGGACGGCTTGCTAGCGCTGGCACGATAGGCGACATGGAACACACCAAGCTGTCCAGGACCGACGCGTCGGAGGCCGTCACCGGCCTCGGCTGGCGGTACGTCCTGGGCGAGTTCAGGACCGAGGTGCTGACCGGGTCGCTGCCGCTGGCGGCCGACGTGGCCGGCCGGGCGGCGGCGCTACCGGACGTCGAGGGTCACCTGCGGATGGACATTCGCGCCGACCGGCTGCTCTTGTCGCTGCAGACGGCCGAGGCGGGCTGGGTGACGACGCGCGACGCGGAGCTGGCGCGTCGGCTCTCGGCCCTGACCGAGGAGTTCCGGCTGACGACGCAGCCCGGGGACCGTTCGGTTCAGGTGCTCGAGATCGCCATCGACGCGCTGGACATCCCCGCCATCAGGCCATTCTGGAAGGCGGTGCTCGACTACGCCGACGAGCCCGGCCGAAGCGGCCCTGAGGACGCCCTGGTCGACCCGCTCGGCCAGGGGCCGGCCGTCTGGTTCCAGCAGATGGACGCGCCCCGCCCGCAGCGTAACCGGATCCACTTCGACATCTCGGTGCCGCACGACGAGGCGCCCAGGCGCATCGAGGCCACGCTGGCGGCGGGCGGCACGCTCCTGTCCGACGCGGAGGCGCCCGCGTTCTGGGTGCTGGCCGACCCCGAGGGCAACGAGGCCTGCATCACCACCTGGCAGGGCCGCGACTAGGGCTTCGGGTCCTGCTGGACCTCAGACCAGAGATCGCGGTAGGCGCGAGCGGCGACGCTGCGGGGGGCGAAGGCGGTGACCGGGGCCCGCTCCACGGACATGCGCTCGATCATCGAGAGCGCGGGGATGGGGGTGGCCGCCACCCCCGCCCGTTCGGTAGCAAGGTCCCTGGTGATGTCCTGGTGCAGCTTCTTACGGCGGTCGACCATCGAGAAGAACGCCCGCACCTGCGGACGGCGGCCGTTGAAGCCGGCCACGAACTCGGTGAGCTGGTCCAGCGTGCGCACCGACAGCGTGGTGGGGATCAGCGGCACCAGTAGCACGTCGGCGGCGTGCATGACGTTCTCCGAGACCAGCGAGATGCTCGGCGGGCAGTCAAGGAACACGTGGTCGTACTCGGCGGCCAGCGGCCGCAGCAGCTGGCCGAGCTTGCGGGTGGACTTCTTGTCGGCGCCGGCCGTGCCGAGCAGCAGGTCCATGTTGCGGTAGGTGAAGTCGGCGGGGAGCAGGTCCAGGTGGTCGAAGTCGGTGCCCTTGATCGCGTCGTCGAGGGTCTTAGTGCCGCGGATGAGCGCCTTGCCGCCGCCCTTGACCCGGGGCTTGATCCGGAACAGGAAGCTGGCCGCGCCCTGCGGGTCCAGATCCCAGAGCAGCGTCCGGCAGCCGTCGGCGGCGGACAGGTACGCTAGGTTGACGGCCGCGGTCGTCTTGCCGACGCCGCCCTTGATGTTGTACGTAGCGAAGATCTTCACGAGTGTCCCTCGAGCAGGACGCGGACGCGCTCCCGGCCCGCCGGGCCGGCGAACCTGGCGAACCTGGCGGCGAACTCGGTGCGGGCTTCGGCCTGGCTGAGCGCGAGCTTTGCGGCGATTTCACCCATGGCCAGCAGCGTAGCGGCCGGAGCCGCGCGTTCGGTCAGCATCGCGTCGGCCAGGTCACCGATCTCGTGGCGCTGAACCTCGCTGTCCTGGAACTCGCCGAGGCAGTCCTGGAGCTGTTTGAGGTCGCTCACTACCTTGCGGTACGCGACCGGGTCGTGCAGCGGCGCGAAGAACTCCAGCAGGTAGCGCAGCTCCTTGGCGCGCTTGCGCAGGTCATGCAGGGATTCGGGGGGTGAGTCCGGGGTGATCGCGCTGCCTTGCGCGGCGATCCGCCGGAACGAGCGCCCGGTCGTGGACAGGGCCAGGGCGACCGCGGAGGGACGGCGCCTGCGCGGGCCGTCGACGTCGCGGATCTCGAGCAGCGCCTTGCGCCAGTCCTGGGTGATGGCGCGGAACCGCGGCCCGCGCAGCGCCGCGGCCAGCCGCCGGAACTCGCGGGCGCGGCGCCGGACCAGGAAGGCGCGCAGCGGCTCCAGGTCGGCCGGGGACGCGGCGATTAGCTGTCCGGCCATCGCGTCGAAGCCGAGCAGGTGGACGTCCAGGTCCCTGACCGGGGTGGTCGCGTCGCCGAGCCACTTGAACTCGCCCTTGAAGTGTTCGACCAGGTCGGCGGGCAGGACCGCGCCGAGGAGCTTGATCGCCGACCGGGTCCGGCGGACCGCGACGCGGAAGTCGTGCAGGAACTCGGTGTCGATGTCACGGAGCACCCCGGGAACGTTCAGCTCCATGGTGTCGAGCAGGCGCAGCAGCAGCCGGGCCACGGCGACCGGCGCGGGCATGGTGGCGGTGATCTCCGCCTCCACGCTGCTGGTGTAGTCGGCCGGATGGCGGCCGAGCGCGGTCAGCGCCGCGGTGAACACGCTCTGGCTGGCGTGCGAGACGCCGGGCACGCCGGACAGCAGGATCATCGCCTTGCGCGCCTGACCGGGGTAGCCGCGGACCTCGGCCACGGCCAGCCGCGCCGGGAGCTCGGCGGTGGTGCCGACCCCGGTATTTCCGGTGGGCGCGGTGACCGTGACGTGGTCCGTGACCAGCCGGGCCACGGTCTTCCCGTCGGCGTTGAGCAACCGGGTAACGCTGACCGTGCTGACCGCCTTGACGATGGGCAGCAGTGCTCGCGGGCTGGTCAGTACCGCGATCCGGTCCCGGACCGGCCCGGGGGGCAGGTCCTGCGCCAGGCCGGGGCGCCGCGGCCAGCGGGTCACCGGCTGTTCGGCCTGCGGCGTGCCGTCGGCCTTGCTCAGCACCAAGCGGCCGCCCCGTCTGGCCTGCTCGAAGTGGAGGGTCAGGCCGGCCTTGTACAGCCGCCAGTCGAAGGTGTCCAGCCAGGTCCGGCGGTGCGTGCCGCTGCCGGCCGCGCCGGGTTCCTCCCGCACCGTGAACGCCTGCGACAGCGCGCTGCGCACCGCGGTGAGGTCGGAGTCCTCCCCCGCCATCGTATCAGCGACGAAGTCCCGCAGGCCAGTCGCTGTCACGTGGCGCCTCCTTCAGGCAATGCTATCGCCCGCCCCCTAAAACATCTGTATACCTTCCTTGTGAGTTTTCAGCGAATCGTTTACCCGGTCGGCCAGCTGACTCCGGTGGTGGCGAGGACGTCCTCCGGGCGCGGCATGCCGGCCTGGGCACCGGGTCTGGTGGCGGCGGTGGCGGCCGCGGCCGAGGCCACGCGGACCGCTTCGGCCGCCGGGATGCCCGCGGCCAGGGCGACGGCGAGCGCGCCGACGAACGTGTCCCCCGCCCCCACGGTGTCCACCGCGTCAACCCGGAAGGCGCCGACGGTCCCCGTCCCGTCGGGGCCCGCGAGGGCGGCGCCGTGCGCGCCCGCGGTGACCACGGCGTGCCGCGCGCCCGCGGCGAGGAGGGCGGCGGCGGCCTCGCCCGCTTCGGCCAGGCCACGCACCGGCCGGCCGAGCACGGCGCCTGCCTCGGTCTCGTTCACGACCAGCCAGTCGGGACGGGCGCCGGCCACGATCGCGGCCGCGTCAGCCGGGGGCTCCGGTACGGGCGCCAGGTTGAGGATGCTCGCGCGGTGACGGGCCAGGGCCGCGACGATCACCTCGACCGGGATCTCGGCGCAGACGACCAGGACGCTGCGTGGCTCGGCGAGGGCTGCGTGGACCTCGGCCGCGCCGACCTTGTGGTTGGCGCCGGGGGCGACCGTGATGATGTTCTCGCCCGCGTGGTCGACCGAGATCAGGGCCAGCCCGGTCGGGGCGTCGGCCGTGACGCGGACGCCGTCGTGGCCCACGCCCTCTTCACGCAGGGCGGCCAGGAGGCGGCGGCCGAAGTCGTCGTCGCCGACGCAGCCCGCCATGCGCACCTCGGCGCCCAGCCTGGCCGCCGCCACGGCCTGGTTGGCTCCCTTCCCGCCGGGCGTGAACCTGGCCGCCGAGCCGAGCACGGTCGCGCCGGGTTCGGGCAGCCGGGGCACGGTGACGGAGATATCCATGTTCAGGCTGCCCAGCACGGTGACCTGCGGACGGTTTCGCATGCCCGCACGTTAGCGCTTCGGGCGGGGGCCCGGCAGGGCCGGGGAAACTGGGCCGGGGAAATTGGCCCGGGAATTTGGCACTCCCGCTGAGGTGCGCGGCCTTCTACACTCGGCGTGTGCCTCATCAGTTTCGCCAGGTGGACGTCTTCACCGATACTCCGTACTTCGGCAACCCGGTCGCGATCGTGCTCGGCGCCGACGGGCTCTCCGGCGAGCAGATGCAGTTGTTCGCGCGCTGGACGAACCTGTCGGAGACCACGTTCGTGCTGGCGCCGCGGGCCAGCGGCGCCGACTACCGGGTCCGGATCTTCACGCCGGCGCGGGAACTGCCGTTCGCCGGGCATCCCACGCTGGGCACCTGCCACGCCTGGCTGGAGGCCGGCGGCCGCCCGGCCGACCCGGGCGCCATCGTGCAGGAATGCGAGGCCGGCCTGATCACGGTGCGCCGGACTGATGCGGGGCTGGCGTTCGCCGCGCCGCCGCGAGTGCGCAGCGGGCCGGTGGAGGAGGGGGTGACCGAGCGGGTGACGCGGGCGCTGAACCTCGCCCGGTCCGACATCGTGGACATCGCCTGGGCCGACAACGGCCCCGGCTGGGTTGCCGTCCTGCTGGGCAGCGCCGACGCGGTGCTCGCGGTCCAGCGCCCGGACGTAGTGGACCTGGACATCGGCGTGGCCGGCCCCTATCCTTCCGGCTCCGCCGAGACGATCGAGGTGCGCGCGTTCAGCCCGATGATCACCTCGATCGAGGACCCGGTCACGGGCAGCCTGAACGCCTCGCTCGGGCAGTGGCTGCTGGAGTCGGGCCGGATCGCCGCGCCGTACGTGGCCAGCCAGGGCACGGCGATGGGCCGCCGGGGCCGGGTCCACGTCTCGCGCGACGCCGACGGCCAGGTGTGGGTGGGCGGCGGCACGGTGACCTGCGTCGGTGGCACCGTCGACCTGTAGGGCCGAGTTGTATTTTCGCGCGGCAGCCTGGCTCTGACCCGGTGAGAGGGCGCCTGCCGACGGCGTCCCGCCACGACGATGAGGGGCTAGGGTGGCGCCTTTCAACCCGGGTCCGAGCCTGGTCGTCATTTCTGGCACCGGCCTGGCGCAGCAGATACCTATAGCGTTCAAGGGCATCGTGCTCGGCCGGGACGATCGGCTCGGCCCGCCGTTCAGCACGGACGAGTTCGTTTCGCGAACCCATGTCTGGGTCCGGCGCCACAGCGACGGTGTGGAGGTCACTGACCTCGATTCGGCGAACGGCACGTACGTCAACGGCACACGGGTGCGTGCGCCAACGCGCATGCAGGACAGCGACGTGCTTCGCATCGGGCGGATCCAGCTGAAGCTGGCCTGGCCGGGAGATCCGGGTCAGGCTATGGCCACGCGGGAGCGGCCCGCGCCGCCGCTGGGGCGTGGAACCCGGCCCGTTCGGTAAATCAGCCTTCCTGGATGACACGGAGGGCGACCCTGCGGTTGCCGCCGTTCTGCTGGACCAGGGCGAACCACAGCGGCAGCAGGGCGTCGACGGTCGCGGTGGCGCTGGCGTCCCCGACGAACGCGGGCTCGAGGCCGACCGCCGTGATGAGCTCCTCGGCGGTGGCCCGCGCGTCCGGATCCGCCGCGAAGAACATGTTGGTGCCGGGCATCGGGTTGGCGAAGTTCTCCCAGCCCAGCGAGTTGAACGCGCGGACGTAGCGGGCCCGCGGCGCGGCCTGCGCGATGATCGCCCGGCTGTCGAACTCGGGCGCGCCGATCCGGTTCACCGCGTCGACCACCGTCTTGCCGGCCAGCGCCGCGCCATGCTCAGCCACCACGTCGCCGACCACCTTGCCCGGAACGGCGAGCACCACCACGTCGGCATGCTCGATGGCGTCACCGATGCCGCTCACCGGCGCCCCGCCGGGGCCTTCGCCGGAACCGTCCCGGGCTCCGTAGACCACGTCGTGCCCGGCGGCGATCCACTTGCTGCCGAGCGAGCCGCCGATGTTGCCCTTGCCGATCACCGCAATCCTCATGCCGCGCTGCAACCGATGTGACCGCGGTCTCATTCCCGGTCCGGGTCGTTTTCCCGGCGGGCGCCGCGGCGCCGCGCGGGGGCGGCCACCGGGGCCAGCGGGAGCCGGGACGGCGGCTTGAGCTCGGCCAGCCGCAGGTAGGTCACCAGGCGCTGGCCGCCGCGGGTGGTCAGGGCGACGAGCACGTTCTGCAGTTCCGCCACGTCCCTCGCGACGACGCTGAGGAAGTAGTCGGTCTCGCCCGCCACGTTGTCGGCCATGACGATCTGCGGCATCGACCGGATCAGGTCATCGAACACGCGACTGGACCGCGGATCGTGCCGGGCCAGCGTGGCCGTGACGTACACCTGCAGCGGGAAGCCTGCCGCGGCCGGGTCGACCTCGGCGCGGATGACCCGGATGACGCCGGACTCCTTGAGCCGCCGCACCCGGTGCAGGGTGGCGGCCGGCGAGAGCCCGGTCAGCCGGGCGAGTTCGACGTTGGTGCGGTCCGCATCTTCCTGCAGCGCGGACAGCAGCTGTACGTCAACTTCGTCAAGTGAAACGGCCATAGGACCAAATTTTATATCGCTAATGATGTTGGAGAGCGAATACTGTACGCCTACCGGCGAGTATGGATACATGAACACGAACCGCCGTCACGCCGTGGCAGCCCTCATCGCGGCCGGGCTGCTGTGGGGCACCACCGTGCCGCTGTCCAAGCTGGCCCTGGAGTGGCTGCCGCCGGGCTGGCTCACCGCCGTGCGCTTCGGCCTGGCCGCCGCGGTCTTGCTGGCCGCCCTGCTTATCACCGGGCGCCGGCGTGGCCAAGGGCGAGCACTGCGGCAGGCGTTCACGCCCGCCGTGCTGGCCGCGGGCGCGCTCGGCTACGGCGGTTCGGTCATGGTGCAGAACGCCGGCATCGGCCGGACCAGCGTTACCCACGCGGCCCTGCTGATCGGGGCGGTGCCGGTGCTGGTCGCGATCATCGCCGCGGTCTGGTACCGGGCCGTGGCGCGGCCGGTGGCCTGGTTCGGCTTCGCGGTCTCGCTCGGCGGCGTCGGGCTGGTCACCGCGGGCGGCGGAGGCGGCGGCGCGACCATGGCCGGGGACGGCCTGGTGCTGGCATCGCTGCTCCTGTCGGCCACGGTCACGGTGGCGCAGGGTCGGCTGCTGGCCGGCCGCGACCCGGTCGCGGTTACCGCCGTGCAGTTCCTGGGCGCGGCGCTGGGTTCGCTGCCGATCGCCGTGGTGACCGAGGGCGTGCCTGCTGCGCCGGCCGGCGCGGGTGTGGTGCTGGCGGTCGTCGCGCTGGCGCTGGCCGGGACGCTGGCGCCGTTCACCCTGTTCGCGTTCGGCCAGAGCCGGGTGTCGGCCGAGGTCGCCGGGGCCTTCCTGAACCTCGAGCCGCTCGTCGGCGCCATCGCCGGCGTGGTGGCGTTCGGCGACCCGGTCGGGCTGGTGCAGGTCGCGGGCGGCCTGGCCATCCTGGCGGGCATCGCGCTCAGCAGCCTGCCGCTGATCGCCGGCCGCCGCGTGGCCCGTCGTGCGGCGTTGGTGGTAGCGGCACGCGCGGCTGCGGACACGGTTGTGAGCGCGGGCGCGGGCGCCCAGGGTGCGGGCATGACCGCTAGCGAAGGTGCCTGTGAGGAAGCTGGTACTGGAGTAGCGCAGATAACCGAGGTTCCATGGCCTCGGGGTCGGTGGCGAACGTATGAGAGTGGCGCTGTGCACCAAAGAATGTGTACAGCGCCACTCTCATACCCTCGGGAGCCAGCGCTACAGAGGCAAATTGGGGCATTTGCGGTGGTTCGCGGGGGCGCGTTCGGGACGGGACACCCGGGAACGAAACGGACGCAGCCCGGCGGGCGGCGGAGGGCGGTGCCCTACTGCAGGTGGGGGGCTAGCAGGGTCAGGTCGGCGGGCGAACCCTCCACGGCCGCCGAACGTCATCGTGCCCATGGCGAGCACGGAGATCCTCAGGCCCGACTTTCCTAGTGCGCGATATTCCATGGTTCCGACCTAGGAGGCGGGCGCTGGCGGCGTGCCGCCGGGCCAGTTCGCGGTAGATGGCGGGGTTCGTGTCCACCCACTCCTTGGCCCGGCCTTTGACCTGGCCGACGACCCGGGCCGGTACGCCCACCGCGATCATGCCGTCGGGCACAGCCATCCCCGGCGGCACCGTGGCACCCGCCGCGATCAGGGCGCGGCGGCCGACGACGACGCCGTCCAGGACCGTGGCGCCGTTGCCCACCAGCGCTTCGGTGCCGATGACGGCGCCGTGCACCACGCACAGGTGGCCGACGGTGGCGCCCTCGCCGATCTCGGTCACCGGGTCGTCGCCGCCGTGCAGCACCGAACCGTCCTGGATGTTCGCGCCGCGCCGGACGACGATCGGGCCGAAGTCGGCGCGGAGCACGGCGCCGTACCAGATGGAGGCCTCGGCCTCGACCCGGACGTCTCCGACCAGGGTGACGGTGGGGGCGATCCAGGCCCCCGGGCTGACCTGCGGCTCACGGCCTTCGAAGGCGAAAAGTGGCATCCGCCCATCATGCACCCAGGCCCCGGGGCTCGGGCCGCTACATCTGCGGCTGGGAGATGTTGGCCAGCCAGGAGATGCCGAACTGGTCGACGCACATGCCGAACTCGTCGCCCCAGACCTGCTTCTGCAGCGGCATGGTGACGGTTCCGCCGACCGACAGCTGCTCGAAGTAGCCGCGCAGGGCGTCACTGTCGTCGCCGGACAGGCTCACCGAGAACCCGGCCGGGGCCTGGTACTCCATGTGGCTGGGGACGTCGGCGGCCATGATCGTATAACCGGCGTCGGTCTCCAGCTGGCCGTGCATGATCTTGTCGGCGTCGGGCGCGTCCGTCATGCCAAACTCGGCGAACGTGCTAAGCGTGAGGTTGCCGCCGAAGACGCTGCGGTAGAAATCGAGCGCCTGCCGGGCGCTGCCGTTGAAGTTGAGATACGGGTTAAGTCGAGATGCCATGGTTTCTCCCTACAGGCTCGTCTCTGAGCGGGAGGTATCCCCTGGTCCGACGCTACCAGCCGTCCTGGCCGCGGCGGCAGGCTACCCCGCGGCCAAGGCGGTGATGATGTCGCCATTCCCGGACCTCGGCCAGGACGTCCGCGGACCCGGCCAGGCAGCACCCGGCCAGCGCGCCGATTGGCCCCGTTAATGGTTGGGCCGGGCCGCCGGGGCTGCGATACGGTCCGGCCATGGACGATGCGGACGGCTATTTC
>WNGL01020658.1_pt1 | contig 14682 bp, 14 predicted proteins | sample 5400591 | NCBI WGS metagenome assembly WNGL01 (sample SAMN13153377, study PRJNA577476) | soil metagenome | isolation source: 80 cm soil or saprolite under Garry oak tree replicate 1 | place: USA:California | collected 2016-06-15
CGGTTGCCTATGCGCGGCGCGCAGTAGGATCACCCCGCAGGTCCTTCGGCGAGTAGGACCCCCTGACCGGCGCGGGCCCGTGACCTGCGAGAACGACGGTGCCTAGATACACGCCGATTCGTCGTGCCCACTCCCGTTTCCCGAGCTCAAGTCAGCGTTTCGTGTACCAGGGGCCAGGCTTATCTGCGGAACCCCGGCCAGTGGTATGCGGGCAGGTCCGCTTGTTCTTGATCAGGCGCCGGTGCCAGGCGAGCAGGGTGCCGGGTGTCACGATCCGGTGCAGCCGCAGGTGCCTGGGCAGACGCCGCGCCAGGGCGGCGATCACGGCCCGGTCAGCCCAGTCCGGTTCCGGCCGGGCGACCTGGCGGCGCATGACCGCTGCCTCGTGCCGCAGCACCAAGATCTCCACGTCCTTCGACGCGTCGCTACGGATAAGCAATACCAGCCACGCGAACAGACGAGACACCGCGAGGTAGACGCGGCGGATGAGCACGAGTGCCGAGGATAGAAGACCAGCTCAGATGGTCTGCACGAGTTCTGGCACCTCACAGGCGGTCACCGAAGATCTGCATCCGATCGGTGACCTTTGTTCGGACGGTGAGCAACAAACGCCCCGAGAAGTTGTTCGCGCGGGAACTGCGGGGCGGGATCATCACGGCTTCGACGCCGCGCTGGCAAGCCCATCCCTGGCCAGCAGTCAGGTGAAGGTGCTGGTAGCAGGCTTGCACGGACGCTGTCCGTGTCTGTCCGCGGTTTCACTTGCCCGGCCTGGCGTGCGCACGGACGTATGACGGACGGGACCGGGGGTGAAGGCCGGTATCAGCTAGAAAACCGCAGATCAGGCGGCATGTTGCTGCTTCGGGTCAAGCGGTCTGTAAAACCGTCGGCTTAGCCTACGTTGGTTCGAACCCAACACCTGCCACCAGTGACCACCCGTAGTATCAGCAGGTCAGCGCGGTGATTAGGAATCTTGTCCCCGTTAGCACTGCCAGCGGTCTGCAAACCGCTCGCTCTAGCAGGGCAACTGTGCGTGCGCCGGTTCTCACTCGCCGTTCGGCCCTTCCCCACCGACCAGTGTTGCGTTCGTTTATGCCGTGCTGCCTGCGAGAACATCCCGCCGGACCGGCATCGGATACACATTCGAGCCGACGGCGCAGGCCACCACAGTATGCGATCGTGAGTTCGGCTGATCCACTGATCACGGACATATGGCGGACAGGATCTGGGCAAAGCAAGCGGTTCGACGAACCGCTTGCTGTCGCGGACGGTGACGGTATTCGCCGCCACCCGGCCAGGACGGCGAACACCAAGGCGCCGGCCCCCGCGCTGCCCTCCTCGCCACCCGGTTTGCCACGCTTGGCGAGGCGTGCAGCGGTCATCCGGAACCGCGGGGAACATGACCTCGAAGGACAGGCGACCGCGGCGCCTGGCGCCCGGCGGCCCGTGATCGCCCAAGACCCACTCTCGCCGTTTAGCCGGCGACGATCAGCGAGTGCCCGCAGGGCAGCGTGGCCACGCAGGGGAACCGCACGCACAAAGACTGAAAGCACGACCATGGATCCAGAACGCCGATTATTTACCGCTAGTGCTCGGGCACCATGGCATTCTGCCCGCGCGCCAGAACCGCAGTTTTGTCCGGTCTCGTGACCGAGCGGACGCGCTCCCAGCGGCAGATGAGTGCACCTGGTCAGGGTTATAGGGGCGATGGGTGCCGGGGCTCATAGATGGGGAATTCTGAGCCGTCCGGCAGGCGGATTGCTGCCAGCAGCCCCCAGCCCTGATCGGCGACATCCCGCGCCACTTGGACTCCTTTGCCCCTCAATTCGGCAAGCGTGGCGTGAATGTCGTCGCACATGAGGTAAAGCTCATGGCGGCCGTCCCCGTCAGCTGGATGGACAGCAAGCTCGGCCGGGGGGAGAGCGAAAATGAGCCAGCCCCCGCCCGCGTCAGCCGACGAGAGGCTGAGCACATCCCCGAAGAACGCACGGACCTTCTCAGCTTCGGGCGAGAACACGATCGCATGCAGGCCGGTGATCACGCTGTGATCCTAGCTGTTGCCTGGCTGGCGGCCGCTGTGACCGATGCGGTCGCCCGCGCGTTGCGCAGTCAGGCTCCGGCGCACCTTCCGCTGTCACGCTCGCACAGCCGCCGAACGCGCGGCCAGCGGCATGAGCGCGCGTGTTGTGCCGACAGCCGGGAGATGTATGGAATGAGATGTGCATTCCAGCGAACCTGCGGCTCGATTCGAGAGCGTCTTCCGCAGTGACTCCAGGCAGCGCGACAACTTCCTCGCCCGGCTGTTCGGGATCTTCAGTGAGCACGTGGTAACCACGTGGTGTGATTGCCCGCATGCTCCGTACGTCAACATCGGCCGGCCGACGCTACGGGAACCCGGCCAGAGCCACGGCCACACGCTCGACTTCACCTTGCGGCACCGTCAGAGCGGACGGCTCTACGCGGCCGAGATGAAGTGCTGAATCACCTGGGCGAATTACCGTTACCTCCGGCTCACCGAGGCAGCGCAGCTCATAGGTCTCGCCGAACCGGCATTCGTCAAGTTCCTCGCGCTTGCCCGTGACCGGGCCGCCCGCCAGGTCTTCGTCGGCGGCAAGCCTGTCCACGTGGACGGAGCCATCTTGGTGTGGGGCGCAGCGACGGAACCGGGCCGGTCTGCCGCAGTCGCCCTCGGTGTCGCTGACGTCCTCACCGTCGAGGACATGGTGAGCGACCTGCATGTCTGGCAGCCCCCTGGCTGGCAGGACTTCATTGCCCGACGCCGGTCTTGGGCAACTGAGTTGTTCGACTACCTCGGCCAGTCGGGTTGTTCCGTGCAAGTTGAAACGACCAGCACGATCATCGCGGCATGAGCTTCGGATGACTAGCTCTCCCCGGCCGGGCCCGGATGGGCCGCCTGCCTCTCTATCCTGCGGCCGGGGCGGTGGGAGGACACCAGCCCGGCAAGGGCGGGGGCCGGGAACGAAGGTAAGCCCGCGTTTCTCGCGCGGCAATCGTCTCGCCCGGGCAGCGTCAGAAGCGGAAGCGGGTCAGGCCGCCCGGGTCCGTCGCCAGGACCACGGTCGCCGAGCGCGGCTCGATGCGGTACACGTGCCACGGCGGTGGTCCTTGCGACGGCGCGTTGAACGGCTCATCGGCGAGTGGGCCATGGAAGCATCGTTTTCGGCTGCTCCGGCCGCGGTCGCCGGCCGCGCCGTCTTCGAGTGGATGCTGGACCGGCAGTTCGTGATGGAGCGCACCGAAGTCCCCGAAGCTCCGGACAGCATCGCCATCATCGGCGTCGATCCCGGCCGCGAGGCATACCGTCAGCACTACTTCGACTCGCGAGGCATCGCCCGCATGTATGCGATGGAGTTCAGCGACGGCGTGTGGACGCTCGTGCGAGATTCTGCGGACTTCACCCCGCTGGAATTCTCGCAGCGGTTCACGGGCACGTTCTCCAGCGATGGCCAGCGCATCAATGGCCGCTGGGAGACCTCCAGAGACGGCTCGAACTGGGAGCATGACTTTGACCTCACCTATACGAAGGTCAGGTAACCGGTGAGCCTGATCGACGGGGCTCACGGTCTGGCGCAGTAGCAGGGCCGAGGCTGCGAGCAGAAGCAAAACGCGGTAGCCACTGACATGTGCCAGGAGAACTCCAGGCATCTACCGGTTCTTTGATTACGTGCCAAAGAGCACACACGCTGCCCCGCCGATAGCCATGGCGGTGACCAGTCAGGTTAGTTCTGCCGTCATCTGAATGCACTCATTTGCCGCGATGATCGTTGTTCGATGACGCCGCAGTGATGGATGTTCGGTCCTGCGGTCCGCCCGCGAGTGGAGGGGCTTGGGTGAGCACGCCGGGTAACCCGGCCCGGATCATGTTCTCCCTGCAGTGACGCATGGTTGCCCGTACGCGGCGGCTGGAGCAATGACAGCAGCCCTGGGCGTGCATCCGGCAGGGGCTGTGGTATCTGAGGGGGCCGGGCCGCTCTGTACCGGTGAAGGAGAACCGGCTCGTGGTGTGCCGCTGCGGGGTGCCCGCCGCCCGGGCATGGGGATGCATCCCCTTGCTTGCGGCCGGCTCCCGGGCCCGCCCTGTGCCCAGGACGCGGCCCGTCGCGGGCGCCGGGCGGGTTCTCATCCATCTAGTCAGCTCCACAGAGCCGGGCGATGGCCCGGCAAGGGAAGGCGCGGAGGCTTGCCATGGCCCGGCTGAATGTCAACGACGCCAGGTGCGAGGCGCTGTTCGCATCAGGGCTGCAGCGATCGGACGCCCCCACTGCCGAGGCAGCGGCGCAGGCGATCAGCCGCATCGTGCGGCAGCTCGGCACCCGCGGCTGCGCCGGCCAGATGGCACAAGAGTTCGGCGACCACCCTGATGCGGCCCGGGACCGTATGCGCTGGGTCCGGCAGCTTGCCGGCGAGATGTCCGCCTCCCCCGCCCCGCGGCGGACCAGGCGCGGCGGGCCTGCGCTCGCCCGTTCTTCCCCGCGTGCCGCTTCCTCCCCGCGTGCCGCCCGGCCAGCAACCGGCAGCCCCCGGCGTGCCGCCTGACCACATGAGTCCCCCGCGGCTAGCCTGGATTGCCCGGCGGCCGCGCCAGGGACCGCCGGCGGTCCCTGGCGCGGCAGGCCGCTCTCTAGCGCAGCGCAGCAGCTGGCACGCCTTCGACGAGTTCACCTGATAGCCGCATTGCGTGAGCTCCTCGTCGTGACGAGCGGGCGGGCTGGGATGCTGCAGGGGCAGCGTGCGGTTGCCGGTGGCCGCAGTGGGCGAGGTGCCTGGCGGAGGCCTGGCTCGCAGATATCCGGTCCGCATCGGCGGCCGTGGATGAGACGGTGCCGGTATGCGCATGGAGCCGGTCACCCGAGACGAGCTACGCACTATCGCGGAGGACGTCGGCGAGCTCAGCGGCTGGGACTTCTCGGCGGTGCGGCACGAGCGCGATCCGGTGCCGTGGGACTACCAGGACGTGGCCGGCCGCTGCCGGCCGCTACCTGCGGCCCGGCAGTCGTGTGCTCGACATCGGCACCGGTGGCGGCGAGCAGTTCCTGAAGCTTGTGCCGCTGATCGGCGCGGGCACCGGCATCGATGCGAGCACTGACATGGTGGCGACGGCCCGGGCCAGCACGCCGGCGGAGCTTGCGGGCAAGGTCTCCTTCGCGGTCATGGATGCCGGGCGGCTCGAGCTTCCCGGCGCCAGCTTCGACCTGGTGCTGAACCGGCACGCCCCGGTCTACGCGGCCGAGATCGTCCGGGTGCTGCGCCCCGGCGGAGTCTTCATCACCGAGCAGGTCGGCGGGCGGAACACTCAGTCGATCTTCTCCGCGTTCGGCTGGGACTCCAATGCCGCGCTGTGGGAAAGCTACTACTCAGCCGCTGACGCGCCTCCCATGCCCGACGAAATCCATGGCCTGGCGGCCCTGGAGGCGGCATTCGGCAGGCTCGGCTGCACGACGCGAGCGTGGGCCACCTACGACGTGCGCTACTGGCTCAGCGACCTTGACTCGTTCGTCTTCTTCATCAAGGCGATCCCGCTGCCTGAGCAATTCGACCCGGACGTTCACTGCAGCGCAGTCAACCGCGCGATCTCGGCCTGCGGCTCTTCGCGCGGCATCGAGACCAACGAACACCGCCACCTCCTTATTGCGGAGAAGCCGGCCACCTGACCGTCAGCCAGACCGCTATGTCCTGCAAGCCCGAAGGCCTCGGGTCCTCTATGACGCGCGGACCACAGGAACCTCACCGTCACACCAGCTAAGACGTCCTCTTCTGGCGCGCAGCGGATAGTGCCAGGAACTCTCAGTATCGCTCCACGAGATGGGCGCGGCTGGCTCGCCTATTGCGCATCTTCGGTGGCGCCGGCAGTGGATGAGCGCATGCGCAGCGGCGGCAATCCGTACAAGCTGTCTATGCTGAGCTGCTGTGCATCCGCGAGCACAGAGCCCTGCTGTCCCTGTGCTTTCTCAGCAGTTTGCTTTGCCAGTTCTGACGCCAGGCCACCCAGCTGCCGCACGCCGGTATCATCTACGAGCACATGGCTCGTGGAGAGAATCGCGATGCCCTCCACCCGCCGCTGTGCCTGCCCGGGCGGCGAAAGAGCCGCCCCGACTTTCGCCGCCTCAAATGGGTTCGCTGGATGAACCGTAAGCTTATCGCGCTCCCCGATGACCCATTTATGATATTTCATCACCTCACCCTGAAGAGGCAGGGTTCGTACATCTTCAGTCGCCAGCCCGAATCGCTTGCCCTTGCCAAAGCAGCGAGCGTAGGCAACCAGCGCCGCCGACCAGAGCGCCTGCGGCACAACCGCATCCCGGTCTTCCTCAGGTTTAGCCAGCTCGGTAAGCAGCCGCTTGCAACATTCCATCACGAATTGAAGATCGGCGATGATCGACGCCTGATCGGCGAGAATTTGCGCCGATGGCACATCAAGAGCGACAGTCAGCATCGGGGCCTCCGGCGATGCCGCGCTCGTCCCGCCCATAACTCCTCGTCCCGGTTTGCTGACCCTATGACTACCTGGCCCAGATTCTCCCACAGGGACAGCTCGCTTCTGGTCTCACATAGTGACAAGTCACTGCCGGCGATGTGCCTGATTCCGGCACTGCACCCGGCCACCGTGGGCAACCAGCGCGCACGCGCCAGCCATGTCCCGCCCGGTTCAGGTGCCAGAGTCCCCGGCGACCCCGGAGACGGCCAGCATCCGCTCATGTTTGATATGGAGGTGATCGGGCGTTCCTACCAGCCTGGGTGCGTGTGGACGGTCATCGGGGATCAGGCCCACTGACGCTCATGCTGACCGATGGCGCTCTGGCGACCGCCATCGGGAGCGCCCGGCGCTGACGTCACGCTCTGTGGCCGACCCTGCTGCCAGCTGATGATCCGTATCCGCCGATCTGCGCGTGATCAGCCGGCTGGAATGTCGCCCGTGGAGCGGTACCGAACGGATGATCTGTAGGGCTGCCTTCCACACTTGCGGCTGCGCTGGCATCTGCTGCACGCGCCCGGCAGGGGGAGCTGGTCTTCATGCCTTTCGCTACCCGGCGCCTCGGTGAGGACGGGGAAGGGGCCAGTGACTGAGCCCAGGTCTCGGCCCTCGATCGGCCGCATGTCCGGGAGTCGTGACGTAAGGAAATTTATACAGGTGCTCGGGACGTCCATGGTCTTGGCTAGCTGAAAAGCCTATTTGCGCCGGCATGTTACTCCTCGGGAAAGCATCAGCCGTTTGTGGAAGACCTGCCGTTGCCGGCCGACCGCGTACGTGGACCTTCCGCAAGGCGACAGATCTTCTGGTTGTCGGCGCTGGAAGGGCCCCATCGCCCGAACCTAAGTCAAGAACTTAAGCACAACTATATCGATCGCCGTAGCCGCCAAGAGGACCAGGTACAATATGTATATGTGTGGTCGGCCGCGCAGTGCTAATAGTACGCCTTTTGGCTCGAACCGGCCCTTAAACCCTTGGCTGATGCCAAACCTGTAGTCGTCCATCGCCAGAGGACCGTCAGTGCGCATTGTCGAATCCAGTAGCTCCTCGACGCGGTTGCAGCGCGCAATAACATGATCCTGTATATATATGTAAAGCACTTCAAGATAGGCGAAAACTGCCACGGTGACAAGCCCCAGGAGGGCAAGGCCGGAACTATCAGCGGTAACGCTGAGCGCCAGAAGTGCGCCAGTTGTCGTGACAGCCCAGTTCTTTATCGTAAATCTTGAAACATCAAACTTGTCATTGGCTTTCTGAAGGTATTCAAATTCCAGCTCCAGAAGATGCATCATTCTCGCCCGACCTGATTCGTTTGACACGGTGAACGCTTCCCTAGGAAGTGAACCAGCTACGGATCTTCGACACGCTGCCGTTCGACGGAAGGCAGCCGCTTCAGCTGAACGCCTGCCGGGCAAGGCCAAGGACGCCACGATCGCTCCGGCGAAAGTCCTCAGCTGCCGCGAGCCGTCCAGGATGTCCCGGCACGCAAATGTCAGCCTGACGGCCTCAGTACATTGGCTGTCACCCGGCCGGGGCTCGAGCCGAGGTGCAGGCTGGCTGCCCGCGAACGTCACGGTCTGCATCCGGGCCTCCATCCCCATGATCGCCGATCCGACGGCACAAGCAAAGCTACGCACGGCCGCACATAGCGTGCGCTTGTGGGCCAGTCAGCCTGCGGCCAGTGGCAGTTCGGCCACCGTACGCCAGCTGCCCGCCGCGGTACTGCCGGTCATCAGCCATACGCGGCTGACCCGCGCCTGGATAGGCAGCGCGCGTAGCACGTCCGCCTCCGCCGCCCGCAGTTCCGCGCTGCCGCCGACGGCACGGTCACCGACCGTCAGATGAGGAACAAGATCGTCATATGCGCCGCCGTACGGCAGGTATCCGGGAAAGCCTGCCGACACCGCGCGTGTCAATGCCCGGAAAGGCTCATCTGGACGCGGCGCGAGCCAGATGACCTCCTCGCCGAACCACCCCGTCGCGGGGAACTCACAATCGAAAGCGCTCACTGACCCCACCGCGTCCGCAAGGACTTCAATCGTGGCGGCGGTGATCGCAGACGGCGCCACGAAGGGGTAAAGGACAGTCACATGTGCTGGAACACCCCACGCAGCAGCGCGGTCCAGCCCGGCACGAAGGCGGTTGACAACCCGCTCGGCCTCCGGCACCGGAACCAAGACAGCGCTGTCCGACGCCAGCAAGGCAGCCGCCACCGAGTCCATGTGCCTATCATCGACCAGCCCGGCGATATCCATCGTCGCCCTCTAGCCGCGATGATGGCCCTCTACATGCTGGTCACCGAACGTGGCGGGGCCTGCTGTGGTGCACGCACGCGGAACCGATCTGGTCGGCAGTCAGGGGCCCCGCTTGACCCTCCGTGCAGTGCCCGAACGGGTCAATCTGGCGTGCCGCCGGTGAGCCGATCGCCATTTTGATCCCGCGGATGGGTGTCCCGCGGATGTGAGCCCTCCGGAGGTTGGGGCCGCTGGACAGGCATGTCGTTCGTGGGCCTGTCGGAGAACCCGGCCGAAATGCTTGAGGTCCCGGCCCGTGCGAGACCGGATACCGGGCTTTACCCGGAGGCTGTCGGTACCCGGCGGTGCATCCGGCCGCCGGCGTCGATTCCCACGACCGCGCCGCTGTCGTCGCGGGTGAAGAAGCCGCGCATTCCCGTCATGCCGCCGCTGGTGGTGATGTACTCGTCCCCGTCGCCGGGCAGCAGGCCGATTTCTTCCCGCGGGTAGCCGGGGGGCAGCTCCTCGTTCGCCGCCGCCCGGATCTCCGGCTTGATGTCGGCCGCGAGCGTCATTACTGCCCCGTCGGTAGCGATGTTGAGGTCCATGGCATCGTTCTCGTAGTGCCCTACGACCTCCCGGGCCCGCGCCTCGTCGTAGGGGAGGGGCTCGGGGTCCCGGTCAGTCACCCTCAGGTAGGTCTGCAGCGCCCAGCGGACGACCGCCTGGTTGAACGGGATGCCCTCCGGGCCGGCGTTGGACAGCGCGACGACGGCGAAGCCCCGTTCGGGCACCGTGAGCAGCTCGGCGAACTGGCCGTTGGCCGACCCGCCGTGCCCGACGGTGCGGACGCCGTCCACGTCGCGTAGGAACCAGCAGATGCCGAAGGCGTCACCGAGTGTGCTGCCTCGCAACGCGACCGTCGGCTCCTTCATCCGGTGCAGCACCTCGGCCGGCAGGACACGCTCACCGCTTTCCCCGTGGCCGTCACCGAGATGGAACCGGGCCCAGCGAAGCTGGTCCGCCACCGAGGACGCGAGGCCCCCGCCGGGGTTACGACAACGCGGGCCTCTCCACAGCCGCCCGATGGACAGCGTCCCGTCCTCCCCGCGGTTGTGCCCCACGGCGAACCGCCGGGTCATGACGTCATCGGGCGCGAAGAAGCTGTGCGACAGCCCCAGCGGCTCGAAGACGAGCGAGGCAATGGCCTTTTCGTACGGCATGCCGGCGACCTTCTCGATGACCCGCCCCAGCAGGCTGTACCCTGCCTGGCTGTAGGAGGCCCGAGCGCCAAGCGGTGCGATCAGCTCCAACTCGGCCAGCTTCGCCACAAAGCTGGCCAGGGCGTCATCCCCCTCACCGGTGTCGAGGAGAAGGTCCCAACCGAGGCCAGAGGTGTGGTTGAGGAGGTTCAACACGGTGACCTGCGCCGCAGTCTGCTCGTCCGCGAGCCTGAGCTCGGGGACATACCTGCGCACCGGCGCGTCCAGCTCGACCCGGCCCTCCGCGACCAGGCGCATCAGCGCGGTCGCCGTGTAGGTCTTCGTGACCGAGCCCAGTACGAACAGCGTGTCCTGGTCGACGGGCAGCGGGTTGTCGATGCTCGTCGCTCCGTGGCACGCGTAAACCTCCCGACCGTCCGCCCACACCCCGACGGCGACGCCGGGAATGCCGGACTTTGCGGCCGCCGCCTCGACGAAACCGGACAGCGCCTCATGTGACATCCCATTCGCCTTTCCGCTTCTCTTCGCGTCTCGGCGCCGGGGTGACCGCGGGCGGCCTCCGCAGCGACTTGCACATCGTTCAAGTAGAACGTTAGGGCATGACTTGAACGATGTGCAAGTCATTTCTTGAACTATGTTCAAGTCAAACGTCCGGTGCCCTACTCTGGGCGCATGCCGCGCGACACGCTGACCCGCGAACAGATCGTCAAGGCCGCCATTGACCTGCTGGACACCGAAGGCCTGGACGGCCTGAACATGCGCGCCCTGGGCAAGCGGCTGGGCTCCGCGGCCACCGCGGTCTACTGGCACGTGGGCAGCAAGGACAACCTCATCGCCCTCGCCGCCGACCAGGCGTGGCACGAGATCGCGCTGCCCGACCTGACCGCGACCGGCTGGCGGGCAGCGGCCACCGCGATGTCCGCCGGCCTGCACGCGATGCTCACCCGCCACCCCTGGCTGGTGCAGGCCTTCGGCTCCCAGGTACTTTTCGGCACCGGCAAGGCCCGCCACGATGACCACACCCTCGCCATCTATGAGGCGGCCGGATTCACCGGCGAGCAGGCCGACCAGGCAGCGGCCAGCGTCTTCACCTTCGTGCTCGGCAACGCCCTCGGCCCAGCCGCGGCGGCCTCGCTCACCCGGAAGCTCAGCCGCGATGGCGGTGACGCCGAAGAGCTGATACGCGACAGCATGGCCAAAGCCAGCGAGATCGCCGCGCAGTTCCCCCGGCTGCGCGCCCGCCTCCAAACAGCCGCCGCCGGCTACGGCGCGGCGCCCGACAACACCTTCGAGTTCGGCCTCCAAGCCATCCTCGACGGCCTGCAAGCCCAGCTCACCGCCCGCCGCACGCCCGCCGGCCAGAACGCGCGCAAGCCACCCAGCCAGGGCCACGAACCACTCGGCGGACCTGAGCTGGCCTCATGAACAGCGAAACCACCTCGCCAGAGCCGGTGCCATAACCGGCTGATCTGCGCGCCGCCGCGCATCCTGCCGACCCAGCTGCCCGCCGCGCATACTCGGCAGGGTGATCGAAGATCACCAAGCCCTTCGGGCCGTATAACGCCTGATACACGGGTGATCATTACTCAACCTCTGGAATGGAAAGCGGCAATGATCACCCGTGTATCACCTCGTTCGGCGCGCAGCACACGCCCGCGGCCGCCTGGCGGAAACTCACCCAGCGTGACAGCCGTCGCGTCGGCTGCGCGGCTGACGCCGGGCGGGTCCCGCCGGCCGCCCGGCACGCAGGCCTGGTCGCGCCGGGCACGGGCAGCAGCGACGCCAGCACGCCAGCAGCTGGTCACTAGCCCCCAGCGACATGCCCCGGAGCCCGGCTCGGTCGGCCCAGTGCCGGCCGCCGGCAGCGTACCTGCCGCGCCTGAAGCAGCCGACCCGGGCCGCCAGCATCTGAAACTTATCTGGTCTGCGGACGCTGTGGCTAACGGCAAGAGAACCTGGCCGCGCCATAACAGCACGTCAGCAGACATGCACCGAACTGCCATCGCCTAGCGGGCAGGCCATCTCCTTGCGGGCAACCGGGGCAATCACCGCAGCCTTGAAACGAGTGAAGAAGGACAAAACCCCAGGTCAACGTGACTGCTTCGAGCCCTCTGGCGGGATCGAACCGCCTACCTTCTCCTTACCATCATCACCATCAACCAGCCCACAGACCGCCACAGACCGGTTTATAGGCTCTGAGCAGGCCCGAAGGCTAGCTCACGCTAGCGGACGCCAGCACAGGCCAGCCCTCGCTGGCGGCATTCTGCCCCCCGAACTGCCCCCCAGAATGATCTTCAGCTCACGGCCGGCGGCCCAAGAAACACAAAGCCGAGCACAGATTCGATTCTGCTTTCCTGAGAAGCACGGCTAAGCCCAGGCCCGTCCGCCCTCGCGAAGCCCGATCTTCGGTAGAGCTGATCTCGCCGAGATAGCGCATGATCAGCCACGGCAGCAATTCCGCGAGCATGGCGGCCACTAGGGCCGCCTGCCACCAAGCCGGACAGTGACTATCACGGAACGTATGCGTTCGCGACGCGCGTTCGTCCAGATCGCCGACTCGGCGCGCTCGGCCGGCCTTTCAATGACTGCCGTGAGCATGCGCAGATTATCCGGTTCTGCCTGCGCGGTGCCGAGCGGGCCAAGACATTCACAGCGGCGGCAGGGCAGGCAGCGTAGATGGCCGCCGGCGGCGGCGGTACTTCGTTGCTGAATCTGCCCGCATAGAAGATCGAGGCAGCGCGCTGCGCGCGCCGCGGCCGGCGCCTGTGTCGGCCTCCGGCCTTGGGCAGGCCCCGGCCGCCGCGCGCCGGGCCACCAGTAGGACGCCACAGATCAGCCAGGCTCACCCGGTCACGCAACGGTGCGGTGCGCTGCGTCCTGATCGGTTGCCCATCGTCCCGCTCGCGGCCGCCGCGACAATGGGCGCTCCCTGGCGGTCGCGTCGCAAGACGATCTGGCTGCACCGGCCATTGACCAGCGGCCGTCCGCCAGGCTTCGGCGCCTGCGAGCAGGACGGAGAAGAGCAGCATGCAGGCAGTTCCACCCGGCGCGGTTCGCATGTTTGCCCGGTCTAGCCGAAGGTGAAGCAGTAGGCCTGAGCGCCGGGGTCGGGGAAGGTGATCTCGAAGGTGCGCTCGGTGATGGGGCCGGGCTGGCGGATGAGCTGGTACACCCGCTGCTGCGTGAGGGTGCCGTTGCCGTTGGCATCGGTGTCGGTCCCGTGGGCCTCGCCGGGGGCCTGTCCGTCGATACCGACGCGGAACGGTAGCGACGTTCCTGGTGCTGCCGGCCCCATGACGAGGTTGAGGTCGCGGGCGTGGAAGCGGCAGGCGATCTGCCCGTTCGCCGTGTTCAGCGTGGTGGCCTCCTCCTCCATGGTCGCCTCCCCCGACAGGGCCCACTGGTTGAGCCCCAGCCGCGCCGGGACGGTGTAGACGTGCGGCTTGCCCGGCACCGGGCCGCCGGGGGAGGCGAAGCCCTCGGTCCGCTGATAGCCGGTGTAGTTTTCTGGCGATCTCAGGCTGGCCCAGTCGGCCGGGACTTCCAGGCCGCTGGGATGGACCGAGACCATGTCAGTGCCGGCGCCGGTGGATCCGGCCTCGGCCAGCAGCTGCTGGATGACCATTTCCGACTGGGCGTATTCGCCCTCGCCGAAGTGGTGATGCCGGATGCGCCCCTGCACGTCGGCGAAGTAGAGGGCGGGCCAGTAGTGGTTGCCGAAGGCAAGCCATACCGCATAGTTGTTATCGGTGGCGACCGGGTAGCTGATCTGCATGTCCTGCACGGCCCGGCGGACGTTGTCGGCGTTGTGCTCGAACGAGAACTCCGGTGTGTGGACGCCGATCACCACCAGCCCGTGGCCGGAGTACTTCTCGGCCCAGGCGCGCAAGTAGGGAAGCTGGCGTAGCCAGTTGATGCAGGTGTAGGTCCAGAAGCCGGCCAGGACGACCTTCCCGCGCAGACCTGCCGACGTCAATGGCGGCGAGTTGAGCCACCCGGCCGCGCCGTCGAAAGACGGCAGCTCACCCTCATCGGGCAGCCGGGCCGAGGCCACGTGCAGCCCGGCGGGCGCGCGCCAGAATGCTGTCATGACAATGTCCTCCCTGTGGCTCGGTGCGCCGGCCCGGGGCCCCGGCCGGTGCCTCGCGGGTGCCGGGCGGCGCGCGGCTGGTGCGCGCCGCCCGCCGGTGGTCTGGTTAGCGCAGCGTCTTGAACGCCGCCCGCATCTCGGTGGAGAACAGGTCTGGCTGTTCCCAGGCGGCGAAGTGGCCGCCCCGGTCGAGCCTGTTGTAGTGGATGAGGTTGTTGGGGTATGCGCGCTCGGCCCAGCTGCGCGGGGCCTGGTAGAGCTCGTCGGGGAAGACGCTGATGGCAAACGGGATCGTGATGTTCTTGGCGTTGAAGAAGTCCGCCTTGTTCTCCCAGTACAGGCGGGCCGAGGAAACCCCGGTGTTGGTCAGCCAGTAGAGCGTGATGTTGTCGAGGATGTCGTCCCGGGTCAGCGCGCTGTCCAGCTGTCCTTCGAGGGCTTTTTGGACGAGCCCGGGCTGGCCGGTACCGTCGCCGTGGTCCAGCATGAACGCGGCCAGGTCGGCGGGTGAGTCGGCCAGCCCGTACAGCGTTTGCGGGCGCGTCGTCATGATCTGTGCGTAGCCCACGTGCTTCGCATAGAAGGTGCTCAGCTGCTGGTACGCGCGTTTCTCCTCGGCGGACAGATCCGGTGGCGGCGGGTCGCCGC
>WNGL01005767.1_pt1 | contig 14679 bp, 13 predicted proteins | sample 5400591 | NCBI WGS metagenome assembly WNGL01 (sample SAMN13153377, study PRJNA577476) | soil metagenome | isolation source: 80 cm soil or saprolite under Garry oak tree replicate 1 | place: USA:California | collected 2016-06-15
GCGATCTTTGTAGTTGAGCATTATGGATACGTAAAAGACGAACTTCTTTGCGTAAATCTTCAACGTAGGCAGGTAACTCAAACATAGGATAACTATTCTAAAATCTTTTTGAAGCTTTTGTCAAACCCTGAACGATTTCATGGTATAATTGGTCATTAGTCATAAGGTAGTCATGAGATATTTACTCATAACCCATCACTATTACAATTTAAAAAATTAAGGAGAGGTCGTCCCACAAGGGGACTACGCTCCTCGTTATCACTCGGAGAGGTCGCATAGTGGTCGAGTGCGGATGTCTTGAAAACATCTGAGGGTGCAAGCCTTCCGCGGGTTCGAATCCCGCTCTCTCCGCATCTGTTTTAGCTATTAAGGAGGAGTCGTTCTCAAGAGAACTCCTCCATAATGAGAATTTAGCGTATTAGTCAAGGAGGAGTCGCATAGTGGTCGAGTGCATCGGTTTACTAAACCGACAACCTGTCAAAGGGTTCATGAGTTCAAATCTCATCTCCTCCGCAAATTTTTAACTCTCTGTTTTAGTTATTTGCTTTTTGTAAATTTGGAGGAGTCGCATAGCTAGGTCCATTGCGGGAGTTTGCTAAATTCCTGAGTAGAAATACTCACGCAGGTTCAAATCCTGTCTCCTCCGCTCGTTACTTTTTATGGCTGCAAAAAAAATATCAAAAAAGGAGATAATACATTATTACGATTCCACAGAAGTCGATTATAAACTCATTTGGGACTTGAATAAATCATACGCAATGCATTTTGGCTATTGGGATAAAAAAGTAAAAAATTTCCCTCAATCCCTTCAAAGAGAAAACGAAATTCTTGCTGAAAAAGTAAAAATTAAGAATTCAGATATTGTTTTAGATGCCGGTTGTGGAGTTGGTGGTAGTGCAATTTTCCTTGCGAAGAAATTCGGATGCAAAGTAATTGGAATTACGTTAAGCAAAAGACAGGCTGATAAAGCTACAAATAATGCCAAACAAAAAGGAGTTGCACATCTTGCAGAGTTTCGTGTTATGGATTTCGAGAAGATGACTTTTCCCGATAAAGCATTTGACGTTATATGGGCGATTGAAAGCATTTGTCATGCAGATAGTAAAAAACGATTTATAGAAGAAGCATATAGAATTCTTAGAAAAGGTGGAAGATTAGTTATTGCTGATGCCTTTCTGACTAAAGAAAATGTAACTGCGGATGAAGAAATAATTCTGAATAAATTTCTTTTCGGCTGGGGTGTAAACTATTTAGAAACAGTAAAAAACTTTAATAAATATCTCAGAACGACAGGTTTTCGTACTATTACTTTTACAGATGTAACAAATAATGTCATGCCCTCATCAAAAAGATTATATAGATTCTCAATACCCGCAATGTACATAGGCAAATTTGCAGAGTTTTTTAAAATGAGAACAAAAACGCAAAACGGGAATATTATTGCTGCTCATTATCAACACAAGGCGTTAGTAAGAGGCTTGGGGAAATATGGAATATTTTATGCTGAAAAATCTTCTGCAATTTCATAAAGAGTAGAGATTAAACAATACTTGGTATATAATACATTTGAGGATTTCGTGCGTAGTGGGTTTGAGCATCGTCCACGATCTTCCGCAGAATAATTTAAGTTTTTAATTTTTTGCTTTCCATTTTTGTTATGCTACCGATATTTATTATTGATTTTGACAGTACGATTGTCACCGTTGAGGGGCTTGATGAGCTGGCCCATATTGCGCTTGAGCATAATCCCAACAAAGAAAAAGTTGCCAAACAAATAGCAGACATTACCAATCAAGCAATGGACGGAGACATTGATTTTCCAACTGCACTTGCAAAACGTTTTGCACTTTTTCAACCAACACTTGCTGATGTTGATAAAGTAGTTGCACTTTTAAAAGAGCATCTGACGCCGTCCCTTCGACGTAATAAAGAGTTTTTCCAAAAATATCACGAGCAAATTTATATTATTTCAGGCGGTTTTCGCGAATGTATTTTGCCGGTTGTTAAAGAATTTGGCATTGCAGAGAATCACATTCTTGCCAATAACTTTACCTATGATAAAAAAGGCGCGATTACCGGATTTGATAAGACAAATCTCTTGGCAAAGAAGAACGGAAAAGTAAAAGCAGTAGCATCCATCAAACACTTTGGCAAAATCTGTGTCATCGGCGATGGTATTACTGACTATCAAATTAAAGAGCAGGGGAAAGCGGATGTATTTTTTGCTTTTACTGAGAATGTGTATCGAAAAGGTGTTGTCGCAAAAGCAGATAAAGTTATCAGAAGTTTTGATGAATTGTTGTTTGCCTATCAACTACCCCGGTCGCAATCCTATCCCACATCAAAAATGAAAGTATTACTTCTTGAAAATATCAGCCAGGAAGCAGTTTCAAAATTTCAAGAAGAGGGATATATTGTTGAGGCAGTGAATCGCTCGCTCTCTGAAAAAGAGCTACTTGAAAAAATTCAGGATATCTCAATTCTTGGCATTCGGTCAAAAACCGAAATTACCAAAAAAGTAATTGCTCAAGCAAAAAAACTGCAGGTGATCGGTGCATTTTGTATCGGGACCAATCAAATTGATCTGTTACGTGCAGCAGAAAAAGGAATTGCTGTTTTTAATGCACCGTATAGTAATACACGAAGTGTAGTGGAGTTGGTTATTGGTGAAATTATTATGCTTTATCGAAATGTCATTGATAGAAGTGTTGGTATGCATCAGGGAAAATGGGATAAATCCTCCAAAGGAAATTTTGAAATCCGGGGAAAAACGCTTGGTATTATCGGCTATGGTAATATCGGCACACAACTTTCTGTTCTTGCTGAAAGCATGGGAATGCACGTATATTTTTATGATGTGGTAGAAAAGCTTGCTTTGGGTAATGCCAAAAAATGCCAGACATTACAGGAGTTACTGACAACGTGTGATGTGATTACCCTGCATGTTGATGGAGCAAAAACAAATAAAAATCTCATCGGCCCAACAGAATTTAAACACATGAAAGACGGTGTGTTGTTTCTTAACTTAAGCAGGGGACATATTGTTGATATCGATGCGCTTTCACGTGCAGTCAAAAGTGGCAAAGTTGCCGGCTGCAGTGTGGATGTTTTTCCAACAGAGCCAAAAAGCAATACCGAACCATTTGTTTCACCGCTTCAGGGACTACCAAATGTTATCCTGACACCGCATATTGGGGGCAGTACGCAAGAAGCGCAAAAAAATATCGGACACTTTGTGAGTGACAGATTAACAAGTTATATTAATACAGGGGACACAATTCTTTCTGTTAATTTTCCAACGCTGTCATTGCCTGCACAACGGGATGCCCATCGCTATATTCATATTCATGACAATACACCGGGAGTTTTGGCGCAGATTAATACAATTTTTGCGAAGAAAAATGTGAATATTGAAAGGCAAGATCTCAAAACCAATGAACAAATGGGGTATGTCATTACCGATGTTAACAAAACCCAAGATGATAATCTGATGAAATTGTTGACAAAAATAACAGGAACCATTAGAGTACGAGTGTTGTATTGATGAAGAAAATATTTTTTACACCAGGTCCTGCGGCATTATATCCAACTTCCGTTGCACACTTCCAAAAAGGTTTTATATCAGACAGAGCATCTCTTTCTCATCGGGGTAAGCAATTTCAGGAAATGTATCAAGAGCTAAATAGCAATCTAAAAAAACTGCTTGGTATTCCTCAAGACTATCATATTTTTATTGTTAGTTCGGGAACCGAGGCAATTGAAAGGACGATACAGAATTGCGTTGAAAAAGAGAGTTTTCATTTTGTGAATGGCTCGTTTTCCAAACGTTTTTTTACAACAGCACAAGATCTCGGCAAAAAACCAAAAAGTAGTGAAGTGCCGATGGGTGAAGGGTTTGACTTTCAAAAGATCGTTATTCCCAAAAAGACAGAACTAATTTGTTTTACTCACAACGAAACAAGTACGGGGGTAATGCTTCCTGCAAAAGAGATTGAAACCATTGCCAAAAAACATCCAAATAAGTTAATTGCAGTCGATATTGTTTCATCGGCTCCCGATGTCGATTTAGATTACAAATTATTGGATGTCGTTTTCTTTTCGGTGCAAAAAGGTTTTGGTTTACCAGCGGGGTTGGGAATTATGGTTGTCAGTCCGAAAGCTGTTGAGAAATCACAACAGCTGTTACAAAAGGGAATATCTATTGGGTCTTATCATAGTTTTCCTCAGCTTTTGCAATTTGCGCAAAAATACCAAACACCGGAGACGCCTCCTGTTATGGAAATGTATGTTCTGGGAAAAGTGCTTAAGGATATGCTCACAGTTGGTATAAAAAAGATTCGTCGCGAGACAGAACAAAAAGCGCAGTTGCTGTATGATTTTTTGGATGCAAGTGAAACGCTTTCTGCATTTGTGAAAGACAAGCAGTTCCGCTCGCCGACGATTATTGTTGCGGATATTCAAAAAGTAAAAGGAGATGTCAAGAAAATTCTTGCGGAAAAAGGATTGATTGTCGGTAGTGGCTATGGCGCAAATAAAGAAAAACATATCCGCATTGCGAATTTTCCGTCACATACAGTAAGAGATGTGAAGCGATTGATAAAACATTTGTAAGTATCTTAGTGCTGAGTTTCTGCTATACCCAACTGGTTGTATTTTGAAAGGGCATAACTCTTTCTAAACTGATTTTGCAATGATTGCAAAATACAGTAAGAAGAGTATACACTTTTTGTATGCCGTTACTCGATTTTCTTTTTCCCAAACGCTGTGTCCAGTGCAAGAAATTCGGTTCATATCTGTGCACGAATTGTTTTTCCTCAATTGCTTTTATCGATACGATGGTCTGTACCATGTGCCAACGCCAGGCTCTTGGCGGCATGACACATCCTGTTTGTCGGACTCGTTACAGTATTAACGGTGTCTTTCCGAGTCTTGTCTATAAAGGAGTTGTTAAGAAGCTCGTCTCTGTCTTCAAATATCCACCGTATCTGACTGATCTGCAGACGCAATTAATTGATTTATGTTATGAAGGAATTATCCAAAAAGAACAGTTTATGTCGTTATTGCAGGAGCCATCGATTTTTGTACCTATTCCCTTGCACCCTGCAAAGTTTCGTAAAAGGGGATACAATCAATCTGTTCTGTTGGCGCAGGGTTTGGCAAAACGTTTTGACATCTCAGTTAGTGATTGTCTAAAAAGAGTGAAACATACCTCAACGCAAGTTGGGCTTTCCAAAGACGATCGGGAAGAAAATATTACCAATGCCTTTGCAGTGCGGTTTGACATCTGCGATCTAGCAAAGAATTACAAGCATGTTTTTCTTGTTGACGATGTGGTGACATCCGGTGCAACGCTTCGTGAAGCGGCAAAAGTATTAAAAAAGGCAGGGGTCCAAAGCGTCTGGGGAGTAACGCTTGCTCATGGAGAATAACTGTTACATAATTCTTAAATTGTTCTGACATTACCCATTACGATCGTTACTTTTGGTGCTCTTGGCAAGTCATATTGTGCCCGGATTTACTGTTGAAGGCTTTTGGTGGGCAGTTTTATTTAGTCTCTTAGTTTCTTTTATCAATATGGCAGTTTCGAAAATATAATCTTCAAAAAAGTTCGAACCAGAGTGAGGAGTATATCGTCCGTTGGTATCCGGTTTTTTTGAATAGCCACTCATCAGCTACGAAGTAATACCACATGAGAGTATTGGAACAGTAGTAGGTTGAGGAATGCTATTTAATCAATTGGTATGCTGTCTTTGATCCTTCGCCAATTTGCATGACTATACCCAACAATTTTAAGTTATTAAGTCTACCTACCGTTGCTTGACGAGAGATTCCTGTATATTTTGCTATTTCACTGCTAGGTTTTGCACCTCCAGCAAGAAATTCTATAATTTTTGTATTGATATCATCTAAATCAATCCCTGATCTAACTTTTTGAAATATTACTGTCGTGTTATATGGTCTGAGTTCAAAATGGACATCGGTCAACGGATGTGCTTTTGTTTCATTAATAATTTTCATTATGCCTGAACCATATTTTTCAGTAAGTCCCATATCATAGAAGTATTGTGCTAATAACGGATTTCTTGGTTTATGCACAGGACTTTCTACGGACACTCCAAGTGGAAAGGATCCTGGATTTTTTATTTCAATCCTATCTGGGAATATGAAAATTTTAATATCTGAAGCGTCAAAGTAATTGCGATGCACGATTGCATTAATAATTGCTTCTCTCAATGCTTGGAACGGATACTCAAGTATCTCTCCACGACTAAACCCCAACGAAAATCCGCCGATTCGGTTTAAATGCCCAATAAAGAATTTCTCAAGATCACTCACGATTTTTTGTAGCGGTCCCACGAATTCTCTGTCAAGACCATATCCTTTCATTTCGTTGTCTTTGAACTGTACCACTCTAACTACAGCGTTGTTCAGATACCGTTGAGGGTCATGGGTAAAACATAAAATCCCACCGTTTGTCAGAAATAATTCAGTACCTCTTTTCTGTGCTGCCTTCATTTTCAAAGCATTTTCAAGGAGATCTCCTTCTGCTTTTACACCTCTGCTTCTTTCTCTTCGAGTTAAATATTCTGTTACAAGTGTCGTATCAAGATTTTTTGCTGGGATGCGTGTAGTAAGCTGGTCAAAATACACACGCAGACTTTCTGACGATTTTTCAATAACTTCTTCAATTGATAATGGGTAGTTGTTTGTTCCTGCACGTATGTAAACAGTGTTGCTTGTTGATACAAGCATGCTTGACTTCTCAACGGTGATTACAAGTATGATAGCCTTTGCAATTGGCATTTCTTCCATTGTAAATTTGGGCATTGGACGAAGATTTTGAAGCTGATCGGATATCTCTTGACGCCAGCTTTTATCTTTGATTCCTATTGGCGTTCCGTCATCCTTTACTCCTACAAGAATTCTACCTCCGTTTGAATTTGCAAATGCACAAGCAGCTCTTTTGATTTCTTTTGAAGGTGACTCTTTAAACTCAATAGTTTCTGATTCGCCTTCTTTTAGAATAGTGAGTAATTCCATGATCTCCATATGCTTTACAATATACAATTTTTTTGCCTTCCTGTCAAGAGTACTGCTGTAAACCATGCTTTACAGCAAAGAGCGAAAAAAAGATGAATATCAATCTTGGGCATCATGATTTTGTCATATCAAAAGTGATCAGGTGAGTTTAGTTGCATACTATTTTTCATAAAATTTTATCCTCAGCTTCTTTCGTACTGTATCAGCTCGTTTTGTATTATGTAGAAGCAGTGCCTGACCATCTATTACCACCATTAGTTTGGTTCCTTTCCCTTTCTTCGTCGGACCAACCAGGTTCCCCCTTTTTTAGCAGGTGCAAATGTGCCATCTACCATGCCTATCTCAAATTTGATTTTATCTTCCTGAGAAAGTATCTGAATGAGTTTCTTCCAGATCTGCTCCCATGTCCCATCTTCTTCCCATGTCTTTAGTCTTCTCCAGGCAGTCATGAACCATATCTGCGAGGTATTTCTCCCCACTGTGCTCCTGTCCGTAAAACCCAGAGTATACCATTGCACACTCTTCGATCTTTGGCTCGTGGCAACAGAGGTTTGAGTACCGCCCACTGTTTTTCAGTGAGTACTCTCATATGCAGCTATTTTACTTCCGCTATTTTAATTTTAGGTGTGAATTAGGTTAGTTTTTGAAATGGCTTCTAGGATTGAACCAGAATTTGAGTCATTATTACTAAGCAAAAAGCCAGCAGAAGAGAAGATTGATTTGGCAAAGTTGGTTTTCAATGAGCGTTGGCAACTTGCCTTGTCAAAGTATGATGAGTGGAGAAGTAACATTGAAAAAGAAGCAAAGGAAGCAAATGATAAAATTGATTGGTATGCAGAAAGAGCATGGAAAGCAAGAGATGAAGCAGTAGCACAAACGTATGAAGATAAGATTAAGGATTTACGAAAGACATTAATACTTGCAGAACAGAATTTAAATAAGAAACCATATACCTCAGAAGAATTTGGAACCGCATCAAATAGAGTGCTTAATACATTGAAAAATCCCATGGACATGTGGAAATCGGATGATTATACAGATAAAAGAACAATACTTTATATGTATTTTGAGGGTCAATTGCGATATGACTATGAAATGGGATTTGGAACCGCCAGTTTAGCTTGTCCCATCAAGCTAATCGGTGAATTGGAAACAGCAAAAATGCCTTTGGTGGAGATGTCCGGCAGTGAACCGGAGTCCGAGTAAAATTAGTTAAAACATCTACAAGCGTAGTCGACTGTTGTAATTCACTTTGCCGTTTCCTGTCGACCGGAGTAACAAAGTATAGGTTGATAAATGCAATAAAAGTCAAACCGTTCTTTTAAGGTTTTCCTCACCTGTTTTTATGCCCATACTATCCCGGCGAGGGAAGATTTGTATGAACAGCGCTAAGCTTTAAGCAAAAGCAAATGCCATCGGGCGAGGTGCGTATGCACCTGTGTCTTCTGGTTCTGCATCAGCCAAAATTGGCTTTCGCGCGCTAAAAGTTAATTTAGCATTTATTTTTTGATCCGTTTTAACGACTTATGAATCATTGTCGGCTTGCAGTTTTAAGGTACTTTTCTCGTCGAATCAAATCATCCCCCTACGCTCTTTGAGCTTTAACTCATAGAACAGAGGCGAATATTGATTTTACACCTTCCGTTTTACTGCTTCTGCTATTTCTCTGTCAATGTCCCGTTTTTTGATTGATTCCCGTTTCTCAAACTTCTTTTTTGACTTCGCCAAGGCGAGTTCAACCTTAATCAATCCATGCGTAGTATACAGTGAAACAGGCACAATTGTCAAGTTCGACCCCTCCATTTTTGACCTCAAGGAGATGATTTCTTTTTTGTGCAGTAGGAGTTTTCGGGTCCGTCTTGGGTCATAGACTTCCGGACGCGCGTATTCGTAGGGGAAAATATTTGCGTTGACAAGATAGGCTTCACTGCCGATAATTCGGGCAAAACTGCCTGTCAGGTCAACATGTCCCTCCCGGACTGCTTTTACTTCTGCCCCAAGCAGGTTGATGCCTGCTTCAAAGCGGTCAAGTAACTGATAATCAAATGTTGCTTTGCGATTCGTTATTTTCATAATTTCATTATACAATAAGACAATGGGGTTTCGTGCTTTATCTGTCTTTCTTTTTGTTTTTCTATTTGCTTTTTATGGCATCCGCAGCGCAGCTACTCTTGATCCTGATTTTGGTTGGCATCTGCAATTCGGCCGGTTGATTTCCTCAACAGGTAAGATTCCTTTGACTGATCCGTATTCCTATACTATGCCGAGTTATCATTTTGTCGATCATGAATGGGGAATGGATTTTATTATTGCCAAGGTTTATGACAGTTTTGGCATGTGGCCATTGAGCATTGGCGCGTCTCTCATCGGTATCACTACGCTCCTTATTATCAGTAGGGGAACAAATTTGCGTTGGGGTGCAATACTGCTTTTTCTTGTTGGCGGGACGTTAATTGAGTTTATTGGTGTGCGTCCTCAAATTATTTCCTGGTTGTTTTTGGCCGTGTTGACGAGTTTACTTTTTCAAAAAATTTCGTGGCAGCGGTATCGTTTTTTTCTTCCTTTGCTCTTTTTATTGTGGGCAAATCTCCATGGCGGCTTTGCGATTGGCATTGTCGTATTGGGGATTTTTGTCTTTGGACAGATGGCAGAAAGCCGCACAGTTGATTCTAAAGACTTTGCAGTATTTATTTTTTCGTTTCTTGCCACGCTTTGTAATCCCTATGGCTATCATTTGTGGACAGAAGTTCTCAAATCCGCGACCGATCCGGTGCTGCGGACCTCAGTTCAGGAATGGTTTCCGGCGATTTATTCAACCAATCTTGCTTTTTGGATTTATGCCGCGCTGTCTGCATTTTTACTTGTCCGTTATCATAAGCGTTTTTCCGAAACACAACTTGTACTCTACTACGTGTTTTTTGTCTCAGGAATGACAAGTATACGCAATATTGCGATTTTTGTTATTGTTTCTTTTTATCCGACGATCAAAGGAATAGAGTATTTATATGAAGAAGCGGGTAGACACCAGTTTGGGAAAGAACGATTTAAAAAAGGATATAGTGTTTTTTTTGTCGTTTGCTTGCTTTTCTTTTTACCGCAGCTTGGGTTGTTTACGTACGAAATTGTGGTCTTTCAGAACGGATTGGCCGGTTATCCAACCGGTGCAGTCCGTTATCTTCGATCACATATGCCAAAGGGTCAGATTTTTTCAACATATGGTTGGGGTGGGTATCTCCTGTGGCAACTGCCGGAAAAAAAAGTATTTATTGACGGCAGAATGCCAAGCTGGCGGAATCCTGGCGCATCTGCAAATGAAAGTACGTACGCTTATGGGGAATTCCTGCATATTTTAGAAAAAAAAGAACCATTTGCAACAACAATTAACAGCTATGGAATAGACACATTACTTGTTACGAAAAGTGACTTATATGAAAAACCGTTTCACTTTTTGGGCATTCCTGTGGAGACAAATCCTCTGTTGAAATTTTTATTTGGTTCACCGTTTACGTTTTCAAAAGTTGTTTTTCAAGTCCGCCAGATGGGTTGGAAGGAAGTGTATCATGACAAGACCGCTGTGGTGTTTGAAAAGCAGTAATAAACCTTTCAAAAATTTATCTGCCACACTTTACCGTCTGAGAGAATGAGAGCTTTTTTGTCTTTTTCCAAAGCTTCAAAGTCTTTTGCAGTTGCCACGGCTGAAGCGCTGAAAGCAGCCTGGTATTTGCCGTTTTTATCAAATTTTACAACGCGAGCATTGCCGGCATCAAGCACATAGATATTTTCCATGGTAATGTCTGTTGCAATTTTTGTTGGATTACGTAGCGGTTTGGTAAGCCCTGTGAGCGTAAGGCCGTTGGATTTGCCTTTGGTATATTGCATGACTCCGCCGTCCTGCAGGAGAATCCATACAGATCCATCAATTGCCATGCCGGTTGCATGGGAGAGATCGGGAGAGGTGCTGCTAAAGTAATTTGCTTTGCCAAAGCCTCCAGAGGAGGGAACAAATTTCAAAACTCCTTTTTTCTGATCAAGCACATAGACGTTTCCTTCATAGGGAACAACAGCGACTGGAGAGACCCAGTAAGCATTATTTTTGATAATATCTTTTGTTGATCCATCGCTTTTTGAAACAGTAGTAATCGTTTTATCAGTGATAACATATACATCCTGCATGTCCTGCCCGAAGGCAAGTCCGTTATTCATGGATTCCTCTACTGCAAGAAGGGAATGTGACGGCGGCTCAACTGCGGTGGCATTTGTTGATTTTCCGGATGTATTGCCTTGTAATCCACTTTCAACACTGAGGAGAAGATCGGTGATTTGCTGCTGGTCTTTTGAGCCTTTGGGGAACTTGGATTCACCGTCTTTGAGTAATTTTTCAGCTTTTTTGTAATTATCTTGGCTCAAGCTTGCATTAACGGTTGCAAGTCCTTGCCCTTCGGAATAATATTGTTGTGCTGTTGGATAAATTGATTGGAAAAGCGCTTTTTGTTTGTCATCATTATATTTTTTTGCAGTAAAGAAAATGCTTAGTATCAGTAATAGCGCAAGAATAAGTGCGATGTTGAGATACAATTTGCGACGGTGGTTGAATCTGAAATTTATCCGAAGCCGTGGCATTTTGAGTAGAGAAAAAGGTGTACGTTTGTTTTCGTGTTCTTCTGCCTCTTCAGGCTTGTACAATGAATCAAGGCTTGGATCTTCCGGCTGTTCATCTGTTTGGTCATCATCAGATGCAGATATCTCTGTTGTAACCACTGCTGCTCCACGATAGGAAATGACAATTGCCGTTTGTGCACCATTATCTTGTTTATGAATTTGTGGAGAGAGTGCCTCAACGATATCATTGGGAAGTGCCAACTCTAGTGCTTGCGTTACGGTATCTTGCGAAATGCCCTTTGCAAATTGGCCGGTTTCCAGAACAAAGGTGTCTGCATTTTGGACAAAACCCGACGCAGAGGTAACTACCTCATCCTCTGTTTCTTCTTTCACAAGAAGTGTGCCAACTTTTTCGCCTCGTTTCATGACTATTTTCCCGCTGCCGGCGATAAAAACCAAAAGTGTTGCGTCTTTGAAGAATGCGAGAGTGAGAGAACGCGTCACGTTTTGCGGTACGCTTTCAAGGCTAGTATGGATCGCAGTTTTAATGTGCTCTGTATTTTTTTCCTGCAGAGTAAAAAATTCGGATTGCAGAACGTTGAAAAGGTCTTTGCCGAGCGCATGTAATGAAAGTTCTTCATCGGCTTCATCAAGGCTGAGTGAAAGACAAACAAATAAATTGCCGGCATTATATGCTTGTGACCAAGCAGTATCTGTCGGTGTGGCAACCAATTTCGCAAATGACAAACTCACTTTTGCAGCAGAGGCTTCGGGCATTACTTACACTATAACAAGAGTGACGATAAAAAGCGAGAGAACTACAAGAAAATAGAGAATGGCAAAGGCACGAATTAGCTCCTCACCACTTTCTGGAGGAAGAAAAACAGTACGATTAAGCGATCTGATTTTGGTGGCAAGCATAAGGGTGAATATTGTATAGATCACGAGCAAAATAAGTAGCGCGAGTTTTACCGAGGTGAGGGTGCCTGTCTTGAAAAGTGTTTTGAGAATTATCGGATCGATACTCATGGTTCCTGCCTCCCAATTATTTTACTAATAATCCCTGCGACCTCGGAAGGTCTGGGTACTTTTTCAAAGACAAATACTTCTCCTGTTGCTTCAATCCGCAACCTTACATCGCCAAAGTCAAAGAGCGATTGAAAAAATCCTGCCTGCGTGTATTCAACATCTTTAATATCAGGGAGCGATGCGGTGGCGACATTAATTGTTGCCAAGTCGAGAAAATCAATATCGACACCTCGTCTATTGGTTACCAACCCAATGTTATAAAACCACGAAACAAGGTTGGCAAAGACAAAGCCGACAACAATAAGATAATAAAAACTTATGAGAATAAAGGAGAGGTTATCGGGAAGCGTAAAAAGTGAAAAACCGGTTGAAACAAAAATGAATCGGATAAGAAAGGGAACAAAAGCAAGAGCAATTGTTGAGACAATCCACGGAACATTGGTGATAAAATCACGTCTGAGAAAAAGGATAATTGTTTCGTTGTCCTCCTGTTCCGCAAAAGTAATTCCTCGCGGATGTTCGCTGTAAGTCGTAAAAAGGTGAACAGGGTGCATTGCTACATCTTCTGTCGGGGTAGCAGTTTTTGTTTGGGTTTTGGGAGTTTGTGGTTGATTTTCAGAAAAAATATCAGGCATACTGAGCGTTATTTTATCTCTACATTATACAAGGGACCGACGATATTAATGTTTGACGGTGCGCGGAGGTTAAAGAGCGTTTCAAAATTACTGCCTGAAAAACTTTGCGTTCCGGCATCGCCTGAGACAGTAACTGTTGTAGTAGTGCCTGATCCAAAATCCGCGCTCACTGTGACATTGGTAACAGTGCTGAAAGCTCCTGAACCAAGTTCTTGTCGAACCCGAGCCCCGTCCCATGTATCTGGAATATTTTTATCAACTTGTGACAGGTGGGATGTTGTGCTACCATTTTTTTGTGAGAGCAGAACAACATTCACAATATCAGCGACATCACTCGAAGTAAGCCATGCAGTGCCGTTGGCAGAGCTTCGTGAGCCCCAATCACAATAAAACCACGGAGATGCTTTATCATACGCATTATTGTTCAGATCTGCCCAGCTATTGATAGGAGCTGTAGCGTCTTGTGCGTTTTTTGTCCATGATCCACCGCCAATATCGCCACCGGAAGCATGTATATATCCACCATGAGTTGAAGAAAACCATGCTATTATTGGGCGTCCGCCTTGCACCATAACTTGATTTGCTGTTTGGTCTACGGCGCTATCCCAGTTTCCACCTTTGGGATCAGTCTTGAAAACCTGGCAATTCTGAGTAGCGCAGATAGATTTACTGCCATTATTTGTTTCTGCCATGACATATGACCTGGCCGCGATTGCTTGCGCTTTTAATGTTTCAACAGGCCAGCTAGCCGGAACCTCATAAATTCTTTTTATATAATCGTCAAGTTTGCCACTCCAAATAATATTTCCTGTATTATAGCCATTGCCGTCGTTAACAGTTATTGTTGTATTGGCATCCTCGGTTTGATAGCTGTCAAAATTATAATAGGCGTGAAGAATACTATCTGAATTTTGTCCCGCAGCTGCGCGTCCAAGTGCTCCGTATTGATTTAATCCGACACGATTGTTAACGCCGTAGGTAAAGAATCCGAATTTTGTCCCGCCAAATCCGGGATCTTTATAAGGATTAAGATCGCTTGAACAACCACCTGATGTACTGTAGGCATAGAGCGGTATGCCCAGACTCGAATATTTTTGTGCGACGAGTTGCTGCTGTTGTGTCGAAAGTGTTGCGATTTGATTGGACAATTGTGATTGATAAGCTTTTGCGCCGGTGATAACGGTGTCGAGTTTGGTTGTGTCAGCATCAAGCTTGGTTTTGGTTGTCGCAAGCCAGCTTTCTTCTTGTTGGAGTTGTTCTTTTGCGGTTTGCAGTTCATTGATCGTGAGCGCGATATTGGTAATGATTGATTTATCCTGCTCAGTTTGCGCATGTTGATAGGCAAGGGTTTGCGTGACTTCTGACATTGAAGCTT
>WNGL01025381.1_pt1 | contig 14678 bp, 19 predicted proteins | sample 5400591 | NCBI WGS metagenome assembly WNGL01 (sample SAMN13153377, study PRJNA577476) | soil metagenome | isolation source: 80 cm soil or saprolite under Garry oak tree replicate 1 | place: USA:California | collected 2016-06-15
GTTTAATTTTCTATATTGAATTTACATAAAATTGCAAAATATTAGGACTTGGTAGTTATACTTTATTCTCCTTTTTTTACAGCTTCGATATGACATTCGTGACCTCTGTGTTCCTTATCTAGCATAGCAGCCTCTTCCTTCGAAATGGGAAACCGGCCATCGTCAAGATAGGATTCTCCTTCTTTTTCCAATATAACCTTTTGACACTTATCACATACCAACTGCTGAACTACCATATATGGGATATATTTGCAAGAAGAATATTTAGACCATTCTTTATAAAATACCCAAATCAAGGAAAGTCAAAGGCTTGCTCATAACTCGTTTTGTGTACGTTGGCTATTTACTATGCTTAACAAGTTTTAATAGAATTTTCCTATTAATTATATTGGATGTCCAAGGAGCACTCTGAGGATAAAAGTTGTGCGTATTGCGGTAAGGAGTTCTCGAATGGTGGATGGCCATACATAGAAGGAGATTCTAACAGAGGTGTTTCAAGGATAGAACATTTTTGCTGTGAGGAGCATAAGATTAAGTTTCTAAGTTCCAAGTAGCAATCCTTGTTAATTGGTTCAAGATACTCCTTCACCCAACAAAACCAATGTTGTTTTAATCCTTTATTCTACTAATATATAGACCGAATTGTCCTGTACTTTGGTTTTATAAGTTTTCAGTGGCTCTTCTGCTGGTAGATTTTGTGGAGTGCCATCTTCGAGTTTAAAAGAAGACATATGAAGAGGACATGTAATAGTTTCTTCGTCCTCATTCATGAATCCTGTTGACAAATCAGCATACGCATGGGTGCAGATTCTGTCTGTAGCATAAACCCTATCCCGTATCCTTGATATCAATATTTTTTTTTCATTAAAATCAAAACCTACGAGCTCGGAATTGTTCAATTCTTTCACTTCACACGCTTTTATCCATTCTGGCATAATATAATCAAGACTTATCTGTACTTATAGTGCTTCTCAAAAATATCCTGTGTTTCTCGATATCTAGACTTTTCGACTTCAAGAATCTGTTCCATTGCTTCATCTGTTTTAAGAATGAGGGATTTGCCTGACCATTTGTTCTCAATCAAGTAATTAATCCATGCTCTAATAGCCGGGCCCATCTTCCTTGATAACGGTTCAAGAAAACCACTAACAATTTCGCGCTTTGCACCTTCTCTACTCAGTCCTCTTGACATTAGATAGAAAATTTGGTTTTCGTCCATCTGCGCTACTGATGCAGAATGTGTAGCTTTTACTTCATTTGTCTCAATCTCAAGGCCTGGAATTGCATCTGATTTTGCACCCTTATCGAGTAGGATTGCGTGCCCTGCTAAATACGACTCGGAAGCCTTTGCTTCCTTGCCTATTTTTATCATACCCTTAAACAATGACTTTGACGTATCTTTCATAACGGATTTGACAAGTACTCTACCCGTTGAGTTTCTTCCATAATGAATCAGATTTGATGTCACGTCGAACGACTGATTCCCAATTCCAAAAATAATTTCAACATCCTCTGCAGAGGCTCCTATACCTTTCATTATGCTGTCAACCTTGTATCTTGACATTTCTGCACCAAACATTCCAAGATACCATGACATTTTCCCGTCTCTCTCAATGAAGGCCTTCCTATTTGAGAAATTAATAGTGTTTCTGCTCATCGCTTGTAAAGTTACCATTTCTAGATGGGCATTGGGGCCGACATGGGATTCGATCATCTCAAAATAGGCTTGTTGAACCGTTTCACTGCCTTCCATCTGTGGAGCATATATCTCCTCGACCACGGTCGCCTTTGAGCCAACATCTGCAATAACAATAATCCGCGCTATCGAAGAAGACCCATCATCTGCCAAAGAATTAATAATTCTAATCGGATCCTCAATCATGACATTTCTGGGTATATAGATGAACAGACCCGATTGAAAGGCCGACGCTTCTAATGCGAGGAATTTATCTTCACTATAATTGAGGCGATTGGAGGTTAGCTGACTTCTGATAAGATCCTCATGTTTTATCACTGCCTCTTTAAGGTCCGAAATAATAACCCCCATTTGTGAAATTTTTTCTGGGATCACTATATTATTTATCGAAGATCCTATTCGCAAAACACTAGCACCTTGTTCTGGTTCCTTCAGGCGATCACGAAGCTCCTCGTACGGTTGAAAATTATTGATTTGGTCAGGTAGCCGGACACTTTCTGCTCTAAGACGATTTGCATCAGAATATTTTGAATATAGTGGGGAGACCTCCGCTGGGAGAGCAGTGTATTTCGAAAATGCCTCTCCTCTCATTTCACTTAGCCATGTAGGTTCTCTATTCTCCTCTGTTATAGAATTTATATAATCTCTATTAATAGATGATAAAATCACCGGTTTATTGACCGCCTTTGAGAAAAAAAAGAAGCGAAATGATCCTTTCTAGCCGACAGAGCCTTCCATTTCAAGCTTTACTAATCTATTTAGCTCGACTGCATATTCCATAGGCAACTCCTTTGTGAAAGGTTCCATAAAGCCACCAACGATCAGAGAAAGGGCATCGGATTCTGAAAATCCTCTACTCATCAAATAAAAGATTTGATCCTCACCTATCTTTCCGACTGTAGCTTCATGGGAGATTGTGGCATCTTCTTCATTTACTTCGACATACGGATAGGTATCGGTCCTCGAGTTCTCGTCTAACAACAATGCATCGCATCTTACATTTGACTTCACTCCTGTGGCACCCTTTGCTACATGGAGCAGACCTCTATAGGTTGTTCTACCAGAATCCTTGCTAACTGACTTGCTTGTTATTCTCGAGGTTGTGTTTGGCGCCAAGTGTACTGCTTTTGCACCAGCATCTTGATGTTGACCAGAACCACCAGTTTTGAATCGTTGTGTATCTGATTTTGGCCCCTTTCTTTGCAATTAATTCCACAACCGCAGAATGCAGCGATTCTGTTGAGTAGACCGGAGCAGTACAGCCTTCGATATAATGGACCTCAGAACCTTCGTCCGCGATTATCAAAGTTCTCTCAAATTGACCAATATTTTCAGCATTGATTCTAAAGTATGCTTGAAGCGGAAGGTCAATTTTGACATGCGGAGGAACATAAATAAACGACCCACCTGACCACACAGCGCTATTTAATGCCGCAAATTTATTATCCTCGGGTGGAATGACTTTTCCAAAATGCTTTTTCATAAGTTCTGGTTGTTCTTTGACTGCTGTATCGGTATCAATAAATATAACACCTTGTTTTTGAAGGTCTTCTCTCAAATTATGATATACTACCTCGGACTCGTACTGAGCACCCACACCAGCGAGGAACTTTCTTTCTGCTTCTGGAATACCAAGTTTCTCAAAGGTATTTCTGACAGATTCCGGTACGTCGTCCCAGCTTTTGCCTTGCTTTTCTGAAGCCTTTGCATAATAATAGATATTTTGAAAATCAATTTTCGACATATCGCCACCCCAGTTCGGCATCGGTTTGCTCATGAATACATCGTAGGATCTCAGTCTAAAGTCTCTCATCCAATCTGGTTCGCCCTTTAACTTACTGATCTCTTCAACAGTGCCCCTAGACAATCCCTTCTTGCTCAGGTAGACATAGAGTTCAGTAGAATCCTTAAAGTCAAACTTACTATAATCCATATTGAGTTCTTTAGTAGCCATTATCATTATAACACCGTTATGTTTTATATATATTTTGGGGTAATGGTTCTGTCAAGTCTCAGTCGAATACCTAGTCCTGTAAATTTTCGTCGGATGCGTTAATTTCTTATATGAAATTGTTCAATTTTGCCCGTAATATGATAAATATGGTCTACCACCATATATAAAGAATCCTTTTTGGGCGAAGGGATATTCTTCTTTTCACCATTTCAAGATATAAATAAGTGCTCCGCGAGGCAGGTCGAATAATTTGCTGGTTTAGTCTCTTCATATGGTTGAGGGTTTTCCAAGTAAAGCCTGATTGACCTGGCGGGCTAGCTCAGGTTCAATTCACCACTACAGCTGATCAATATTATGAAAACCGTCTTATTTTATTATAAGTCTTAACGGTACCGATGCACGCTCAGCAGCTTTCTAAAATTAAAATATGAAAGTACAGCAAACCAAATTTTTTTCTAACGACTACGCCACTTTACTTTAGAAAGATGACCAAGTTTCTATTTTGCCAAGATGATCTTTGCAAGGTCCACAGTACCCCTTATGGTGTGCTCACTTGACTCAAAGGAGTGAATGGCCCTCTTCTTGAGCTCTTCATTAGTCATTGGGCCTATAGCAATAACAGCCTTCACATTTTTCAGTAAGGATGAGATATTGTGTTGCATTTTCTGAGCGATCTCAAAGAAGGACCTAACATTGGATGCACTAGTAAATACAATCGCATCTACCTTTTTTTGTTCCAAAAGCAAAACAAAATCTTTCCATACAGGAGTAATTTCCGAAGTACGGATCTTCTTCCCGTTCGGGTTGTCCATCTTAGAGAACAGTTCAACGAGCCCTAGTGACGAATACTTTTCTGGAACCATTTTGACATCTATCCCACGATCTACCAATCTTTGCTTAGTCTTCGGCCCAATTGCTACAACAATTCTGGAATTTAAAGCTGAAACAAGTTCATCGGTTTTGTAAAGTCTACTTGCATGGTTAAACAATACATGAACGGCCTGAGGGCTTAAAAACGCACAATACTCATTTTCATTTTTATTTACAATATCAATAAATTCAGCTAAAGCTGAAGCATCTTTTGGTACTATTTCAATTGTAGGCAACGGGAGCGCGCTGCCAGCTTGCGAAGCTATGAGCTCAGAGAACTCGCGAGCTTCGAGATTATTTCTTGTTATCGCTAGTATTTTACTATCCAAACTGGACGGCATAGACATACCTATGACCTTTTTAGCCAAGCAAGTTTTTTGTGCAACGAAACAACCTTTCCGATAATGATAATTGCTGGGGCTTCTATCCTTGCGCTTTGAGCTTTCTTTACTATGTTACCCAAATTCCCTGTTAATTCTCTCTGCTTTCTGGTCGTTCCATTTTCGATAATTGCTACCTCTGTACTTTTCTTCATTCCTGAATCTATCAAGATACCGCTAATTCGCGACAGCTGTTCCATACCCATAAGAATGACTAGTGTATCAACTGCTGAGGCTAATTCGCCCCAGTTAACACTTGGCTCCTTTTTTGATGGGTCTTCGTGCCCAGTAACTATTGCTACGGACGAAGAGAAACGTCGGTGTGTCAATGGGATTCCAGCATATGCAGCGGATCCGATAGCCGACGTAATCCCGGGAACTATCTCGAATTTTACATTATGCTTGGATAGATATTCTGCTTCTTCTCCTCCTCTGCCGAAGATAAACGGATCCCCGCCCTTTAATCTCAGGACTCTCTTTCCTTTACTAGCATGTGCGACCATCAGCCTATTAGTATACTCTTGATGTGTTGCTTCATCCCCTACTGATCTTCCCACAAAAATTGTCTCTGATTCGGGTGGAATTTGAGCGATAATTTCTTTACTCACGAGCCTGTCATAAAATACTACGTCGCAATTCTTCAAGAGTTTCATTGCTTTGACAGTAATTAATTCCGGATCACCTGGGCCGGCTCCGCATATGTAAACCTTATTCATCCTCAAAGTTTCTTGTTCCAATCTTCTACTGCATTGCGCCAACCTGCAGCTAATTCTCTAGCCCCTTTTTTAATAAGCAAATCTGCTAGCTCAGCTCCTACGGCAGCGGGATGCCTTGTGTTACCGCTATTTTTCAACTTAATATTCTTTTTACCATCAGGAGAAAATATGCTAGCATATAATGTGAACGTGTTCTGCCGGGCCTTACTGATGGCGATTGCCCCTACAGGAAATCTACACCCTGCCTCTAATTTTGATACTAGCGCTCGTTCGGCATCAACTTCAATCTTAGATTGCGGGTCTTCAACGCTCTTCAATAATGTGATAAGCTCTCTGTTGTCTCTCCTGCAAACAATCGCAATGGCACCTTGACCTGGAGCTGGAACAAAATCCTTGATGTCGAACCGTTCAGCAATAACATCTCTCATCCCTAGTCTTGTCAGACCAGCCTCTGCGAGAATTACGGCATCGTATTCTCCGGTGATTGATCGACTGACCCTGGTGTCCACATTTCCTCGAATAGGTTTCACTTGTAAATCTGGCCTGACCCTGAATAGCTGGATGGCCCGTCTTAGGCTACTTGTTCCGACAATTGCGCCGGTAGGCAACTCTCCGAGTTTCAACTTTCTTTTACTCACAAGAACATCATTAGGTCGAGCACGCTTTGGAATACTTGCCACAATTAATTTGTGTGATAGATCGGAAGGAATATCTTTCAGACTGTGAACTGCAAAATCAACTTGTCCTGAGATAACGGCTTGGTTTATCTCTTTTTCAAAGACTCCTTTTTCGTCAATTGAAAATATTGGTCTTTTGTCTACATCACCCCTCGTACTGATGGTAACGACTTCAAAGTCAAGTGAAGTTCTTGTCCTTAATGTGCATAGTGCCATCTCTGTCTGAGCGATCGCTAGTCGACTACCTCTTGTTCCCACTCTGGAGTTGTTCATAACGACAGTTTCACATTCCGCAGCGAGTCATAGTATGATTCTACAGTCTTATCTGCATCCTCTTCGGTGTGTGAATAAGATACAAAGCAAGTTTCTGACCGAGATGGTGGTATAAACACTCCTCTCTTTAAGAGTTCATCAAAAAGTTTCCTAAACATGGTTGGATTGGATTTGTTCGCACTAACTGCATCCTTCACCTTCCCGTCTGTAAAAAAGAGTTGGAACATCGAACCAATGTTGTTTATCGTACAATCAAGTTTGAAATCCTTTAAGGCATCCTTAATCCCATCTACAATATTGTCGCAGGTTCTCGCAACTTGTGGATATATGTCGTTCTTAGCCTCGCTTAATACTTCTATCGTAGCAATACTTGCTGAGACACAGGCTGGATTTCCGGCATAGGTACTGGCTTGATACACCTTACCGCTTGGAGAAAGCTGTTGCATTATTTCTCTCTTGCCGGCGATGGCGGCAATAGGAAACCCGTTGCCCATAGCTTTCGCAAACGTCGCCATATCTGGTTTGATTCCAAAAAATTCACCCGCGCCGCCAAGAGCAAGTCGGAAACCGGTAACAACTTCATCAAAAATCAGTACAATATTGTTTTGTCGTGTAATCCTTCTAATCTCGTTGAGATATTGCTTTTCTGGCAACACCAGTCCCATATTTGCCGCGACGGGTTCAACAATAACGCAACCAACATCATCTTCTAGCTTAATTACCTGTTCTAGTTTTTCCGAATCATTGTAGGGGAGCACCAGAGTCTGTGAAAACGCTTCATCAATTATCCCTTCAGATATATTTGCATTGGAGCCTGGCTTCGGTAGCACATAATCGTAAGCGCCGTGATAACATCCGTCAAATTTGACAACCTTCTTTTTTTTTGTAAATGCGCGGGCTAATCTGATCGCGTTCATAGTAGCCTCCAATCCAGTATTCATTAGTCTGATCATTTCGGCGCATTGCACAGACTTAGAAATTAGCTCTGCCAGTCGGACTTCCTCTTCAGTTGGAACACAGAACAAGCTTCCATCTTCGATCCGAGACTTTACTGATTCGATGACTGTCGCATACCTATGTCCCAGGAATAGGGATCCGTATCCCATACAATAATCTATGTACGTATCGTTGTCAGCCGTGAGCATCGTACTTCCTATCCCGGACACGGCAAAGAAAGGGAATGGATCATAGTAACGTACAGGGCTATTGACACCTGAGGGAAGAACCCTCTTGGCTCTATCGAATAATGATCTTGAGTTGCCGAGCATAATGCACTGTGTTGCCTAGCATTGCGCTCAATTTATTTATTCGTTCATTAATCCGGCCATTTTCTTCGCGTAATACGTGATAATCAGATCAGCGCCTGCCCTCTTGATGGAGGTTAGAAATTCGATCATAACCGAGTCCTCGTCTATCAATCCCATGCCAGCCGCTGCTTTTATCAGAGCATATTCTCCTGAAACACTATAAGCACAAATAGGTAAATTGGTATTCGTTTTTGCTTGATAAATCAAGTCCAAATTAGGGATGGCGGGCTTGATCATAATAATATCAGCGCCTTCCTGAATGTCCTCTTCGATTTCATGCATTGCCTCTCTTGGATTAGTAAATGACATTTGATATGTCCTCCTGTCGCCGAACTGAGGCCGAGAACAAGCTATATCTCTGAAAGGGCTATATAGAGGAGAAGCGTGTTTTGCAGAATAGGCTAAAATCGCGACGTCTTCGCACCCGTTCTGATCTAAGCCTTCTCGAATAGCCTTTACCTGTCCGTCCATCATGGCAGACGGTGCAACCATATCTGCGCCTGCCTCTGCATGGCTAGTTGCTACTTTTGTTAACGTGCGTACACTAATGTCGTTGTCTATCTTTCCTCGCACTACAATGCCGCAATGACCGTTTGTGGTATATTGACACAGACAAACGTCAGTTATGATAGCAATCCTATTTCCGAATACCAAGGTCTAAGACAGCCTGTACCTCGTCGATGATTTCGGAAGGAGGTATCCTTTCTATTCCGGGCATAGACTGGATCGTTTCACGCTTGGTTATCCGTTCTTGAACGAAGATTGGGGATACTAGATCCTTGACAGAAAGATGGGTTTCCTGCATGAGGTCTCTGATAGCAGGGGTTTTTCTCAGCCGCCTTAGCCTAACAACAGGATAGCCAGGACCACTCTCACACCTACCGATCTTCATGATAGTTAAACAACCTGGCTGCAATTCTCATTACGTCTTCATTTTTACTATCTGTCCCTATTTCCTGTCTGAGTCTATTCATTGGTGTGGACATGATAGCCTCTACCATCGCATATGAGAATTGTTCCATTATTCTGCATTCATCCGGCCCTATCCTAGTTCCGAGGATAGAAATGGCCTTCTTTAATTCACGCTGTCTAATCTTATCCACATCCTTAAATATAGAAATAACCATAGGCTCTGCTTCCTTTCTTTTCAGGACCGTATCAACTAGTTTCATCTCTTCAGATATTATTCTCTCTGCCGAAACGATTTCATTTTTGCGGGTTAGAATATTCCTTTCAACTATTTCTGTAATCTTATCGATGTTAAATAATTTGACATTCTTTATGGTTGCGACTCTTTCTTCCACGGTTCGGGGATTTGAAAGGTCAAAAAGCACTAGAAATTTATCTCTCTTGGTCATCGCTTTCTCAACCCTATCATACGTGATTAAATAATATGGTGCAGTAGTCGATAGAAAAATCAAATCGACCTCATGAAACATTTGCACGGCTGACTCAAACGGAAGGGGATTACCTCCTACCGTATCTGCAAATGATTTGGCTCTCTCAAAGGTTCTACTAGTAATCATAAAATTAGCCTCTCTTTGTTTCAATGATTTTGCAACGAGGCTTGCTCCTTCACCAGAACCAATCAACAATACGCGTTTATTGTTCAATTTTTTAAAGTATTCCTCTGCCAACTTTACTGCCATCGAGCCTATGGAGACGCTACCCTTATTCACCCCAGTAACTGTTCTGACTTTGCCACCAACCTTAACAGCCCTATCAAATATAACTGAGAGATGAGAGCCGGCATACCTGTTGTTGCGAGAAAACTCGAATGCTCGTTTTACTTGCCCCAGTACCTGGTCTTCGCCAATCACCAACGAGTCCAAGCCTGAAGACAATTTTAAGAGGTGCAATATCACGTCATTACCATTGCAAATTTCAATATTCTTAGAAACTTCATCATAAGATAACCCTGCCACATTCGACCACCCTTCTAACAAATTATGTGGGTCAGGATCTCTGCCCGCAGCAAAAACCTCAACCCGATTGCAAGTCTGTATGATAATACACTCTTTTAATTCAGCTATTTCTATCAGTTTTCTATGTGCGACATTCATATCTTTGAACGCAAATCGTTCAAGAAGATGTATCGGAGCATTGCGATAAGTAATTCTTGCATTAATTACCTGTATAGGCTGTGAAAGTGTCGATGATGTCTTCATCTGTTATTCTTTCTCTCCCATTCACGCAGTAGCTCTAATGTCGTACTTTTAGCATCCTCGGTCCTATCCTCCTTAATAAGGTTCTGGATGTGACTGTTTTCGATCAAAGAATAAAGAAACTTTTTCCTTTGTTCAACTGTTTTGAATGTCGATTTTGCAGCAGCACGCGCGAATTCCTGCAATTTAGCATTTTCGATATCGGTTTTTTTTATGACTCTTCGAAGCACTCTCTCCGCTTTAATTCTCACCTTCCGCGACATGATAGGACTCTTACCGGATGTAGATATTGCGACTTGCATAATGCCTTCTATATTAATAATTGAGGCATATGAAAAGTCACTAATGTCGGGGTCATCTACAGCATATACGAATAAGCGCATGGATCGCGCCTTCTCAACAAGCATTCGGTTTAACGATTTATCATTAGTGGCAGCAAGCACCAGATATAGACTATTATAATTATCAAGTTCACTAGCGTCTTTTATCTTCGTTTTTACAACTTCGATTCGTCCTTGTTCTCTCAGCTGAGACAGGTAACGATTTAAACGATTACACACCACGGTGATTTTACAATTTTGATCCAAGAGGCCATGAACTTTCCTAGCACCCTCATTTCCCCCACCAAGCACGAGTACATGTTTGCGGTTAAGATTTAAGTCAACTATCAATCACTTGCACACACCAGACAGTGATAGGAACAAATCTCTTTATTTCTTAATTTAATTGTTGCATCTCCATGCGTTCTTTATATAAATATGCGACGAATGGTGCAAGTCTTTTTCAGCAATCGAGCGTTCATGCTTTAACTCAAAACTAATTAGTCGCGACATCGACTATTGGACTATTACTCTTGGAAAACGATAACCCTCTTAAAGTGCAGTTGAGTCTTGATGCTATAGAACAAATCGGGCTGGCTACCAAGACCCGTTTAGAACAGGCGGGTTTTTCCTCAATTAAAGATCTGGTTGTTAGGGGTCCTGTGGATGTTTCTGAAGCCACTGGCATGGAGATTGAAAAATCTATATCTCTATGCAATCAGGCGAGAATTAGACTAGAAGATCTCGGTATCATTGACAAGAGTTTTGTCACCGCAACTCAACTCTACAACAAAAGAAAAAGAGAAAATCGGCTTTCGACTGGATCAACGAACCTAGATGACCTCTTTGGCGGCGGCATAGAAGTAAGAGCAGTCACAGAAATCTATGGCGAGTATGGTACCGGGAAGACTCAGATCTGTCATACGTTATGTGTGATGGTTAAACAGACAAAGTCTGATGGAGGATTAACTGGTAAAGCACTCTATATCGATACCGAAAATACGTTCAGACCTGAACGAATAGTATCGATTGCCGTATCGAGAAAAATGGATCCCCAGATTGCACTTGAAAACGTAATAGTTGCAAAGGCATACAACAGCGCTCATCAGGAATTGATTATCCAAGAAAGCGGTCCCATTATAGATGGAAATAACGTAAAATTACTTGTAGTGGACTCTGCCGTAGCACACTACAGGGCCGAATTCATAGGACGCGGTGCGCTTTCGGAGAGGCAGCAGAAACTTAATAAATTTATGCACACCTTGGTGCGGATCGCCGAAACCTATGAAGTTGCAGTCCTAGCCACAAATCAGATTCAATCCTCTCCGGATGCAATATTTGGTGATGTATTCCGCCCTACAGGTGGCCACGTTGTGGCACATACTAGCACATATAGAGTGCACCTAAAGCGCGCTGGGAAAAACAGGATCGCGAGAATGGTTGATAGCCCATATCATCCAGAGAGGGAAGTATTATTTACGCTGTCCGAACAGGGCGTCTCAGACCCCGCAGCGTCAATCAGATGATTAAATAACATGACATAAATTAAGGCATAAAACATCAATTTAGAATGCCAAGTTCACACGGCTCGAGGAGAAAATCTCGGTCTGTCCTCACTAAACATAATGTCTCTAAGGGTTTATCCTATTTACTAACGGAATATAAAGTTGGTGACAAAGTCATCATCGATATTGACCCCACTGAACATTCTACCACTCCGCACAGAAGGTTCCAAGGAAAGGTAGGAGTTGTTATGGAGGTAGGCAGGAGAATTTTGAAAGTTGCAGTAATGATTGGAGATAAGAAGAAAATTTTGCAAACCAGACTTAACCATATAAAGCAGTTTAACGGAGGAAAGTCGGTAAAGAGTGACTGACATTCTTAAGAAAGAAATAATAACTTTGTCTGAAGCCAAAGAAATTTTAGAACAGGTGAAGCCAGATGATATGGATCAAATACAAAGATGGACATATGACTATGTTGTAAAATTCGCGAAAACCGGCTCAAAAGTTGCACGTGAAATGGTAAAGCGACTGAGAGAAGAGTGCGAATTAAAGGAAGAAGAAGCAGTAGAAGTTGTAAACGTATCACCTACCTCTATGGAAGAATTAAGGGCGTTTACTTTCGGTTGGAAAAAGCTTATTCTTACCGAAACCTTGCAAAAGATGCTGAACATACTCCAGAAGCGGAATGAAAGTTAAATAAAAAGGTAATTAATAGTTATACAGGAGAAAAAGGAAGGAAGGATCGGCATTGTCAGCGTGGCTGCGGGGATATGATAGTAGCAGCGGGACTACTAGCGAACAGAGTTCTGGAACAGCGCCGCAGCAGGGCCAACGCAGGTATGAGGAGTATGCATACGTTTTGGACTTCACCCAAAGAGCCAAGTCGTCGACGGTGAGAGGAAGAGAGGGCATAATTATTCAGGCGATAGGAGAGGAACGTCTCACTTTACTGGAACTTCTCGGAACTCAAAATATTAGTATCGAAGTCGCTGAGCGAGTATATATTGGCAGGGAGGGACGCGACAAAGTGATGAGTGTGCTTGGCAGGCTTGAATATGATTCTATATCCCAATCTGCGAAAAACGAACTTCCTAGCATTATTGAAAAAATAGTGATAGCAAACCAAAAGCGTTTCATTGACTATATAAACACGGCTCAACCGATTACACCCAGGATCCACGCATTAGAACTGATTCCAGGTATAGGAAAGACTTACATGATGACCATAATTAGAGAGCGAGATAGGAAAAAATTTGAAAACTTCGTTGAAATTCAACAGAGAGTGGGATTACGAGATCCCGCTAAGCTGATATCAAAAAGAATAATTGATGAAATTACCGGTGAAGCGAGAATGAATTTGTTTGTCAGAAAATGAAAGTACCAAGACGAAGGCTTCTCGGACAGCACATGCTTAAAGACGGAAGAATTCTTGAAAAGTTAATTGAGGTAGCCGGGATTTCTCAGAACGAAACTGTGTACGAGGCCGGTACTGGCGACGGTACTTTGACAAATGAACTTTGTAAGAGAGCCAAATCGGTGGTTTCGTTCGAGATAGACCATGACCAATTCAAGAAATCTAGTAGATTCATATCTGCTTTTCCAAACCTGAAATTAATCAATGCGGATCCATTTAAATTCCCATATTTCGTCTTTGATGTTTTCATCTCGAATCTTCCCTATTCTCGAAGCAGGGATGCACTTCAATGGTTACCGTTGCAGAAATTTACACGGGCCATACTGACAGTGCAGAAGGAATTTGCAGATAAATTGCAAGCCAGACCTGGCGATGAAAATTATCGATCCATCACGGTCATAACACAGCACTGCTTCACTATAGAGCAATTGTTTCATGTGCCAAAGGGATCATTTGATCCTCATCCTAGCGTTGAATCAACCGTTGTAAGACTGGTTCCTAAAAAACCAAGGATCACAATAACGAGGGCGACGATTAAGAATATGAATCTCCTATTTTCATTTAGAAATAAAACATTACTTTCAGTACTAAAAAAACACAATTGCAAAATTGATTTTGCTGGTACGGAGAGGATAGACGAATTACCACCTACTCAGTTAATCAGTCTGGCTGAATCCATTTGACATTTATTCGATATCACTAATAGCTAGTTAACAGCTAACAGCATCTCTACACTATCTATTTGGAAGATGAGGAAGACGATAACTCTATTCTCGCGACCATGTTGTTTACAAAGGGAGGAAAATCAGATGGTCTATTCACTTTTGTAAATTCACCTTTTTCTGAATAGTAAGAATAATGAATATTATAGTTTGGAAGGCTTAGATTTTTTGTCTGCGGAATTCCAGATGAGTTATCGACTACAGGTATTGTCTTATTGTCGGGAGAATAGATCTTCATAAAGTCTGCCATAGTCAATCTAATGGGTCGAATGTATTCGATGTGGATCCTCGAGCCTGCTCCATCAGTATGAATCACATGTAAGCATTCTTTTCCATTAACCGTGCTATTTCCAACTCCAGCGGGCAGAAAATTCTGTTTACCGTTAACGAAAACTTGTACTACTGGATACAGATTAAACTGATCCGCGTTCTGTGATTTAAGACATATTTTCGTCGGTATAGGCGGTGGGGCAAAATGCGGTATTACAACTAATGCTACGAGCAATGAAGCACCCATAGCAATAGGAGGTATCAGGACTTCTTTTTTTCCTAGTCTTTTCGGAGGCTTTTCTTCTTTAACTTTGCGTTTGGGCATTACAAATATACCGCATTCTAATCAAATTATGTGCGGTATTATTAATATTCTCTCCTCAACGTGAGATTTCAGCTTCATATAGAA
>WNGL01005768.1_pt1 | contig 14676 bp, 8 predicted proteins | sample 5400591 | NCBI WGS metagenome assembly WNGL01 (sample SAMN13153377, study PRJNA577476) | soil metagenome | isolation source: 80 cm soil or saprolite under Garry oak tree replicate 1 | place: USA:California | collected 2016-06-15
TGAGAGGGACTTATTTTTTGAAGCGCACTCGAAATTCATCAAAGGTACTTCATTGATGCGCGCGTTAACCTCATCATTCATTGGTTAGGTAGGAAAGTGGATGTCATTACAAATTCCAGCATCAGCAAATGAAATCGGCTTTGTAGATGAACTTGTAGGCGCGCATAGTAGTCGCACTATGATGCTGGCCGAACTCCGCTTACTTCTCGCAGCGTGCCCACAATCCGCTGGTTTGGAGGAGTACAGATCAGCAATTATTGATGAAAATGTCCTTCTTAAACAGACCGTAGCTACCCGTAAGGCCACCTTTCGATGGCTACAAGAATTCTACGCCTTGGACAGAAAAATATTGCTATTTCGAGCCCTGAGAGACCTGTGGGATGACGACAATCAGGCACAACCACTTCTTGCATTGCATAGTACTGTTGCGAGGGATCCACTTATTAAGAGTACCGCTGAAAGAATTCTGGCGATTCCTGTAGGTGAGACGGTCACGCGTGAAATGATGATGGACGCTGTCAATGCTAGTTTCCCTGACCGTTATAGCCCAAAAACACTTAAAAGCACTGGACAAAATATCATTTCATCTTGGCTGCAGGCGGGCTTATTGAGCGGTAAGCTACACAAAGTGCGTATAAGGGCAGAAAGTCGTCCCGTCGCCGTAGCATACGCTCTTCTATTGGGTTACCTCTCGGGTGCACGGGGTGAAGCGCTGTTTCGGACACTTTGGTGTCGATTATTAGACGCACCCGCAAATGTTCTTCACGAGCAAGCCTTTGCAGCTTCGCAACGTGGTTGGATCGAATATCGTCATATGGGAGATGTAACAGAAATTGGTTTTCGGTATTTGTTGAGGAAGTGAAGTAAAGAAAGGGTTACAAGCCGTGAACGAGATCGAGGGATTGCTTAAAGCTTACGAGCGCTTCTTGCAGCTTCCCTGGGACCGGACATTGGCAGGGCCGCAGAAAGTCTGGTTTGCCATCTATGATCCATCTCAGGAACGTCGTTTACGCCTTCGCTTACCAGAATTTGAAGTGGCAACGAAATCTGCAGGCCATTCATGGGCACATGTTGATCTAACAGACATGTTTGCAAACTGGATGGCAAAACATGACTATCATGAAGCGTATTTTGAACAGCCGGAAGATATGGATCTTGCCTTACAAGACTTCGCGAGCTTCGTATCTCAGCAGATTATTGATGCACTCACAGCGCCTGGCGTCGACGTAAATATGATGGTAGCAGTCTCTGGACTTGCATCGCTCTTTGGATTAACATATGCATCTGCCATTTTCGAGACGGTTGCGCCATCAATCCGTGGCAGGCTGCTCGTGTTCTTCCCAGGTCAACACAATGGGTCAAATTATCGGTTCTTGGATGCCCGAGACGGCTGGAATTACCTGGCTGTGCCCATCAGCGGGATAGAGGGGATGTAAACGTATGATAAAGAACCGCGACGTATTTCTCGAAGATCCTACCACGTATACAATCCCAAACAATGGGGTTACGAAGGTTATCGACCCACGAACTCCTGAGGAATGGGATGTCTTACGATATGAACTGAAGAATTTTGTCTGCAAGGGTGAATATCAACGTGGCTTATCTCTTGTTCTTTCTACATATATTGATAATTTCAGTAGGAAGGAACAACCTGCCGTTTGGGTGAGTGGCTTCTACGGTAGTGGTAAATCTCACTTTGTTCGTGTACTCGAATATCTTTGGCGTGACACGGAGTTCCCTGATGGCGTGCGCGCTCGAGGTCTGACACAGCTTCCAAACGACATCGCTGATCTCCTCAAGGAACTGACAACTGCGGGCAAGCGTGAAGGAGGTTTGTGGTCGGCAGCTGGAACACTTGGGTCCGGCGCAGGCAAAAGTGTTCGTCTCGCTCTTCTTGGTATTATGTTTCGCAGTGCTGTTCTGCCTGAGCAGTATGCGCCAGGGCGTTTCGTCATATGGCTCATACAGAATGGCTATTATAAAGATCTGAAGGCTGCAGTTGAGCGGAACGGGCGTGATTTTGCCAAAGAGCTTAACAATATGTATGTATCTCCTGTGCTGGCGCAAAGTCTACTCGATGTATATCCTGGATTTGCCACCAGTGCTGCCGACGCTCGCAATTTGCTGAGAGCACAATATCCAAATAAAGATGATATCTCCGATGATGAGCTTTTGCGCACAATGGAGGACGTGCTTGAGCTACAATCAACCACACCAGGAAAGCTACCATGTACACTCCTCGTCTTTGACGAATTGCAACAGTTTATCGGCGAAGACCCTCAGCGCACAGGCCATGTTCAGGAGGTTGTAGAATTATGTTCCTCCCGGTTTGGTAATCACCTGTTGTTCGTCGCCACAGGGCAGGCAGCAATTCAAGCAACGAGACAACTACAAAAACTACAAGGCCGCTTCACAGTAAGAGTAATGCTCACTGATACCGATGTTGAACAAGTGGTGCGGGAAGTGGTTCTGCGAAAAAATCCCACGAAAATAGCTATCTTACAAGATGTGCTAAATACAGCTAGCGGAGAGATCGACCGTCAATTAGCCGGAACCAGGATCGGTCCGAGACCAACCGATAATACGAGACTCGTTTCCGATTATCCTCTGCTTCCTGTTAGAAACCGCTTCTGGGAAAGCATCCTGCGCAGTGTCGATAGCCTTGGCACAGCAGGCCAACTGCGTACACAGCTTCGTATCGTGCATGATGCGATCAAAGAGGTTGCGAATAGCTCTATCGGAACGGTTGTTGCTGGAGATGTAATCTACAATCATCTCAAAGCGGACATGCTTCAAAGTAGTGTGTTACTGCGAGATGTAGCCACAACTATCGAAAAACTAGATGATGGTACCTCTGATGGGAAGATGCGTTCACGCCTCTGTGCAGCTATCTTTCTTATCGGCAAGCTTCCTGTTGATGGCGTTGCAGCTACGGGTATCCGGGCAGATATCGCCACACTTGCCGACCTGCTGGTGGAGGATGTAACCGATGTAAGTGCCAATGCAACACTTCGCCAGCGCATTCCACAACTTTTACAAGATCTCGTAGACTCCAACGCTCTGATGCAAGTAGGCGATGAATATCGCCTTCAAACACGCGAAAGTGCAGAATGGGAAACAGACTACCAACGTCGCCGGGCGCGTATCAAAGCAGATGAAAGCCGTATTGCGAGTGATCTCTCAACTGCGTTTCAAAGTGCCATCGCAGCAGTGCTGAAAGGAATCTCACTCACCCAGGGCCTTAGTAAGACTCCGCGTAGGTTCGATACATACTTTGGTCCTGAATCCCCTCCTGCGAATACTAGTAATGTACCGATATGGATTCGTGATGAATGGTCTGTATACGGGAAAACAGTTCGTGAAGATGCGCAGATGGCTGGAGTTGATAATCCTATTGTGTTTATACTCCTACCCAAACAGGACTCCGACGCGCTTAATGATGCGCTTGCAAGCTATGCTGCCGCTAACGAGTGCCTGGCATCGCGTCCAGCACCGACAACACCGGAGGGACTAGAGGCAAAGCAGGCTATGGAGTCTAAGCGCCAGATAGAGCAAGGCAAACGTGATGCGCTGATTGCTAGCATCGTGAGTAACGCACATGTGTATCAAGGTGGCGGCAATGAGGTTGTACAGGGAACGTTACAGGCTTCTATAAGAACTGCCATCGAGGCTGCCTTGGAGCGGCTTTTCCCCAAATTTAAGGAGGTTGACCACCCCAGTTGGAGTACGGTCATTACTCGAACGAGCCAGGGAGCCACGGACGCGTTATCAGTGATCGGCTACAATGGTGATGTAGATAAGCACCCGGCCTGTCAGGAGATTCGAACGTTCATCGGTGGATCCGGGAAAAAAGGGAGCGAGATCCGCAAACATTTCATGGGAGCCGGCTACGGTTGGCCCCAGGACGCAGTGGATGGCGCATTGCTCTGTCTCGTCGCAGGTGGGTTCGTGCGGGCTACAAAAAACAGCCAGGCTATAAGCGTCAAGCAGATAACAGTGCAACAGATTGGCATTACCGATTTCTACAGCGAAGGAATCACCGTCAGCACCAACCAACGTATTGGTGTTCGAGGACTGATCACTAATATGGGGCTCACAAATAAGCCAGGCGAAGAAGCTGAGGCTACGTTAAGGGTGCTGAACCGCCTTGTCGAACTTGCTGCAGCTGTCGGCGGTGATCCTCCCCTACCTGAGCGACCCTCCACCGCCACCATTGAACAGTTGCAATCGATGAGTAGCAATGAACAGCTAGTCGCAGTGTTTGAACGACGTGAGGAGTTGCTGAACAGCTTCAATGCCTGGAGGCAAGCGCGTGAAAAAATTGCACAGCGTCTACCTCGCTGGCAGATGTTGCAGCGTCTGCTCGTGCACGCCCGTAATCTACCGGTTGCAAATGAGGTTGCCCCGCAAGTTACAGCCATTGAAGATTCCCGCGCACTGCTGGACGATCCTGACCCGGTCTCACCATTGATCAACAAAGTAACGGCAGCGTTACGAGCAGAGTTGCTGGCGGCGCGAAAACGGCTGATCGAAGCCCAGGATCGGGAAGTGAAATCGCTTGAAGCCTCCCAGGAATGGCAGAGTCTGACAGAGACGGATCGCCAGCGTATTTTGAACCAAAACGCTCTTGGTTCAGTACCTCAACTCAATATTGGGACTGATGAAGAGTTATTGGCCACTCTCGATGCCACCTCCATCGCTAGTTGGGAAGATAAGATAGCGGCACCACTAGGACGGGTGAGGAAAGTGCGCGAAGAGGTGGAGAAACTGCTGTTGCCAGAGGCGATTCACATATTTCCTCGTCAAGCCACCTTAAAATCGGTTGACGAGGTGGATGCTTACATCGCAACGCTCCGCGCTGAAATAATAACGCATATCGAAGCTGGGAATCTGGTCATAATGGATGGAAGGTAGAGAGATCAATGTCACCGCTATCGAATGAACTACGGGGCATGCTAGAGCGAGAAATCATTAAGGCACGCGAAGTTGCTGAGGATGCTGCCCTTGCAGCATTAACCACACTTGCGGTAATGCGTGATGAACCATTTGCATCGTTCAATACGGAACAGCGACGATTACGTAACGCGCTTCGAGCAAAAGCACGACAGCTAGGAGATGGGAGTCACATCAAAGGCTTCCAGCCTCTAGTTGAAGAAGTTGCCTATGAACAATGGCACCGTCGACTCTTTGCCCGCTTCCTGGCAGAAAATAACTTGCTCATGCATCCCGATGGTGTTCCCGTTACATTAGAAGAATGTGACGAAATGGCTCCAGGAGAGGGAGAAGCCGATGGATGGCAACTCGCTGCACGCTATGCCAGTGCTATGCTCCCCGGCATTTTTCGTGTTGATGACCCTGCTGTACAGGTGCAATTCTCCCCTGAAGGACGGCATAAACTAGAGCGAATTATCACTGACCTACCTGCTTTGCTCTTTACCGCCGACGATACACTTGGATGGGTCTACCAATTTTGGCAGACAAAAAAGAAAAAAGAAGTGAACGACAGCGGGCGAAAGATTGGTGGAGAAGATCTAGCACCTGTTACCCAGCTTTTTACTGAGGACTACATGGTAAAGTTTCTGCTCGAAAATTCTCTGGGCGCATGGTGGGCGGCTCGCCATCCTGCCAGCCCCCTATTGAAGCAGTTCACTTACCTCCGCTTTAAAGATGATGGTACACCTGCTGCTGATACCTTCCCAGGTTGGCCTGAAAAAGCGGCAAAAGTAACTGTAATGGATCCTTGCTGTGGTTCAGGGCACTTCCTTGTTGCTACCTTCGAGATGCTGCGTCAAATGCGGATGGAAGATGAAGGACTCTCAGATTCTCAGGCAGCAGATGCGGTTCTGCTAGACAACCTCTTCGGTCTTGAAATAGATCCGCGTTGCACTCAGATTGCGACCTTTGCCCTGGCCTTTGCCACATGGAAAGTAGCAGGTTATCGACAATTACCCGTTCCTAATATTGCTTGTTCCGGCATTGCAGTAGTTGGCCAACTGGAGACTTGGACGAAGCTTGCAGGTGATGACACTAATCTGCGTATGACACTCGAGCGTCATTATCACCTCTTTCGTAATGCACCCGATCTTGGCAGTCTAATCAACCCTAACGACGTGCCTCTGCAAGATCGTATGTTCTCTGCTGATTACGCATTGGTAGAACCATTATTGAAGCGGGTTTTAGCGAAGGAACGTATTCATGATGACCCTGTCTCCTCCGTCTTTGGCACAGCAGCCGAAGGCGTAGCACGAGCAGGGAGGTTGCTAGCTGGTACGTATACACTTGTGGCCACGAATGTCCCCTATCTCCAGCGGGGCAAACAGAATGACGTTTTGAAACAGTTTTGTGACCTTCATCACCAAGACGCGAAAACCGATATCGCCACAGTATTTGTCGAGCGATGTCGGGCTTTCACGTCGCCAGGAGGTTCCTATGCCTTAGTAACACCCCAGAACTGGCGCTTTCTCAGCAGTTATACGAGTTTAAGAAAAAAACTCCTTTTAGAGCAGACCTGGAATATTGTGGTCAACTTAGGCCCAAAAGCCTTCCAAACCCCTATGTGGGACTTCAATGTTGGACTATCTATCTTTACTAACTTTTATCCTGAAAAGAGGCATGCAATCATTGGTATAAATGCATCTATTCCAAAGGTTGCTCATGAAAAAGCTGATTTGCTTCGTAGTTCTCATCTCTGGATTATTGAGCAGGCTGCACAGATTCACAATCCTGATGCGCGTATCATTTTAGAAATATCTAAGCAGGGAACTATTCTTTCATATTATGCTTCCTGTTATCAGGGTATGAAAACGGGCGATGACTCTAGGTTAAGGAGATATTTCTGGGAATTAACTGGATTTGTGCCAACTTGGAGATTCTACGAAAGTACTGTCGAGAAAACAGTACCATATGGTGGACGAGAGTTTTTGCTAAGCTGGAAACAACATGGTCAAGACATGGCTCGTCTACAGGGAACATCCGCGTGGGGAAAAGTTGGTGTAGCAGTGAGCCAAATGGGAGAACTTCCTGTCACATTATATTGTGGTGATGCCTTCGACAGCAACGCAGCAGTAATTATACCAAACAATCCTGCCTATCTTCCCGCTATCTGGGCCTTCTGCCAGTCACCAGAATACCGCACTGCGGTGCGCCATATTGATCAAAAGATAAGTGTTGCAAATGCAACACTAGTAAAAGTACCATTCGACCTAGAACATTGGCAGAAAGTAGCGGATGCAGCAGGGCCTCTACTCGAACCCCACTCAAACGATCCTACACAATGGCTCTTTAATGGATACCCAGTAGATTCAACACAACCTCTACAGGTGGCAGTTGCACGGCTACTCGGATACTGTTGGCCACAACAAAAGCCTGATACCCTCAATACCTACGCTGTCAAAGATGGTATCATTTGTCTACAGTCCGTGGCTGGCAAAGAACGAGCAGTTGAGCTACTACGAACATTGCTTGCACGGGCTTATGGAGAAGCTTGGTCACCTACGCAACAAGATCGCCTTTTAGCAGGAGGGGGTTTTGGAAGTAAGAGCCTTGATGTGTGGCTGCAAAATGGCTTTTTTACACAACACTGTAGCCTGTTTCACAACCGTCCTTTCATCTGGCATATATGGGATGGGCTCGAAGGTGGTTTCTCCGCCCTTGTAAACTATCATCGACTCGATGCCGCTTGCCTTGATCGCCTGATCTACACTTATCTTGGATCATGGATTGCGACTCAGAGGGCAGAACGAGATGTAGGCGTTTCCGGTGCAGAGGCACGGCTCGTTGTTGCTATCAACTTACAAAAGAAGCTGGAAGCGATCCGCGATGGAGAGCCTCCTTATGATATCTATGTCCGCTGGAAACCGCTGCACAAACAGCCAATGGGCTGGAATGCCGATCTAAACGATGGAGTACGGGTAAACATTCGACCTTTCGTCATTGCAGGGGTACTACGCAATCGGTTTACGATCAATTGGAATAAGGATCGAGGTACAAATCCTGATGGCAGCGATCGTCTCAATGATCTTCACTACACGCTTGTCCAGAAGCGTGAAGCAAGGCAGGCGCTCATTCAATGAATGAGAGAGTATAGTTATTATCCAGGGAAATATCTATGAGTGATCAGCTTACCTTCCTTGATGCATTGGTAGAAGCAATACAACGCACAGGCAGATATAACAAAAACGACCAGGTACCACCAGTTGTTGTCCTTTGGACAGACAAAGATCGACAATGGGAAGCTTTGTTACCTTTGTTGCGAGAACGCCTTCCTCTACTGACATTTGGACAATACAAACCTTTGGAGTGGACAGGGCCTGCATACTGGTTACGCTGTGTTATCGCTCGTACTCTTCCGGACCACCTGCTCCCGCCGGATGTTGCGCCGATTATCTACCTTCCGGGCGTTAGTAAGCAAGAAATACGAGCCATCGAAGAAACACCAAAAATGCTCCAACCGCTCGCTGAACTCCAATACCGGGGAGTACTCTGGACGCATAAAAAAGGGCGCGACTGGACAGTTATAGGGTTCATTCAATCTACTGATGGTGGTTTGGGTATTGAAGTCGGTGCTGATGCTTCTACAAAGGAGGCGCTGCAACGCGCACTGCTCAAGCTGGCTGATGAACCGGTTACTCGTCTGAAGAAAGAAGCACCGCTACGTGCCTCATTTTTTGATGCTCTCCTGAATCCGGATGAGGTACGCAGTCTCCTCCTCTGGTTGAATGACTCTACAGGCTATCCAAAGCGTTGCAGCGCGGCTGAATGGGCATCGTTCTGCGATCTGTGCAAAAGAAAATACAGTTTTCATCCCGAAAAAGATGGCGTTATGACGGCCATGACCCTCTTTGGACAACGTCAAGATGCCTGGGTACATGTTTGGAACCGCTTCAAGGAAGCTCCACAGGCGTATCCCCATCTACCGGAACTTCTTCATCGTGCTCGTCCTCAACAATTATCTCTCTTTGCTCTTTCGGAGTCGTGGCCACAGGATAATGAGTCTGCTGAGCTCGCACTACGAGAAAGTCTTCCGGCACTTCGCGACTTGCTTCCTCAAGAAGTACGAGCTATCATTAGCAGCCTGGAAAAGGAGCATGCACCACGCCGATCATGGGTTTGGGCTACGCTGGGCCGATCACCATTAGTAACGGCGCTTGAGCATCTTACGAAACTAGCGAGGGAAACAGAACGTACCCTTGGCGGAACAACGGTGACGGAAATCGGCAAGGCTTACGCGGAGTGGGGATGGAAGACTGATATTGCTGTGATTGATGCACTGGCCGCCGTTGAGCAAACGGAGGATGTGGTTGCTGTGAAAGCAGTCATTACTGCTCTCTATCGTCCCTGGCTTGAAAATGCTGCGCAGACAATGCAGAAGGCTGTCTATACAGGTCATCCATCACAAAACTATCGTGTTGAGCGCATCACCGAACCAGGAAACGGTACCTGCATCCTTTTTTGTGATGGTTTGCGCTTTGATATCGGTCGGTGTCTCATTGCAGCACTAGAGACTCATGAATTGACATGCAAAGTCGAATCGCACCTTGTACCCTTACCGAGTGTTACCCCAACGGCGAAACCTGCCATATCTCCTGTTGCTGGACTGCTGTCAGGGAAAGCGAGCCAGGGTTTAGAACCCGTAGTCACCGCCAGTGGAACGAAAGTTACTGCGGAAACATTACGGAAATTGCTTGTTCAGACTGGCTACCAGGTGCTGAGAGGTGAAGAGCTAGGTGATCCTTCTGGAAAAGCCTGGACTGAATTGGGTACGATAGATAGCTATGGGCATCAATATAGCTGGAAACTGGCTCATCATCTTGCTGGAGAGGTTCGATCTCTGGAAAGACGTATTGTAGATTTGCTCAGTTGGGGCTGGAAACAGGTTCTGGTTATCACCGATCACGGCTGGTTATTGCTTCCAGAAGGACTGCCAAAGGCTGAATTGCCTGAACATCTCACTCTCATTCGCAAAGGGAGATGTGCACGCCTCAAAGAGATGGCAAATACCGACCAGGAGACAATGCCCTGGTACTGGGATAACGATGTACGTATTGCCATAGCTCCTGGTATCTGTTGTTATGAGGCAGGAAAAGAATATGAACATGGAGGACTAAGCCCACAAGAGTGCTTTGTACCTGTGATTACGGTCTCTCGGCAGGATGATACGCGATCTCAGCCTATCACTATCGAGAACGTGGCCTGGAGAGGTCTACGTTGTACAATAAATATAGCTGGAGCAACTTCAAGTATGAAAGTAGATATCCGCACCAAGGCAGGCGATCCAACGACATCGCTCACTATCGCTTCAAAGTCTCCCAATCCAGATGGCACTGTCTCGGTGCTTGTACAGGATGAAGATCGTATGGGAGAAGCAGCAATGATCGTTGTTCTTAACAGCGATGGAACAGTCATGAAACAAATCCTGACAACCCTAGGAGGCTGAAGCGGTGGAACTCGATACACTTGATAGGCTCGCAGCGAAAGCGTTCGACGGTTATATTGTTCGTAAAGACCTGGCCCTACGCTTCAAAGGTCAATATCCAGTGCCAACCTATGTCGGTGAATTTCTCCTTGGGAGATACTGTGCGAGCACGAATGAAGAAGAAATTGCCGAAGGCCTTGAGGTTGTCGAACGGCAAATGCGCGAACGAACGGTACGTTCTGGTGAGGAAGAACTTTTTAAGTCTCGCGCAAGAGAACAAGGATCGGTTAAACTTATTGACCTGGTGACAGCACGACTGGACGCTGCTACAGACTCTTATCTCGTCACTTTACCCAGCTTGCGGCTCAACGATGTTCGCGTTGAACCTGCGATGGTTGCCTCAAACGAGCGCATGTTAACAGGGGGCTTTTACGCTGAGATCCAACTCGAGTATGATGCCGCGATTGCGCAAGAGAAAGCTGGACGACCATTCGGCATAACCTCCCTACGCCCTATTCAATTATCCAAACGTGGGATACTTGACGACCTCGCACGTGGCCGTGAATACTTTACTACTGAAGATTGGAAGCACTTTCTTTTGCGTAGTGTTGGCTTTGAACCAGGTCGCTTATCCTTGCGAGCTCAAGACGTTCTTCTACTGCGGATGGTTCCATTCGTTGAACGCAACTACAATATGGTTGAGCTTGGTCCGCGCGGTACCGGTAAATCTCATCTTTTCCAGCAAGTTTCCCCCTATTCCCATCTTGTGTCTGGAGGAAAAGCAACCGTTGCCCGTATGTTTGTCAACAACAGTAATGGACAACGAGGCCTGGTTTGCCAATATGATGTCGTATGCTTTGATGAAGTATCCGGAATATCCTTCGATCAGAAAGATGGGATCAACATCATGAAAGGCTATATGGAATCCGGTGAGTTCAGCAGGGGACGAGAGAGTATTCGAGCGAGTGGCAGTATCGTTATGGTTGGAAACTTCGAAGTGGATATAGAACATCAACAACGTATTGGTCACCTTCTCGGGCCAATGCCGCCGGAAATGCGTAACGATACAGCTTTTATGGATCGTATTCATGCTTATCTACCGGGGTGGGATGCGCCCAAACTGGATGCTTCTCTTTTTACCACTCACTTTGGCCTGGTCAGTGATTTTCTTTCTGAAGTTTGGACACAACTACGAGGTGACAGTCGTCTCACGGCTATTCAGAGCCGGGTCAATTATGGCGGCGCATTGAGTGGCCGTGACACGACGGCAGTGAATCGAACCGTGAATGGCTTGTTAAAGTTACTCTACCCGAATCGAGATCAACTCATCAGCGAGGAAGACCTGGAGTGGGCAGTTCGTTTAGCCATGGAATGCCGGCGGAGAGTAAAGGAACAGCAGAAGCGTATCGGTAGTGCCGAATTTAGAAATACCCACTTTAGTTATCAACTGGGCAACGACGGAGTCGAGGTCTTTGTCGTTACACCAGAGCTACAGAGTGATAATTCGATCGGTACTGATCCACTACCACCTGGCCAGGTCTGGGCGATTAGTCCAGGGGGTCCTGATGAATATGCGGGGCTCTACCGTATTGATGTGAACACAGGACCAGGTGCAGGAGTCAAGATCATCAATGTGCCGGTGCCTGGGCCCTTTAGAGAGAGCATCAAATATGGAGAACAAAATTTGATCACCCGGGCAAAAGAGCTTGTAGGAGACCGAGATCCTCGTCACCATGAGTTCATCGTCCAATTGCGTGCCTTCGACACCGCAAAAAGCGGAGCCCACCTGGGACTACCAGCATTACTGGCGTTTTGTAGTGTATTACTCAACAAAAGCCTGAAGGGCGGATTGATTGCAGTAGGCGGCCTCAATCTTGGCGGAGGTCTTGATTCCGTATGCAATGCTGTAAATGTTGCTGAACTTGCTATTGAGAAAGGCGCAACGACCCTTCTCATCCCAATATCTGCCCGAAGACAGCTCAATGAACTGTCGGACGATATGGCAATGAAAATTAGTATTCTCTTTTATGCGGATGCAAGGGAGGCGCTTTTCAAGGCATTGGGTGATTAGAACCGGTTTTCGAGTGCCCGGTACTGCTTTGTTAGTTTGGTTTCGGTCGGCTCTACAAGCCAACAGGCAGAAGTGGCTTTTTGGCAGTCAATGTAAGAGCAACGAGCCTACCAATAGGCTTGAGTCAAATTTGCTTCATAGAAACTAACGAAGCAGTACCAGTATCAGCACAGTCATATAAATCTCGTCTGTACCGTTGTATCTACCAAGTGATGCGTCTGCTCGCAAGGTCTACCCTCTTCCCTACCAGAGTCTCCTCAAAGGAGAGGCGCAGGCTCATGACACCGGACGAAATCCGCACAATGTCGGCAGAAAACATGCTCATGCTGGGTTCCTCATCAGCCCCGATGGTACTCAAAGCCAGGCTGTACTTTGAGGATCGGACCATGATGCGCCTTGCGAATCTGCCCTTCCATCCGGTACGTATCTACCAGGAGCCACCAGCAGCACCACAGCCGACGCACTCTCCCACGGACGTACCGACACCTGCATACCGCAAGCCGCCGATGGTGGTAGACAGCGACCAGAACAAGAAGGACCAGGGTAACGACCAGTACTTCCTCCAGGAGTTAGGTGGTGCTGCATATGGAAAGAAAGGGGCATGAAGAGGGCGTTTCCCTATTTGTCCTTTAACATAGTCACCTCTAGCGGCCATTTACATTTGCTAAATGGCCGCTAGTAGATGTTTGCCAGCGAGTCTATGTTGTTATACTTGGCAATAGAGCATACATTCTGTAGAGGCAATTAAAAGCACAGCGAGGTATGTAATAGCTGTGAAAGTTGTAAAATAAGGAGACTTACCGACTGATGAGAACGATAATTGGAGTCAAACCTACCATGATAGAAGTGCATGTGCCCAAACTGTTTCCAACACTGAGCATTCGTGACACGCTCACTGTGGAAAAGTGGTATGTGGAAGAAAATGACGTTGTCCAGCCAAGGGATCTGCTTGTCTCGCTAGAGACTCCTCCTGGATTTTTTGATATTCCTACCCCACCAAGTATTACAGCGCCTCATCATGTGACACAGATCCTTGTCGCTGAGGGAGACCAGGCGCGTTTGGGGGATCTGCTCATCAGGTTGAAACCTTATTCTGTCAACGATCAGGCTTAACACCTCATTAGGAAAGCAATACCCTCTCCAATTGGAGAGGGTATTGCGCCAGGCGATCCTCGATGAGTTTTGCCTATTTATTCGCCTTCGTCGTCATCGTCCTCTGGATCGCGTGGATCGTCTTCGTACACGGTGAACTCCAGATCCATCACTAATGCCATCTCCTTTCGGTGAGAGATAGACCTTACCCAGGTAGAGCATACCTGATATAGGACTTTTTTTCAACCTTTGCCTCACGCCTCATCAGCGAATCGCATGATGTAGCTCTCCAGCTCGGGATCGGTTGCCAGCCGTCTGTGAACAACAGCGGGTTTTACAACACCTACTTCTGCCAGGTCATCCAGATGATGTAACCCCACTGACCCGACCATCAGCCGTTCAAACATCGCATCCTCCTCCATCAAAGCCTGAGATACCGCAAGGAAGCCTCGTAAATAGACCGTATCTTTCGTAGAGCAGATGCCAGGGCGGTCAAGGTGTGTCACGCCTCGCCATGTACGAAGACAGCGGCTTTGCGCATTCTTTCGTGCATCGGCTCGGATCTCTGCTACCGTCAAACCTTTTCCTGCTAAAAGGCTTCGTAGCACGTTTACTGACTCTAAAAACATGAGCAAATGTGTGAAGGTGAACGGTTCGCAAATTACTCCAGAAGCCAGCCCCGTAGCAAGCGTACCAATCCAGGTTTTATTGGGTTTGCTGGCAGAGCTCTGTTGGGAAACCTCCTGGGCATAATAGATGGCCAGGCCTTCCTCTGTATCAAGAAATCCCTGCAAACCAATAGAAAGCAGTGCCAAAGAAGACTTTTCGCCAGCCGATGCACGAAATGCATGCGTTTCAATCTCGTGTCCGAGTAACTCCCTGATTTTGGTAACGCTCATCCACGTATCTTCTGGCAGCGTAAGTTGCCGACAGCTGAGACTGACGCGGGCGTGACCTGCAGCTGGATCGTGCGTAATAGTCCAGGGGAACTGATATTGTCGAAGGACATCTGCAAAAAAACGCCGTACCGTGCCAGGAGAGAAGAGCTTCTGTGTCTCCTGAGTAAAAGATGGTTGCCCTTCTGTCTCCTGTTCAGAAC
>WNGL01005769.1_pt1 | contig 14676 bp, 16 predicted proteins | sample 5400591 | NCBI WGS metagenome assembly WNGL01 (sample SAMN13153377, study PRJNA577476) | soil metagenome | isolation source: 80 cm soil or saprolite under Garry oak tree replicate 1 | place: USA:California | collected 2016-06-15
CCCGGGGTCGAAGATCGCCCAGCGGGTTCGGCCGGCAACGGGAACGTAGGCGATCGTGGCTTCGGCGGCGAGGTCCACGATCGAAACGGTGGACGACCTCGGCACCGACGGATCGCCCACGTTCGCCGCGAGCAGCAGGCGACGCTCGGCCGCGTAGGCGAGGCCGTTCGGCCGGCGCCCGACCTTCACCTTGACGGGGGCGTCCTCCCGGGCGGGCGAGAAGACTCCCACGGTGTCCTCGCCGCGATTGGAGGTGAAAACCAGGTCGTCCGCTTCGGACACCAGCACCCCGGCGACTCCGGTCAGACGCGGGATCGAGCGAAGGTACGTGCCGGTCGCGCAGTCGATCACGTCGAGCGCGTCGTTGGCGGTGTGCGCCACGTAGAGACGCCCTCGCCGGCCGTGTACGGCCGCGTGGTCGAACCCCCCGGGCCCGGCGTGCGCCGGGAGCTCGATGTGCCCGGTGCCCTCGAGGATCATTTGACACGGAGTGTAGCAGACGTTACCGTGTGTAACAAGAATGCGTTGGCTCACACTCCTGGTGAGCTTGCCGCCGACACCGACGCGGCACCGGGTCGGTGTCTGGCGGAAGCTCAAGCGAATGGGGGCGGTCAAGCTGAAGGGCGCGGCCTGGATCCTGCCGGAGACGCCAGAGACGATCGAGCTCTTCCAGTGGCTCGTCCAGGAGATCCAGTCGTCCCGGGGCGAAGCGACGCTGATGCGCGTCGACCGGATCGACACGATGACGGATGAGCAGCTGACGGCGCTCTTTCACAGAGAGCGCGCGGCCGAATATCAGTCGCTGATGCGGGCCTGCCGCGAGGTCCGGGCCCAGCTGGACCGCTCGACCACCGCGCATCGCGTGTCGGTGGAGCCTGCGCGCGCCAGGCTCGAGCGGCTCAAGCGTGAGCTCGACCGGATCCAGAGCATCGATTATCTCGAGAGTCCCCTCGGGCGCCGGGCGCGCGTGCGCTGGGAGACCGTCTCCAAACGGCTCCAGACCATGGCGGCTCGGCCGCGGGCGGCAACGAGGCAACCCCACCACGCGCTTCCGCCCTCGGGCAGCACGTGGGTGACCCGGCCACGACCGCACATCGACCGCATTGCGTCCGCGTGGCTCGTCAAACGCTTCATCGACCCGCACGCGCGATTCGCTTTCGCGGACCCGACCGACGCTGCCAAGAAGGGGATTCCCTTCGACATCCTCGGCGCCGAGTTCGGGCATCACGGCGAGGACTGCACGTTCGAAACGCTCCTGAAGCGCTTCGGCCTCAAGGACCGGCGGCTCCGGATCATCGCCGAGATCGTGCACGAAGCCGATCTCCGCGACGGCAAGTTCTCCCGACACGAAGCCAGCGGCGTGGACCTGGCGATCAGGGGCATGGCGGCAACGCTACACGACGACGACGAACTGCTCGAGCGCGGCATGGCCGTGTTCGACGGCCTCTATGAGGCACTCAAGCAGAAATCCTGAGCGGAGGGAGAAGCGATGAAGAAGATCCTGATCGCCCCGTTCGTAGGTCTGGTGGTCCTCCTGCTGGTTGCCACGGCGCCCCAAGCCCAGCAGCCCCAAGCCCAGCAGTACGGGGAGAAAGGCGACGCGGAGCTCGCGAAGGCGGTGAGCGGCGCCAAGGTCTCGCTCGCGAAGGGCCTGGCGGCGAGCGCACGCGAGGGCAAACCGATCTCGGCGAAGTTCGAGCTCGAGCACGGCGTCCTCCAGCTCTCCGTGTACACGGCGAAGGGCGGCCAGTTCTCCGAGGTCATCGTGGACCACACCACCGGCAAGGAGGCGAAGGTCGAGCCGATCACTGGCGGCGAAGACCTCACGGCCGCCAAGGCCCAGAATGACGTCATGGCGAAGGCGACGCGATCACTGGCAGCAGCCACCGAGACGGCGGTGAAGGCCAACCGGGGATTCCGCGCGGTCAGCGTCATGCCCGCGCTCAAGGACGGCCATCCCATCGCCGACGTCACGCTGGTCAAGGGCGACGAATGGACGACCGTCTCCGAGAAGCTGGAATGATCGGGGAGCCGACGATGCAGAACCATTCGTCGCGCCGTGGACTATTCAAAGCGATCGTGGCCGCGCTCGGCGCTTGGCTCGGCATACGCCGAGCAAACGCCGCTCGAGCCGCCGCGACCGAGCTCAAATTGCCGACCGATCTGCCGGTCGAGCGGCTCGATTTCGAGACGAAGGGCATCGAGGGGTGGCGAGTCGTCGATGGACGCTGGACGGTCGAGGAGATGGCGGGCGCGCCCAGTGGCAAGCGGGTCCTCATCCAGCGAGCCACGCAAAACGCCTTCAACGTGATTGTCGCCCCGGGCGGGCCCTACGCCGACGCTGACGTTTCCGTACGCTTCAAACCGATCTCCGGACGGGAGGACGCGTCCGGCGGCATCGTGTTCCGCTTCTCGGATGGGCGGTACTACGTCATTCGAGCCAACGCGCTCGAAAACAACTTCAGGCTGTACTACTACGACCGTGGGCGGCATCAGCTGGCGAGTGCGACGGTCGAGCCTCCGGCCCTCGGCCAATGGCATACGATCCGTGTGGTCGCCGTCGGCGACAGGATCCAGGGCTATCTGAACGGCGCGCTCCTCCTCGATCATCGCGATGGTCGCTTTCGATCTGGGCAGGTGGGCCTGTGGACGAAAGCCGATTCCGTCACCGCCTTCGACGATCTCGTGATCCGTGGGGTACCTGGGCGAACCGAGCTCAGCGGGAGGTCTCTGGCATGAAGCGCTCGAACATCGGGATGGCGGTCGTTGGCCTCGTGATCACGGTCGCACTGGTTTCGCGTCAGCCGATCCCGGGCGGGGCCGAGCAGATGTCGGGCGGGGACGAGTGGAAGGCGGTTGAAGAGGCGCTTGGCCGCAAGGGAGCCGTGCAGCCCGGCGACGTCTACCGTGTCGGCCTGCCGCGAACGGACCTGAAGGTCAAGGTGCACGGGGTAGACGTGAAGGCCGGCTTCGCGCTGGGCTCATACGCGGCGTTCCGAAAGACGAGCGAGGACGCCATGGTCATGGGTGACCTGGTCCTCCTCGACGAAGAGGTCCCGAAGGTGATGTCCGAGCTCCTGGCGCAGGGGCTCAGCGTGACGGCGTTGCACAACCACCTCAATGAGATGTCACCACACGTGATGTACATGCACTACAGCGGTCGCGGTGATGTCGTGAAGCTCGCGAAGTCGGTCCGAACGGCGCTCGGCGCGAGCGGCACGCCCTTCGGTGAGCCCGCCGCGAGCGGGAGCGCCGCCGGGCCCGCCATCGATCAAGCGCAGGTCGAAGCCGCGCTCGGGCGGAGCGGCAGGATCATCAACGGCATTCTCCAGGTGGGCGTTCCGCGGGCGGAGCGCATCACGGACGGTGGCATGGAGTTGCTGCCGGCGATGGGCGTCGCCACGGCGATCAACTTCCAGCCGACGGGCAACGGCCAAGCGGCCATCACCGGCGACTTCGTGTTGATCGCCGGCGAGGTCAACCCCGTGGCACGCACGTTGCGCGCGCACGGCATCGAGGTGACGGCCCTCCACAACCACGCGCTCGCAGACTCGCCTCGACTGTTCTATATGCACTTCTGGGCGAACGACGACGCCGTGAAGCTCGCGCGAGGACTGCGGGCCGCCCTGGATCAGACCAACAGCGTCAAGTGAGACGCGTGAAGTGAGAAAGGAGTCGTGCTCATGAAATGGGTCACTCGTGAGAAGGCCCGGGTCGATCGGATCGCGTGCCCGTGGCTGATCAGTCGCTTCATCGATCGGGACGCAACCTTCCTGTTCGTGCCGGACGCCGAGGTCATGCGCGTTGCCGAGCGCGAGAAAGCGACCCCCTACGACGTGCCGGGGGTCGAGCTCGGTCACCATGGCGACCGCTGCTCGTTCGACGCGTTCCTGGACAAGTACCGGCTCGAGGATCCGCCGCTCCGCGCGCTCGCACTGATCGTGCGCGGTGCGGACACCAGCGCGCGGCACCTCGCGCCGGAGTCCCCGGGCCTCTACGCCGTGGCGTCCGGCTTCAGGGAGACCTCCAAGGACGACCACGAAAACATGGCGCGCCAGTTCCCGGTTTACGACGCGCTGTACGCCTACTGCCGGTCGCGGGTACAGTGACGTTCGTCTGAATAGCCGGACCGAAAAGGAGAGACCGTCATGCCCATCCAGACCCGCTACCTCTTCACCGCCGCGATGGACGTCGAGCCCACCAGAGAGGCGCTCTTCAACGAGATCTACGACGGAGAGCACGTGCCGCTGATCCTGAAGGTGCCGGGCGTGGTCGCCGCGGCGCGCTTCAAGCGGCAGGAGCTGACGATGGTGATCGGCGGCGAGCGTAAGACGATCGTCGTCGAGCACGAGCCCCTCTACAACGCCCTCTACGAGATCGAGAGCCCCGAGGTGCTGACGAGCGACGCGTGGGCGAAGGCGGTGGACCAGGGGCGCTGGCCAGGCCAGGTGCGCCCGCACACGAAGAACCGCCGCCACGTCCTCTACCGGCGAATCTCGTGAGGCCGTGGAGCCCGGACCCGACGGCGTCGTCCTGACGCACGGCGCGAACTCGAACGCCCGCGCGCCGCTCCTCGTCGCGCTCGCCGAAGCCTTCAGCGCGAAGGGGCTGACCGTGTTCCGCTACGACCTGCCCTTCCGCCAGGCGCGCCCGACCGGTCCGCCCTCGCCGGGCGGCGCGGCGCGCGACCGCGAGGGACTGCGGGGCGCCGTCCAGTCCATGCGCGCCCTGGTGTCCGGGCGCGTGTTCCTCGGCGGCCACTCGTACGGCGGTCGCCAGGCGTCGATCCTCGCGGCGGACCAGCCCGGGCTCGCCGACGCGATCCTCCTGCTCTCCTATCCCCTCCACCCGCCCGGCCGGGCCGCCCAGCTCCGCACCGCGCACTTCGGCAATCTGAGGACTCCGGCGCTCTTTGTCCAGGGCTCGGTGGACCCGTTCGGCTCGCTCGACGAGCTCGAGTCGGCGCGAGGGCTCATCCCCGCGCGGACGGCGCTGCTCGCGGTGGACGGCGCCGGCCACGATCTCCTGCGTGGCAGGCGTCGGGCCGGGGCCGAGGTCGCGGAGCAAATCGCTACCGCGTTCCTCGAGTTCTCTGGGAAGGACGGAGGTCGAGCGCGGGCGTGAGGTCGAAGGCGCGGGCCCTCGACCTCACGACACGCTCAACCGCTCAGGCGGTCGCCCGGTGGACGTACCCGTACCGGGTGTTGCTGCGCATGCCTCCCATCGCCACGTACTCGGCCTTGATCGCCGCGATCTTGTCGCGCGTGATCTCGCCTTGCGCCGAGCGCACGTCGAGCTTGTACAGGCGCGCGGAGTTGCCGCCGAAGATCGCGGTCTTGACGATCCCGTCGGCCGGACCGAGCGGGGCGAAGCCGTGCTTCTTCTGCATGTCCTCGGGGATCTCCAGGCGGCGCAGCGCCTCGATCTGCCACTGGGGCGACCCGTACCACACCGAGTCGCTGCCCCAGACGACGTGGTCGGCGCCGAGGCCCCGGACCAGGGTGCCGATGAACGCGGCCGCGAAGCGCGGGTTCGCCACCGCCGAGTTGGCGAAGGCGGTCCCGATCTCCCCATAGACGTTCGTCACACCGTACTTAGCTGGGATCTCGGCGAGATCAGTCGCCCACTTGATGCGGCCGGTCTGTTCGAACTCCGCCAGCGACGCGTCGGGCGTCTCGAGGAACGCTCGCAGCGCCCCATGGTAGATGACGAAGTTGACCTGCGGCCAATCCTTCGCCGCCTTACCGAGGTCGCGGACGGTGGCGTACTCCCACACGCCCGGCCAGGACTTCTCGTAGTCCACCGGCAGGATACCCTTGTGGATGCACACCGTGGTGATGCCGGACTTGACGATCTTCTCGTAGAACGAGTACATGAGCTTCTCGTCGTCGAGCCACCAGTAGGACCCCATCTTCGAGGGGAAGAGCGGGTCGCCGATCGTGTAGCCCTTCCAGCTGTCGGGCTTGAGCGTGCTGATCGCGCGATCGACCTCGTTCATCCAGCCCTGGCGCTTCGGCGTGAAGACCGCGTGCCCCAGGAGGCGACGGGAGTCCGCGATCTTGTTGATCGCGGCGCGCGCCATCGCGATCTGGTCGTTCGACAGGAGGTCCCACGTCTGGTCGTCGAACGGCGCGCCGGAGAGTAGCGCGACCTTCGTGTCGCTGTCGACGAACACCTCCTTCAGGTAGTTCTCGAGCTTGAAGCGCGCAAGGGTCTTCTCCCCCCAGAGGTTGGGGTTCCAGTGCTGCTTGGCGTACTGGGCCAGACCCAGCAACCCGTCCTGCTTGAAGTCGTCGCGGACGAAGTGGGTCTGAACGTCAAAAATGAATTGTCCGGACAGCATGCCTGCCCGCTGGGCGGCCACCCCGGGGTCCGCCGCCTCAGCCCGGCTGACGTCGAAGATCGGCCCGAACACCTCGTTCATGGCGAGGAACGCCGCCGCCATGCCCGCGCTCGAGGCGAGGAACTGGCGCCGGTTCATCCCGTGCCGGCGGCCGAAGTCGTCGGCCAGCTCCTTGATGCGGGCCTCCACGCGCTGCTGCTCGCGGGTCTGGGGCAGCGGGTTGAACTCGCCGTTCGAGACGATCTGGGTGGGAACGGGTGACTTGAATGACGCCACCTCCGCGGGCGCCGTTCGCCTGAGCTCCTCGTCGCTCAGATAGTGCGGCATCGTCGACCCCCTTTCGAGCGGCCCTGCGGGCCACTCATCTCGAGTCGACCTCAGAGCGTAGACCGAACGGCCGGCATGTCAAGGGGCACGATTCGCGGTACAGTCGGAGCCGTCAGGAAGGCCGGTCAGTCAGGGGAAGGACGCGTCGGCGGGCCGGCTCGGTCAGCAGTTCACCCCGGCGACGCAGATCGCGACGTTGCGGGCGATCGTCAAGAAGAGGGTGATGAGGCCGACAACGGCGACGACCGCGATCGCGACACCGAGCCATAAATCGAAGGTGGCCAGGAGCCGGAGCTTCCGGCGCCACCATCGATGATGATGATGGTGGTGAGGAGCAGCGGGTACCCCGTGTGGCATCTACGATCTCAAACGCTAGCACCCTCGACGAGGAAAGCCAACGTCTTGGTGGGCACCGCCAGCCCGGGAGGCACGAAATGAAGATTCTTCGCGCCGGCACGCTCATCGACGGCACGGGGGCTCCACCCGTGCGAGACGCCGCCGTGCTGATCGACAACGGACGGATCGAGGCGGTGACCACGGCCGGCCCGAGTGCCGGCCGGCCACCGGACGCCGAGGTGATCGACGCCTCGCGCTTCACCGTACTGCCCGGCCTCATCGACTGTCACGACCACCTCGCCTTCCAGGGCTACGAGCTCGTGAGACGCTGGGGGCTCGACGAGCCGCAGAGCACCCGGCAGCTCCGGACGGCGCGGGTGGTAAGCCAGGTCCTGGCGTCGGGCTACACGGCGGTACGGGACGGTGGCGGGCTCGACGCCGGCTTCCGGCTCGCGATCCAGGAGGGGTTGATCACGGGACCGCGCCTCGTCCTGTCGCTCGCGATCATCTCGCCGATCGGAGGGATCGGCGATCGCATCAGCCCGTCCGGTCACGAATCGCCGTTTCTTCACGACCCGAGCCTCCCCCCGAGCGTCGCCGACGGCATCGAGGGCGTGCGGACAAGAGTCCGCACGATGGTCCGCGCGGGCGCGGACGTGATCAAGTGCGCCACGACGGGAGGCGCCAGCTCGCGAGCCGGTCACGGCCCGAAGGATCGCGCGTTCAGCCTGGACGAGATGAATGCGCTGGTGGACGAGGCCCACGCCCTCGGGCGACGGGTCATGTGTCACGCGGTCGGCGGTCCTGGCTTGCGTGTGGCGATCGAGGCCCGGGTCGATTCCATCGAGCACGGCTGCTACCTCGACGAGGACCCCGACCTGATCCCGATGATGGCGGAGCGCGGCATCTTCTTCGTCCCGACCCTGACCGTCTATGAGTACCATCGCGAGTCGACCGCCCCGCACGTCCGCGAGCGCGCCCGGGCCCTGCGCTCGCATCACATCGAAAGCGTGAACCGGGCGTTGGCGGCGGGAGTCAAGGTGGTGGCCGGGACCGATGCCGGGGGACACGGTCATCCAAACAACGCGCTGGAGCTCGAACACCTGGTCGCGGCCGGCATGACCCCGACGCAGGCCCTTCAAGCGGCCACGCGCCTGGCGGCCGAGTGCCTCGGGCTCGAGCAGGAGATCGGGACGATCGAGAAGGGCAAGTGGGCGGACCTCGTCGTCGTCGAGGGCGATCCGCTGCGCGATATCCGCGTGCTGCAAGACGCGCGACGCATCAAGCAGGTGATCAAGGGCGGGGTCGCCCTGACCCCTCCATGACGGGGCCCAGCGCGCGCCGCCGGAAAACGGTCGCGCTCATCCTCTCGGGAATCTTCCCGGGGCTCGGCCAGTTCTACAACCGTCAGCCCATCAAGGCGATGGTCTTCCTGGCGCTCGGCATCGTTCTGAGCTGGCTCGTCAGCCGCGCCGCTCCGACCGATGCGGATGCGCTCATTCGACCGGGGGCCGCACTGGTCGTTCCGCTGTGCGCCCTGCTCGCGGTGTCGTTGTGGTCTGTCATCGATGCGTGGCGGACGGCCGCCCGCTGAACCGTGCGCACTCGGTCGTCATCATGGAGGCTCGAGGTCTGGCACGCGCAGACCGCTGCTCGAGCGCCGTGGAGATCAAGAGCTTGATGTACCCGAACTTGAAGGGCTTGGGGATGTAGGCCAGCGCGCCGTTCTGCGAGGCGTCGACAAAGTCGGCCAGGTCAGTGCTTCCACTCACCATGATGACCGGGATCCCTCGGTCGATGCGTCGAATGTGCTTGAGCAGCTCCAGACCGTTGAGGCCCGGCATGTTGATGTCGAGAAGGACGAGGTCTGGACGGCGGCGCTGGACGGCCGCAAGTCCGCTCTCTCCGCTCGACGCAGTCTCGACGATGTACTCCCCTTCATCCAGCTGAAGAAAGGCGCTCAGGACTCCGATCACTCCGGGGTCATCGTCGACGATCAGGATGCGTGTGGCTGAAGATTCGTCGCCCGGCGCCCCGTGCGTGTCGTTTTCATTCGAGACGCGACGGGCTGCCACGGGCGGAGACGACGTGAAGAAGGAGCGACCGTCGGAGTTCAGTTCAGAGGCGGGACGGACCAGTGCAACGCCCGCGCGACGCAGATCATCGTCGATCATCTGACGCCGTCGGTCTGGTGGGCGGCGCTCGAGAGACGATTCGGCGGCGGACCCGGCCCCGCGTCCGAGCCGGCGATCCAGAATGACCTCGACCTCCGAATCGAGGACAAACGCCCGCTTCAGCGGTTCGTATCGCTCCGAGCGGTCATGGGCGACGATGACCATGAGCCGGCCCTTGAGCAGGTTCCGCAGGGCAGTCGCCTGACGGGTGGCTATCGCCGTGAGCTGCGCTCGGCGCTCACTGCTGAACTCGGGCGATTCCGCGGCTCCGAGGAAGCCGACCAGCGTCGTCATCAGATCGCAGGCCTGGCGGACGTGCTCCTCCTCACGACGGCCCCTCCGGAGGCCCTGGTTACTCGTGGACGTGAACCAAGGCGGCCGGCGCACCCGCGTCGAGAACGCCTCGAACCTTTTGTCCGAGCGTCTCGCAGCTGAAGGGCTTCTGTAAGAACGCCGGTTGCTGATCACCGGCGGGCTGGGAACGAACGAAATCGTTCGTGTAGCCGGACATGTACAGGACCTTCATCTCGGGGCGGCGGGGAGCGAGCTGCTCGGCGAGCTCGCGACCGTTCATGTGCGGCATGACGACGTCGGTCACGAGCAGATGGATGGGCCCTGGTTGCCGATCGGCAATCGCCAGGGCCTCGCGACCATCACAGGCCTGCAGCACGGAGTAGCCGTTGATCCCGAGCGCCTGGAGCACGACGTCGCGAACCTCGTCTTCGTCCTCCACCACCAGGATCGTCTCGGAGCCCCGCAACGCCTCCGTAGCCGGCCTGCGAGGCTCGAGGGGTGGAATCGGGTCGTCGACGCGAGCCAGGTAGATCGTGAAGGTGCTGCCGCCGCCCGGCTCGCTGTCCACCCGGATCGCGCCCCCGCTCTGATTCACGATGCCGTAGACCGTCGAGAGCCCCAGACCGACCCCCCGGCCGATCTCTTTGGTCGTGAAGAACGGCTCGAAGATGCGCGACTGGGTCTGCGCGTCCATGCCGAAGCCCGTGTCGCTCACGGTCAGGGCGACGTAGGCGCCCGGTGGCGCCAAGGCACGTTGGCGTTGACTCGTCCCCTCGACCGTCACGTTCGTGGTCGTCATCGTGAGCCGGCCGCCGGCCGGCATTGCGTCGCGGGCATTGAGCGCGAGGTTCATGATGACCTGCTCGATCTGCCCAGGATCGGCCTTCACGTGCCAGAGCCGCGGCTTCAGGCTCATGACCAGCTCGACGCGTTCGCCGATGACCCGTCGGAGCATCGTACCCACGTGCGTCACGACGGCGTTGAGATCGATGACCTTGGGCTGGAGCACCTGCTTCCGGCTGAACGCCACGAGCTGGCGGGTCAGCTCCGCGGCGCGTTCCGCGGCTTTCTCGATCACCGCGACTTCGCCGTCCTGAGGTGTGTGGCGCTCACCGCGCAGCCGCAGCAGCTGCGTCTGACCCATGATCACGGTCAGGAGGTTGTTGAAGTCGTGGGCGATGCCGCCGGCCAGGCGGCCGACCGCCTCCATCTTCTGCGCCTGCCGCAGTTCATCCTCGAGCTGCCGGCGCTCGGAAACATCCACCATCAAGCCGCGGAGCTTCTCCACTCTTCCATGCGCGTCTTGGACGACGTGAACCATCGCCCGGAGCCAGACCGTGCGGGCGTCGGCCGCGACGGCACGGTACTCGAAGCTGGAGTGCCGGCCCCGCGCGGCGGCCTCTCGGAACAGCGTCAGCGTCCCCTCACGATCGTCCGGATGAATGTGTCGTTCGAAGAGCTGGGGGTCGGCGAGCCAGAGCGCGACGGGGTAACCGAGGATCGCCTCGGCGCGGTCGCTCACGAACGAGAACCGCCACGTCGCGTCCGCCTCCCACACGACGGCGTCGAGATCCTGCACAAGACCCGCGAATCGGCGCTCGGAGGCGGCGGCCTCGGCGCGAGCCATGACTTCCCGGGCTGTGAGGTCGCGGTTCTTGCTGACGATCTCCCGGTAGAGCCAGATCTGCTCGCGCATGAGGCCCACGAGGATCACGCCGAGGCCGACCGGGCGCGCCAGGCCCGCGATGTACCAGGGCAGCCCGTAGCGAAACGGCCAGAGGAGAAACCCGGTGAGCCCGAGGAGCCAGATAAACGCGGCGAGCGGAAGGTACGCGGCAAGCACGTCTCCGTCCTTCCCGGAAGCCCTCTTCCGTCCGGCCGCCAGCGCCCAGACGCCGGCGAGCCCGGCGCTGAGCGCGCCGGCCAGGATCGCAAACGGGGTGAGGCGGCCGGGCTTCATGACGAGTGACGGCAAAAGCGGCCGGATCGCCCACACGGCGACGACGATGACGACGCTCAGGCCGAGAGCGGCGGCCGCGATCCGAAGGCGGGCCCGGTCACTCAGGGGGAGCTGCCGATCGGCAAGGGACGCCGCGAGGGCGACCCCGACGAAGCCAGCCAGATAGCTCAGGAAGAAGAAGTACGGAGCGATGCCGGGGTTGACGCCGGCGGTGCTCGAGTAATCCGGTTGCGCCAGGATGTGCGCCACGCCCAGCAGGCCGGCCAGCCACAGCGCGCCCCCGAGCGACGCCGAGCGGACGTCCTGCCGGACTCGATGACGCTCCCAGCAGAGATACCCCACGCCGATGGCCGCGAGGACGAACGGCGTATCGAAGATGGGCACGGCATACGGAATCGCGAAGCGGTAGGGCGCGAGCACCGAGGTGAGGGTCACGACGCCGAAGTAGACGAGGCCGGAGAGCGCGAGGAGAACGGTCAGCACGGAGCGTGGCCCCTCCGGGCCGCGGGTCCAGTCCACGTTTCGCAGCATTGTCATTCCTCGCTCTGGGTCAGTCCGTGATGAGGTCGCTGCGGCGGCCGACCATGTCGATCCGATGGTCCGTCCCATTGCCGCCGATGAAGCCGTGCGTGAGACTGTCGGGATGGGCGGCCAGGCGGAAGTGGTCGAACTCGAATCGGGGCACCCGCACGATGAACCTCCCGCTCCGCCGATTCACGGACGTGGGGTCCACGCACTGCCAGAGTCGCGCGTCCGCGCCGCGACGCTTCGTCTCGTCGGACACGACGTCCGAATCCGCGTCCGGGTCGTAGTTCGCACAGCGGCGGGCCCGCTCGGAAGGCGGGAACTCGCCGACGAACGTGCGAAGCCACGTCGTCGTGATCTTCACAGTATCTAGACAGCCCTTGGTCGCATCGAACGCCCTCGAGACGCACTGAGTGATGACGTCCTTGTTGCTCACGGGAGCTTCACGGATCAGGTCGTAATCCAGTGTCAGCGCGATCTCGCCGTCGCCATCCTCGTCAGTCACGAACGACGCTCCGGGGTCGATGCCCATGCCGGCGGTGAACGGGGCGTCCAGGCGGGCGAGCGGGGAGACCCCGTTGCCATCCTGTGGGAATCCGGGGCGCTTGGCGGCAGAGCTCGCGGGGACGTCGACGCCCTTCTTCGGCAACGGCCAGCGCAGCTCGTTGAAGACTGTCCAGATCGTGTACAGCGTGTTGGGATACGCGTGGCGAACGGAGAATTTCACGCGCGTGTCGCCGCGAGACGCGTCGACACTAATCTTCATCTTGCCCGACGCGCCGGGCGGGGCGTTCTGCGTCGGTCTGAAATAGAGGATGTAGGTCTCATGCTGATTCTCATCCTCGTCATCATCGGCCGCCGCGATCTCGGGTTGGATCATCAACAGGGCGCCGAGCCCACACAGAATGATCAACAGCTTTGGCAGCGTCAGATTCGCCATTCAAACCTCCTGGGGTTCCAGGCCTGAGAGGGTGTCGTCTCGCGCGTGTTGGGACTCTCATGAGTTATCAGAGGCGCGGCGCTCGGTCTATTGGACTTTAGTCCTACTCGAGTGATCCTGATCACGACGGCGTGCACGCAGCGCGGAGCTTCGACAGGAGGAGGACCGCAGCCGGCTGCGCAGGTTTCCCCGATCCGATCGCCGGGCGCTGGAAGCGCCGGGCGTGACGCGCCAGGCCACGAGCGCGGATCAGTCGGCGCAGGATCTGCGCGCCCAGCCGACGGCGGACCCACGCCTCGCCTGCGTGGACCGCTCGCACCGCTCTGGCGAGGAAGCCGCCGACCGCCGCCTCGCCCAGATACCCGCCCGCGCCCTGCCTCACGGCTTCGAGAATCGAGGACTCGGGGGTCCGACGGGTGGTGAGGAGGATGATACGCGTGCGCGAACTCTGGCTGCGGATCGCCCGGAGCGCGGCCAACGCGTCGCGCCAGCTTCGGCCGAAGTCGAGGAGCAGCACGGCGGGCCGGAGCCGCGCCACGAGGACGAAGGCGTGGGCCAGGCTTCGCGCCTCACCGGCGACCACGATCCCTGCCTCGCCATCGAGCAGGGCGCGCACGCGCTGGTGCGATTCAGCGGCAATCACCACGGTGACGTCGGCCATCGACTCCTCCCGGCGCCGCGAGGCGCGTCTCCCTGAATTACCAGGAACGCGAGGGTCGATCTATTGGACTTTGGTCTTAGTCGCAGCGCTCAGCTGAAGAGCGTGGATGGCGAGGTGGACACGGCTGGAGAGCTGAAGCTTCTGAAAAATGTTCGTGAGGTGCGCCTTGACCGTCCTTTCCGTGATCGAGAGTCTGTCGGCGATCTCCTTATTGCTCGCGCCGATGGCGATCAGGCCGCTGATCTGGCGCTCGCGCTGAGTCAACCGGCGAAGTCGGGTTTCGTCTTCCACCGCGCGCGCCGCATGCAGGGCCGTCAGCTCGTCAATGAGCTCGAGCATGACCTTTCGCCCGACCCAAATCTCTCCCTGCCGGACGAGCCGGATCGCTTTGAGGATGAGGCCGGGATCGGTGTTCCGCGAGCAATACCCGTGCGCACCATCCTTCAGCGCCCTGACGGCGGCCAAGTCGCCGTCGGCGTCCGCCAGCACGATCGTCCGGGTCGTCGGACTGAGAGAGCGGATCGTCTTGAGACTCTGAAGCCCGTCGAACCCCTTCGATGAGAGATCGAGGAGAAGGACCGAGGGGCCGAGCGCCGCAAGGAGTCTTTCAGCGGTCGCCCGGTCCGGTGCCTCGCGGATCGATCTGAGATCGGCCTCGCCACCCAGAGTCCGGACGATCCGCGCTCGCAGCGCGTAGTCCGAACTGGCGATGAGAAGGTCGCCCGGCCTCAGGGGCTCGGCCCGGAGATCCTCTTTCATTTCAGGCGCGTCAAAGTGCAAGCCGGGCACCAAACGGATCGCGGTCGTCAGGGTCCGGAAAATCAAGAGCTTGGCGTTTCACCTACCCTTCAGTGGACAGCTGTCGATTGGCGAGGAACTGACCGACGGTCAGGAACTGGTCGAGTGGTGGGCGGCGGATCGCCCATACCACGACGCGGTTCCACTCGGTCGGCATGAGGGCGTGGCCTGGCCTTTTCAGCCCGCGATTATTCTTCTCTTTGGCCTTTCTGGCTCGAAGCCGTGTCCTTCAGCGTCCGCCGGAAATGCTCGATCGCCTCGGCCGTCCGGCCCTGCTCAGCGAGCGCCACGCTCCAGGCGTGGTGGGCCTCGGCGAAG
>WNGL01005771.1_pt1 | contig 14671 bp, 11 predicted proteins | sample 5400591 | NCBI WGS metagenome assembly WNGL01 (sample SAMN13153377, study PRJNA577476) | soil metagenome | isolation source: 80 cm soil or saprolite under Garry oak tree replicate 1 | place: USA:California | collected 2016-06-15
GGCCTGGTATTCGCAGCCACTTTGCGCACCGCGCGATCATTGAATAGCCGCCTGTTCCGGCAATTCGCGTTGTTCCATACCGGGTCTTTGCCCTGCGGCAGGCGATAGTTCGGATTGTGGGTTGGAAGATATCCGCCTTTGGCCCACGCGACGCAAAATGCGATTCTGGGGTCGGTCTTCTGAATCGGATCCTGTATCGGCGGCAGGATCCGGTCGGTGAACGCGACATAGTCGGTAAGGTATTGTTTGGGGTCGGTGCCCGGAATTTCGCGATAGCGCTCGTCCATCAATTGGTCGAGGCGGATGTCGCCGCGCTCAATCGCGCTCTCGAACGCCGCCGAAATCTGCTTTGCAGTGTCGATGACGATGCGGATCAGCGGTGCATCCGATGTCTCCACGCCGCTGTCGGCGATCAACTCGATGAGCCCCTCGGAAGTGTCGAGGAGCCTGGCCACCCTGTCGTCAGCGTGCTTGAGCTCGATCGATGACAGATCGACGCCCTTGGCCAGCGTGCCGAGTTCATCGATCACCATGTCGCAATCGGCAAGATTGGAAGTAGCCGCTTTGGCGACGCCATCGATCTCATGGCCGACCGAGGTAAAGCCGTCCTGCACGCGGACGATGATGCTCTGAATCTGCCGGGCGCCTTCGCCGGCGCTCTTTGCCCGAACCGAGGCGTCGCCGCTCGCGCCGATCAAATTGCCCACCTGGCCGTCAAGATCGCGAACGGTTTCACCGATCAGGTGCGTCGCCTGGCGCGTCGCTTCGGCAAGGCTCTTCACCTCGTTGGCGACCACCGCAAATCCTCGTCCGGCGTCGCCGGCGCGGGCCGCCTCGATGGTCGCATTCAGCGCAAGCAGGTTGGTTTGCTTTGCGATGGCTTCGATCGAGCCGGATACCTTGGCCACCTGCGCGAGCGCCGTTCCGACATCACCGAGACGAAGTTCGATGCGGCCGACGGCTTCGATCAATTCGGCGATATGCCGGACCGCGGTCTCCACCGCGGTGCGCGATTGCGTGATTTCACCGACGGCAGCCGATGTGGCGGATTGCACCGCTTGCGACGCGGTTGCGATATCGCGATTGGCGGAAACCATCGTCTCGGCGGTCTTTTGAAGACGCCCGAACCGCTCGGATTGGCCGGTTACCCGGCCGGCAACCTCTTGCAGATTTCCGGCGACGTCCGCGAGTTCAACCCCAAGGCCGCCGATCCGGTCCGCAAGCCGATCGACCAGGCGTTCGCTGTCCGAGCGGAGGGCCGAAGCCGCTTCCGATTTTGCGGGCTGTGCAACCGGCATCGCTGCGTTCCTCCGGGTGAATAAATCAACTTCGATCACTGGTTCATAACTCCTGGAGGTATTGCTCAAAGCTTGTAGGCGGTGCGAAAGCCGCCCCAGTGCCGGCCATTGACGCGGATCGGCACGTCGATTTCGCGCATCATGACGGTTTTGCCGTTGCCCATGTCGCGGGCGTAGCTCTGGATCAGATAGGGGCGCAAATTGCGGCCGGCGGCGAGGCCCGCGGCATCATTGAAGATGCGGCGGTTGCGGCTGTTGGCGGTGTTCCAGACCACATCGCCGGGACGCTGCGGATGCGAGTAGATTTTATTGTGCACCGGCAGATAGCCGTTGCGGTCGATCATCACGCAGAACGCCATGCGCGGATCCTTGGCGAGGAAAGCCTCCTGGAACGGAGGCAGCGCGCGATCCGCCCAATCGAGGATCCGGGTGCGGTGCTGAAGCGGATTGGTGTCCGGGATCTCGACATAGTCCGCATCGAACATCTCGTCGATCGAGATGGCGGTGCTGACGACGGCATCCTCGAAAATTCTCGTCAGCGCGGTGCCGGCTTCCATGGCGCGGGTGACGAATTCGATGTTCTCGTCGTGGAGCGCCCATAATTGGTCTTCGATCTTTTCGCTCAACGCGGCGTCCGGCCTTTCGAATCGGGCTTGCGCGCCCGCCTTTGAGCGCTCGCCGAGGCGAATCCTGCACGCGCCGACGCTCTCCAGCGTGGCATTGAGGCTTTCGTTCAGCGGCAGCCTCTCGGCGTCCGGTCCGCCGATCAGGATGCCTTCCAGGGAAATCTCATAGACCGGCGCTGCGATCGCGCCGCGCGCGGTCTGAATTTCGATCTTGAGGCTGCACGGCAGCCGCAGGCTTTTGCGCCGGTCTTCGCGCTCGCCCTGGCGCAGCAGCACCGCGCAGCGGGCCTTGAGTTTCTGCGTGGACATGGTGACGGCCTTGCCGGCCCTGGCGACGCTTTCGCCGTGAGCCTCGGCCTCCCTGGTCGCGCCGTCGATTTCGGCAGCGCTGTCGCCGACCGAAACGATGAAGTGCGACGCGGAGGCGGCGTTATCGGATATCTTGCTGGTGGTCCTGTTCTGCTCCGCCACCGCGCCGTTGACGTTTTCGAATACCGGCCGGATCGCCGCGATCGCCTGTGAAATCCGGTGCACCGCATCGACCGAACCCGCGGCGTCCCGCTGCAGCGCGTCGATCTTTTTGGTAATTTCTTCGGTGGCACTCTGGGTCTGCACGGCGAGCGCCTTGACCTCGGAGGCGACGACCGCAAAGCCGCGCCCCGCGGCGCCGGCTCGCGCAGCCTCGATGGTGGAATTGAGCGCCAGCAGCGTGGTCTGCCTTGCGATCTGCGCGATCAGATTGACGACATTGCCGATGGCGGCCGAGGATTCCCTGAGGCGATCCATGTTCAGGCTGGCCTCATGGGCGGCCGCGCCAGCTTCGTCAGCGAGCTTGCTGGCGTCGCGCACCTGGGACCCGATACCTTGCGCCGAATGGGTGAATTCGTCCGCGGCTTGCGAAAAAGTGGTCGCAGTGCCCTGCGCGGCGTTGGTGCGTCCGGTCAGCGCGTTGGTGCGTTGTCGAATGGTGGAGAGTGTCGCCGCCGTCGCCTCGGCGTCGCCGGCGACCGAATTGGCCGCGCGTTCGAGCTGCCGGATCATCGCGCCGAGTTCGAGTTCGAGCAGTTCGAGAATTTCCTTGGCGGAATCGCTGTCCGAAGCATCGGCAACGATCGTCGGCCCCACCGGCAGCGGTTCGACCGCAGGCACAGCCGGTTCCAACTGACGTTTTCGAAATAGGCGGAACGCCATTGACCACTTTCGGAACATGTAAATGAGAACGCATACTCGCCTTCGGACATGAAATCGTGGTTAACAATTGCCTCCTGTTCAGGCAGCGGGCACTACCGACATACCGAAAACGCCGGCAAATCTTTGATTTTACCGATCCCGCGGCCTATAACGCCGCGCTTTCCATCCCTATCGCCGCACGAATCCCAGAGACACCCGCATGGCCGGACATTCCCAGTTCAAGAACATCATGCACCGCAAGGGCCGGCAGGATGCGCAGAAGTCGAAGCTGTTCAGCAAGCTGGCGCGGGAAATCACCGTCGCGGCCAAGATGGGCCAGCCCGATCCCAGCATGAATGCGCGGCTGCGCGCCGCGATCATCTCGGCGCGGCAGGAAAACATGTCGAAGGACTCGATCGAGCGCGCGGTGAAGAAGGCTTCCGGGGGTGACGCGGAAAACTACGACGAGATTCGTTACGAGGGTTATGGTCCGGGCGGCGTCGCTGTGATCGTCGAGGCGCTGACCGACAACCGCAACCGCGCGGCGTCCGACATCCGGTCCTTCTTTACCAAATCCGGCGGCAATCTCGGTGAAACCGGTTCGGTTGCCTTCATGTTCGATCGCACCGGCGTCATCGAATACGACGCCGGCGTCGGCTCCGATGATGCGATGCTGGATGCGGCGATCGAGGCCGGCGCCGACGACGTGTCGTCGAGCGAGAGCGGCCACGAGGTCTACGCCTCGCAGGAAACGTTTCACGACGTCGCCAAGGCGCTGGAGGCGAAGTTCGGCGAACCCCGCAAGGCGGCGCTGACCTGGAAACCGCAAAACACCGTGCCGGTGGACGACGAGACCGGCGAGAAGCTGCTCAAGCTGATCGACCTCCTCAACGAACATGACGACGTGCAGAACGTGTTCGCCAATTTCGAGGTTTCCGACGCGCTGGTCGCCAAGATGGGCGGGTAGGGGATGTCGTTGCGAGGAGCGCAGCGACCCTTTCACTGGGTATGACGGCCAGTAGATGTTTCGCCGCCCGGGCTCCGGCGTTATCACTACCCCATGACATCTCAGCCGATTCGCCAACCCGTCCGCATCCTTGGCATCGATCCGGGCCTGCGCCGCACCGGCTGGGGCGTGATCGAGATCGACGGCAACCGGCTGATCTTCGTCGGCTGCGGCTCGGTGGAACCGCCGGACGGCCTGCCGCTGGCGAGCCGCCTGCTGGCAATCCATGAGGGCCTCGCCGCCGTGCTTGGCGACTTCCGCCCCGCCGAAGCCGCGGTCGAACAGACCTTCGTCAACAAGGACGGTGTCGCCACGCTGAAGCTCGGCCAGGCGCGCGGTGTTGCGATGCTGTCGCCGGCGATGTTCGGGATTTCGGTTGCAGAATACGCGCCGAACCAGGTGAAGAAAACCGTGGTCGGCGCCGGGCATGCCGACAAGAACCAGATTCTGATGATGTTGAAAATCCTGCTGCCCAAGGCCGAGCCGAAATCCCCCGATGCCGCCGACGCGCTTGCGATCGCCGTTACGCACGCGCACCACCGCGCGAGCGCCATGCTGCGGCTGAAGGTGATGGGGATATGATCGGCAAACTCAAAGGACTGATCGACTCTTACGGCGAGGATTATGTGATCCTCGACGTCGGCGGTGTTGGCTATCAGGTACACTGTTCGGCGCGGACGCTGCAGGCGCTGGCCTCGCCCGGTGAAGCCGCGGTGCTCTCGATCGAGACTTACGTGCGCGAGGACCAGATAAAACTGTTCGGCTTTCGCAGCGACACCGAGCGTGAATGGTTTCGCCTGCTGCAGACCGTGCAGGGCGTCGGCGCCAAGGTGGCGCTTGCGGTGCTCTCTACTTTGCCGCCATCCGATCTCGCCAATGCGATCGCGCTGCGCGACAAGGCGGCGGTGACACGCACGCCCGGCGTTGGCCCGAAGGTGGCCGAACGCATCGTCACCGAATTGAAGGACAAGGCGCCGGCCTTCGCCAATGTCGATCCGGCGCTGGTGCATCTGTCCGGCGCGATCGATCACAATCGCGCGCCGCGTCCGGTTACCGACGCGATCTCGGCGCTGGTCAATCTCGGCTACGGTCCGCCGCAGGCCGCCGCCGCCATCGCCGGGGCCTCGCGCATCGCCGGCGAGGGTGCGGAAACCGCGCAGTTGATCAAGCTGGGGCTGAAGGAACTGGCGAAGTGAGTGATTTTGCGATTTCTGACACATGCAATGCGTTGCGCGCGTACCTGCTCCCTACCCGTTGCTCGTCTCGACCCCGCAAGGGGGAGGGGAGACGCGCACCTCGTGCTAATATCGCCGCATGACCACGCCCTCCCGCATCGTCACGCCTGAGCGCCGCACCGACGATGTCGGCGACACCGCGCTGCGCCCGCAATTGTTGTCCGAATTCGTCGGCCAGGCGCAGGCGCGCGCCAATCTTTCGATCTTCATCGAGGCGGCCCGTAAACGCGGCGAGGCGCTGGACCATGTGCTGTTCGTCGGCCCCCCCGGCCTCGGCAAGACCACGCTGGCGCAGATCGTGGCGCGCGAACTTGGCGTCGGCTTTCGCGCCACCTCCGGGCCTGTCATCGCCAAGGCCGGCGATCTTGCGGCACTTCTCACCAATCTCGAAGAGCGTGATGTTCTGTTCATCGACGAAATCCATCGCCTCAGCCCCGCGGTCGAGGAAGTGCTGTATCCGGCGATGGAGGATTTCCAGCTCGATTTGATTATCGGCGAGGGACCTGCAGCGCGCTCGGTCAAGATCGAGCTGGCAAAATTCACGCTGGTCGGCGCCACCACGCGCGCGGGGTTGTTGACCAATCCGCTGCGCGACCGCTTCGGCATTCCGGTGCGGTTGAATTTCTATACCGTGGAAGAGCTGGAAAAGATCGTCACCCGCGGCGCCCGCGTGCTCAAGATCGGCATGACGCCGGATGGCGCCAACGAAATCGCGCGCCGCGCCCGCGGCACGCCGCGCATTGCCGGGCGGCTGCTGCGGCGGGTCCGCGATTTTGCATCCGCGGCGGATGCCACTTCGATCGATCGCGCCATTGCCGACAACGCGCTGAGCGCGCTCGAGGTTGATGCCGCTGGCCTTGACGCCATGGACCGGCGTTATCTCACCACCATCGCGATGAATTACGGCGGCGGACCGGTCGGCGTGGAGACCATGGCGGCGGCGCTGTCGGAGCCGCGCGACGCCATCGAGGATATCATCGAGCCGTTCTTGATTCAGTGCGGCTATCTGCAACGCACGCCGCGCGGCCGGCTGTTGACCTCGCATGCGTTCCGCCATCTCGGCCTCGCCGAACCCGCGCGCGATCCGGCGCAGTTCGGATTGTTCGGGCAGGGTAGCGAGGGCGACGATTGACGTTGCGCTGCTGAATATCTGCACAAACACACCCCAATTCGGATGCAATCCGCGACCAAAAAGAAGATGTATCACGAACAACCATTCATGATTTCACGCCGCCAGATTTTGCGCTTCATCGCCGGTGTTGGCGCCTTGGGTGCTTCAACCGCGACCTATGGGTTCGGCATCGAGCCCGTGCTGCGGCTTCGCGTTGCGCGCTACAATATTACCCCGCCGCAATGGCCCGCTGGTTTCCAGCTCAAGATCGCGGCGATTGCCGATCTTCATGCCTGCGATCCCTGGATGTCACTGAATCACATCCAGGCAATTGTGGAGCGCGCCAATGCGCTCGGCGCCGATATCATCGTCATGCTCGGCGACTATGTGGCCGGTCACCGCCATGTGACGCGTCACATGGCGGCCAGTGAATGGGCGCCGGTGCTTGCCGGGTTAAAGGCCCCGCTTGGCGTGCATGCGATCCTTGGCAATCATGATTATTGGGATGACAAGACGGTGCAGCGGGAAGGGCAGGGGCCGACCGTTGCCCGACGCGCGCTCGAAGCCGTGGGTATTCCGGTTTACGAAAACGATGCGGCGCGGCTGACCAAGGCGGGTCGCCCGTTCTGGCTGGCAGGGCTCGGCGACCAGCTGGCCTATCTTCCGGCGCGGCGCTTTCGGCCGGTCCGGCGTATCGGCGTCGATGACCTTGGCGCGACGCTTGGGAAAGTCACGGATGACGCGCCGGTCATTCTGCTGGCGCACGAGCCCGACGTCGCGATGCGCGTGCCGTCGCGAGTTGCCTTGCAGCTTTCGGGGCACACCCATGGCGGCCAGGTGCGATTGTTCGGCTGGTCGCCGGTGGTGCCGTCGCGTTACGGAAACCGGCTGGCCTACGGCCACACCCGGACAAGCTGCGATGTCGTCATCTCCGGCGGCCTTGGCTGCAGCATCATGCCGTTCCGTCTCGGCGTCCCGCCGGAAATCGTGCTGGTGACACTGGGTGGATCAAATCCGGCTGTGGCGTCGACGTCGGTTGGCGAAGCCGACGGATCGCGCGAACGCGCCCTGTGATGAACTCCGCGCGCCTACCGTGAGCCGCTCATTAGCGGCAGCGTAGCGGGCGTGGCGGCACTTCGCATTTGTGCCGGTAAGAGAAATCAGTCGCTCTCAGCAATCCGACACGTTGAAATCAACGCGGCGGTCGATGGCATCGCTGGCGTCGTCCCTGCCGGTGCCAATCAGTGTTTCCCTGGACCCAACGCCGGTCGCTTTCAATTTATCGGCGAGACGAGGGGAACTGCTCTGCAGCAGATCCTTGATGAATTGGGCGCGCAGGACTGAAAGCCGCTCGTTGACCTGCGCAGGTCCTGTTTTTGAGGTATGCCCAACGAGCTGAAGACATGTATTCCGCTGCGTCGCCCGCACGGCGATCTGGCTCAGCCACATCGGGTAAGGCGCGGAGATCTGCGGGTCATCGACGAACTGGGTCGAGCCGGGCTTGAACAGAAACCGCATCGACAATTTCTTGCCGGTCAGACTGTAGTCGACAAGACTGCCGAATGCGTCGGTGGCGTCATCCCTGCGGTTGAGTTTCCAGTTTGCGAGATAGATGCCGGAGCGGACACGAAGCTGATCTCCGCCCGTCATCTTGAGGGCGGTTCGGTAAAACGCCAGCGCTTCCCGATAGCGCCTGTCGTCGTATTCCGAGATGGCATCGCTGATGAGCGACGAGGTGCCGATGCGTTCGACATAGACCGGGTCGATCGGGTCGCCCAGTTTGGTGCCCTGACAGGCCTTGATGTAGATACTGGTGGCGGGATCGGTGGCCCAGACAGGGGTGTCCGCAAATGCCGGGGTCGGCGTCACATCGATCGCCTCCGGCTTGGCGCGGGCGACGCCCTTGGAGACGATGCTCTTGCTGCGAAGATCGGCAAGCGCAAGGCAAATCCGATAGGCGTCGCGCGGTCCGTCCGCGGCGCCGGCATTGTTGATCGCGGTAAAGGTACCGATCAGCACGACGGGGGCACGCAACAACGCTTCGGTGGAGAATGGACGCACTTCGAAACGCGGGTAGGACTTCCTGACCAGCGCGACGATGCGCTCCTGCATTAATCGTGTTGCTGTCGATTGCGCTCCGCTGATGCCATCGATCAGCGGGTCGATCACGAGTTCGATCTTTCCGTCGCCCGGCGGCACCGCGGCTTTCGAAAACAGATCGTTGGCGGCCCGGAGCAGCGCGTCATCGAACGGCGCCGGTATCGGTGGAGGTGGCGGGCTCGGCGCGGCCTGCGTGGTTGGTGCGGCCTGTGGGTTAGGCGCGGCCTGCGGGAAGGCCGCCGTTACGCCGACCAGGAAACAGCAGGTAGTGGCTACGAGCAGGTTGGGCTTTCGCAGCAGCGTGGTCACGCGCCGCCTCCATGTCGCGGGAAAGTCTGACATACAAATGCCTCGGGTTGTTAAATCGCCTCGATGGCCCATTTCAATTTCCACGCTGCGATCAGCGGCAGCCGCGCTGGAGAATATCACGATCGGCCGCTGAGATGTCGCCGAGTTGAGCGCGCGCGTTGATCTCCTGACAGGTTGATGCGGCCCGCCGCGGCGTCGCCGCCGCCGGCAGCGCTATGGTGCGCTGCTGATCGAGCGCAAAAACCGGCAAGCGCTCGGTTTCCTTGGCGAGGCGTTTTTCCGCCCGCTCGCGTTCCGCCTGCGCCTTGGCTAGTGTTTCCGACATCGCAAGCTCAAGAGCCTGGCGTTCTTCGGCCAGCCTCGCCTTGTCGGCCTCGAATGCCGCAACCTGCGACGCCAGCCGTTCGCGCTCCGCCTTGGCTGCCTGTTCTTTCATCTGCTGCTCGCGCTCGCTGTCATCGCGAGTCCGAGCGGCGATCTCCGGCGTGCTGCCCGTATTGGCGCCCGCGGGGGCCGGCGACGTGGTGGCGACCGCAGGTCCGCCGCTTTTCGTGTCGGCCAATCGCTCGCGCGCATCCCGCTCACGTCGCTCCGCGAGCTCCGACGCGGCCTTTCGATAACCGGCCTCGGCCGTTTCGAGCTCCTGTCGCAGGCGGCGTTCCTTTTCCGCATACTCGCGGACCAGCCGTTCCCGTTCGCTGGCATTCTCGATGGCGTCCAGACGCGCCCGCGCGGCATCAACCATCACGCTGGTGGGAAACCTTGAAATGAATGCCTTCAGGCCGGCAGCACTTGCCGAGGGCCCCAGCTTTTGCCAGGCACCGACATCGCTTTCCTGGGGGTTGAGATAAAAATCCTGAAGCAGCGACACCGACAGTTCGGGAGTCTGAGCGCCACCGGTCTCGCGATTGACGTTTACCGCGACACGGCGAAATACTGTCGCGACCTCAAGTCCCGGAACCTGCATTTCGCGCACCAGTGCGGCGGTGAAAGGGCTGTTGCGCCCGGTGCCGTCGGCGGCGACGGCGTTGGGCTGCGTTGAATAGGCAATCAGCATTCCCTGCGAGCGTTCGATTTTGGCAAGGCCGCGCGTCGTGCTGGCGCCACGACTGCCCTTGTTTTGAGCCAGGCTGTTCGCGAATGGGTTGTCGCGGCAGGCGTCCAGCACCAGTAATCGAACACCATCGGTATAGCTGAGCGCCTCGACGACGTCGTCGAGCCTGACCATCTCGAACGGCGTGAACGCGCCGTCATCGAGCTTCAAATCGACGGGAACCAGAAAGTTCTGACCGTTGATCTGCAGTCCGTGTCCCGAATAGTAGACGAGGCCCGCGTCGGCGCCCTTAAGACGCTGGGCAAAGCGGCCGAGCGTTGCCTGCATCGCCGACCTGTCGAGATCGCGGCCATCTATGACGGAAAAGCCCAGTCGCTTGAGCTGTTCGGAAATATCGTCGGCATCATTTCGGCTGTTGCGAAGCTCGGGCACCGAGCGGTAGGCACCATTGCCGATCACCAGCGCGACACGCTGTTCGGCAGCGCAGGGCTCGGCGAAGAGGCCGACGGCGAACATGAAACCAATGGCGAGGCATCGGGCCGCTAAATTCATATCCATAATCCCGCCAGCTTATTCGAAGTGAGGTCCGTTTTCAACGCACGACCCCGCGATATCAGCGGCGAAGGATTTGTCCGGCAAGGCATTCGCAGCAAAGCGGGAGGCTTGTCATGGATCGGCTCACAGACTTCGGAGCGATCGTCCGCTACGGCAACTTGTCCGCCCTGGAGGCCCATGTTAGCGTAATAGCGGAGTTGCTTATGTATCGATTTTTTTTCCGCGTTTGCCTTATTATTTTCGCGACAATAACTCTGGATCCGCATATCGAGGCCGGCGCGCAGCAACCCGCACCGGCGAGGAAGCCTTCGGCTCCGAATGCCAGGGTATTCTTTATCGATCTCAAGGACGGCGCGACCATCCCCTCCAGGATCAAGCTCCGTTTCGGGGTTGAGAACATGGAGATCGCTGCTGCCGGCGTCGCGACGCCAAATACCGGTCATCATCACCTTCTCATCGATACCGCACTGCCGCCGCTCGATCAGCCTATCCCGAGCGATTTCAACCACATTCACTTTGGTGGCGGCCAGACCGAGGCGGAAATCACCCTGCCCGCAGGTGAGCACACTTTGCAGCTCTTGTTTGGTGATCAGGCTCACACTCCACACCAGCCGCCGGTGTTTTCCGAGGTCATCCACGTCAAGGTGGATCCGGTGACCGTTGAAAAGACCCGGACGCCCGCGCCGGCGGGTGCCAGTGTCTTTTTGATCGAGCCGGCGGATGGCGCGACGGTCGCGCGCAAGGTGACCGTGAAATTCGGTCTCTCCGGCATGGAGCTTTCGCCGGCGGGGACCAGCAAGCCCAATAGCGGGCATCATCACCTGTTGATCGATGCCCCGCTTCCCGCGTTTGATCGCGAGATCCCGAGCGACCTGAACCATGTGCATTTCGGCCGCGCCCAAACCGAGACCGAAGTCACGCTGACGCCCGGGGACCACACGCTGCAGCTTCTGCTGGGGGATCACGAACATCTTCCCCACGATCCGCCGATCTTCTCCAAGGTCATCCGCATCCACGTCGCGGATTCAGCGGCGGAACAGGCTCCGCCGGCCGCTGCAGCGGCTGGCCGCCGGCCTGCGCCGCCGGACGCCGCCGCCTATTTCATTTATCCGAGCAACGGCGAGCGCATTTACCCGAACTCAACGATCCGGTTCGGCCTGCGCGGCATGGGCGTGGCGCCGGCGGGCGTCGTCAAGCCGAATACCGGCCATCATCACCTCTTGATCGATGTTGAAACCCCGCCGCTGGATCAGCCGCTGCCGAGCGACTTAAGTCACGTTCATTTCGGCAACGGCCAAACCGAGAAGAAAATCACGCTTTCCCCGGGCGAGCATACGCTTCAGCTGATCCTGGCCGACGAGAAGCACATGCCGCACGATCCGCCGGTAATTTCCGAACGGATCAAGGTGACCGTCAAGGCGATAAAGCCCGTCAGGAAAAGGCATCGCAGATGAGGAGCAGGACATGATCGTGCGATGCAGACCATTTGCGAAGGCCGGGTCTTCATTGATCCTCATGGTCGGGTTGGCGCTGGCGCTGACGGCGTTGCACATTGCGCCGGCACGGGCGGAGCCCACCTCATCCGCGCCGGGCGCAGTGGTCTATTTTCACTCTCCGCTCGACGGCGCTCGCGTCCCCCAGCGCTTCACGGTGAAGATAGGATTGAAGGAAATGGGCGTGGCCCCCGCCGGCGTCGTCAAGGAATTCACCGGCCACCATCACCTGCTGATCGACGCCGATATGGTGCCGCTGGATCAGCCGATCCCCTCCGACTACAATCATATTCATTTGGGAAATGGACAAACCGAGACGGTGCTGACGCTGCCTGCGGGAACCCACACATTGCAGTTGTTGCTCGGCGACCATCAGCACGTCCCGCATAAGCCTCCTGTGATGTCGAAGAAGATTACGATCTATGTGCGCTGACCGAACGGCGATTTCCAGAAAACCTGCGATGTCTGGAAGGCTGCCGTATCTGGTTACCAGGCCAACCGGGTTGCCGCGATGCTGAAACTGGGTCTGGCAGGCGTTGCCTTACTGACGTTGCTGTCGGCGACGGTCACCGCCTTTGGCCAGAATGCGCCCGCCGATACATCCCGCCCGGTGGCACTCGTGATCGGCAATGGATCCTACCCGCAGTCTCCTGTCGATTCGGTGCCCGGTGACGCCCGTGCATTTGCCGACGTGCTGAGGGACGGCGGTTTCGATGTGGTATACGCCGAGAATGCCAAACGGACCGAGATCGAAGCCGCCGTCAGCGCGTTTACGAGGAAGCTGGGGTGGGGCGTCACCGCGGTGGTTTATTATGGTGGTCACGCCGTTCAATACCAGGATCGGAACTTCCTGCTGGCGATCGATTCAAAGATCGCGAGCGAAGCCGACGTCCGGACCGAAGGGATCGACATCGACCTTATCCTCGATCCGTTGATTGTCTCGCGTCCGGCCGGCTGTGTTGTCGTTCTCGATGCCGCGCGAAAGAATCCCTGGCAGCAAATCGTGTCCGCCCGCGTCCGCGGTCTTTCCAGTCAACCGCCGATCCAGGGTGTGACGGTGATCTATCCGGTGGTGCCGGGAGAGGTCGTCGGCGAACGCAGCGCGAACCTGTTCGTCACTGAACTGATCAAGGCGGCAAAAGTCCAGGGACTATCCTTCAAGGAAGTCTTCCGGCGGGTTCGGACATCCGTCGCGCAGGCGACGCGCGATCAGCAGATTCCGTGGGAGTCGTCGCCGTCGCCGGAAAATCTCGTGATCAGTTCGACGCGCAAGTTGGCCGCAACGCCAGCTGCGCCGGCTCGTGCGGCCGATCCGGTCGAACTGGGGTTCTGGGATACGATCAAGGGCAGCGACAGCGCGGCTGATTTCAAGGCCTATCTGGATTCCTACCCGGACGGGCCCTTTGCTGCGGCCGCACGAGCACGGCTTCAGCAGATCGAAACCAAGGTCGTCAGCAAGCCGGCCGTTCCCGAACCGGCGCCTGCCGCGCCTCAATCCGCCATCCGGGACTGTCCGCAATGTCCGGAAATGGTCTTGATACCCGCCGGGGCCTTCCAGATGGGCTCGAGCGAGATGTTCGATTTCGAAGCTCCGGTTCATCAGGTGTCGATCCGCAAGCCGTTCTACATCGGCCGACGCGAAGTCACCTACGAGGAGTGGGACGCCTGTATCGCCGAAGCCGGCTGCAAGCAAAAGCCGGATGACCGCGGCCTTGGACGCGCCCGGCGCCCGGCGACGGATCTGGATTGGGACGACGCCAAGGGCTACGCCGCATGGCTTTCGCAAAAGACCGGGCACAGCTATCGGCTTCCCACTGAAAGCGAGTGGGAGTACGTCGCGAGAGCCGGCAGTACGACGACTTATCCGTGGGGCCGGACTGTCGAGAAGGACAAGGCCAACTGCATCGGCTGTACCAGCGATCCGGTGAGGAAGGCGATTGACACCGGTTCGTTCCAGCCGAACGCATTCGGTGTCTACGACATGACGGGCAATGCCGCGGAATGGGTGGAGGATTGCTGGAACGATACCTATCGCGGAGCCCCGACCGATGGATCAGCGTGGATAAAGCCGCAATGCCGCGAACGCGTATTGCGCGGCGGTTCCTTCAATAACGATCCCAGATATTTGCGTTCGGCGGCGCGGTTCAAATACGATCATGATGTCAGATTTTATACCAATGGCTTTCGAATCGTTCGGGAGAACTAGCGTTGGCTTGAGGATGCAAACAAGCATTATTGCGGCAATCGTCGCCTCGGAAATTATCGTCCGCGTCGTTGATAGCTGGATCGAGCAGGAGATATTGAAATGATCTCCTCCATCGATGGCGAGATCCGCGGTGGCCGTCATCACATGCAGGTCCGCGTCTACTACGAGGACACTGATTTTTCGAAATTGGTTTATCACGCCAATTACTTGCGCTTCATGGAACGGGGCAGAACGAACTACTTGCGCTTGCTCGGCACCGATCACCGCGCCCTGTTCGAAGAAACCCAGAGCGAAGCACCCGGCTTCGCGTTCGTGGTGCGCTCGATGACAATCGAATTCCTCAAGCCCGCTCACATGGACGATGTGCTGGATATCGTCACCACACCGATCGAAGTAAAAGGTGCTTCAATCACGCTGTTGCAGCACTGCAGGCGCGGTGACGAGCTTCTTGTCGAAGCCCGCGTGCGCGTCGCGTTTGTCTCCGGTGGAAAGGCGCAGCGGATTCCGA
>WNGL01011031.1_pt1 | contig 14668 bp, 7 predicted proteins | sample 5400591 | NCBI WGS metagenome assembly WNGL01 (sample SAMN13153377, study PRJNA577476) | soil metagenome | isolation source: 80 cm soil or saprolite under Garry oak tree replicate 1 | place: USA:California | collected 2016-06-15
CAACGCTCAACGCTCAACGCTCAACGCTCAATTCAGATAATTGGACGTTGGATGTTGGATGTTGGGCGTTGGACGCTTTCGTCTTCTTGGAGAGTGAAGGGTGCCTGGTGGCCCTCGCGGTCTTCAAAACCGTCGTCGCCGCGCAAGTGGCGAGGTAGGTTCGATTCCTATCCTCTCCGCCTATCGACAAACAACCCGGAAGGAGGTGATCTCCATGTCGCGTGAGCAAATCCGCAAGCTGACTTCGCTTTCATCGTGTGCCGGGTGAGCGTCGAAATTGAGCCAACAGGCCCTGCGACAAGTTTTGCCGCAGCTTCCCATGTCACTAGACCGCAACGTGCTCGTAAGCTCGAACACTTTTGACGATGCCGGTGTGTATCGCCTGGACCCGCCTTCGCCAGGGTTCCGGCGGGCAGGTCGGCATCGTGCTCTTGTGCAGACAGTCGATTTTTTTACGCCAATCGTCGACGACCCATTTTCTTATGGGCAAATCGCCGCAGCCAACTCGCTTTCGGACATTTTCGCCATGGGCGGGCGCCCATTGACCGCGCTAAATATTATCGGGTTTCCAACCGATCTCATTAGGCCAAAAGTGATTTCGTCCATCTTGCGCGGCGGTCTCGCCAAGGCAGCTGAGGTGGGATGCGTCATCATCGGCGGCCATTCCATTCGTAATCCTGAGCCGATTTATGGGCTTGCTGTAACGGGCGTCGTCGATGTTCGGCATGTTACCACGAATGCGAATGCGCATCCCGGCGACTTGCTTGTCCTAACGAAACCACTCGGCACCGGCATCGCCACCACCGCGATCAAACGGGGAATCGCTTCGCGCGCCCTTCAGAAAAAAGTGGTCGCCTTGATGTCGAAGATCAACATCGCTGGCGCTGAACTTGCCGAGCGTCGCCTTGTCCGCGCCGCCACGGATATCACCGGCTACGGATTGATCGGGCACCTCGTTTCTTTGTGCCGCGCCAGTCGCGTCTCCGCCGACATTAACGCTCGCGACGTGCCGATGATCAGCGATGAGATCGGTGAGCTGATTGAGCTGCGGTGCGTCCCTGATGGAAGTCGTCAAAATCTTCACGCCACGACCGTGATCGCGGATTGGGGCAAAACGGATGAAACGCGCAGAGTTCTCCTAACGGACGCGCAGACGAGCGGTGGATTACTGCTTTGCGTCACCGAAACGAATCTGGAGAAAGTACTGAGCGTGCTGCGAAAAGCCGGCTCGCCCTCCACTGCGGTAATCGGAAAAATCGTACCATCCCGGCGCCGTGGTCCTTTGATATGCATGACAGGCTAAATGGACACGGGCGGCGACAAATCCCCGCTGTTGACAGGATTCTTGACGCGTTAGGCCGTTGTGATCTGCCGCGGCCGGTCGTTGTCGATGTTATCCGTCGCAAACTGGCGGGGATTCGCGTAACGAAAAAGGTGCCGGACTTTGAATCGATTGTGGCTCTTGTCCGTCGCTCACTTGAGGAACTCAGTGCCAGCAGGCTTCAGCCCATCATCAACGGTACCGGAATCCTGATTCATACAAATTTTGGGCGCGCGCCGCTGGCAAGCGAAGCCATCCGTGCACTGAAGGAAATCGGACCAGGTTATTCGACTCTTGAATACGATCTTACAACAGGCGCACGCGGCCAGCGTGGCAGTTACATTGAGAATGCGCTCGCGCTGCTTTGTAAAGCAGAAGCAGCAACCGTGGTAAACAACTGCGCAGCCGCATTGGTGCTGATTGTTCGACATTTCACAAAAACGAAAACCGACGTGGTCATTTCTCGTGGCGAATTGGTCCAGATCGGTGGTGGATTTCGGATCAGTGAAATAATTGAGGCAACGGGGGCGGAGCTGCGGGAAGTCGGCGCCACTAATAAGACAACCGTCGACGATTACGCAGATGCCATCGGTCAGAACACAGCAATGATTCTGAAGGTCCACCGCAGCAATTTTTTCATGAGCGGCTTTGTCGAATCACCTTCTTCCGACAAGATCAGCGAGCTCGCGAGAAGAAAACGGATTCCGTTCGTCGAAGATTTGGGAAGCGGGGCCGTTGCGGCAACCGAAGAATTCGGAATCGACCACCACGAGCCGACGCCTGCCGATGTGTTGAAAAGCGGCGTCGACCTTGTCTGCTTCAGCGGTGACAAGTTATTCGGCGGCCCGCAGGCGGGAATCATTGCCGGCAAAAAGCGGTTCATCGGCGCGCTGAGACGCGAGCCATTTTTTCGCGCGCTGCGCTGCGATAAGCTTTGTCTCGCGGCGCTGCAAGCGACAGTCGATCTTCATCTCAACCAGCAGCCCGGTGTAATCCCGACGCTTGGGCTGTTGCAAATCTCAGAAGACGAATTACGCGCTCGAGCTACATCAATCTGTGATCAGCTCTCCCAGCAGAGCTGCAATCTGCAAGTCGCAGTCGGCAGCAGCGTCGCCAAAGTCGGCGGCGGCACGTTGCCAAAATCCAAGATGCCGTCCGTCGTCATCAAAATCGTCCCGGGGAATTGTTCACCACTCGAATTCGCCTCCCGCCTGCGTAGCGCAACGCCTCCGGTCATCGGTTACGTTGCGAACGACTGCTTCAAGCTCGATGTGCGCACAATCTTTCCGGAACAGGACGATCTGGTCGTCGCCGCCATTCGCGCAGCATGCATGAAGTGACCACTCGCCATTTCATCATCGCCACAGCCGGTCACGTCGATCACGGCAAGAGCGCGCTGGTGAAAGGGCTGACCGGAACGGATCCCGACCGCTTACCCGAAGAGAAAGCGCGCGGCATCACCATCGATCTCGGTTTTGCCAAGCTGAATCTCACCGGACCCAACGGCGAGCAATTCCACGTCGGGATTGTCGATGTTCCGGGTCACGAGGATTTTGTGCGAAACATGATTGCGGGCGTCGGCTCAATTGATCTCGCGCTGCTGGTTATCGCCGCGGATGACGGCTGGATGCCACAAACAGAAGAACATCTGCAAATTCTGACTTACCTCGGCATTCAGCGAATCATTGTCGCGCTGACTAAATGCGATTTGGGAAAAATCGATGTCGTCACTGCTCAAATCCGTGCGGAGTTGGAACGAACTCCATTTAAGGATAGCCAAATCATTCCAACTTCGGTTCGCACTGGCGAGGGAATCACAAATTTGAAAAGCTCGCTAGCGAAGGAGCTGGCACGCTTACGGCCGCCGCGCGACATCGGAAAACCGAGGCTTTTCGTCGATCGTGCATTCGCGCTTCACGGTATCGGAACTGTCGTCACGGGCACATTGAGCGGCGGTTCAATTCGACGGGACCAGGATGTTGTCGTTCAGCCGCGAAATCTTTCAGCTCGGATTCGTTCCATTCAAAACCACGGCCGCGATCTCGAGATCGCTCAGCCGGGAATGCGCACAGCGATGAATCTGCCTGATCTCTGTGTTGGCGAGAACGGAACACAACGCGGCGACGTCATCACGCTCCGGGAAGGCGGCAGTCCGCAAGCCACAATCGACGTGCTTATCGAAAGATCGCCGCGCGTGAACCGAAATTCTCCTGCAGCGCGTCCAATCAAGAACGGCAGTTCCGTTCAAGTTCATTTTGGAACAAGTCGCGCTGCTGCGAAGATCACGTTTTTGAATGGATCTGCGCTCGCGGCGGGGCAAAGCGCAATTGCTCAATTGCGGCTGGAGTCGCCTATTCTGGCTTTTGTCGGCGATCGATTCGTTTTGCGCGATTCCTCTGAACAAAACACTATTGCCGGCGGCACGGTGCTCGATCCCGAGGCCGATCGCGCGAGTTTCCAGTCTGCCGCGCAGACTCAATTCCTGAGAGCGCGTGCGACCGCATCGCATGACATCGATGTTTGCGTTCGTTCTGAGATTGCGCTGCGCGAATTTGTGCTGAAAAAGGCTCTGTTGAACAGGTCGCCTTTTAGCGACGGCGAAATCTCCGAAGTTTTAGCGCGGCTGCAACGCGCCGGCGAAATTGTGCTCTGCAGCGAAATAGTGACGGATCGCAAGACTTGGCAGCAGCTGCGAGAGCGGGCAACCAGTTTGATCGATGAAGCGCACAAGTGCAATCCGGAGCGCGCCGGTCTTGATTTGAATGAGCTTCGTTCGACGCTGCGCGTTCAAGGGTCGAATGTGTTCGAAGCGTTGATAGCGGATTTGTGCGTTAAGGATTTTATTCGCAAAGGTTCAGCCATAGCGCGGATTTCTCATCGACCGGTGTTGCCGGCCGACCTCGAACCAGTTGAGAGAAAGATCCGCGAATCGCTCTTGCATAAACCATTCGATCCTCCGCCACGCCGTGAAATCGAACCGGATCGACGCGCGCAGCATGTTCTCCGCTTTTTGATTGAAAGTGGACAAGTGATCGAAGTGGGTCCGGATGCAGTCTTATTGCGGGATAATTTCGAACACATGAAGACGAGAATCACCGAATTCATTTCCAAGCATGGACCGGCTACCGTAAGTGAGCTGCGTCAGGCACTTGAGAGTTCGCGGCGTATCATGGTGCCCTTACTCGAGCGGCTGGATCGAGACGGCGTTACGCGACGCGTGGAGGACAAAAGGATCCTTGGCAGGATCATTTAACGTGTGAAACGATCGGGGCAGGGCTGTTCGCATCTGGGTTTGCGGTTTGTGACACCGTCGAGTTTACGTGCGTTGCTCGCGCAAGATGATGCGATCCCGGCTGCTGAGCCTGAACATCTCCGTTTGCTGCTCGCCATTGCGGCTAGCGAAATGGAAGATCGGCCTGACGAATCTGAAGCACTTGCTGCCAAAGCTGTTGCTCGTGCGCCCGCGCTATTGCTGCGCGCATTGGATCGCCTCGAAACTGCCGGTTGGAAATTCCAAGAACTCGGGCTGTCATCGTTTGCGCCAGTGGTTCAGCGTTTTAACGAACTGCTGAGAAAATGCGGGTTTGTGCTTCCCGGCGAGACTGATCGAAGGCGTTTGCAACAAGCGGCACGTGTCAGGGAATTTTCTCACGTGCTTATCACCGGATTCGGCGGAGCCCATTGGGCAGAGTGGTTTCTTCTGCGCGCCGCGGTCGAACTGGCAGAAAACGCCACGATCGTACTCGAAGAACCGCGAGAAAACCTTTCCGATGTCGATCTTTGCTGGATCGGCTCTTGGGAAGAAGTTTGTGGCGAAGCCCAACGCTCGCCAAGAGCAACCACCGCGCTCGGCGATTCGCTTTTCAGCGAAATGGAAATGCGCGGAGGCGCGGAAACGACGAAGCGCTTTGATTTTCTGATCGGCACAAACTTTTCCGAACAAGCCGAAGCGATCACGCGACAATGCGTTCGTTATTTGGCAGATGAGAAATGCACGCGACTGGGCGTAGTTTTTCCGGGGAGCGGGGCCTTGCCGCGGCTGGTCGCGAGCTCGCTGGAGCGGCTTGAAATCCCGCATAACGACGGGCTCGCCCACGTTGTTCCCGGCATTTTCGAATCGGCGGAGTGGCAGGCCTGGATCGAATTGCAACGCGCGCCACGACTTAATTCTTTTCTACGTTTTCTAAATGCGTTGCCCGACCCAGCGGTCGTATCGCCCAAAATCAGCCGGCAAGTTTTCGAAAAAATCCTGCACGAAAGTTACAAAGAGGTGTTGCTGGACGATCTCGAACTGCTGCGCGAATTCTGCGCCACGCGCGTGGACGACAAATCTCAGTCGGCCGCCGAAGCTCTGCGGGCGCTGCCGTTTCTCCCACAGCACGCCACGCTCGCGCAGTTTCTCGAACAGACTCACGCCGCGCTTTCCCATCTCGACTGGAAGCAACACGCGCTCGAACTTGCCAACGTCGCGCGTGATTGGTCGCAGCGTCTCGATGCGAAATTTTCACGGGCGCTTTTTCTGCGCTGGCTGGGAGAAACGGCTGCGACCGCAGATGCCGCCCGCTCAGCCGCAGGCGACCACCCGTATGCGCGCGTGCAATTGCTGACAGTGGCGCGCGCGCAAAATCAGGAATGGTCGCACCTGATTCTTGCAGGCTGGAACGAAGGGGCGTGGCCGCCGCCGGCGGGTGCAGAGTTCGCACGCGCCGAAGAAATTCATGCCTTCAATCACAGCGTGCAACAGCTCAACCAGCGCGCCGCGCGCCAGGGAAGCCAGGGCGAGGGCCACACGAGTGTGCGCGAAAACCATTCGCTCTATCTCGGGCCCAGCGAGCAGCGCGCGATCGCGTTGCGGCAATTCGATGCGCTCCTCGAATCGGCCAATGAAGGCGTGACGCTCACGGCCAGTCTGGTGCAGGAAGATGCGCCGGAACGTTTCTGGAATCCGAGCGAATGTTTCACCGAGCTTTATCTCAAAACGCAGCGTGGGCCGCTGACCCAAGCGACGTTGAAAAATCTCCAACGCACCACTGCGCTGTTGCCAAGACAGGCCGGGATAGTGACGGATGTGCAGCAAACCCTGATCGCGTTCAACGCGCGCCGCGATTCCTCTAAGCCTGCCGCCGAATATGATTTCGCATTGCGGCCGAGCGGGTCGTATCGACCGGTGCCGACGCTGAGTGTGACGGATCTCGAACGAATGCTTTCGTCGCCAGCGATTATTTGGATGAAACGTTATCTTGGCGTGGAAGCCCCGGAGGACGCCGCGAATCCGTGGGCGGCGACAACCGGTAAATGGGTGCATCACTGGCTGGCGAATATTATCAAGACGCCGGACGGAAAGATTTTCTCGCCGTTTCCGACCCTGACAAAGATCGACGAGCGCATTCGGCTTGCCGTGGACGAGCGGTGTGCGGCACTTCGGCGCCTTTGCGGCATGGTAGGCAAAGTCGTCCCTGATTGGTGGATCTCGGGCTGGTTGAACGCGCGCTATCTCGCGCGGCATCTCGGCGCCAAAATCGGAGGTGCGCAAGGGTGGAATTGGATCGCGACGGAGTTGGCCGTCGGTCGTGAAGGTGCGGTGAAAATCGCCGATGGCGTGGAGCTTGAGCTGCACGGCCAGATCGATTTGGTGTTCGGGCAAAATGACGCGCCCAGTTTCGCCGGGCAAACCATCTGGATTGTCGATTACAAAACCGGTTCGAACAGGGAGCTGAAGACCTCCGATCTGCACGACAATCTGGTCAAAGGCACAACCTTGCAGCTCGGTCTTTATGCCCTAGCCATGCGCGAACTCGGCGCCGCCGAAGTGAGCGTGAGCATTATTTCGCTCGCAGTTAAAAACGTCGCGCCACAACTGTCGGTTGTAGATCTTGCACCGCATACCGACGTCTTTGCCGATCTCGCGGAAATGCAGCGCACCGGGATTTTCGGGATGAAAGGTGAAATCCGTCCGGCGTTCGGTTACAGCGCGCCGTACCCGCTGGCGACGTTGCCGATCGACAACGACATTTTGGAAGATAAATGGGCGCTGACGCATCCCGCGCTCCTCCTTGAGAAAGAGGAGTGGGAAACATGGTGAAGCCGCGCGACGAAGGTGTACGCGCTCGTTTTGCCAGCGAGTTGGATCGTAATTTTTCTGTAGTCGCATCGGCGGGTTCCGGCAAAACCACTGCGATCACCGAACGCATCTTGTCGATCGCACGTTCGCCGAACGCCGCGGAAATTTTGCCGCGTCTGGTCGTGGTCACCTTCACCAATCGTGCGGCGGACGAAATGCAACAGCGCACCCGGCAAGCTCTGCTCGAGCAACATTTGAGACAGGAAGTGCAGACTGCGTTTAACCGCGCTTTTTTCGGCACAATCCATTCGTTTTGCATGAAACTCCTGACCGACTTCGGTCATTATCTTGGTCTGCCTGCGCCGCTTGAGTTAGTCGAAGGCGACGACGACCTGTGGCAGGAGTTTGCACAAAACCAAACTCGAATTGGCAGGTCGTTAGGCGACAAGGACCGGACCATGCTTCTGCGTTTCGTGCAGGCGCGCGACCTCATGGAGCTGGCCCGACGCGCGCGCTCGGCTGTTTTGCACGTGCCAGGGCTGTCGCCCTGTCCGCCGCTTGATTTCGCGGAGATCTACTCACAATCGGATAAGGGAAAGGGAAACGACAACATCAGTAAATCGCAGGCGGAATTGCGCGAATGGGAGACACGTCACGCCGGGGATTGGGAGTACTTGCGCTGGCCGGTTTGTTTCACGGCGGGAAACGCTAAATTTACTCAGCTCTGGCAACAAAAATTTGCGCCGCTACGACACTGGGTCTGCGACGCCGCCACGTGTGTCGCGGTAGAGGTGCAGCGTGATTATCTCAATTTTCGACTCGACCACGGACTCGTCACTTACGGAGATCAAATCGCGCTCGCGCAAGAGTTGCTGCAACATCCGGTCGCCGCGCAGAGAATTCGCGAAGAAAGCTTTCGTGTCATCCTCGACGAGGCACAGGATACTGAGCCGCTGCAATTTTCCGTGCTGTTGGAAGCGACGCGCCCGCCGGAAGCGAAGGGCCTTTGGTTGCAAGATCGACATTTAGGTCCGCGGCCGGGGCACTTCTGCATGGTCGGCGATTTCCAGCAATCGATTTACTGGCAGCGAGCGGACTTGAATTATTACCGAGCTGTTCATGAAGCGCTCATTTCCGATAAGAACGGTGAGAGCCTGGAATTCGCCGTCACATTTCGGCTCGACCAGAAGCAGCTCGATTTCGTTAACGAAACTTTCCGTGAGATTTTGAATAACAAGGACGGACAGGTGCGCTTCGTCGAATTGCAACCGCGCCCGGGAATTCTTCCCGGGAAAGTCATACGCGTGCCGCTTGCCGCGAAGGAGTTGTTGCCGGAAGGAAAAAAGCTGAAGGACTACCAAAAGGCACGTATCGAAGCGGATTATCTTGCACGATGGATCAAGGACGCAGGACTGAAAAAACTTTCGGCCGATTCGTGGCGGGAGGTAGCGATTCTTTGTCCGCGCAAAGCCTGGCTGCAAACGACGGCGGCAGCGTTACGCCGCGTCGGTTTACCGGTCGCGATCCAATCTGAACGCGATGTCAACGGCGACAGCCCGGCTTATGCGTGGCTAACCGCGCTCCTTACGATCATGACCGACCCGCTCAATGCCTACGAAATCGTCGGAGTCCTGCGCGAGATCTTCGGCGCGTCCGATCACGATCTAGCCGTCTTTTCCGAAGGGCAGAAAGCGAGATTTCGCATCGACGAGATTTTGTCGGCGACCGGAAGAATTTCCTCGGTTTTGCATATGCTCGCAGAAATTCGCCAACGCGCGGAAGGTCTGGCGTTATTTGACGCCGTTACTTTGATCATCGAGCAAACGCAATTGCGCGAGCGTTTGCTCCTATTGCCTGCGACGGAGTTTGGCGATCTCGCGCGCGAACTTGACGCCTTGTTCGCACAAGCGGCGGAAGCAGAAGCGAACGGAATGATCCTGGCCGGGTTCGCCGAACAGTTACGCAACGATTTCGCATCATCACGCGCCGTCCGCTTTTCCGCTGACGACAACGCGATCCAACTCATCACTTCGCATAAGGCAAAAGGCTCTGAATGGCAGACGGTGATCGTGCCATTCCTCGCGCGCGAGCTGCGGCTGCCATCGCCGCGTTATCCGGATTTCGTAAAATCGCCCGCGGATGGCGAACTGATTATCGCGTTCGCCAAACAAGACAAATCGAAGGATCTGAAAGACGCGATCGAGCGCGCCCAACAGCAGGAACTGGAACGCCTTCTGTATGTTGCAACAACGCGGGCGCGCCACGTGCTCGTAATTGTGCTCGATCAGGAAATCTTTTCGAATAGCGAAGGCAAACTGCCGAGGACAGCACAACTTCGACGACTGATTCGCGACAAGGATTCTTATTCCGGCGAATTCGATCGACACAGCAGCACGATCGATGAAGTCCTCGAACCTTCCCAGACCGTGCGGCACGCGTCGCAGAAAAACGGCGCCGAAATCGAACCGTTAACTTCTCCCGAACTCAAGCGCGCGGCGAAACGCGCTTCGGAATTCGTGCGCAAGATCACACCGAGCGCGCTCGATTCGGAAGTGACGGCAGAGGTGCGGGCGCGCTCGCGGCTCGATAATCTGGCCACCCTCTATGGCCGTTGGTGGCACAAATTTTTCGAGCGCCTGGATTGGAAAGGCGGAGTCGATTCCGCGCAAAAGTTATTCGAAAAACAATTGCCGATGTCTCCCGACGCAAAAGCCACCGTGAAAGACTGGAACGCCACGCGCCGGAATTTGTTCAGCGACGCCAGCATTGCTCATTTTCTTGCGAGCGATGAAACATTATTTCATGCCGAGTTTCCATTTTCGTGGCGCAGGAACGACCGCAGCGTGCTTGAAGGCTTGATCGACTCGATCATGATTAATCGCAAAAACGGCCGGTGTCTTCTGCTTGATTGGAAAACGAATGATGTTTCCTCAAGCGATGCCGAAATCTTTCGCGCCCGTTACCGCCCGCAGCTGGCGGCTTACTGGAAAGCGGTCGGGGAAATTACAGGCCTTGAAGTGGAAGCGGGTTTGTTCTCGACCGCGCTGGGCCGTCTGCTGCTTTACTCTGCGGAGGAACTCCAAACCGAATGGCACCGGCTGGAACAGCTCCCGCCCGGGCGACTCGAAGATGAGATTCGACCGGTCGTGCCCGATGGTTTTTGACAGGAAGACACAAACCCCAAAAGGGGTTGGGCTACCTCGTTGCGTTCGAGCTGACTAGCTTTCGCGTTCGCCGCGGATGAATTGTTCGACGCAGCGATAGGCTTCGTCGTCGGTCATTTGCACAGGTGGATGCTTTGAAAAATAGGCGGAGGCGGAATGCAACACGCCGCCGATGCCGCGATCGAGCGCAAGTTTGCAGCACCGGATTGCATCGATCGCCACGCCGGCGGAGTTCGGCGAATCTTCGACGGAAAGCTTCAGGTCGATTTCCATCGGGACGTCGCCAAAAAGACGGCCTTCCACGCGAATGAAAGCAATTTTGTTATCGAGTTGCCACGGCACATAATCACTCGGGCCAATGTGAATATTTTCATCCGCCAGACGCTCGCCAGCTACAGATTGGACGGCTTCGGTCTTTGAAGTTTTCTTCGACGCGAGCCGGGTGCGATTCAGCATGTTTAGAAAATCGGTATTACCGCCAGTGTTCAGTTGGTACGTGCGCACAACTTTCACTCCACGCTTGCGAAAAAGATCAACCAACGCCCGATGGAGGATGGTGGCGCCCATCTGCGCCTTAATATCGTCGCCGATGAGGGGCAGATTTCTGTCGGCAAAACGCTTCGACCATTTGGAATCGCTCGCGATGAACACGGGGATATTGTTCACAAACCCCAGCCCCGCTTCCAGCGCGCAGCCGGCATAAAAACGGGTCGCCTGTTCCGATCCAACAGGAAGATAATTAACCATCAGTTCCGCCGAGGAGTTTTTCAGTTCGGCGATGATCTCTTCGCGAGTGGATTCTTTCTCCAATGGAAGAAAGGTGCGTAGAGGATCCTGATCGCTCATATGCGGAGCATAGCCGTCCAGAACGCAGCCCATCTTCACGATTGCGCCGGTAAGTTTGATTTTCTCACAGAACGCCTTTGTGCAATTGGGCGGCGAAAAGATCGCCTTGCTGACGTCGAGACCGACTTTACGCCGGTCGATATCAAAAGCCGCGACAACCTCGATATCGCTTGGCCGATACGAACCGATCTGCCGGTGCATCAACCCGATGGCGGTGCCGTCGGTGGAGGAGCCGTTATAAAAATTGATTCCCTGGACAAGAGAGCTGGCGCAGTTGCCCACGCCGACAATGGCAATTCTTATTTTTCTCATTTCTAAGTTGTTAAAGGTGAAAGGCTACCTGAATTAAATGATTCGAAGCAAGACACAAGTTAGGCCGTTTCATCACGATAAGCTGTGCCTACCTGTAGCCTTAAATATTGCAAGCGCGGAATGTGTCCGAAGTCGCGCCAGCTTGCAAGAACTGATATAAGGGGAAAAGTCACGGGCGTTCTTGCTACAAAGAAGGCCCTTGCAAGGAGATAGACGAAATGCGTTTGAACTTCGCGGCCATCAGCTTCCTGATCGCTGCCGCTTTGCCCGCTTCTCCGAAAGCGCTCTGGGCGCTCCCCGTGTACACGATCGACCAAGCAGTGGCTGTCGCCCAAGAGCGCAACCCGGAAATCTTGATTGCGCGCAAGAAGATCCTGGCAGCGCGTGGCGGTTTCATTGAAGCACGTTCCGGATTTCTGCCGTCATTAACTTCCAGCGGGCTGTACGATAAACGACAGACTCAGAGCGAGACGAACCTTCGACAGGAAGATTACAACGCAATACTGAAGCTGGAACAAAACCTCTACACCGGCGGCGCAGTGACTAGCCAGGTTGCAATTGCGCAGTTGAACATCGCCAAGGCAAATTATGAACTTCAGGAAATTATCAGTCGCGTCACGATGGAGGTGCGGATTGCGTTTAACGAGCTACTTCTAAATCGGGCAAAGATTCGGGTGCGCGAAGATTCTGTTCGGGTGTTAGACGAAGAACTCAAAAACCAGCAGGAACAATTGAGCGCCGGGATGGTGAGTAAATTGAACGTTCAACGAGCCGAGGTAGCCCTGGCAAACGAGCAGCCAGAACTGTTCAATGCACAGACTGAATTGAAAAACTCCTACTTGCGGTTGGCGGAACTTTCCGGCACCGATCTGCCGCCTGGACGCCAGGCGCCGCCATTCGAGGTTTCCGGTGAATTGCAATATCGGCCCAATCATGCGGATCTTAACGATTGCCTCGCCCGGGCCGACTTGAACAGGCCTGTCATCAAAGCTCGGGAGAAGGATATCGAGATCGAAGATCGACAATACGTTCTGGACCGGAGCGCGATGCGTCCACATGTGCGCGCGTTTTCCGGGTATGAAGTTTACAGCGAGCGCGACCCGGATGTAGGCCAGGAATTTAACTACGGCGGTGTGGTAGGGATAAATGCGACGTGGAATATCTTCGACGGATTCGCGACGAAGGGTCGCATGCAGGCGACGCGCGCCCGACGCGAGGCAGCAGTGCAAGCTCTGGCAGCAGCGCGGCGGAGCGTTGCCTCAGAAGTGCGCAGCGCATTCTTGGACCTTCAACAAGCAGATCGCGTCCTCGAATCGGAGACAAAAAATGTGCAGACGGCGGACGAGTCGCTTGAGATGACGAAAGGCAATTTTGCTGCCGGTTTGGGGACACAGCTCGACGTCCTGCAAGCCGCGTCCGACGTCACCCGGACGCGCACCACTCGGTTGAGCGCGATTTATCTGCACAACGTTGCTCTGGCCCGCCTGGCACACGCATGTGGGACTCGAGCGGAAGCGCTTGATTTCAAAAATGTGAACAATGAAAAACACAGCGGCACGCAGGCTGCCGACATAGCTAAGCCGCCGGAGAAATTAGGCCAGCGATGAAACGACGTTTCCTTTTTTCGGGGAGCGCACGCTTCCAGCGTGTTCGCGTCTGCATCCTGCCGACGCGGCAGCGTTCGGCAAGATGCCGAACACTGCATGCAAGATGCATGCGCTTCCAAAAGCGGACACTTGGTGGTGGGATGAGGTTCCTCTTGCTCCTTTTCCTGCTGATCTGTTTTGTGCACCGAAGCGGCGCCATCACCCTTGAACGTGTTCTCCAAACCACTCTGGAAAACAATCCATCCATCCAGGAAGCCAAAGCCGGACTCGAGCAAGCGGCTGGGCAGCGGCTGGTTTTTCATTCCGTCGTCTGGCCTCACGCCGAATTGGGCGCGCCGGCTGGCGTTCAGGCCGGTCACCGGGCTGGTGAAAGCGGAGTAAAAGGCTTTTTCGTAGGGCGCGGCTGGCTTACACAGACTTTGTTCAACATGGCTGTGCCGCCGTCGCTCCGGCGTGGAGATATTGAAGTTCTCATCGCTCAACAGCAATTGAATGTCGCCGTAGTGGAGCAGCTGCACGCGGCGCGGCTGGCGTTTTACACGGCGCTTTATAATCGGTCGCTTGAGTCAATTCGGGACGAACAACGACAAAAATTGGAGGAGAACGTTACGACTCAGAAAGATCGTTTTGAAGCCGGGTTGGCCGATAAGAGCGCATTCACAAGCGCAACTGTCCAGTCCTCCGAGCTGGTACCGCAAATTGAAAGCGCGCACGGAGCGTATCGGCAAGCGCAATTGAAATTGGCGGAAGCGATGGGAATCGATCCTGCAAAACCAACGATGCCCGAGCCGGAAGGCGAACTGCAGTTCGTTCCACGGCGCGTCGATGTTGATTCCGAAACAGCAGCGGCCTTGCAACGACGGGCCGATCTAAAGCTCGCGCGCTTATTCGTGCGCGCCGCTAACGAGGATCAACGGATCATCGCGGCCGGCTATTATCCTACGGTCGTGGGAAGCATTCCTGGTGAGTACGTTCCTGTAACAGGGATCCATCGCCAGGGGTCAACGAGCAAGACACAGGATTTTATCGGGTCGGAGATTCGCGAAAAGGCGGCATACACGTGGCGGGTGATCGATAACGGCGAAGTAGGAGGTGCAGTGTTGAAGGCGCGCGCTGCACGGGAAAGGAACGAATTGACGTGCAAAAAACTGGAAGCAAATGTCAGCCGCGAACTCTCGCGAATCGCCAACGACCTTAGGGGAATTGAAGCCCGCCAAAGATCGCTCTCGGCAGCGTCCGTCGCTGCAGAGGAAGGCGCCCGGACGGTTCGGGAAAATGTCGCCAGCGGCCTCGCCTCGCCCTTCGAATACCGCGTCACTGAAAATGCATTCTTAAAAACCAGAAGCGGCCTGCTGGA
>WNGL01005776.1_pt1 | contig 14663 bp, 10 predicted proteins | sample 5400591 | NCBI WGS metagenome assembly WNGL01 (sample SAMN13153377, study PRJNA577476) | soil metagenome | isolation source: 80 cm soil or saprolite under Garry oak tree replicate 1 | place: USA:California | collected 2016-06-15
GAGGCCGACCTGTTGGTGACTGGCGCCAAGCTGGCCGCGACCTGCGATGCGGAGCGGCGGGAGCTGCCTGGGGGCTGGGTGGCCATCACCGGCGGTCTGGTCAGCGGGGTGGGCGCCTCATCCGACCCCGCCCCGGTGGCCCGGGAAACCCTGGATGCCGCCGGCTGCCTCATCACGCCGGGCCTGGTCAACACCCACCATCACATGTACCAGAACCTCACCCGGTCCTATGCGCCCGTCGTCAACGGCACCCTGTTCGAGTGGCTGGCCGGCCTGTATCCGCTGTGGGCGGGCCTGGACGAGGAGGGTGCCTACCTCTCGGCCTGGGTCGGCCTGGCCGAGCTGGCACTCGGCGGCTGCACCACCACCACCGACCATCTCTACGTCGCGCCAAAGACCGGTGGTGATCTGTGGTCGGCCGAGATCGCCGCCGCCCGCGAGGTTGGGCTGCGGTTCCACCCCACTCGGGGATCCATGACGCTGTCGGTCAAGGACGGCGGGCTCCCGCCGGATTCTGTGGTCCAGGACGACGATGAGGTGCTCGCCGACAGCGAGCGCCTGGTCAAGGCGCACCATGACCACGCCCGGGGGGCCATGGTGCGCATCGCGCTGGCGCCGTGCTCGCCGTTCAGCGTCAGCCCGGAATTGATGAGGCGCACCGCCGAACTGGCCGAAAGGCTGGAAGTGCGGCTGCACACGCACCTTGCCGAGGACCCCGACGAGGATTCCTACTGCCTGGAACGGTTCGGCCGCCGCCCGGTCGAGCAGTTCGAAGAGGTCGGCTGGATGACCGGGCGATCCTGGGTGGCGCATTGCATCTACCCCAGCACTGCCGAGGCCATCAGGCTCGGCGCGGCCGGCGTGGGGGTGGCCCACTGCCCGAGCTCGAACATGCTCCTGGGCGGCGGCGGGTTCGCGCCGGTCCGTGAGCTGCGCGCCGCTGGCAGCCCGGTCGGGCTCGGTTGTGACGGCTCCGCCTCGGCGGATAGTGCCTCGCTGTGGACCGAGGCCCGGGCGGCGCTGCTGCTCGGCCGCCAGCGGCGGGGGCCGGCCGGCATGACCGCGCGCGAGGTGCTCGACGTGGCCACCCGGGGCGGCGCCGGGTGCCTTGGCCGGGCGGGGGAAATCGGCGAGCTCGCCGTGGGTGCCGTGGGGGACCTGGTGTGCTGGCCGCAGGAGGGAATCGCGTTCGCGGGTGCGCTTACCGATCCTGTGGAGGCGTGGCTGCGATGCGGGCCCACGGTCGCGCGGCACACGGTTGTGGGCGGGCGGGTGATCGTCCGGGATGGTGCGCTGACCGTCCCTGGCACCGCTGACGTGCTGGCCCGGCACGCCGTGGCCGCTGCCCGGATGCAGCAGCTTGCCCGCTGAGTTCGGTGGCGCCAACTCCCGCTGAGTTCGGTGGCGCCAGCTCCCGCTGAGTTCGGTGGCGCCAACTCCCGCTGAGTTCGGTGGCGCCAGCTCCCGCTGAGTTCGGTGGCGCCAGCTCCCGCTGAGTTCCGTGGCGACGCCCGCCGTCATTCCGCCGGATCTCCCAGACCTGTAGGATCGGGGCGGTACCGGTCGCTCATGTCGATCAAACTACGGTGCCATTGCCCTGTTCAATAGCCCCCCAAGATTGCCATGCGGCCTGCTCGAAGTGGCATGGCCGGGCATGAGGTCGGCATGGGGTGCGCGGGGTGGCGCGCCGGTACGCCTGGCGGCCACGTCACCACGGGAGAACGGCGGCGGCGCCGCCCGCTGCCGCTGGCATGCTGCGTTCCGTGGCGGGACTAACCGTCCCAGCCGAGTCAAATCCACGCAATTGCGGAAATCAGATTTGATGCCTCCCGGGCTAGCTATGGCGATAGGTTGGCAGGGCGACTTTAACTCGCTGGGGGGTTAGATATGGGTGAACTGGGCGAAGGGCTTTCCCCGCCGCCTGACCAGCCCGGGGCAGGCGGCGCGGGCGAAGCCGAGGCGCAATCGATTGCCGATAGATTAATAGCGGAATCGGATGCCCTGCGGCGGACAATGCACGACCGCGGGATCATCGACCAGGCAACCGGGCTGCTCGCGGGCCGCTTGGCCTGTGGCATCAGCACCGCGTTCAAGCACCTGAACCAGTTGGCGCAAGATACCAACACACCCCTGCTGGAGACGGCGGGGCTGCTCATTGGCGAGGCCGTTCGGCCCGACGTCATGCGGGAAGGGCTCGCGCGAATTGACTTCGCAGTCGCCGGCCCGTACGCCCCCGTGAGAAAGAGTGAATCCGGTGCCGTTACGGTGCCGGTGCAGCGGCCGCCGGCCGGTGAAATCTCTTCCGCAAATCTCTTTGAAGTGCTGAATGGCGTTCCTGCGCCTGCCGTCGCACTGTCGCCGGTGCGAGCAGGGACGGGAGATATCGGGGGCTTCCGGATCGCACATTGCAACGCCGAGGCGATACGCCATGCCCGCGGCCCGGCCGATCAGATCATTGGGTCGGCCCTGTATGACGTCTACCCTGAAATCGCCTGTGACGGGCTGATCGGGGCATTTGCCGATACGCTCACGACCGGAGCCCCGCTGGAATTCGATGGGTTCGCCGTCGGGGAAGAGGCCGGTGAGGAGTCGGGTGCCGCGACCGTGGACGTCCGCGCCCGCCCGCTCGGAGACGGCCTGCTGGTGTCGTGGCGGGTGAACGACGCCACGGCTGAGCGGATGCGCCGTCTTGAGGAAGCCGAGCGCCTCGGGCACATGGGCTGGGCGGAGTGGAATCTCGTCACGGACCGGGTGGTCTGGTCGGAGCGCGTGTTCGAGTTGCACGGGCGGGACGCCGCCGAGGGCCCGATAACCCTGGCTGAGTACCCCCAGCACGTTCACCCGGACGACATGCCGGTCATTGACGGCCTGCTGCGCGGGCTGACCGAACGTGGTGAGGACACCGAGGTCGAGTTCCGGATCATCGCTGCCGGCAAGCCCCGCCACATCCGGGTCATCGCCCAGCCGATCGTGAGCGCCGCGGGCAAGCTGCTGGTGCTGCGTGGCGTGTTCCAGGACGTCACCGCACGCAGGGAGGCCGAGCAGGCACTAGCTGCCTCCCGTGACCAGATTGAGGATCAGCGCAGGGAGGCTACCCTCCGGGTGCAGCGCGCCATCTTGCCGACCGACCGCGAGCACCTGAGCCTGCCTGGGTACGAGGTGGCGGTGCGTTACGTTCCGGCGCATGTAGGCAGCAAGGTAGGCGGGGACTGGTACGAGGCGCGCGAACTCCCGGACGGCCATGGCCTGATCGCGGTTGGGGACGTCGGCGGGCATGGGCTGGACGCGGCGGCAAGCATGGCCCGCGTGGGCAACGCGCTCCGCGGCCTTTCCGTCACCGGGCAGCCCGCTGACCAGCTCCTTACGTGGCTGAACGCGGTCGTCTGGCAGGAGGCCGACCCGGAAACCATCGCGTCGGTGGTGATCGGTCGCCTAGACCCCAAGGCGCCGCAGTTGTTCTGGGCACAGGCCGGGCACCCGGCACCGGTCCTGATCCGGCAGGGTGCTGCCCGGCTGCTGTCGCCACCCCACGGCTCCTTGCTTGGGGTAAGCCTTGAGTCGGAATACGAGCAGGCAGCCGAGCCGCTCAAGGCGGAGGACTTGCTCATCTTCTACACGGACGGGCTCGTCGAGCGGCGCGATCAGCCGATCGACGAAGGAATCGCGGCCCTGCTGCAGGCGGCGCAGGCGTGGGCCAGCGCTGGTACCAGCGGTGACGTGCGGAACGACATCGACGCGCTGCTCACCCACCTTGCCCCGACCAATCCGGAAGACGATACGTGCGTGCTTGTGGTAAAAGTCACCTAAGGGTTAGGCGTCACCGTCTGGTAAGTGTGACCTTGCAGTAAGTGTCACCTTCCCTAAGGCCCGTTCGCTGACATTGCGGCTCTGGACAGCCACCGTGCGCCGATGTTCACTGTTGGTAGCCAGAAAATAACCGGACGGAAGGGGTGCGGGTGCGGGCATGCGTGGCTGGCCTTCGTGATGAGGAACCATTCGGCAATGTGAGAAAGGCCATTACCGTAGCCATGCGGGACAGCCTGGATTACGTGCCGGACTGTCCCTTCCGTGACTTTTGCGCCTGGGTTCTCAGCGAGCCGCGCTACCGGCAGCGGTGGCTCCAGTTACTCGGCATCGAAGGGCTGATCCGGCTGAGCGGGGCGCTGCTGAACGGCCTGCTGGATGACGATGAGTCGGCCCAGCTCACCGTCCATGGTGCACCGCTGCTCGTCTACCTCACCTACGAGGCGATCTCGGACAACCTGGCCATCGGCCTCGCGACCCCGCAGCCCGGCGACCCAGGGCGCACCGCGCGGGCGGGGCTGGTGCGGGCCTTCAACAATGCCATGCTCGCCCGGCTCGACGGCGCCACGGCGGCAAGCGTCCGGGGCCGCATGCTGGGCCTGGCGGCGGGCTCGGACGAGATCTCGATGTTCCGCCAAAGCCTGAGCGAAACCGAGCACCGTTCCCTGGTAGCTGCCTATGTGGCAGCACATCCCGACGGTGAATCCGAGGCGATCGAGTTCACGGCCGCCCCTGCGCTCATCGCGAATATCGAGTCCGCGGCCGCGGCGGCCGACGCCATACACGGGCTCCGGTCCGCGGCGCTTTTCCGGAAAGGGCTCGCCAGGCGATACACCGCGGTGACCGAACTGCTGGCCGGCCGCAGCCCAGCGGCGGAGGAACTGGTGAGCATCGGCACGGATGCGATCCTTGTCGTTCCCACGCTGGCCTACTACGCCGGCGTCCTCGCCGAGGTCGTCCGCCCACTGGCTGGGTACCACGACCTGGTCGACGATGGTCTGCTGCACGAGGCGCTGTCACAGGCCGCCTTACTCGTGCGGGTACTCAACGACTGCGGCACCAGGCTCGCTGAGCAGGATGATGGGCAGCGGCGGGAACTGATCAGCGACCTCCACGCCCTGGCGCGCTCGCGGCGGTGTGCCACCCTTTCTGACCTCCTCAGGCAGGCCGCATCACGGCACGGGAGGCTGCTGACGCGGATCAGTAAGGACCTTTCGTTTGGCGAATTCAATATCTGCCTGGATGGGATCCGTGACCTTCCGGTGTCGACCGAGACCCTGCATGCTTTCGAGTACCGGCTGCACCGTGTCTGCGCCATCTACGAAGGCGCCCAGCGCGGCCTGCATGGCGCCACGCAGCGCATGACAGGGCGGCTGCGAACCGACGTGATCAGCGCCGTCGTGGTGCGTTTTGTGGAGTTTCACCGCCGCATGTACGCCGATGCCTTCACCACCGAGTCCGGCGAGTACGCGATCGCGCCCGCCTGACGCCTGGTGCCTGGTGCTGGCTGCCCCACGGCGGCTGTTAGCGTCGCCCCTCATGAGGGACCAGGGGGCAGCCGGTTTCCTGAATCTTCCTGCCATACTTAGCGAGGATGGGTGGCGCGCGGTCGCGGCGCCGTGGCGTTGGCTGGGGGACCTCTTGAGCGTTATCGTTCGCGCTGTCGTCACAGCAGCAGCGGCAGGGCTGCTGATCGCTGGTTGCAGCAGTGGGACGGGAGCGCCGTCACCGACGGCCGCGCCCGCCCCCACCTCCAGCCCAAAGGTGCCGTCGCCGACCGCGCTGGCCACGTCTTCCCCGAGCGCCGCACCAGTGCAGTTCCGCTACCAGCCGTTGTTCCCCTTTGCCAGCCAGGCCGCTGCCCAGGCGTGGCAGGCCAGCTACGCATCGGGCGGCCACCAGCCGTGGCATCTCAGCGCCACCCGGACCGCACTGTCGTTCACTGAGGGATATCTCGGCTTCGGCGGCATCAGCCGGGTGGTGCGGCACTCGACGACGGGCCGGGACGCCAGGGTCACCGTCGGCTTCGCCCTTCCCAACGGGAGCCTGAGCAGTGCGGCAGTCATTCATCTGGTGAAGTACGGCGCTGGCAGTTACCCGCCGTGGGAGGTTGTCGGCACCGACGACACCACCCTGACCCTCGACCTGCCCGCCTACGGGTCGGCGGTCTCATCGCCCGTGCGGGTCGGCGGAAAGATCACCGGTGTGGACGAGAACCTCAGGGTGGAGGTTCACTCGCTGGGGTCTGGCTCATCGGTGGGGACGTTCTGCTGCAAACCAGCCGGCGGTCAGGCCAGCTCATGGTCGTTCCCGGTGACCTTCTCCGCCGCCGCCGGCCACGTGATCACGATCGTGGTGCACACCGGCGGCCACGTCGCGGGCGTCGAGAGGTTCGCGGTCACCGGCGTCCGCGTCCGGTAACCCCCCGGGGGTGTCAGGAGGCGGGGATCGTGCTGCCCGGCTCCAGGATGGGGGCCTCAGCGGCGACGGTGCCGGGGTATTTCAGGCCCGCGCCGGTGTTGAGAACAACGACTTCGTCGTCCGCGCCAAGCCAGCCCTCATCCCGGAGCTTGCGTGCCGCGCTCAGGCCGGCGGCCCCCTCCGGGCAGATGAAGGCGCCCTCCAAGCGGGCGCATTCGCGCTGCCCGCGCAGGAGTTCGGCATCGCTGACCGCGACCGCGGCGCCGTTGGTCTGGTAGATGGCATCGAGGATGAGGAAGTCACCCAGGGCTTTTGGGACGTTCAGCCCGAACGCCACGGTGTGGGCGCCCGCCCATTGGGTGCTTTCCCGGGCCTGCCGCTGGTAGGCGGCGACGATGGGCGCGCATCCAGCCGCCTGCACAGCGACCAGCCGCGGGGGCTTCCCGCTGACCCAGCCAAGCTCGCGCAGCTCACCAAGAGCCTTGTGGATGCCGATGATTCCGACCCCGCCGCCAGTGGGGCAGACGATGACATCGGGCCATCGCCAGCCGAGCTGCTCGGCGATCTCCAAACCCATTGTCTTCTTGCCCTCGATCCTGTACGGCTCACGCAGCGTGGACACGTCCTGGTAGCCCGCTGGTGGTTCGATGGCCCGGCGGATCAGCGCGGCCGCATCGCCGATCAGGCCGTCCACCAGGTACAGCGTGGCTCCGGCGGCCACGCACTCGGCCCGGCAGACCCGGGGCGCTTCCACCGGCATGGCGATGAGCGCCCGCAGCCCGGCCCGTGCCGCGTAGGCCGACCACGCCGCGCCGGCGTTGCCGTTGGTCGGCATCGCCACGCCGGTGACACCGAGTTCCGCCGCCCGCGAGACGCCCACCGCCGCGCCCCTGGCCTTGAACGACCCGGTTGGGATCAGCCCCTCATCCTTCATCAGCAGCCGGGGAAGACCAAGCTTCTCGCCGAGCCGGCGCAACGGCAGCAGCGGTGTCATGCCCTCGCCCAGCGAGATCACCCGGTCGGCCGAGCGCACGGGCAGCAGTTCGTGGTACCTCCAGAGATTCGGCTCGCGGCCGGACAGCTGTTCCGGCTTCACGGCCCGGCGGATCCGGCCGAGGTCGTACCTGGCCAGCAGAGGCGACCCGCACGGGCACGTCCCCTGCACGTGATCGGCTTCGAGGACCGAGCCGCAGCGCGGGCATGCCAGGCTGGTCAAGGCCGAGTAGTCCATGCGAGCACCTCCGTCATTCACCCGGCAATACTCCCCAGCTTGGCGCCCTGGCTGGGGACAATGCCGCTAGCGTGCCCAGAATGAGCTCCAGTCCTTCCACTGGTGACATTGCCAGGCACCTTCGCCGGCTTCGGCTCCGGGCGCTCCGCGAAAGGCTGCGGGAGAGCCTGCTGTTCCTGCCGGCGCTGATGCTGCTTGCCTCCGCTGCCGTGGCGCTTTGGCTCGCGCAGGTGGACAAGGCTCACCAGTCACGGCCGCTGCCGTGGGTGTTCACCTTCGCGCCGAACACGGCCAGCACACTGCTCGGCACCATCGCGGGTGCCACGATCACCACGGCGGGAGTGGTGTTCTCGCTGCTTGTCGTCTCGCTGCAGCTGGCCAGCGGCCAGTTCTCGCCCCGGGTGCTGCGGGGGTTCTGGCGGGACCAGTTCGGCCAGGTGCTGGTCGGGCTGCTGCTGTCCACCTTCGCATTCTGTGTGCTGGCGCTGGCCCGGCTGAACCCACACGCGAAACGCGCGCCCGGCCTCACGGTGATGTTCGCGTTGCTGCTCGCCCTGGCCTCGGTGGTGTTCATCGTCGTCTACCTGGACCGGATCAGCCGCCAGCAGTATGTGGGCCGGATCATGGCCCGGGTGGTGGGTGAGACGCTGCACCTGGTCGGCGAGCTGCCCTATGGCCCGCACGTGGGCATGCGGGTGGGCGAGCCGGTGCCCGCGCCCGACCTCGATGCCCTGGGCAGGCCGCTGGTCGTGCGGTCTCCCGGAGACGGGTGGGTGCAGCAGATCAGCCGGCGCGCGGTGATCGCCGCGGCGCCCCCGGGCAGTGTCGTGCGGCTGGAGACCCGCGTCGGTGCCTACCTCGTCCGCAACGCGCCGCTCGCGACGGTCTGGCCGCCACCCGACACCCCCGTGGCAACCGGGCTGGTGCGGGCGGCCGTGATCCTCGGCCCCGCCCGCACCATGCAGCAGGACATCTCGTTTGGCCTGCGCCAGCTCAACGACATCGCGCTCCGTGCCCTCTCCCCGGCGGTGAACGACCCGACCACGGCCATCGAGGTCATCCTCCGGGTCGGGTCCATCATGCGCCCGCTGGTCCTGGCCGAGCTTCCCGAACAGTCGGTGCACGACCAGGCGGGGCGCATCCTGCTGACACCGTTCGACCTTGACCACGCCGAGTACCTCCAGCACGCGTTCGACCAACTCAGGCTGTACGCTGCCGCGCATCCACAGGTGCTGGTGGCGCTGGCGCGCACCATGCGGATGCTGCGTGGGGCGTGCGTCCTCGCCGGGGACCGCGAGACGGTCATCGCGGCCCTGGACCGCCAGCTGGCGCTCACCGTGGCCGGCTGCGCCGCCGGCATCCTGCCTGAAGACCGGGCCCGGGTAGAAGCCGCCGCCAGCTCCTGATCCCCGCCGCACCACACACCCATAAAGCATCACAAAACGGACACACAAAAGGATTGGGGCGTGCGGAATGCGTTAATGATCATGAGCTGCGGCGGGGGCTGAGGCGGGGGCGGGGGCACGGAAGGTGGCGGCCAGCGCTGGACGTTCAGTTCGATCCAGGTCAGGCCATTCTCCACGGCGGCGAGGTACGACGCGAGGGTGTTCTCCTGGTAGCCGCCCGGTGTCCCAGCACCGAATCCGCGGTGCCCGACGACTGTGGGCTTGGTTTCGAAGATCACTGGTCCGCTCCTCGGGTAACCGAACACTCACCAAGCGTTTTCGCTGCTCATGCGCCGATTAAGGGTACGCGGGAGATCCCGGGATGGGACGTGGGATGGCCCGGGGCGGCTGTTAGGCCCCGGGTGGCGCCAACCGCCTGGGCGGGGGGAGCGGTGTCAACTGCCTGGGCGGGGGGAGCGGTGCCAGGGTCCGGGTCCGGATCTGCGTCTGCGGACCGTTCCACCCGCTCGGCCAGTGCCTCGACCGCGTCTGCGAACCGGGTCTGCGCATCGGGGTTTTCCGGGCCCAGCAGGTACCTTCTCAGCTCTCGCCGTGCTTCCGCGAGCCGGTCATTACCGGACGCCGCAGCCTGGGCCAAGATTTCGGGAAGTCCTGCACAGTCGCCGTCGCAGGCCCAGCCCGGTTCATGCGCCGCGGTGCCATCAGGCATCTGAAGGTCGGCTATCAGCCGATGCCAGGTGAGCCGAGCATCGTGACCCCGCCCTGGGCGCTCAAACGAGCGTCCGAGATCGGCGCCGAGATGGCCGGCAACATTTCGGCCCTTGGGGTGCGCATCGTAGGCGACATTTCGTCGCTGGGCGCGCCGTCGGCCGACGCGGCGCAGATGGGGGCGGATCCATCGCTGGTGACGCCGCTGGTGCCCCCCGCCGCTGCCGCAAAGGCCGTCCTTGGGGCAATTGTCCGGTGACAGACATATCGGCCCGGTGGTGTGGCTCTGACCTGCGCGGGCCTTTTTAGATGGCAAGAGAGTGGCCGACGGCGTGTCATTGAAGTTGGCCCGCCTTGTGCCGGAGGCAGGTTTTTGCCAGTCATTCCGGCCCGGCGGGTGTCCGGCCGGGCGTGCTGAGAATTGCGGCGGCCTTCTTGACCGTCTCGGGGTAGGCCGCTGCTTCGGTGATGTCCGGGTGCCCCGGGTCCAGGCCGGGATTGGAGGTAGCGAGCACTGCGGCCCGGCGGGCATGCGTGCTGCCGGCTATGGCGGCGGCCTGCTGGCGCGCGACCGTCTCGGCGAGCACGAGCCTGGTGATGCCGTGCTGGCGGGCAAGCCGGGAGGCGTGGCGGCAGGCCCGGATGATGTCCGGGGCGGCGGTGAGGTCGATCTGGGTGGTGCGGCCGAGCCAGGTGCGGTGCCGTTGGCAGGCCCGCTGGTGTGCCGGGAGGTGGACGGGGACCGGTTCGCGGTGCCCGGCGCGGGCGGCGCAGCGCCGGCAGGCGATGGCGGCGCGGACGGGAGGGCGCCCGTCGTCGCGGGTGTCGGCCAGCGCGGGAAGGGCGTGCCGGAGCGCGGTTTCGGTGACGCCGGTGAGCGATGCCAGGTGCCCGGCGTCGCCTGGCTGCAGGAGGCCGGCGGCGGCGAGGTCGTCGCAGGCGGCGGCCCGGGCGGAGAACCAGGGCGGCAGGACGTCGGTGATGGCCCTGGCCGGGAGGTGGCTGGCGGCGGCCACCCGTGACAGGTAAGAGGAGATCGCCTCGCCGGCGAGCGGGGCGACGCGGACCGGGAGCAGCGGCGGTCGCTGCTGCCGCGCGGGGGTGACCGGCTGCCATGGCTTGCAGGTGCGGCAGGCGGCGCTGATGCCGTGGCCGCGCAGTTCGCGGGTGAACGCGGAGTAGCTGCCGGCGTAGCCGAGGGCGGTGATCTCGCGGTGCAGGCCGGCCGCGCGCAGGTGACGGTCGTCGCCGGCGCGCTGCCGGACGTATGCGGCGAACGGCGCGAAGGAGCCCGCGTGCGGGCGCGGCTGGCCCGGTGCCCGGCTGCCGTTGAGGTAGATCCGGACGGTCTTGCGGTCATGGCCGACGTGGCGGGCGATCTGCGACACGTTCCAGCCCTGCCCGGCGAGGGTGATGGCCTGCCGGGCGGCGTGCTCGGGGATCATCCGGGCAGGTGCTCGCCGGCGGAGGCGATGTCGACAGGGATGGATTCCAGCGTCGCTTTGGTGATGGTCTCGGTGCCGTCCAGGACGGCCTGGATGGCGGCGGCGCGGACCAGGCGCAGCAGGCTGCCGATCATCCCGCCGCTGCGGCCGTGCAGGTATGACGCGAGCTCGGTGAGGGTGCCGTCGCGGTGGCGGTGCAGCCGCAGGCTTCCTTCGAGCGCGGCGATGAGGGCCTGCCATTGCTGGCCGCGGCCGAACGGGCCGGTGCGGATCATGGAGAACCGGCCGGCGATCTGCTCGCCGCGGGTGCCGTTGAGCAGCCCGGCCCGCTCGACGCTGATGCCCGCGTAGACGAACGTCACCGGGAGCCGCTCGGCGAAGTACTTGAGAGTGTCGGACGCCTCGGCGCCGTGCCGGGTGCCCAGATTCACGTTGTGGATCTCATCGACGCAGACCAGGGTGGTGGCGGCGTCCAGGCAGACCCCGCAGACGGCTTCCAGCACGTCGGTGACGTTGGAGCGGCGGGTCAGCGGCAGGCCGAGGAACCGGGCGAACTCGACCGCGATGATCCGCGGGGTCGCGGCCGGCGGCGCGGTGATGTAGACGACCGGGATGTGCCCGGCGGCGTGCGGGTTCCGCCGGTGGTGCATCGTCTCGATGGTCTTGCCGAGCTGGGCCAGGCAGGTCGTCTTCCCGGTGCGGGCCGGGCCGGACAGGATCAGGCCGCACCGGCCGGCGTCGGCGTGCCGGTTCAGGTACTGCAGCCGGCGGCCCTCGGTGATCACCTGCTGGATGGTGGACGTGGCGACCACCAGAAGCCTCGCGTGGTGGGCCAGCCGGGCCTCGTCATAGGCGAACCGCCCGTCCTCGCCGAGGCCGCGCCAGGTTTGCTCGGGCAGCAGGTCCGGGACTTCGGGCCGGTCCGCGACGAACTCCCGCCAGCCGCGCAGCGTGGTCAGCTGCCGCGCGCCGCCTTCCGCGCCGGCGGCGTTCTGGCCGGGCGCCGGCGAGCTGGTGACGGTGGCGGTCACCAGCGCTTGTCCGCTTCGGCGAACGGGTCGAAGATCCCCAGCGGGATCACCTTCGCCAGCGGCGCGTCCTCTGCCGCGTGCTCGGTGACCGGCTCCGCGGCGTCCGCGGCACGGTCCGGCCGTGCGGGATCGCCGGGCCCGGGCTGGTCCTGCTTCCCGGGCGGCGCGGCCGCTTTCGTGCGCGCGGCAACGCGGCGGTCGCGTTTGCTCATCTTCGGTTTCTCCTGCCCTTCGGGGCCGGCGTTCGCGCGGCGCAACAGCGCGGCGACCGCGCCGGCGATCTGCTCTTCAGTGGCGTCCTGGCCGGCAAGGCTGCGGCGGGCGTGGTCCCAGGCGAGCTCGCCGAACGGCACCGGCGCCCGGTCCAGGTGCTTCCAGAACACGGTGATCCACCCGTCCGGGCCGCGGACGTGGATGCGGGACACGTCGTAGGGGTCGTGGCGGATCTCGTGCAGGTTCTTCTTCTCCCGCACGCCGGACGGCTGCAGCCGCAGCGGGTTCAGCTCCTCGCTGTCGTAGCTGCGGCGGTTCAGCTTGATCCCGTAGGCGTTGACCGCCCGCCAGGCGGCGGGCAGCAGCTCGATGTAATCGCCGGGGCCGAGCGCGACCGGGACGTAGCCGGCGGCCTCCACGAGCGCCGCATACTTCTCGTTCGGGGTGAACGCCCGCCCGGGGTGCTGCGGGTCGCGGAGCCCGTCATGCGGCCTGTTCAGCCAGAACGCGATAAGCCACTCATCGAGCAGCTCCTGCAGCCCGGCCATCGACCACAGCGGCTGGTCCTCGACGTGGCGGCCCCGCCGGTCGGGGTTGCGGCCTGTGTAGCCGGACGCGAACTGGCAGAACAGCGAGGCCACCGACCCGAGGCACCTTTCGATGTGGCCTTTCTCAGCGCCGCTGCCCAGGTGGGCGGGCTGGATGCTGATGCCGAGGTGACGGCAGGCGGCGCGGAACGCGGCCGAGACGAACACGCTGCCGTGGTCGATCACGATGGTGTCCGGGACGATCACCGGCCTAGCGACGGCGTGCTCCAGCCGCGCGTCGATGGCCAGGAGCCGGTCATAGGGCAGCACTGAGTGCGCCAGCTTCAGCGCTTCCGGCCAGCCCGGCCGCACCGGCTCCGGTGTCAGGCTGCGGGCCAGCAGCACGCTGGCGTCGACCGACCGGGTCGTGGGGCGCAGCACCGCGGCGGGCACCACCCTGGTCGCCACGTCGATCATGCCGGTCAGCTCCACCCGGCCCGGCACCCCGTCGTCCAGCAGCACCAGCACGTCCAGCGGGGTGGAGTCGATCTGCACCACCTCGCCCGGCGCCGCTGCGGGCAGCGACCCGAACATTCCCTCCGGCCGCCCCGCCAGCGACCGGCGGGTGGACGCAGAGCCCGTGACGTGCCTGCCGTGCGACAGCGTGCCGAACAGCCGGTAGAACGTCCGCTCAGACGGGACAGGCCCGTCGTAGCCAGCGGCGGCGAGGATTTCCCGGGCCCGCCAGATCACGAAGCCCGCCGTGCGGGAGGACCCGCCGGCGGCTTCCCCGATCGCCTGCCGCATCGCCGCCACGACGCGCTCGTCAGCACGGCCCGCCGGCCGCATCCGCCGGGCGATCCGGTGATCGGCCAGCCCGGCCAGGCCGTGCGCTTCCCACCGCTGCCGCCGGTGCTTGATCGTGCTGGCCGGGACCGGCCGGCCCGCCGCCGACAGCTCGGCGGCCTTCGCCTTCTCCCGCTCCGTCAGGCTCGTGCGCTCCGGGTCGTACTGCGGCCTCGGCCGCGCCCCGGCCGGCGCGTCCGGCGGCAGCCCGTAGACGGCCTCCGCGATATGCGCCTCCCACCACGACGCTTCCTCCACCGCCGCCGAAGGCAGGCCCTCCAGCCCGATCTCCGGCCGCAGCCCCCTCGGCGAAACCGGAGCCGCGATCTCGAACCGCGGATCGCAGGCCAGCTCGGTCACCGTGACCGTCCGCACCGCCCCGGCCTCATCAGCCAGCCGCACCCGCGTCCCGGTCACGCTGATCACGACATTCGGCGCGCCGCCGACCCGGACCCGGTCGCCGACCCCGACCCGGCGCCGCCTTGCGGCGCTCACCGCGCCACGCCCGTGCGGACGACGGTTGACGGACCCAGCGGGCCGGAGGCCAGGTCAGCGGTCAGCCGCCGCTGCCACATCAGGCAGAACAGCACCGGCAGCACCCGCAGCCGGTCCCCGGCCAGCTCCGCCCCCTCGAACAGGCCCCGCCCGCCAGCGAAGGCCTCCAGCAGCACCGCGGCGATCCCCGGCACCAGGCACCGCCGGTGCCGGTAACGCGACAGCCACCGCACGTTCGCCACCAGCACCGGATCCAGGTCCCCGGCCCGCCGGTACTCCCAGCCCGCCGCCTCGCAGGCCGCCGCAGTCACCGTGAACGTCTCCGCGTCCCGCGCAGGTATCCGGTCATCCGGCCGGACATCGACCACCACCCCGGTCCCGTCGTCCCGGCGGGCGAAGAAATCCGGCGCGTGCCGCCGGGACCGGTCCTCCCCGTCGCGCCAGCGCAGCCAGAACGGCTGCGACGACACCGCCCGCACGCCCGGGTCGAAGTCCATCAGCATCAGGTGATCCCGCTCCAGCCACGACTCGAACCC
>WNGL01005777.1_pt1 | contig 14663 bp, 13 predicted proteins | sample 5400591 | NCBI WGS metagenome assembly WNGL01 (sample SAMN13153377, study PRJNA577476) | soil metagenome | isolation source: 80 cm soil or saprolite under Garry oak tree replicate 1 | place: USA:California | collected 2016-06-15
GGATTTTGGCAGTAATTGACGCGCAGCGTCGACAAAGCGCCGTTCCGGCGCCCCTTTGCGGCGTGGATCGGGCTTCCGAGGGGGCGGGGCCCGTTCCTCACAATGACTAGGGACTTACTGCGGAGGCTTGACCCCGTCTTTGGTGATCTGAACGCGCGTCGCGGTCATCTTGCCGCCGGCGTCCGTCATAACGGCGATGTACGCGTACTGCCCGGCCACGAGAAGCGAGCGGTCTCCGTCCACCGCCATCACGATGGGAATGTTGTCCGGCACGATGACTTGCTGCGCGCCGTCCTTGTATTTCAGGGTGAGCTCGTGGCCGTTTCTCGCCTGTACCATCGCAGTCACCATCGCGTTGGTCATGGTCGAGCCGGGCTCCAGGTCCCAAGGACGGTGACCTTCGTTGGGAATCGGGCGGTCCTTGGAAAACAAATGCAGCTCACGCGCGACTATCTTGCCGTCCGGGCCCTTCACCGCGCTCGTCCCCAGCGGCGTTCCCGGTGCGATGTCGGATAGTTTCAGCGCCTTCATGTAGGCGAAGGTGGCGTTCGGCGCGAGCTCGATCTTGAGATCCTGGCCCTCGCGCGATTTTACCGACAGCATGTTCCCGTCGATGGCCGTGATGGTGCCGCGGACCCGGCCAGGGGTCTGCGCGAACGCGGCGGCGCTCGCGATGGCAAGCGCGCCGAAAACCACTGCAATGCGAAACGAGCTCATTGGACATGTCTCCTCTGAAGGTATCGGACGCATCGGTAAGCCCCCTCGCCACGGTCAACACGCCAGATCGGTTTCTATTCCTGCGGATGAGTGGACGCTGACAGGCGAGCATAATTTTGTCATAGTCTGCACGGAAGTCTAGCCTCCGATGTGAGTCAGCACGGGAGAGCGCTGTGAATGCACCTGCGGTGAATGAGTCGAGCGGGCCAGGCGTCGAAGCCGGCGCAATCGGCCGACCGTTGCCGCGCAAGGAGGACGTGCGCCTCCTCACCGGCGCCGGGCAATTCAGCGACGACTTCAACATGAAAGGGCAGGCGTACGCCGCGATGGCGCGCTCGCCCTACCCGCACGCGCGCATTCTCGGCGTCGACTCCACCCGCTCGCGGGCGATGGCGGGTGTTCTCGGCGTGTATAGCGGCGCGGACTGCGCGGCCGACGGCCTCGGCCCGATTCCGCACAATCCCCTCCCCTCCACCCGGGAAGACATGAAGCTCACGGGGCCCGGCGGCGGCCGAATCTTCGAAGGGCCGCATTGGCTGCTGCCGACAGACAAGGCGCGCCACGTGGGCGAAGCCGTCGCGATGGTGGTCGCCGAAACGAGGGACGAAGCGCTCGACGCGGTAGAAGCCGTCGAGGTCGAGTACGAGGAGCTGCCCTGGGTCACGCACTCCGAGCGCGCCCTCGAAGAAGGAGCCCCGCGCGCGTGGGACGAGGTGCCCGACAACGTCGTCGTCGACACCGTTTTCGGCGACCGAGAGGCGACCGATCGGGCGTTCGCCGAAGCCGGCCACGTCATCAAGATGAAATTTCACATCGGGCGATGCACTGCGGTTGCGATCGAACCGCGCGCGGCGCTTGCATCCTACGACGCTGGCTCGGGCCGGTACACACTCTACGCCGGAGGTGGAGGCGTCGTTCGCTACAAGAAAGACCTCGCCTCTCTCCTCGGAATCGAGCCGCGAAACCTGCGCGTCATCTCCCGCGACGTCGGCGGCAACTTCGGATCGAAGAATCGCGTGTACGTGGAATATGGCCTGGCCCTCTGGGCCTCCCGCAAGCTCGGCCGTCCGGTGAAGTTCACCGCCTCGCGATCGGAGGCTTTCCTTTCCGACTACCAGGGGCGCGACCTCGTCACCGAGGTCGCGCTCGCGCTTCGTGCTGACGGAAAATTTCTCGCGATGCGCGCCTCCAACCTCTCCAACGTCGGAGCGCGCTGCGTTTCGCTCTCGCCGCTCTCCAAGGGATCGGGACTCATCACCGGCTGCTACGACATTCCCGCCGCCAGCTTGAGGAGCCGCGCCGTCTTCACCACCACCGCGCCGACCAATCCCTATCGCAGCTCGGGGCGGCCCGAGGTCAACTTTGCGATCGAGCGCCTGATCGACACGGCCGCCGCGGAGATCGGCGTGGATCGGATCGACCTGCGCCGAAAGAACCTCGTCCGCCCGGAAGCGATGCCCTACCGGAACGCGGTGGGAATGACCTACGACAGCGGCACCTACGAAGCCAACATGGATCTTGCGATGCGGATCGCCGACTGGAACGGCTTCGAAGGCCGCCGCAAGAACGCCGCCGCGCGCGGCAGGTTCCTCGGGCGCGGCCTCTCGAACTACGTCGAATCTTCGATCGGCTCACCCAAAGAGCGCGCCGAGATCACCGTCACTCCCACCGGGCGCGTCAGGGTCGTGATCGGCACGCAGCCTTCGGGGCAGGGTCACGAAACGAGCTTCGCGCAGGTGGTGTCTTCGCTATTGTCCGTACCTGTGGAAGCGATCGATATCCTCGTCGGCGACACCGACGTGGTAAGCGTGGGCGGCGGCTCGCATTCCGGCCGCTCGATGCGCCATGCGGCGACCGTTTTTTCCCTGGCCGCGAAGGAACTGATCGAAAAGGGGAAGAAGATCGCGGCCCACATGCTGGAGGCTGACGCGGCGCAGGTACGGTTCGCCGACGGGCGCTTCGCGGCGCCGCACGCGCTCAGGGCGTACGGCTTTTTGGAATTGGCGCGAGACTCGGCGGAAGCCTTGCTGCCCAAGGAATTGTCGGGCGGCCTCGCCGTCATCGCCGACAACGAAATGCACGATCCGGTATTCCCGAACGGCTGCGCCATCTGCGAGTGCGAGGTCGACCCCGAAACAGGCGCGGTCGACATCACGCGGTTCACGGCGGTCGACGACGTCGGGCGCTGCATCAATCCCCTGATCGTTCACGGCCAGACGCACGGCGGCGCAGCCCAAGGGATCGGCCAAGCGCTCTCCGAGACCTATCATGTCGACCCGGCCACGGGGCAGCCGCACACCGGATCGTTGATGGACTACGCCATTCCCAGATCGGATACCCTGCCCTCCTTCAGCGCTGAGATCGTGGAAGTTCTTTCGCCGACCAACCCGCTTGGAATCAAGGCCGCGGGCGAAGGCGCGACTACGCCCGCACCCGCCGCGGTCGTCAACGCCATCGTCGACGCGCTCGCCGGCTTGGGCGTGCGCGACATCGCCATGCCCGCCACGCCACAGAACGTCTGGCGGGCAATCCAGGGAGTCAGGAAATGAACCCGGCACGCGCGATCGCGGGCATCGCCCTGCTTTTCACCGCGTGTTCCGCGCTCGCACAACGCTCAATGGGCGGCGAGCATTCCTATCCCAAGGGCCCGGTGCGCGTCATCCTGCCGTTTCCGGCCGGTGGGGGAGTCGACGCCGCGGGGCGCATCCTCGCCCAGAAGCTGGCCGAGGGCTTCGGCAAGCCCTTCGTGATCGAAAACCGCGGAGGCGCGAACGGAAACATCGGGACGGAAGCTGCCGCGAAATCGGCGAGAGACGGCACTACGCTGTTGTTTACGGGCGCGGGCTTCGTCACCAACCCGAGCCTCTACAAGAGCGTCCCCTACGACCCGGTGAAGGACTTCGAGCCGATCAGCCTGATGGCCCTCGGACCCAACGTGCTCGTCGTGCATCCGTCGCTACCGGTCAAGTCGGTCAAGGAGCTCATCGCTCTTGCCAGGTCGCAGCCCGGGCGAATCGGGTTTGCCGGCTCAGGCTCGGGCAGCACGCCGCACCTCGCGGGCGAGCTCTTCAAGGTGATGGCCGGGGTGCAATTGGTGCACATTCCTTATCGGGGCTCGGGTCCGGCGATGATCGGCTTGCTTGCGGGCGAGGCGCCGGTCATGTTCCTGCCCGCGATCAACGCGGGTGGACATGTCGCGGCGGGCCGCCTTCGCGCGATTGCGGTCACGAGCCGCGAGCGGCTGCAGGCGATGCCGGACCTGCCGACTGTTTCCGAAGGGGGTGTTCCGGGCTACGAATCCAGCCAGTGGTACGGCCTGCTCGCGCCGGCCGGGACGCAGCGCGAGGTGCTCGACCTGCTCAACGCGCAAGTTGCGAATATCATGCAAACCTCGGACATGAAGGCCCGGATGACGAACGACGGCCTCGTGCCGATCGGCGGGAGCCGCGAACGATTCGCGGCCCACATAAGGAGCGAGATCGAGAAGTGGGCGAAGGTGATCAGCGCGTCCGGCGCGAGGGTGGATTGAAACCCGGTGCGGAGCTCGCCCGGAGCGCGGGACACGCCAGGTTGGAGGAAACCGAATGAGTGAACTGGATTTCACGAAGCCCGTGGAGCCCGCGAAGACGCCCGCAGCGGCACCCGCGAAGACTTCGATCTACGATCCGGCCATGGCGATGGAGTTTTTCGGCTCCGCCGGTAAGCCGGAAACCGTCGCCCAGGGCGCGACCATTTTCGCCGAGAACGAAAAACGAAACCGGCTCCTGCTCCAGCGCGACAGGATGTACCTGCTCCTGGACGGCGAGGTCAGTCTGACCGTGAAGAACAAGGTCATCGGCAAGATCCGGAAAGGCGAGATCTTCGGCGAGATGGCCTCGATCAGCGAGACGCCCCGCAGCGCCACCGCCGTGGCGAAAATACCGTGCCGAGTCATCGGGCTCGACGACGGCCAGTTTCAAAGCGCCTTGCGGAAAAAGCCTGAGTTCGCGCTCATGCTGATGAGCGTCATGATCCGCCGCATGCGCGATGCGATCGGCCGGCAGAATCCGGGCGGCCCCGCCTCCGAGGGCAAGATGAAGGAATCCGCGGTATTCGACAAGTCCGCGCTCGCCATTCTCGCGCGCGCGCTTTCCCAGACGACGGTGCGCTACGAGCGCAACAAGGTGATCGTGAAGGAAGGCCAGGCCGGCGTGATGATGTACGTCGTGCTCGAAGGCCGCCTTGCGGTTTCGATCCGGGGCAAGCTCGTGGAAAGAATCGGGGCGGGCGGCGTGTTCGGCGAGATGGCGCTGGTCGAGCGCACGCCGCGTCTTGCGACGGTCACGTCGGAAACGGATTGCGGACTGCTCGCTTTCGGCCGGAACACCCTTCTCGATCTGATCAAGGCGAGTCCCGATTTCGCCGTGGCGCTCCTCGGCGCGGTAAGCGATCGGGCGAGATTCATTGCCTCGCGCTAGGGGTTGGCGAGGTAGTCACGCTTGGCGAGCTCCACGCCGTTGTGGCGCAGGATGTCATACGCGGTCGTAACGTGGAAGTAGAAGTTCGGGATCGCGTGGCCGAGCAGGTATTGCATGCCCTTGTAGTCCACTTCGCGGGGCCCGAGCTTCAGGTGGATGTTCTTCTCCTCGCTGCCGTCGACCTGCGCGGGCTTGATGCTTTGAATGAAATCGACGGTCTTTGCGATCCTCGCCTTGAGCTCGGCGAAGGTTTCCTCGGTATCCTCGTGCTTGGGCACTTCCACCCCGGCCAGACGCGCCACCGCGCCCTTGGCCGTATCGCAGGCGATCTGCACCTGGCGCTTCATCGGAAACATGTTCGGAAAGAGGCGGCAGTTGGTCAACACGGTCGGCTCGATCTTGTTCGCCTCGGCGTGCGCCTGCGCCTTGTCGAGGATCGCGGAGAGGTTCTTGAGCGCGTTAACGAAGCGCGGCGCGCTAGCCTGGTACATGGAGATGTTCATGGGGGCCTTCTGAAATTGAGCGATGCGCGCATTCTACCGCGCGGCGGTCTGCGAAGGCGCGCGGCCGGCGGCCGCGCGCCCTATCGCTTGCTTACAGCGGACAAACTACTTCACGATCTGAGCGAAAATGACGACGAGGCCGGCCATGGACACCAGCCACGCCAAGGTGCGCACCCAGATGATTCCCGCGATGTAGATCGCGGCGTAGGCGAGGCGCGCCCAGAAGAAGAGTTGCGCCCCGAGCAGCGTCATGTCGTTGGTCTTGCCCGCCATCACCGCCACCAGCACGAGCGACGCGAATAGCACCAGGTTCTCGAGCGTGTTCCAGTGCGCGCGCGACGCGCGGCCTCCCCAGCCGGTGATCTCGGGCATGCCTTCGCGGTTGCCCACGAGCGTCATGAGACCCACCTTGTTGAACGCCGCCTGCGCCGCCACCAGCATCTGCACAACAGTCAGAACAACGGACCACACCAGCAGATTCAGCTCCGGTTTCATCGCTCCTCCTTTGTTGTTGGACTGCGGCCGCTATGGTACGCCGATTTCCGCGGGCATCGTCCCAGTCCGATCCCGCGGCCGCCGTTGCGGCCCAGCCGGGCCTCAAGTGTGCAGACTGCTCACGCCGTACGCGACGTCCTTGCCCGCGAGCTCCGCAAAGTCCAGATCTACACATAGCACCTGCTGCGACCCGTCGGAGGCCTCGAAAGCGAACGAAAGGGTGACGCAGAGTTTGGGGCCGGTGACCGACAGATAGGGCCGCGTGATCTGGGCGTTTCCCGGAGTCTCGATCGCGCGGCGGAAGGAGGGCCTGGTCTGCCAGTCGGTGCCCTCGGTGGGCTGCATCAGCTCGAAGCGAGGGTCTTGGGAATACACGTTGCGCTCCGCGTCGACGTTGGCGCCGATCTGCAATCCATCGCTGCCGATCAAATAGCAGCGCTGGGCGCTGGGGAGCCTCAGCAGCCCCTGCACCGCCGGCTGGAATTTTGAGCCGAAGGAGAGGTCCTGTACCGCGTTCTTGAGCGCGGCCAGGTAAGGCTCGAGCCGGGAGTGTTGGCGCTTCTGGAATTCTGCGAAATCCGCGCGGTGGCCCGCGATCAGGCGGGCGAACGTCTCGCTGCGCGCGTTCTCCGGCGGCAGCGCGGCGCTTCCGGGTGCGAAATAGTCGCCCTGCATCAGGTCGGCGTTGGCGTCGATCGCGCAAACCGCCTCGGCCTCGGTCTCGACTCCTTCCACGCATACGAGGGCGCCCGCCTCGCGCAGCACCGAGATGATCCCGGTGAACATGCGCCGCGCGAGCGGTTCGATTGTCACGCGGCGCGTCATCTCCCGGTCGATCTTCACGATGTCCGGCCTCAACCGCCAGATGCGGTCGAAGTTCGAGTACCCCGCGCCGAAATCGTCGATCACGATGAGACAGCCGAGCTTGCGGTAGTGCTCGACCGCGGCACCCAGGTGCGTCTCGTCCTCGAAAGGCGTCTCGATCAGCTCCACCGCCACCCGGTGCGTCGGAAGTCCGTTCGACTGCAGCATCTTCAGGAAGAAAGGCCCGTATCGAAGACTTTCCGAGGCAACCTGCGGATCGACGTTGAGAAACAGCCAGCTGCCCGCGTTGCCGAGCCGTTGGAAGTTCCCAACATGCAGAGCCCTGCATTGGCGGTCGAGGCGGATCCTCTCTTCGCCTTGAGGCGCCTTGCTGAACAGCTCCAGAGGCTCGACGCGCCTTCCGCTCGCGGAGTGGACTGCGCGAATCAGGCCTTCGTAACCGACCGGACGACGATGGGCGAGGCTGTAGATGGGCTGGAAGTGGCTGGACAGACTGAACTCGTCGCGCTCGCCGCGTTCTCCTTGCGAGTAATACTTGTCAAGAAGAAGAGGCGGAGAAAGATCCACCATGTTCACGGCGCCCGAGCAAGCCTGCGGAATTTTCGTTACCGACAAAAGGACGACGAGTATGCCATATGACGCGTCCCGACGAAGGGACGCCGCGTGAAATACGTCACGCAAAAAGCTTGCCATGATACCGCCGATCGACGCCGGTTCGCGAGCGAGCGCGCTTAAAGCGGCAGCTTGGTGAGACCGAAGGCGAGGTCGTCGCCCGCGATGGCCGCGAAGTCGAGATCCACGCAGAGCACGTGATACGACGCGTTCAGCGAAAGGGCATAGGACAAGGTAACGCAGAACTTCGGGCCGGTGGCCGACAGATAGGGGCGCGTGATCTGGACCTTACCCGGCGCCTCGATCGCCCGCCGGAAGAACGGTTTCGTCTGCCAGTTGGTGCCCGTAACGGGCCGTATCGGTGTCAGGCGCCGGTCGCGCGCGGCCACGCTGCGTTCGGATTCCGCGCTCGCGCCGATCTGAGAGCCGTCGCCCGCAACCAGGTAACAACGCTCGGTGCAATCCAGATCGAGGAGCGCCCGGACGGCACTCGCGCGATCCGCGCCGGCGGACAGGGCGAGCACCGCATCCGCGAGGGCCGCGATGTAAGGCTGGAGCCGCACGCGTCTCTGGTCGTGGAATTCGGCGGTCTCGAGGCGGAAATTCCTGAAGAGCCGCACAAACAGATCGTCGCAGGCATGCTCGGGCTGCAGCTGCGTCGCTGGCGAAGCGAAGTAATTGCCCTGCATCAGGTCGGCGTCCGCGTCTGTCGCGCAAAGGGCCTCGGCTTCGGTCTCGATTCCTTCCACGCATACGAGCGCGCCCGACTCGTGCAGCACCGAGATGATCCCGGCGAACATGCGCCGCGCGAGCGGCTCGACCGTCACGCGGCGCGTCATTTCGCGGTCGATCTTGACGATGTCCGGCTTCAACCGCCAGATGCGATCGAAGTTGGAGTATCCCGCGCCGAAATCGTCGATCACGATGAGGCAGCCGATCGTGCGGTAGTGCTCGACCGCGGCGACCAAGCGTTTCTCGTCATCGAACGGCGTCTCGATCAGCTCCACGGCCACGCGGTGCGCCGGCAGCCCGTTTTCCTCGAGCATCTGGGCGAATGAGCCGAACCGAAGACCCTGGACCGCGATGTACGGGTCGACGTTCAGGAAGAGCCAGCTGTCCTCATCGCCCAGCCGCCGGAAGTTGCGCACGTGCAGGGCCCTGCACTGGCGATCGAGCTGCATGCGCGGCACGCCCGCCGGCGCCTTTGCAAGCAGTTCCGTGGCCAAATAGGCCTTTCCGTTCGAATCGGTCCCGCGGATCAAGCCCTCGTACCCCACCGGCCGGCGATGCGCGAGACTGAAAATCGGCTGGAAATGCGTGAATAAACGAAATTCGGAGGGCGAACCGCCCTCCGCCTCCACGAACAAGATATCGGGGCCCGACGGAGCCAAGTCGGTCGTGCTCGTGGCGCCCCCTGGCAGGTTCATGGAGTGTCTACTCACTGCATTGAATCGGCTCGGACCCCGCCGACGCGCCACCGAGCGCGGCGGGACGCAGACCCGAGGAGTCCTGCTTGCGGATTTCGTTCGAAAGAAAAAGCGCGGGATCGACGCGCGCGTTGTTGAGGCTGACCGACCAGTGCAGGTGCGGGCCGGTCACCCGGCCGGTTCGGCCGACCGCGCCGATTCTCTCGCCGCGCGCGACACGTGCGCCCTTTGCGACATCGATGCGGCTGAGATGGTTGTACATGGTCACCAGTCCCTGGCCGTGGTCGAGGACCACGGTGAGCCCGTTGAAGAAATAATCGCCGATCTCGATCACGGTGCCCGCCGCGGGCGCGGTGATCGGTGTCCCTTCCGGGGCCGCGATATCCAAGCCGCTGTGCGGCTGCCGCGGCTCGTCGTTGAAGAAGCGCCGCAATCCGAACCCCCCTGAGACGCGCCCCTCCGACGGCAAGGCGAAAGCGAGGGTGTCCAGCCCGGTATCGCTGAAGGTCGAAAACGCCCGGACAAGGGATTCCTGCTCTCGCGCGATCCGCCGGAGGTCTTCGGGCTCGGGTTCGACCTGACGGCGATTGGCGAGCGTCACATGCTGGGTTTCGTAGTCGCGCTTGCCGACCTTGAAAGGGATCGCGCGCGCGATTCTCTCGCCGTCGAGCACGGAGAGCTCGTGCGCGCCGGGCCGCAACGCGAGCGGCAAGCCGACCACGGCCTGCCAGACATCCCCCACGCGCGCAACCAGCACGCGCTTGCCGTCGAACACCACCAGGGGGGCCGGGCCAGGCGCCCGCCCGACGCAGACGATCGCGACCCCGCCAGGCACCGGCGCCGCCGGGGGCAAGTCGCCCTGCGAGGCTGACACCGCTGCGGCGAACGCGAGACCGGTTGCGATCTCACCAAGGAAGTGCGGGGTACGCATTTCGTTCCTTTGATTGACGATCTGCTATTTTCCCCCGATTTCCGACTTTGCGAACAAGCTGGGATATCACGCGCTGAGGGCCGGCAACCTCAATGCCGTCGTCGCGGAGGTCGCGAATTTTCTGCGGTGTGAAAAATGAACGCGCCCGCATGACGTGCCGGGAGCATAATTGCCGCTTCCGGCCGAGTGCATTCCCGCCCCCATGCGGTGACCTGCGACTCCTTTTCGCTAGGAACAACAGATGATCGGTGATAGCGGTCCCGCGAGCTCCTACAACACTTCGGTCGCGATGGAATTCTTCCGCTTCGCCGGCAGACCCAAGACCTTCGCCAAGGGCAGAAGGATCTTCTCCGAGAACCAGAAGGGCATCCCGTTTCTGCTCATGCCGAACCGCATGTACCTCCTCCTCGACGGCGAAGTCGGCATATTTTCGCGAGACAAGCCCGTGGCCACCGTTCGTCCCGGCCAGGTCTTCGGCGAGATGGCTTCGATCGACCAGGGGCCGCGCTCCGGAACCGCCGTGACGAAATCCGCTTGCCGCGTCATCGGACTCGACAACCGGCAGCTCCAGACCGCCCTCGGAAAATACCCGGAGTTCGCTCTCATGCTGATGAGCGTCATGATCGGCCGCCTGCGCGAATCCATCAGCCGGCTCGCGAGCCCCGGGGCGCCCGTGACCGGGATCCAGTGGAGGAAATCGGCACCGCTCCGCAAAGACCTGATCGAAGATCTCGGGCGCGCGCTCGGTTCCGACGCCCATCTCAGTTACGAATCCGGGGCCACCATCGTGAGGGAAGGCCAGATCGGCGTGCTCATGTACGTGGTCCTCAAGGGCAGGGTGGCGATCCACGTCGGCGGCAACCTGGTCGAGAACGTGGGGCCTGGGGGGCTGTTCGGGGAAATGGCGCTGGTCGATCGCACGCCGCGGCTCGCAAGCGCCGTCGCGGAAAGCCACTGCAAACTGCTCGCGATCAACCGCAACGCGTTTCTCAATCTGGTGAAGCACAGCCGCCGCTTCGCCGCCTCGCTGCTCGCCGCCGTGAGCGCGCGGGCGCGATACACGGCCAGGCGTTAGAGCGGAGATCCCCGAAATAAAAACGGCGGCCAAGGCCGCCGTTCTCGCGTTCTGTTTCCGGCAGCTCAATAGCCGAGCCACTTGGTGAGCACGGCGAGCTGCTGCGGGTCGCCGCTCTCGTAACCCTTGTAGCCGATCTTCGCGAGGATCTTCTGGCCGGCCTCCGACTTGTCCAGGCCCAGCATCACCGCGCGCACCTTCTCGAGGTCTGTGACGCTCATTTTCGTCGACGCGATCATGTGCTTGATCGGCACGGCCTTCGACTCGTACAGCACCGCGCCGCCCTTTTCCTGCCACTGCTTGATCACCGCGCCGGAAGCCGACACGCCCACGTCGCTGAATCCGTTCTCAACGAAGAAGGGCACCGCGTCCTGATACCGGGTGGTGCGGATGTCCGCCTTGCTCGAGTCGATGCCGAGGTCGCGCATCGTGGCGCGCGTGATCACCGCAGTGATCGAATCCGGATCGGGCATCCCGAAGCGCATGCCCTTCATGTCTGCCGGCTGCTTCATCTTCGCATCCTTGCTTACGAAGAAGCGCGCCTTGTATTCGGTGTACCCCTTGGTCAGCGCCACCAGCTGATACTTGCCGTCGCGCAACGATACGAGCGAATGATGGGCCGGGTGCACGAACGCGAGGTCGTACTGCTGCTCGTCCAGTCCCTTCCTGAGGACCGGATACTGGTCGACGGGGACGACCTTGATGGTCGTCTTGAGGTGCTTTCCGAGCAGGTCGGCCAGATCCTTGTATTTCTCGCGGATCTCCGAGGGCGTGACGTAGTACGTGACGCCTTCGTTGACCGCCAGAACGAGCTCGGCCTGTGCTGGCGCCGCGGTGAGCAGGGCGACGACGAGCGACGCGAGGACGGAGGCCAGTAATCTCATGTTTATTCTCCCAAGATTTGATTTTGACAACCTTGGTTAAAGCAACATACATGCCCGCGTCATAGATATGGAGCCGATCAAGGACGGCCGTAAGCTCCTTGTCAGGTTCGGGGGGTGGATCTCAGGCGCTCCGATACTTTTCCTTCGCTCCGCGGGCGAGCGCCATGCCGTGCCCGGGCCGCTCCGGAACGCGGAAGCAGCCTTCCCTGCATTCGGGCATCTCTTCGAACAGATCGGGCGGCGCCCAGTCGATGAATTCAACGAGGAAACCGTTCGAGAGCGCGCCGACGACCTGGAGCGACAACTCGTGCACGACGTGTGGCGCGACGGCGACCTGGTGCGCGGCCGCTAGATGGCCGATGCGCAGCGTCTCGGAAAAGCCGAGCGCGCGGCACACGTCGGGCATCAGGTAGCGCGCGGCGCGGCGCTCGATCAGCTCGCGGAACTCGAAGCGCGTGTAGTTGTTCTCGCCGGTCGCAACGGGAATCTTGATCGAGCGCGCGACTTCGGCGCACGCCGCAATGTCGTCGGCGAGCACCGGCTCCTCGTACCACACGAGGTCAAACTCTTCGAGCGCCTGCGCCTGCCGAATGTTCGCCAGCACATCCAGACGCTGGTTCACGTCCACCATCATGCGCACCCCATCGCCCAGCGCGCGGCGCACCGCACCGACGCGTTTCGCGTTCTCGCGCGGATCGGCGTGGTGGATCTTCATCTTGTAGTACCTGCAGCCCTGCCCCGCGTATCTTTCCGCTTCGGCGATCAATTCCTTTTCGCTGTACTTCGACCAGCCGCCGCTGCCGTAGGCGGAAATGCGGTCGGTCACCGCGCCCCACAGCTTGTAGAGCGGCAGGCCGGCGGCCTTTCCCGCGATGTCCCACAGGCCGATGTCGAGCGCCGAGAGCGCGTAGGCAACGACGCCCTGCTTCTTCATCCCCATGTCCGTCCGGAACATCTTTTCCCAGAGACGCTCGACGAAAAGCGGGTCTTCACCGATGAGAGCGGGCTTGAGGCGCGTCTCGAGATACGCGTGCACGGCCTCCGCGCCTCCTCCGCCGAAAACCAGGCTGTAGCCGAGGCCGTTCACCCCCTCGTCGGTCGCGATCTCCGCGACGACGAGCTTCTGCGCGGGATAATTCCGCGCCATCGGCTGCGGAGTGGGAATGGTGAGTACGTAGCTGTCGATCGAGGTGATTTTCATGGCGCTGCGATGCTAGCACCCGCGCGCTGCGCGCGGGAAACGCGACGCGCTAGCCCGCGACCCGATCGACGAGGAACGCGACACCGTAGGCGGCCGCCAGGGCGAGCACGAAGACGACCAGGCCGCGCACCAAAGTCCTCGGAACGCCGATCTCGTTCAGGTAACGTCTAATTAGATAGCTCGCAACGAAGAATGCGATCGTTCCGAACACCAGGCTGAGCATCCGCGCATTGTACCGAGGGCCTGCCGATCCGCAGCGACCCATGGCCGGCTTGCCGGCATGGACGGAATCGTGCATCCTGATGCTCGGAAAGTACGTCATCCGGGGAACTCGGGCACAAACAAATCTGGGTCGGGCCGCCGGACAACGGCGGCACGCCGCAAATCCAAAGGGGGATTTCATGAAGATAGGAAAGACTTTGTCCTTCGGCGCAGCGGCGATCGCGATCGCCGTCTTTCTCACTTCGTGCCAAAGCCCCCCGCAGGGCTCGGGCAGCATCGGCGCGAACGACCTGGGCGGCGTCGTCACCAGTGCGAATGGCCCCGAGGCCGGCGTCTGGGTTATCGCAGAAACCAACGACCTCCCGACAAAATTCGCCAAGGTCGTCGTCACCGACGATCAGGGCCGCTATCTCATCCCGGATCTTCCGAAAGCGAATTACAGCGTGTGGACGCGCGGCTACGGGCTGGTCGACTCGCCCAAGGTGAACAGCACGCCGGGACAAACCCTCAGCCTGACGGCGGTGCCTGCGCGTAGCGCAGCCGCGGCGGCGGAATACTATCCCGGCATGTATTGGTATTCGATGCTCAACATCCCGGCCAAGAGCGAATTCCCCGGCACCGGCGACAAGGGCAACGGCATCAGCTCGAACATCAAAACGCAGGAACAATGGGTCGACACGGTGAAGAACGCGTGCCAGTCCTGCCACTCGCTCGGCAGCAAGGGCATGCGCACGGTGCCGAAGGAATTCGGCCCCGGTGTCGCGGGCTGGGCGCGCCGCACGCAGTCCGGGCAGGCCATGGGAAACATGGCGCTCGGCCTGGGCTACATGGGAGCGGAAGCGGCATTAAAGAATTTTGCCGACTGGACCGACCGCATCGCGGCGGGCGCGGTGCCTTTCGCCAAGCCGGAGCGGCCGCAGGGCGTCGAGCGCAACATGGTCGTGACGATGTGGGATTTTTCGACGCCGAAATACTATCTCCACGACGGCATCTCGACCGACCGCAACAACCCGCGGCTCAACGCCAACGGCCCGATCTACGGCGCGCCCGAGGAGAGCACCGACCTGATTCCGGCGCTCGACCCAGTAAACCACAAGCCGTACTTCATCAAGCATCCCGTTCCCAATCCCAAGACGCCGTCCTCCACGGAATTGCCGATGCAGCCGTCGGCCTACTGGGGCAAGGAGCCGATCTGGGACGGGCACTCGAGCATTCACAACGCGATGATGGATAGCGAGGGGCGGGTCTGGTTCACGGCCAGGATCCGGCCGGCGCCCAACCCGGATTTCTGCAAGAAGGGCTCCGATCATCCCT
>WNGL01005781.1_pt1 | contig 14659 bp, 22 predicted proteins | sample 5400591 | NCBI WGS metagenome assembly WNGL01 (sample SAMN13153377, study PRJNA577476) | soil metagenome | isolation source: 80 cm soil or saprolite under Garry oak tree replicate 1 | place: USA:California | collected 2016-06-15
AACAGGCAACGGGTTAGGCGGAACACTCCAGGCCCAGACAGCCATCGTATTAGCCAGCTCCAACAAGCCAACCCCCACAATCACCGGGACAAGCCGGCCCCTCATCAAGAACGGTACTACAGCCCAGCCCACATAGTACGTGTACAACTGCCGAAGGGGCAATAGCCAGACCAGCAATCCCAGCAACACCACATTCACAAGGTGAAGACTACCAGCCCTCTCCCAGACCAAGACCAACGCCAGAACGAAAAGGGTGGTGGTGGCAATCCAGACCTCGTCCATAGCGTGGATGGAAAGGCTGATCCCAAGCGCGCCGGGGAAGACCCCGAAGAACAGGTTCAGAATAGAGAAACTGGTCGTTCCGCTCCCCGTGGACATGTTGAAGCCCAACACAGCATCAGCATACACGGGAACCAGCAAGGGCAACCCAGGCCAATAAACAAGACCGCGGAGGAAGACACCAGGCTCGGCCGAGCCTTCACAATTCCCCGCTTCCTCACCTGCCAGGCCAACACCAACACCAGGGCCCAAGCACGAGTGAATCTTGAATATGGTGGAAAGGGCATAGAGAAGTTCCCCACCTCCATCACTCCTGGTGAGAACTAGGTACTTCTCGACCGCTGCAACAGTCAGAAGCGCCACGAGGATTATCGGGAGGAAACGGTCTAGGAGCCATTTCAGATATGCAAGGTTCCGGGGATGGCCCGAGCCCGCCAGCCAGAACATCGAAGAGGCCGGTTCAACTCAGACCGGATAAATAGTGTTTCAGGGCCCTCTGGAAGGGAGCTAGTTTGAGGAAGGCTCTTCTCCAGTCTCCACTTCGGCCCCAGCTTTGGTATTTACACGACTTCTAGAAATTCGACCAGTCTTCTTCTGCAAAGCTCAAACCGTTCCTCAGGTATCCTTCCATACGGTCCGTGGAGGCTGTCACGGAAATTCCTGGATTGTACATCCCGCCTTATAGAACGGCTTCTCTTGCTAATCAGCTCACCGCCGCATTTCGCCGAGACCAATCCGGAGACCAGGTTCCAGTTCAAGTTCCCGCCTGCAAGCATGAACATGTCACGGACATCCTGCTTCCTTGCCGATACGAATTTCATCGCAAACAGTAGCTCCGGGTCCACTATTCTCATCCTGATTCTTGTCGGCACTGACCTCCCGACAGTTGTTCTCTCGGCCGAATGGTTCTTGAACAGCTCACCTTCGAAGACTATCTTCGTGTCTCTGTCGACCACCGAATTCTCAAGAAGGTCGAATGAAACCTTGGACTTTTCCATCTCGTAACGCACGTAGCCACCGTAGGAGACGTCTCCTTCACTAACCTTGATGAACCCGTCTTCCTTCAGCACGGACTCGAGTCCGGATAAGCTGCCGAGTACGACGAGGTCGCAGTCTATGGAAAATCTCGGCGGGACGTAGGCATTTACTGCGTATCCACCCACCAGTACAACATTTTCCTTGGGCAGTTTCTGCAGGGTCTTGATAATGATACCTTCGCGTGCATCAAGCATCAGACCACCGCCTTCGCCGCCTCGGCCAACACACGTCCGTCAATCTTGACCTTCGGCTTGACCTTGAATTTCGACTTCAAGTATGCCAATGGGTACTCGAAGGTGTGAATATGCTTCTCCGAGTATGCTACTGCCAATTCCAACGGGTCAACCGGCAAACCATTGTGTGTCACGTTTGCAAACTCGCTCTCAGGCTTCAAAATCACAAACTCTCCCATCGACAATTCTGGGCCTGAACTGAAGACCTTCACCTTGTGCTTCCTGAAGTAGTTGATCCATCTACCCAAGTCGCTTCGCAAGACCTTGACAAAGTATGGTGAGTGTTCCCAGCTCCTCTGGATATAGCTGAAGTCCGTCCAGACTTCAACCGCGCTCGCCTCGGTGTATGCATATCTCATTCCAGCCTCACTCAACAACCTCGGAACCTTGAATTCAATCATCGACTTGAAAATCTCGTCGGCATTTTTACAGGCATAACTTCCTTTCTCTACTCTCCTGATCCATCCGGCCCGCTCCAACGTGTGCAACGTCTTCTTCACCATGCTCCTCGAAACGAACCATGACAAGTAATCCGCGGGAAAGCTGTCGCTGGCAAAACGGTTTCTCAATATGGCGTAGGCCTCCTGGGCGTATGTAGGCACCGCTTCTGCCATGGTTACCTATTTGGTAACTTGAACCTATAAAGCTGACGAGCCCAGGCAGCAGACGTTTTTCGCCACGACCCCCGAATAGGACCCTTTATTCAGCCTCCAGCTTCTTCTTAGATTCGACCCTCTTCCCGACCGCCTCCAACAAGAGGGACCATGCCATAGTTTCCCAGCCATGGCAGGACCAAGGCCCGAACAGGCCTAAGGGGACAGCCCGCTCTCCCTTTTCGAAACTCAGTCCGAAAGGGGCATAGCAATGGAAGGATGGGCTTATGATGAAAATACTCTTCCCAGCAAGGCGTCTTGGCCTTAGTTGTCCTCTAGTCCATCCAAGAAAGTGCAATTGTGACGTATGTCACAAGATGCGTGAATGTTCATTTTGTGCAACATGGTCTAAATCGGGGCATGGCCCAAGCATGTTTAGGGCGGGTTCGATTGAGTCTCATAGCCTTCGTATCCATATTCGTAGGGTCATCCCGTCTCGACGATGTGCTCTCGGCCCTATCCAGGCTTGACCATGTGGAGGATTCTTACGAGATAACAGGAGAGTTTGACATTATCAGTGTCGTCTCGGCCCCTGATGTCGAGAGGTTCAGAGATGTTCTCAAGAACGGAATTATGAACATCGCCGGCGTCAAGAGCACCGTCACCTCATTAGTTCTCAACCCCCACAAACACGCAGAGTCCCATGAGTAGACTCTTTCAACCGCCTCCGCAGTGCTACATGCTTTCAACCACTAGACTACTTGAAACTGGGAGGAAGATGCACCTCTGCCTCTTTGCCTGATACCTGGAATGCTACGTGGAGGAGCGCTTTCGCAGACGTCAACCTTGGAACATGCATGAAAATCGCCTAGAATCAGCCCGTTTTGCCCATTTGACGGCCGGTTATGTTCACTCACCTAGCAACTGTGAAGGAAACTCGTTCAAGACCAGGGGTAGGAAAAATGGTTCTGGGCTGATTCCAAGCTAGGAACGGGAAAAATCGCCCAGAATCCCTGCCGGACAGAAAACGACTCTGAAAAAGGGGGAACGTACGAACAACTTTCAAGACGTGAGAGACACAAGTCTCTCGGAAGGCTCGGAGGATGAAACCCTCCCGGGGGGCTCGTAATCTGCAGCTTACCCCAACCCGTTGGTTGTCTCCCATCTTGACCACAGTCGTGGTTTCCCGTGACTCTCTCACCTACTAGTCAGACTCCCTAAAATCCAATTTCCCAAATGCGAGACTGGATTGTCATATGGCTATCCAAAGATGGACAATTGTATCCATGGATAAGGCGAAGTGATAAATCAGGGGCCTCGACTCGGCGCTTCATGAGAAACGCATTAGCCATCACAATTCCAGTTCTCCTGACACTAACCGCTCTCACCATGACACCAGTCTTCGCCGCATCCACGTGTAGCCCAGCAGGCACCACGGGTCTAACAGCCATGATCATCGCCAAGCCCCATCAGCGAATAACCGGAATGGTCAACGCAGCAGGCTGCGACCTGGGAATCTACATCGGCCCGGGAATAACACACGTCACAATCAAACACGCCACGATAACAGGTGCCAATGACCACGCCATACTCGCACAAGACACCTCCCACCTAACCATAGAGCAAAGCATGATCACCGGCAACGGCGTAGCCCCCCACACCTGCTCCGCCCTCCAAGCATCAACCCACTGCATAAACGAGGATAAGGCGGTCGAGCTCGACGGGACAAGCCACTCAATCATAAGAGACAACACGGTCACGCTCAACGTTGCCGACGGTGGAATCGGCATAACAGACGACGGCCAAGTAACACCCGGTGCCCTCAACTCGGGCCAGCCACTCATGAGCACCCACAACATAATCATCAACAACACACTCAAAGACGACACTGGGGGCTGCGAAATAGTAGTCTCAGCCTACAACGCAGGCGGGGGCGACCGTGACAACCTCATCCTACACAACACAATCCTCGGAACAAGCCCCGGAAACGGGCCCTTTATCGGCCAAATAGTCATCGCCACCGACGGGCCCAACGCAACCATATCCAACACACTGGTCGAAGGCAACACGATCCACGGCAGCCTCCTGCCAGGGATAGTAGTCCACAGCAATGCCCCAGGCGACAAAATCACCGAAACCCGCATAATCAATAACGACATCAGCGACAACGGCTTCTACCCACCAACCTTCGCCTCGATCCACACCCCTGTAGCCGACAACGGGACAACGGGCATCGCCCTCATAGCCGAAGACTTTCCAGGCGAACCCTCCGCACCAGTCCTAACCCACACCCTATTGGTCTCGAACACTATCACAAACGACATGAACGGAGTCTGGCTCTGCAATGCTTCCCACACCCGCATAGTGGACCTCGACGGAAACGCGACCCGTCCAATAGTCAACTGCTAAGCCGAAAACCTCCACCCCTCCTTTCTTTTTTTCCGCAACTCCTGCCTCCGCTTCCTCACCCCAGACGATCAAGAGACAAATCGGGGAGTTCTATAGGGCTCGATTTCTGAAGCAAGGGTCTATACTTTTGCGTCCTTGGGGTGGGCTGCGTTGAACCCGAACTGTTGCTCGATAACCGCGATAAAGTGCCGGTCGAGTATGTCCGAGTCAGCAGTCACGAAGTTGTCGATCTTGGTTCTCAGATTGCTGATCAGCCCTGCATAGGCCAGGTGGGGGAGGTCCAAGGTTTTCAGCCTCAACTCTCCAGCTCTCTTCAGGGCTTCCGAGTATTCCAGAGGCATGTTCACTGTTGACCCTGCAACTCTCACCCTGGCGGTTAAAGGCAGACTCTCCATTCTCAATTGGAGGAACCTAACGAAGTACTCGCTGAGGGCTCTGATCCTTCTCACCCCCGTCTCCTTAGCCATGAATTCGGGGGTGTCAAACCTAATGTTCCCCCCAGACAAGACAGCGTTGATTTTCCAGTCTACGAATGCCCAGCGAGGCGGATTGTCGCGGTCTACTTTGACGACTTGAATGGAGATGGTGTCTCCGATCTTCGCATCAGCAGGTAGGTGCTGAACAAAGAGAGTGAACCTGGTGGGCTGGTTAGTTTCTGAGTGGATGGCGTGAGCTACGGGTAGGCTGGCCTTGCCGTGTCGTGGGGGTGGGTCTGTCTCTAAGACTACTGCGGAAAGAACTTGACCATTAGAAGGGAGTAAGCGAATGACTTGCATTGAAATCCCGTGTCCCTTACATCCCAGTTGAGAAGTTGGTGCGTCCGTGGCGGTTACTGATGGACTTCATTCTTAGAGTGGCTTGATAGCGGTAAGACTTTGCGGCTTCACGGAGTTCGTCACGCTTTTGCCAGTTACCCTCAAGTTCTGCCCTTCTACTCTCGCCTTCGAGATGTGAGGCATACTCTTCCAGTTTGGTGGCTTCTGATTCATCAGCCTCATCCAAACGTTCTTCGTTCTGCAGGTGCTGAGCTACGTTCAGAGCCGGGACGTTCCCGAGAGCCTCATCCTCTTCTTCCATGGACTTCCTCACAGTTTCACCCGTGACAGAAAGACCATTCTCAATGTAGGTGTAGTGAACGATACTCTTAAGACCCGAACTTCCTGTGAGAAGCGGTCGTCATTGAACAGAATTTCCAAGTTCACGGTTCTCGCCAGTTTAGCTCTCCTAACCATCAGTCCGACAATACCAAGTTCTGTGTTTGCTCTGGTTCAACAGAATGCCTACGTGAACTCGGCACACAAGTTTTCCATAAACCCACCCAACGCGTGGAGTACAGATGAAAGTGGTTCGTTTGGAACCGTTGTGATATTTTATGGTCCAACTGACTCAAATTTCAGAGTGAACATGAACGTTGTAGTCGAGGCAACGTCCCTAAGTCTTGCCGATTATGTCTCTGCGTCCAAGTCGCAGCTTTCCTCAGGTTTGACCAATTACAGTGTAGTCTCCGAGGGACCCATTACCATCGGAGGAGTGGGCGCCTATCAGTTAGTAGCCACCTTCACACAAGGGGCCTTCAGCATCAAGAACATGCAGGTTCTCTTTGTCGAAAACCACGAGGCGTATATCGTTACTTCCACGGCGTTACAATCGAATTACGACACCTATTCGCCAGTTTTTACCGAGAGTGTTCAAACCTTCAAGCTAACCGGGCCAGAGTTCCCTTGGATTCTCGTAATAGTTGGCGTCGCAATCGCGGCAGGTATCGTCATAGGATTAACAGTAATTCTCCGAAGAAGGAAGCTTGCCGTAACTCCCACGGCTATTCCCGAGACCGCGCCTGCTTCCCCCATTTAGGTCAGTGGAAAATTCGAAGGAGTGTTTCGAGCCGGGAACAGTCTTCAACCAAGACACAATCAACGCCACGGTCACGGTTGGACTGTTCCTTCAGAAGTAAACCTAAGAGGCTGGCCCAATCCCCCTTCCCTTTTTCTTTCTCCGCACTCTAATTCCTCGACTCGACAACCTGCCGGTTCAAATAGCCATCGTGGCTACCGTTCGATAGCTTCGAAAGGGGGGTGATTGATTGAATAGAAAAGAAGGTATTGTTGTGGTTGCTGTTCTACTCTCAACGTTCATTGGGGGAGTATTTGCCCGCCCAGAATGTCCCGGCCATCCAACAGGTCTTCGTAACTAACTTTCCTAAGAACCAGAACGTAACGGTAACGAATCCCACGACCACAAGCATCACCGTAGCCCCGCAACTGCAAACCTCGTCACTCGTCATTATTCCCTACAACACAACGGCACGGTCAGCTGCGGCTCTGTTTCCGAACCTTCTACTCCAACAAGGCTCCGGTAACTCAGCACCTACTTCAGGTCCACAACTCTTAACGTTAGTCAGTGGAAGGAATACCGCTCATCCATTTTCGCCAGCTTTCCCGGCTTTCCCGGCCACTACATACCGTGGAACCTTTCCCAGCCGCTACCCGATTTGATAATTAACGGATGCTTCCGCATTCCAACATTCCCAGCCAATCCCAGTCCCTACTGCTCTGGTCCCAATATGGATTTTCAAATCGCCATTTACGGTGCCACTTACACCAACTCAACTGGAACGTTCATCTATCTCACTGGGTCCTCGGGCGGTGGAAATTCAATCTCTCAGATGCAGGGCAATCTTGTGGACATAGTCCTACAATATAACAAATCGGCAGATTCTACTGGACTATTGGACTCAGTCAGGTTGGGATTAGCTCTGTTTCTGAGGCGTTAAGTGGTCCACACTAATCCCCATTTTTCTTTCTCCGCTCTCTCAGAGCTAAGTCCAAAGTCCTCGACTCTAAAATGCCGGATCGGGGATACCACCAATGTTGCGTGGCACCGTTGGCTCGCACTCCCCGCTCTTCCGGCTCTAATACAGGGGACTAAGCGGCAAGATGCCATTGTGGCTGGACTGTTTCAGCAAATCTTAGAAGTCGGGGACTCGTAACACTAATCATGTTATGCTAAGAAGAGTGGTCCTCTTCGTTGGAAGAGGTCTGTCTTTAGGGGGAGTAATCTTGGGTTTTGTAGCTCTCATGATTATGTTTGAGCCTCTGATAGCAATGGCCTACTTCCCTATCAGCATCGTTTACGGTATACGCCTCCTCATACCTGCTGTTCCTGCGATTCTACTGGGGAGATTGTTTCAGTGGTTAGTGCATGACGACTGGTTCTGGAAATGGGATGCTTGAGCGATTCTACTGAAGAGATAGACGTAGTTGGAAGTAGCAAGGCAGATTGGGGCGGGGCAATCGCTTTGGGCATAGGGGATTGATGATGCTACCATGGCTGTCCACGGGCGGTGAACCAATAGTGTACTCTCACGCTGCTCCCTATGTAGTACTCCTTGCAGCAGGTGGTGCAGTTGTCACGCTTGTGGGAATTGTCTTAACCATCTTGGCAAAGAGAGATGTTGATGGAGTGAGTTCCAGCAACACTCCAATCCCTGACCATGACCCAGCAACCGCCTCAGAGTCCATAGCATCCCCCTTCACCGCCGGAGAAGAAGTGTCTGAGTAACCGTATGATAATCACAGTGGTCGTTGTAGTGGCAATAGACTTATGCCTCTGACACCAAGGAAAGACGAAGCCATTCTGTGGGAGAGCGGGGCGGCTCCATTGTTCATGGAAGAATGGGCAATGCGAGGAGCCTTCGTTATGGTGTTGTTCCTAATGGGAATGTCTTGGTGGTCTTCTGGAGGATATTTTGGTATACTGTCGGTCGTGCCATTTGTCTTGACTGTGATTCTTTTGACAGCCATTAATCTTGAGTTATGTTTCGCTGCGGAACGCTCACTACTACATAACAAACCAGAGAGTTGTGTGTGAGAAGGGAACGGTCTCGATGAAGACCAGGGAAATTTCATTACAGCATCTTTCGTATGTGGACTTGTTCTTTAAGAGACAATTGAACCGAACGCGTGACATCGCAAACGTTGATTTTCACTCCACAGATTCGAGAAAACTAACACTTTTTCTACAACTGCCTGTTTGTAGGCACAGAGCCCCCTCGGCCCAGCCCTAGCGCAGATTACAGTCGAATAAATTGTCCCGCTCGCGGGCTTTAGGGAAGGGCCGAAACAATCAGGACCTGAACGCTTCTCATCCCGAGCCTGCTATTACAGCAGTCCCGTCGTCCTCAAGATGACTTCCAGCGAAGAGCAGCAACTCCACCCAGAGTGCTTAGAGTGGAGCCAAGGAGTGGAGGGAGGTAAACGTAAGGGTCCGTGTAGAAACTTTCCCCCAACTGTCAAAATGACAAGGGTTGACGCGAGCTCCGCGGTTGAAAGAGACGTTATCAAAGCGCCCAGTGACACGTGCCGGCCGGGCATTTCGAAAAGCAGCACGCTCACCACCATAATCACGAAACCAATCGAGAAATTATTAGAGGTACCCGCACGGAGCAGGGCAAAAAGCGGGAAGGCATAAGGAACCATGCTCACAGTTCCCCCAGCAAGAGCCAAGACAAAACCCCGAACCGGCTTAGGGGGCAGGTCTCGATTATCCTGACGATCAGCTATGCTTGTGCCAGGGTTCAGGCTCGACATTTCTTCAACCCTACCACTCTGGCACGATAAATGGGTCGGAACTTACGTCTTTAGAATGTTCCCAGTCACATGAATCATTGAACGATCGCACTCGGCAATCTGGGTCCGGAAGCTGGGCCAGTTGCACTCCGAAAATCCCGGAAGACTCTCGCGACTGAGTGTCCAACTGGCATCCTGGACTATTCATAGACTGTGCTTAGGTTACCGGAAAAACCGAGCAACCATTAATCGCACATTCCAAGCCCTAAATCGGAGAACCCGGGCAGAATCAGCCCAGACCCGGAATCCGAGCACGCAGTTTCGCGTTACGGCACCTTTGTTCCGGGTTCGGGGAGCTTCCTTGGGGACTCTCCCCACTCGAGATAGGCATGTTCCAGCCCCTGAACCGCCAAAAATCCCCAAATCACCACCCAGACAGAGAGTCAGTCCGGCAAAAATAGTATGGGCCTCCGCATCCTCAAGACGTGATAAGGAGAACTCGGGAGTCGGAGACTACGCCTGCTCGCGATCAAAGCTCAACCGATTCCGGGAAGTGCGCGAAATCTTTTTTCGGAGATTTCTTTTTTTAAAGAATTCTTTTCTAGACCCCCCGGGGGGGTGGGTCCCATCACGCCACGGTTCCGAACTGCAAATTAGCCTCGCCGCCCAATAACACGTGGGTTGAACCGTTCCAGAGCCCTACCAGCACTCCTCCTACTCCTAGCCCTAGCAATGCTCCCGTATGGCCCATTGTCCGTCCATGCTAACACTCCGCCACCCTGGACCCTGAGCCTCGACGCTGACAGCACAAGCACCAGGGACGCCAGCATCCAAGCCATCAACAACCCCACCACCAGCTTCGTCACCATCGGCGTCATCATCAACGCCTCCAACACACACCCCCTCAACAACGTCTACGGCTGGCAGTTCACCATCCAATACGACAACATCACCGTCACACCTGAAACCAGCGGAAACGGGCCCCAGAACGGCGTCCAGTACGGTGCTCAGACCGGAACCGGCAACCCCAACTGGGCAGGACAACTAAGCGCTGGGAACGCGTTCGGATTCTCAGCCATAAGAGACGTTGATACGACTCACCAGAACATAACAGTCCTCTTCATATTCCACAGCCCCAGCCCACCCGTCAGCATAGCCCCCACAGTATCATCCTCTATCCAGGGGAACCTCCTCGCCAACATCAACTTCACAATCCTCCACATCCCAACCAGCCCCCTCACATTCACCATAACCGACTTGATCTTCGCTGATAACAACGCCAGCAACATACCCAACATCAACCCAGGCCCCTCGATAACGGAGTACGGCACCACCAATCCTCCTGGAGGGCCGCAAGGCCAAACCCCGACCCCAGAACTCGTATCCTATCTCATCTACATCCTCATACCAGCCTTAGCGGCGGCAACAATCGCGACCCTGCTAGTCATGAGGCGCAGAAGAGGAGCCCGGAAGACCCCGCCACTCTAATCATCTAACCTTCCCAGAGGCGTCAAGCCTGAGAGGATGACCTAACCTCCGAATTCTTCCCCGTCTCCGGCCGCTTCCCACCCGTTCGAGTCCTTCCCGACTTCTTCTCCCTTGCCTCCCTATTCCGTTCAAGGGACGATCCTCCTCCAGGCGCCACATCCCCCGTTCCCCTAGCCGATTCTCCTCTGCCCCATTCACTCGGCCCGCTTGCGGCCTGCGGCTTCCTCACAGCATCCCGGACAGCATCCAGGGATCTCAGGATAGGCGGCAGTTGCACATCGAAAGACTGCGGGGCGCCAATCCGTTTCAGAGCCGGAGGAGTAAGCCGCGTCTGCTCCACCTGCACAGGCTCCCGGGCTAGCTGCAGCCTCCGAATAACAGGGTAAGGCTTCGGAGCCAACGAGTCCTCAAGAGAACCCTGCACCGGCTCAACATGCTTCAGCTCTCTAGGAGGCCTCCACTCAGAAAAGATACTGGTAAGATCCAGCCCAGGAACATCCTGGACCGTCAGCCCCTTACCCCCACTGACAGCGGGTACGCCCGACAGAGCCGGTGAATAGACAGAAACACTCGGCCTCAACCCAAACCCAAGACCAGGCTTCGGCCCTAGTGAGGGAACCGATTCGGGCTTCAAAGGCTGACCACTAACACCATTCACAGCCTTCAGCTTCACATAGGCTTCACTTACACCGACACCGAGGACAAGAGTTGCAAGAAACGCGTAGACTGGAAGGTACGACCAAGCGTTGTTCTGAAGATATTGCCGCAGGTAGAGATTGTTCTCGTACTCCTTGCCTATCACGAAAGACAGGCTCGCCATCGCGAGGCTCTGGAACAAAACCACCGTCCTCGCAAGTCCTCGGAACTCCTTCCGGTGAAGCGATTCAGAACCAACGCTCAAAGCCATCTCGCCAATCAAACACTCATTGCTACTAGGTGGAAACCTGGCCGGCTCCCGTTAAGCAGAATGAAACTCGACGCTGGCGGCACTCGTACCCGCTGAACTGCTCGTTGAGGGCTCGCCCGGGTCCACCCGCCGTCAAAAGAACGACCAGCGGCGTCGCCCCCCGCGCAGAAAAAGCAGAGCCGGCCAGCCTGCAACTACTTGTTCTCGTAATCTCGTTGTTCCTCGTCCCGTTTCGAAGCCGGCTTTTGACCTGGCCGCTTCTCCAGGAATCCAAGCGCAGGGCCTGTCTCTCCTGGAACCAGCCCTAGCTGGTTATCCGATAATCCTGGAGTAACATCCTGTCCCGGCGCTTGCTGTTTTTGGTCCTGCACGGACCTTACCCCCGCCAGCTTGTCAGCCACAGCCTGAATCGGTTCCACCCTTCTCAAACCGGATAGTGACTCCTGGCCTGACAGCTTGCTACCGGGCGCCTGAACAGGCCCAACCCGTTTCAGCACTGTTTGGGGGTTCTGGGCCAAAGGCCCTCCAAAAGCGGAGCGCCCCGGTTCGGGCGGCCTAGGAGCAATAGGAGGGTTAATCGGGAAAGGCCTGTCCACCGGACCAACACCAGTATTCTGCGGTTTCCCCGGCTCCCACTTCTGTGGGACCGGGCGCTGCTCTGGTCCCTGTCTAGTCCCCATCGACCCCGGTCCAATGGGAGGCTGATGCGGAAACGGCCTCTCCCTAGAGCCCTGTCCAATAACACCAGTCACAACCGTCGAAGGACGTGGTATCGGTCCTCCCGCTTGAATCCGCCCCGGCCCAGGCTCCGGAAGGCTGGGGCTTGGGGGGAAGGAGGGCCGATAACCGGCGTCTCGAATAGTAGCAACATGTTCAGGAAACGGGGGAGGTGACTGAAATACAGGCCTGTCCAGAGCGGACGGTCTAGGCGCATCCTTCTCCAGCAAAGAACGCTGGGACGACGGCCTTTCACCAGGGACAGGACCCTGCTCTACTCGTTCTAAGACGGGCATCTGGCTCGAATCCTTTCCGGTCGCGCTGACCGGAGTCTGAGCCGGCTTCCGGGCCGATTCGTAGTCACTATTCATCAGCTGCGCCAGAGTCCGATCCGTTAACCTAGGCTCGCTAGCCGACAGGTCAGGCGCGAAGGACAAGGACTCTTCCTTCTTGGCCGTGCCCCTCCTAGTCCTGGCGAAGGCTCCAGCCCCGAGAACTAGCATGAAAGCCACCCCAAGGCTGATCACAACTATGTTAGTTTGAACAGTGCTGTTGACGTACTGCTGGAAGTACAGGTTGTTCTGGTACTCTTCGATAGCCCAGAATGATAGGAAGCCGATTACAACTGCCTGGAGCAGCATGAAGACCTTGGCTGATCCAGGAATCCCACCTGTGTGCGATGATGTTTCACCCACGTGCCTCTAACCCCTGTTGACAGACGGTACCGTTGAGGCGACTTGTGTTAAGGAGTATGAAACCGGCTGTGAATAAGCCGAGTAATTACCATCCAACTACGTCTAGTCTGGGGAGAGGTTGGATTTTCGAAGCAGGGTCCCTAAAACCCAGAGCGAGTAGGGTAATCACAAGTACGAAAACTCCATCGCCGAAGGAATTTAGCCTGGGCAGTTCTCTTCAGGAGATCTGAACGCCCGCGGCCATCAGCTCTTCCAAGTTGATTGACGGATCGTGCTTCTGCCCCAATTCGACGGGATGATTCAGTGTCTGGATAACTCCTCGCCTCTCTCACGTCTTGGAAGGCCGTTGATAGACCCCGGTTTTTTCAAGAACCGTTTTCTGTCCGGCAGGGATAATCGGCGATTTTCCCGTTTCAGGGCGTATTGTCTGCCTGTTTCGGGTTTTGGCGACCCCCTGTTTTCGCGACATTCTCCTTGTGACCGCTAGGTGGGTGAATGTAATCGGGTCTCAGACCGGGAAAACGGGCTGGTTATGGGCGATTTTGCATGAACTGGTACCGAATGCGACGGCTCGGCTCAGACTGCTCCAGTCGCCAATTACAGAGTGCCCTTCGACAATCGCGGAGGCGACCCACGCTAGATGGGCATATGCTTGTGCATGGATTCGAGGTGCAATCTAACACGCCTAGCCTTGCCCTTCTTCCGCCAGGGGTTCGGCGAGGAATGTCAAGACTAGCGTGTTTGTGTACCGGATGACTTCTTCGCTAATACTCCTGTGGAATATTCTTCCCCAGCCGCTTCGGATGCGCCGCTTTGTCAACAACACAACAGTGTAGCCACCGTTATTGGCCTCCGCGATTATTCCTTCCGCAGAATCTCTGGCAGTGACCACCTTGGTCTCTACCCGGTAGCCTTCCGCCCTCAACCACTCGGCAGGCTTGGCCAGAAAATTCTCTGCCGCTTTGATATCATCCTTCCAGACACCAGGGTCAAGTGGAGTGGTCCGGCGCGGTACTTCTACCACTCTGAATAGAACGACCACAGGGTTCTTGAGGTTCGATAGGACTTGAAGTGTGTTGAAGAGCCTAGTCTTGTCGACGAAAGTGGATACTGGTACGAGTATTTTTGTTGCGCCTAGATTTTCCTGTGCCAAGGTCACTCTGAGACCATTTGCCCTTCCCTCTTATGGGTGTAGAGGACCACTGAGGAAACAGTACTCTTTACCCCGTTGATCTTCAGAACCTTGTTCTTCAACAGCTCCCGGAAGGCCAGCATGTTTTCCAGCTTTAACATTACAACAATATCATATTCCCCTGTCACCTCAAACACATCGGTTACCTCGCGAAGCTTGGCCAGGCTTTCGGTAACCTTCTCAAGTTCTTGGGATTCAACGAACAAGTTAAGGAAGACTCTAACGTCTTTTGTCATGAACCTCGACCCGTCTTACAACCATCAGCTTACCGGGGTATTTAGAGAGAACTGAATAGACCGAGTCCAGTCTCTCCTTCTCAACGTCACCCTTGGCCGCCTTCCTCTTCAGGAGTATTAGAGAATCGTTTGCTTCTGACTCCGCCTCCTGCCTTAAGACTTCGAGAAGGGGTCCCACGGCTATTCTCACCTGGACCTTGAACCCTTCTCCCCGCAATTTACCAGCTATCTCGTTCAAATCCTCCCTTTCAGCATCCTCCATTCGTTTCAGAAAGTCGTAGTGTCCAATTTCCCCTGGGGCGGG
>WNGL01009826.1_pt1 | contig 14655 bp, 15 predicted proteins | sample 5400591 | NCBI WGS metagenome assembly WNGL01 (sample SAMN13153377, study PRJNA577476) | soil metagenome | isolation source: 80 cm soil or saprolite under Garry oak tree replicate 1 | place: USA:California | collected 2016-06-15
TCCGTTGCGGACGTTGACATAAAACCCATTACATGACACTGCCGACGGCGCGAAGGGTCTCTTATTTTACTTATTTTACCTACCTTCCTATGAAGCAAAACAGAATTTGCCTCGTCAGTTTGAGCATCGTACTTGCGCCTATTATTGTGGCCGCAGTGGGGGGCGGCACAGGCGAAGCGTCCCGAACCCCTGTCCATCGCGAAGCAAGGCTACGTGTTTGCCAGAGGAAAGTATTCGACCGTCAACGGTCGGCGGGTCATGAGCGGCCAACTGTATGCCGAGTTCCAGATTCCGAGTAAGCAGACGCAACGCTGGCCGATCGTCATGATTCACGGCGCTGGCCAGTCGGGAACGAACTTCACGGGAACCCCCGACGGCCGGGAAGGTTGGGCGCAGTTTTTTCTACGGCAAGGGTATCCGGTCTACGTCGTCGACCAGCCTGGACGTGGCAGGGCTGCATACGAAGCTGCCGTGTACGGTCCGGCAACGCCGCTTAATCTTGAAAGAATCCAAAGCCGGTTCGCCGCTCATGCTTGCTGAATTCAACTCGGAAGACGGCAGTGATGCGGAATTTTTGACGTCAGTGTCGTACTGCCTTCGGCACCGCAATGGACGAATCCTCTCGGTTGGCGTTTCGAATGAGGTCGAGGGGCCGGTCAGTCACCTGAACTCGGTAAGTCGCAATTACAAGGCGGTCTTGGCGGATGGCTTTGCGGGCGCGGTCCTCTAACAGTCCTCTAACCGAGGCTCTTCACATCCTTGAGTGGAACTCTCCGCGCTGTACCGGTGTCTAGAGTGATGATGGGTTATTGAAATCCGAACGACCTCTAAGAAATTGCGCCGTCAAACGTTGACCAATCGGGAGTATTTTGCATAATTCCTCTCGCCACAAAACGTGTCTATGACGAGTGATCGAAAGGAGATGACGTATGAAGTCCATCGTAATTGGAGTGTCCCTTGCGCTTGCCGTGGTTGGAGTATTGTGGGCGCAGAACATCACAAAAATAGATCCACCTTCACCGCGGGCGGTTTCGATAGCCATGGCTATCGATCACGGTGCGAAGTGGCTCGCTTCGGCGCAGGGCGCCGATGGCGGCTGGGGTCAGGATGGCGGCGAGACATCGTACGTTCGGACGGCGGAGCGGTTGGAGTCCACTGGAAACGACGTTGCAAACACGGCGGTCGCGGCGCTGGCCTTGCTCGACGCTGGCAGACAGTATCAGCCCAATGTGGAGCGAGCACTGGATTTCATTCTGAAGAGAATTGAGGCCAGTCCCTCCGATGGCCTGGCAATCACCGACGGGCAGGGAACACAGATCCAGCGGAAGCTCGGTCCTTACATCGACACGTTTTTGGCGTCGATGCTTTTGGCAAAAGTCGATGGAACGTTCTCAAAGCCGACCCAGAATGCGCGTGTTCGCCGGGGACTGGAGAAATGCGTCGCCAAAATCGAAAAAAATCAAAAAAGCGACGGCAGTTGGAATATTGCCGGCGGCTGGGCGCCCATTCTGGGCACGTCGATGGCGTCGCGCAGCCTATTTGAAGCACAGCAGAAGGGCGTCAACGTCAGTGATCGCGCGATGGCGTCTGCGGAAAATTACACGGTGAACGCGATTAGGGTTGCGCCTGCAGCCACTGCAAGTGCTTCACCTCCGCCTCCGCCCGGCGGGCCCGGTGTCGGCGCAAGAAGCGGCGTGGTCACCGGAGTGGCGGGCGGCGTATTAAGGGGATCCGCGGATTCCGCAGGCGTGCCGCTTTATCAAAGCGCGCAGGCGCTGGAACAGTTGAGCCGCACCGAGAAGGACCGGCAAAAGAACGCTAAAGAGATCGCGGCGATAAAGGTTCAACTCGCCGACGCGCGCTTTGTGGATGGCTTCGGTTCCATCGGCGGGGAGGAGTTCTTCTCGTACCTCAATATCGGCGACAGCTTGAAACGCAGTGGTGGTGATGAGTGGACGAAGTGGCACGCGCAAATCACGCAGAAGATCCTCAAGCTTCAAAACAGCGATGGCACGTGGGCGGGCCATCATTGCATCACCGGCCGCGTTGCCACCACCAGCGCGGCGATTCTCAACCTGAGCATCGATCGTGCGAATTAGCCGGCGCGCCTTCCTGCTGAGCGCTGCGGCCGCGGCTGCCTGTTCGCGCATCGAGAAAGGCAGCGCGCTTCAGAGAGCGGCGCAATATCTGTGGACGCAGCAGGCCGAAGACGGAGGTTTCCACAGCACCACTTATGGCCTGCTGCGTTCGGGGCAATCACTGACTCCATTTGTACTCGGAGCGTTGCTGGCCGTGCCGGAGGCGGCATCGCCCGCCAGACCGGTGGCGGTCGACCGCGCACTCGAATTTATCAAGAAGAATACGACTGCTGATGGGGCTCTTGGCCTGATGGACCCAACGGTTCCAGATTATCCAAACTACGCGACAGCTTTGGCAGTGACTGCGATCGTCAAGTCGGGACGCACCGGCGGGGACCGCGTCATCGCGGCGATGGCCGCGCAGCTCCGCGCTCAGCAGTTCGGCGAAGACAATGGCTGGAAGCGAGAGGACGCTCCCTACGGCGCCTGGGGAATGGGCGGCCCCATTCACCGGCCGCCGGAGGCCGGTCACGTCGATCTATCCATGACGCGATATGTACTGGAGGCCCTGCGGGCAGCAGGAGTGCCGGCTTCAGACCCCGCGATCGCGAGAGCGCTGGTGTATCTCCAACGGTCACAGAACAGCGATGGCGGCTTCTACTTTTCGACGGTGAATCCGGAAATCAACAAGGCGGGCGAAGCCAATGGTCATTTCGCCAGCTACGGCACCGCGACCGCCGATGGTTTGCTGGCTTTCCGCGCTGCCGGCGTATCCGATCAGGATGTCCGCTCCGCAAAGGCAATCCAATGGCTCAAGGATCATCACCAGCCGGACCGGGCGCCCGGATTTGAAGGAACAGCACGTGAGGCGTGGGGATCCGGACTGCGCTTCTACTATGCCTATGCCATTTCCCGAGCCATGCCCGGTCTGCCGGTAACGCTTCCGCCGCAGGATGCAAATGGCAGCTTCCGAAATCCAAACAAGATGGTGAAGGAGGACGATCCGCTGATCGCGACGGCATTCGCCGTCCATGTACTGCGTTAGCGGCGATTTTAAATTTCCCTTTGCCCCTTTGTTACCGAAGGGCGGGGAGCTGGTCGAGGTCCACTCGAAGCCACTCCGCCGAAGGCCCAACCGATGCACCGAAAACTTCATTAAGTAATAGGGCCCGCTGGAAAGACATTCGTCACGATACGCAGTTTGAACTGAGCCCGCCGATGGATACGGCGGGCTCTTTCGACTTAAAAGCTGAACCGAACGTGCGCTCTAAACTGCCGAAACTTTTCTGAATTCATCACCGTGGAGTTGCCCTTGTCCTGGATAAAGCCAAATGGGCTGGTGCTGTTGATGTTTAGACCCGCCGGCGGGTAGTTGTTGACCAGAGCCAGATTCGGCGCCGGATGGTTGACCACTCTTTGAAACTCCCGCTCGCATTGTTTGGCGCTATCAACGCAATCGTGAACGCAGCAAACAAGGCGGATCAATCGCCCATGGACGTCAAATTCCTTCTCTTCGATCGATGAGCCGGTGCTAGTCTGGCGTTCTGTTGTTACGGTGTGGACAGGACCTCTCAGGTTCAATTTTTCTAAATCTCCCATGTCCGTCACCTCGTCTGACACAAAACGATGCTGGGAATGTCGGTGTTATTAAAGCACTGGTACGCAAAAATGGTGGCCCAGGTGTTGAAATGAGTTGGCCGGTAGCCCCCAGAGCGGAATGAGATGGCGCCGGATTCCGAAACAAAGGTTTCAAGACGGAAACGCAATTCCTCAAGGCGGTTGCTCCAGGCCCGGCCCTGGAGGAAACCGAAAGATCTGAGAGCACAGCCAAGGCGTAAACCCTGAGCGATAACGTCCGATCGTGTATCGTCAATGCACGCAAAGAGAGCTTCAACGCAATTCGCAACCTCGTGAATGGCTTCTGGCTTTCCCGAGATGGCGAACTGCATCAGTCCTTCCAGCGCATAAAAGGCGGCGTGAAGCTCGCCGCTATCGACTTCCTCGAGTATTCGTCCACGAAATCGATAAAAGGTGCTCCATATTGCTGGGTGCCTTTCAAATGGCATCAGTGCCGCCGCGGTCTTCAACTGAAAGGGACCCGGCCGTGTGGACCAGCGATCCGGTAACTCAGCCCGAGCATTGATAAACACGGGGAGGCTATTGCCCGGGGGCAGAACGTGCCGAAGAAGTTTCTGAAGCAGCTGTTTTCGAGGCCGTTCCGGAACCATTCCTCGGACGGCGTGCAGCCCGCGACACATCATCGCGAGGTCGAAGGTGAAGGTAGCGTCGTTCCGCCAATCGTCGGAGTCGTCGAAATAATACCGAGTTGCGGGAGGATGATCAAAACTCGTGATCGTTTGCAGCCATTCGACAGCGGCGAGAGCTGCGGGATGCGTGTCGATTTCCGGCTGAAGACGAGCCAGCGAAGCGAGCCAGCTCAAGTAATAGCCGGTGATTTCCGGATACGCGAATGCCGGTTCATCATGTTCGTTCAACCAGCCGGCTATCGCGCCCCTGTGCCTGCCCGAACGGATGCGTACCTGGGAGTGGAGTAACCAGTTTGCAATAGCGATCTGTAAATGCGTGCTTGCTCTTCCGATACTTGTTGCCATGAGTATTGGTGCAGTGCCTCCGTCGGAACTTCCAAGCAATGTCTGTGTTCAACGTCCGTGAGCAGGCTGACGATCTGTTTCGCAAAATCATTCTCATTCACTATAACTAGGGACGGCAGATTGGCGGATATGAGCCCCCGTCCCCCATCCCGGGTGGACACGCAGATCCGGCCTGCTTTCAGGGACTCGATTACCTTCAAGGAACTTCCGCGAACGTTTTTGGCAGGGTTGACGGTGATCGAGCAACCTTGAAGCAACGGCTGTACGTCCTCAATAAAATCAAACACGGTCACGCCCGGCTGCTCAAAGCATCTGTTCCTCGCCGCAATAACACGCGCATCCGCCCCTCCAAGAATCCACAGCCTCACCCTGGGTACCTGCCGGCGAATCGCCGGATAAACGTCATTGAGAAAGTCGATAATCCCAGCAAGATTGGGTGGATATCGAAATGGTCCTATAAAAAGGATCGCTCCTTCTGCAGGCGAGGGCTGATAATGCCGAGTGATGTTGGCCCCGTTGCGGACGATGTGGACGTTCTCGCGCTGCAGCAAGGCGCGGTCTTCAGGGCTGCACGTTATGACGGCATCGAATCGGTTGATGTACTGGAGTTCGAACTCGTCTTCCTTGGATGATCCTGTCGCGGAGGCGTCTAGAAGCACATCGTGTAGTGTCAGAATCCAAGGCCGGCCATCCTTCATCTCGATGAGCTTTGCCAGCTCGACGTATTCGATTTGAACAATGTCCGGGTCACAGGCCGCTATCAAGCTCTGAAGGCTCGCTGCCAGTGTACGATTGGAGTGGCTGAGGATTCGGTTGATGCGGCCATAATCCGGGCGCGCTTTTCTCCCTCTCACTAGAGATACGAGATGACACTTCTGGAAATATTTGAAACTGGCATTCGAGTAGTGTTCCGATTCGTCGCTTAGCAAGATGATGTCGAATTCCCCGGCAAGCCGGTCGATCAGTTCGTGGATGCGTCTCGCACCGCCGTGTGCGGGCGGATAAACGCAATACGGGCTCACAATCATTATCAAAGGCGATCCGGTTCTTCTTGGCCGCCGGTAATAAACGCCGACTCCGGGAATGTGATGAAGATTGAACGGCGGATCGAAATGACTACGTAATCTGGAGCCTAGCGTGTTCGTAAAACCGGCTATATTCACCATTTCTCGAAAAGACTTCGCATCGAGCCTGGCGATCGTACCGAAAACCGTCCTTAGAGAATTTGAGGGCAGCGCCATGCGCAACTGAAATTGCAAACGGTTCCGCCTGAAGATCCGATCAATTTCTTCGGGTGAAAAGAACTTTAGGTTTGTGCTTCGATGGGCATGCCACACTTCGGATTTCGGACAGAAAAGCACTTCATAGCCTTTGCGCCAAGCCAGCACACTCCATTCGACATCTTCCCAGTAGAATGGCGCGTATGCCGTTGTTCTCTCGATGAAGTCCGCAAGCAGTTCACGCCGGAAGAGGGAACTGCCGCCACCCGCATAAGCATGGGTGCGAACGCCCTCGTCATCATCCGGCACAATGTCCAGTATCTCGAGAAGGCCTCCTCGATCGCGAATTTCGGTTAAGCCGGTCTCTTCGCGCCGGCGACTCGAATCCTGGAAATAGATCTGAGATGCAATCGCAAAAACAGACGGGCTCCGCCACTTTGCGGCCTCGCGCAGCGCGGCGGGATCGACCACCATGTCGCTGTTCAGCAAATATACCCAGTCGTATTTCGCCACTCGCACCCCGAGCGCGACAGCCTCGATAAACCAGAGCGGGTTCGACCGAAAGATCCAATCCGCTTGAAACTCCTGGGTCAGGTCGTGATACATGTCGCGCTCCGCCCCAGTCACAACAACAATTACCTGTTCGGGTTCTCCGAGTTCCGCGCAGGCTTTTCGTAGCGATTGCAGGCAAGGGAGAAGCCTCTCCCTGTTTGCGCGTTCGGGTATGACAATGGAGATCCCAGGGCAGAATGCAGATTTTGGCTTCGGAGAAAGCTTGGCCAGCTGGAGGATCCTGCCGGTTGCATCGACTGCGAGAATGAGCAGATAGAAAGGCACCAACAGCAATTTGCGAAACAGCAGCTTCATCGCAGCTCCAACCGTTCCAGGGCGAAGCCAAGATCGCGGCAATCTGCACTATTCGAGTGCGCGGATGGACGAAAGGCATGGCTGGTTGCGAAATTCAAGACCAAACGATCTCCTGCGGACCTTCGAAGCGGAAACGTGCGATCAAATTGCAAAAAGCGCCACGTGGGGTTTGCGATAGAGGAGATGACGTTTCCGTTTGCGGAAATAACCAACTCGTTGGAATGTGTCGCGGGATCGTGCGGCAAAATGCCCGAAATCCGAAGTCGCTGTGCCGGCGAATTAACGCGCAACTCTGCGACACTTCTTTTCTTGCTCCAAATCGCAACAGCGCCTGGCTCAGACCACCATCCTCGTGTCAATTGAGGACTGAGTCCTTCCCGCGCGCGAATCCCCGACTTCCACGGTTCGGGCCTGTATGCGATTTTCCAGACACAGTCGCGGCAAGCCGAATTCGCGCCGGTGACATACCGTTGTCGAAACTGGCGGTAACTGTCGCTATGCCAGATTTCACGAATGCCGTCGGAATGAAGATTCCCAAGTGTGATTTCGTCATGAACTTCACAGACGACAACATCTCCATTCGCCAAAACATGAACGCTCTCGAAAGGACTCTGGTCGCACGTGTGAATACGGCCGCCGGTAGGGAGCGATGGCGCGTAATAGTGTGGAATTTCGCCGAGCACCGGGTGGATGTCGAGATCGGAATTCAGCACCGTGATCGGTAAACGCGGACAGGCGATACGCGTTTCTGCTACCGCCTGACCCAGCGAGTTCTTGAATTCTGTCGTCAGCTTGTTCGACTCAAGTTCCCGAGAGAAATCGTAGGGAACCGGATGTCTGCCGATGATCGGATGGATGAAGATCTCGGCTGCTCCGACTTCGATGGCATAACGGCTGGCAGGCAGGAGTTGATCCAGATTCTGGCTCATGGCGACGAAGCAAAAGTCGAGTTTGGGCGTAGTTTTCTTCAGACGGATCTTCAACCGAACCACATCGTCGATGCGCGCCTTCAGGGCTCGCAGTGACCCGAAGCCGTAAATGTCCTGGTACTGTTTTTCGTCGAGTGTGTGAATCGAAACAGCCAGCCGATCCAAGTCGCTCTCGACGATTTGCTGCACCAGGCTTGCCGGCGCAGACGAAAGCGCCGTGACTAGTTCCGTGTAAGCACCAGTGGCGCAGGCGAGTCGGATAGCCTCCATTAAGCGCGGGTAGTGAATCGACTCGCCGGAATAATTGAGACCAATGAATTCCGGCTCATCGAGTTGCCTGATGAGGGAGCGATACACGTCGAAATCCAGATTGCGTCCTGCGCCCCAGCGGACTTCGCGAGTACAAAAGATGCATTTGAACGGGCACTTCGATGTGAGCTCGATCCACAAGATCTTCGGAACCGGTGTAACCATCCGGTCCGTGTCGGGCTCAAACAGAGTCGGCTCTGATTCTGTCGGCCCGTTGCGCCCTTTGGAAAAGAGCCGATTCAATAGATTCATGTGTCCCTTCCCATAAGTTTCCCACGATGTCGACAATAGCCTGCGCACTGCCGCCGTTTCCGAACGGATTCGTCTTTGATAGAAGACTCCCACGCAAAGGTCCTCGCACCTTCAAATTTTCGAGGGCGAGCCGCAATGCGTCAGGTGAGTCTCCAATGAGCTGGACTGTGCCTGTTGCCAACGCTTCCGGTCTTTCCGTTTTCGCACGGAACAGTAGAACCGTCTTGCCAAGAGTTGGGGCTTCTTCCTGAATGCCGCCGGAATCCGTGACGACAGCCCACGCATGGAGCAGCAAATGAATGAAATCCGAATAGCCAAGCGCTTCGAGTAGCCGAATTCGAGCCTCACCTCGAAGTATCTCCGCCGACTGACGTACGGCTGGATTTGGATGAACAGGAAACACAAGGCAAACATCCTTGTTCTCATTTACGAAACGTCTCAGCGCTAGAAAGGTTCGTTCAAGCTGCGGAATGTTTTCGCGTCGGTGCATTGTCAGAACGATTCGTTTCAACATCGACGTCTCAGCGATGATTCGATCAATGCGGAGAGATGCTGTGTGTCCTCTGAGGATCTTCATCAAAGAATCCACAATGGTGTTGCCGGTAACAAAAATTCGTGAATCCGGAACACCTTCGGAAAGAAGATTCGAGCGGTTATTCACTGTGGGCGCAAAATGATATGAAGCTAGTTTTGTAATTCGCTTTCGGTGAATCTCCTCGGGAAATGGACGCATGTCATCGCCGGACCTCAGTCCGGCCTCAATGTGGCCAACGGGTATTTGCATGAGGGATCCTGCCACGGCGGCTCCCACAGCAGTCGAAGTGTCCCCTTGAACTAGAAGGAGATCCGGCGACTCATGGTTGAGGTGAGGAATCAATCGCGGAATCACCCTGTCGGACACATCATCCGGTTGCTGGTCGTGCCGTTGGAGAGCGAAGTCGTGGTCGATGCGCAACCGAAACAGCGTGATCACCGGCTGCACCAGATGTCGATGTTGGCCCGAGCTGATATTGACAGTTTGGAATGCGTCCGCTCTTCTTTCGAGTTCGTGAATCACGGGTGCGAGCTTGATTGCTTCCGGCCTTGTGCCGAATACGATCATGATTTTGCGGCGCTGCTTCATATCTCTGCCTAGGGATGTCCCAGCACAGGATGCGGAATGTAAGGTTCTTCCAGAAAGGAAACCTCGTCACTCGCCAACGAGATACTTAGCGCCGCCACTGCCTCTTCGATGTGCTCCGGATCTGTCGCTCCGACGACTGGCGAGGTGATCCACGGCTTCGACATCATCCAGGCGAGTGCGATTTGCGTAGGTTTGAGGCCGCGCCGTCGTGCGAGTTCAACGGTGCGATCGACAACCGTGAAATCCGCCTCCTGATAGTAGAGACGATGTGCGTAATCGTCGGTCTTGGCTCGAAGCGTTTTGCCCCAGCCGCTGCGGGATCGGTTTCCCGCAAGAAAGCCGCGTGCGAGCGGACTCCATGGCAGAAGTGCGATGCCTTCAGCTTTGCAAAGCGGAATCATCTCGCGTTCCTCTTCGCGGTAAACGAGGTTGTAGTGATTCTGCATCGATATGAACCTCGTGTAGCCAAGCGCGTCCGCCGTGTAGAGCGATTTCGCAAATTCCCATGCAAACATGCTGGAGGCGCCGATGTAACGGACCTTTCCCGCCTGCACCAGATCGTTTAGCGCGCAAAGTGTTTCCTCGATCGGAACTTCGTAGTCCCAGCGATGAATCTGATACAAATCGATGTAATCCGTACCCAGACGTTTCAGCGATGCGTCCATGGCTTGCATGATGTGATTTCGCGACAGACCGCGGTCATTCGGTCCCGGTCCCATCGCACCATTTACCTTGGTGCCAATCACCACTTGGTCGCGCCGGCTGAAATCGTGGAGAGCGCGGCCGAGGATTTCTTCGCTGGCGCCATTGGAGTAGACATCCGCAGTGTCGAAAAAATTGATGCCGCGTTCCAGGGCCGTTTTGACGACGCTGCGGCTGAGGCGCTCGTTGATCGTCCATCGCTGCCACTCGTGAGTTCCAAAGGACATTGTGCCCAGACAAATTTTCGAAACTTTGAGACCGGCCCGCCCAAGCTTTACGTAAGCGACTGAAGAACGATTGCGGGTTCGAGCGAAAAGGAGGCGCACTGTGTCCTTCCTACTTACTGAGACAATCCCGCTATCATCGAACCGGAATAATTCCGCGCAGTCGGCGTAAGCGTCACGGCTGTCGGATTCGGAAACGCCGGAGCCAACTCCAACTGGTCCGTGGCGTTGAGCACAGGCAAAGCAAAGTGGATGTCCGGACAAGCGGCTGGTCGCACGGAACAGAGAGGCAATCCGGTCGTACAGAGAAGCCTTGTGAACAAATGAAACGAGAGGGGCTGCCCCGTCGTCGCATCAATCACACTGCCTTGAACAAAACCGGAACGCAGGACTTGCGGTGCCGCTTGCAGGAGGGCGAGAAGAACCAACACTAACAACCCGGATCCGATGGTTGCCATATTTCACTCTCCCGAAAGTTTGCGCAGAAGGTGTGGCGTACCTTTATCGATTGTAATGCAGCCAAACATCGATAGACACACAACAACCCGACCGTATACTAGAATGTCGCACTGATTCAATATAGCGGAATGTCCGGTAGTGGGTCATTTTGAAAGAATTGCCACTCCTGAACGCGGGCTAAAGCCCGCGACTACATTAGTGCGACGGCGTTTCGGTCTCATGTAGTCGCGGGCTTTAGCCCGCGTTCATTCAAATTGACCCACTACCGAATGTCCATGTCCAGCGGCACCGTATAACGCCGCGGAAGGCAGTTTCGAGTTACGCGATATTCCTTCGGGCGAATACCTAGTTCGGGCCCAACTGCAATCGAATGGCCGGTTCGAGCCAGGTCACGCCCCCGATTCCGCCAATGGCCACTGCGTCCGTTGATGTGCGCGGCAGCGATGTTGACGGTGTCGTTGTCACGTTCGAGCCGCCAGTGTCCATTTCCTGACGAATCACACTGGAGAGGAAAGCACTACCGGCAGGCGTGCGCGCAAATGTTTCGCTCCGTCCTTTTGTCTTCAACCCTGGCATCGGATTCCCGATCCGCCCACCGCAATGGAATTCGGACGGGAGTTTCAGAATTGACGGCATTCCTCCGGGCGAGTATCGCGTCGATGCCTGCTGCATCAGCGGCAATCAAGCAAATATATACGTGAAAGAAATCCGCCTCGGCTCGGTGGACGTTTTGAGTCATCCATTGGTAGGTGGCCAACTGAAACTCTAAGCCTATTCTCGGAGAAAAATTCCCAACCAGTCGCCCGCCGAAACCGGTCGTCATCGGTCCCCCGTCTCGGGTGGGAGTCACCGTGAACATCGGTCCAATTTCAAAACGTGGATACTCCTGCGCGTGACTGACCGCAGGCCAGAACAACACAGCGAAGAGCAAAACAGCCAATCGGTATTTCATTCGCGCAGGATACATCACAAGTACGCACCAGGAACTGCTACATCTTTTGTCTCGCCGTGTCTCGCCGTGCTATACCTAAAACCAGATGAAAAGAGTTGGTCTATTGCTCTTACTCTTCGCGAACCTGGCATTTGGGCAGGGAACATCTCTTCCCGTTTTTGTCGACTTTCCTCAGATTGCCGTTGGTGGTGACGCCGGTGGGCCGAATTACGTAACCCTGCTTCAGATTGTCAATAACAACTCGGCTACCACAACCGGACACCTCGCGCTCTATTTGGACGATGGGTCACCGCTCGCGGCGCTTTTCGACGGACAGGGTCCGCAAACATCAATGGATATCCCGCTGGCCTCCGGAGAAAGCCGACAAATCCAGCTGACCATGAATGGCGCGATTACCACTGGATGGATGGAAATCACCTATTCGCCTTCCGACGCATTGACCACAGTCATTCTCCAGTTCAGGTACGGAAATACGCTACTTTCGGAAATCGGGGTACCGCCGGCAGACCCGATCTCGGGTGCCGATCTTGCCGTGGAAACCGACACGGGCCTTAACACCGGGCTCGCATTCGCGAATCCCGACACCGTTGCCGGCGCGGTTTTTGTGACGTTATGGGATCCGGGTACGGGAACACAGGTCAGCGGCGTTACCGTACAGTTGCGTCCAAAGGGTCATGTTGCGAAATTTCTGACCGAGCTCTTTCCCAATGTCGCTAACATCGCCCAGATGCGAGCGAAGGTCTCGCTCGATTCTTGTTCAGATACGTCTTGCAGCTTTGCCGGCGGCAGCTTCGTGGCAGCAGCTGTGCGCCTGAATGGCGACCAATTCACCACGATTCCCGTTGCCGAGGCCGCGACAGACGGAGAACAGGTTCGGATTTTGCCCCAGGTGGCGTTCGGCGGGCCGGCCGGCGGTCTGAACATGAAGACCGTCCTGTATTTCACGACAAATGTCTCCACTGGAGTCTTCGGTACGGCCGAAATTTTCGACAATGATGGAAAACCACTGGCTGCGTCGCCCGACGGCGCGGTTCCTTCATCGTCAATCACGTTCACAGTGAACGGTAATCGCGTAAACCGGATCGTGCTGGGGGGCGACCAGACCTTGCGCAGCGGATGGATCCGTCTGACGTTGTCGGGAAGGGTCCACTTCATTTGTAACGCGGTGTTCCAAACCTTTAATGGCACGAATCTCGTTTCTGAGGCGAGCGTTCTTGAATCCGCTCCGATCTCACGAGGCTTGATTTACGTGAAGACGCAATCCGGCCTGACGAATGTAGGTGTTGCTTTTGCAAATTCCCAGACAACGCCAAACATCATTACGCTGAAACTCTTCGACCGGCAGGGATTCATGTCGGCGAGGCAGGACATCACGCTGCCACCTAACGGACACCTTGCGCGGTTTGTAACCGAAATCTTTCCGCAGTTGGCTTCCCTCACGGATTTTGACGGTGCAGTGTCCATGTCCAGTTCGACGGATTTTTCAGCGCTCGCACTGCGTTTGAGTTCGACCCGGATTGCAACGCTGCCTGTTGCATCGAACGGAATGTACCGGCCCTCGATCACCATGCTCCGCATCACGACCGCACAGAGATCGCCAACTCAAGTGAATTTCGAGATCGATGTCACGGATTTCGATTCCGATGCGGCTAAGGATTCCGCAACGGCGGTTCTGGGTTTGGCAGGCGTTGACTTCGGAGATGGAAGTGGAATTGACGCCGGAACTATCAGTCTCGACGGAACGGCATTGCTCAATCGCAATTCCGGCACGCTCCGAGGCAGCTTTCAACCACCCGGCATCGCGAGCGTTCCGAGCGGCACCCGCGCCGCCTTTTACATCGTGATCGCCGATTCAGCAGGCAATGCGAGCAACATCGTCGCCATACTGATTCAGTTCTGACCTCCAGTCTACGTCTGCGTGTAGTTGGCCGCGGATTACGCAAATTATTCGGATGGGCGCGCTACAGCTTCATCCCGCCGGGAATAAACGGTGATGGCGCCCATCCGCGTAATTCGCGTAATCCGCGGCTTAAAATCTTCCTTTCTAGCTCTAGCCGTGAATCCAAAAGGCACTGTCGGCGAACTGCTCGCCCTTTCCACCAATTCACCGTGCTGTCGCTTCAGCGCCGCGCAGCCGGGCTCCGTGACCAAGCGCACAGGCCCCCGCCGGGGCTCAATCGCTCAATGAGCAATCACTCTGCTCCAGCGGAGCCAGGTAGGAGCGGAATTGCTGAGGGTCGGCCAGTTTCTCCAGTGAGCCAAAGAACTGTAGGCGGCCAGTACGGAGAGCCTTTGCGAGATACTTCCGCCCGCCCGGAAATGCTCGTCTTAAATCCCGCCCGCCCGGCCGACAGCCACGGGTAGGTTGACATAAGACGTTATCTGACATTGGATAGCTGGCCCACCTCGCTTGAAATTCCTAGCCGCCTGGAAAAACTCGCAGCGCTCGTCCCCGCTCCCAAAGCGCATCTGGTGAGCTATTCCGGTATCCTTGCGCCGGCCGCAAAATGGAGAGCTTGGATCGTGCCCGGCGAGTCTGCTGGGGAATCCGCGTCAATGATCCATTCCCCCCTGGGGTAGCGAAACAGCCGCCTGCGCCACAGAATCCTTACCCGCTGCAGCCGTTGGAACTCCAGCCGAGCCCTCGTCGATGGAGTCTCCCGCCGCTCGACATGAGCGGAACTATACGTGGGCTGAACTGATGAAACGCGTCTGGGCCTTGGATGTGCTGGAGTGTCCCCGCTGCCAAAGTCGCATGCGGATCCTTGCAGCGATTCATCCGCCTGTGGCTACACGAAAAATTTTGGAATGTCTGGGGCTCCCCTCGCGTGCGCCACCTCTGGCTCGCGCCAACCGCCAGCACAATATCCAACCCGAATGGCTCTGAACACGCTGAGACACCTGTACCGGATTCGTGTGCTTCGGGGC
>WNGL01009436.1_pt1 | contig 14654 bp, 20 predicted proteins | sample 5400591 | NCBI WGS metagenome assembly WNGL01 (sample SAMN13153377, study PRJNA577476) | soil metagenome | isolation source: 80 cm soil or saprolite under Garry oak tree replicate 1 | place: USA:California | collected 2016-06-15
ATGCGCCATGCCGAGCCCGGCGAGAGCGACCGGGCGTCCGAGCGCGACGCTGAACACCTCGGCCAATAACCGCGGCGTCGGCGGTCGTGGCGCTCGCCGCGCAGCCAGCGCTCCACGGAACTGTGGTTGTACTTCAGATCCCGGTATCCGCGCATCTGCTTCAGAAAGACGAAGAGACAGCGGACCCCATAGCAGGGATTCCGGCGCGTATCACCAGTGAGAAGAAGGCTCTGATGCTTAATGCCCTTGACAGTAATAGTCGCTTGGCCGTCTGTGATGCGCGTGCTCCTGGAGGTGGAACTGGCACTGTGCGCGGGATCGGCGTACGCTCAGGCACTGGCAATCCCGGCAAGATGGGCGTTCCGGTACCAATTCCGCCTCCCTGGCACCGAGGCGACTGGATGACGGACAAAAGGCCCGCAGCCGCGGAGGCGATCCGTTCTATCGTTGATCACATGACATGGCCGATACCACCGAAGGTGAGGGTGGACATCGCTGCGTGAGCTGCTTTGCAATATCTTCGAGGCCCATGGGTTCGGCAGCTTGGCCGCGAGATCGCTGAGGAGTTCAGCGGCGTCGGAGTCTCAGTCAAAGGCGACGACGGCAGGCAGGTCGTGCTGAAGATGCCTGCTGAGGGTCTTGCCGAGCTAACAGGCCCGAGCCTTCAGTTGCAGCTGATCCAGCGCCAGCTCCCGGTGGTTGCCGAGATGCTCTACAAGCGGGATTGGATCTTGACATACTACCAGCGCAAGCGGCTCGCGACTTCAGATACTCCAGTCGTACTACTTCCGTTGGCGGATCATCCAGAGATCCTGGGAGTCGGCATTGAGAATGCTGGTGAGATCTACGTTCCGCTAGACAGGTGCGTTGGCCTGTCAATGGCCAGCCAGGGCACGGGCGATGTTCGCATATCCGGTGTAGCAAAGACCGCGCTCCACTCCAACGACGCGATGGCCAAGAACGCCCGTAAGTACCTCTTCCATCACCCCGAGGATGACCCGCTCCGTGGCCTCGAACTCCCAGCACCACGCGCCCGGGAGCTGGCCAACCCCGGCGAGGCGGGCCATCTGGTGGAACACCTGTTCCAATAAGTAGCAGGCCGCCATGCCCGCTGCATGCCCTATAAGGCAGTTAGGCGGGCATAGCGGTCAGTGAAGCGCCCGGGGTTTCGTGGAGGCTTCAGGTGTTGGGTCCAGCCTCCGGATCGGGCTGGTTTTGAGTAGGCGGCTTCGAACTCGGCAGGCGGAACTCCGCCGATAGCGGTGTGCAGCCGCTTGTTGTTGAACCAGTCCACGTACTCAGCGGTGGCCAGCTCCACGTCAGCCAGGCTGCGCCACGGTCCTTCCTTCTTGATCAACTCGGTCTTGTACAGGCCAATCGTTGACTCCATCAGGGCGTTATTGTTCCGTCCCGATGACATAGCGTTCGTACGCCTGGTCAAGCTCGGGAGTTCCGGGTGGCTCCATGTACTCGTTGACCGTGGCCAGCTGGAACGAGCAATAACGCATGGCCCGCAGCATCTCCTGTTCTTCCTCGGGGTACAGCTGGCGGCGGTGGCTCGCTCTGCTCGTCCTCACGGCCGCGCGCATCTCGCGCAGCGCCTCATGGACGATGCGGCGGATCGCGATGTTCAGCGCACGCATCTGCTCGTCGGTGATGAAGCCGCTCTCGCTGCCCGGATTGGATGGGTCCAGGGCACCGCCGCCGTGGAAAGCCTCAAGCTCGTTGCGGATCGCCTGCGAGACAACCCAGGTTTCGAACTGATCCCAACTAATCTTCCGTCCCGCGCCATCGCGTAAGGGCTCGGGTCGCTCGCTGGCTGCCATGCATCGGAGCGTAATCTAAACCGCCTTCAGCAAGGCCGAAGCCGCTGACATGCTGGGGCGGTGTGCAGTTGAGCTGGGATCCTGGGGGTCGTGCCGCCCATCATCGATCCCTGGCCGTGTCATATGCGTGTCATGACGCGCGGACGAACTGTCTGGCTCAGCCGGTGGGCCGCATCGTCGCCGTCATGTCGTCCGGAGCGTTCCTCGCCGCTCGATGTCCATGCGTGAAGGCCGGGCCGCCGCCTGCCGTCAGAGAACGTGAACCCTGCATCCGCCCGGGACCGGGCGGGCGGGCATGAAATGACAGAGCCGGCCAATCGCGGTGCTGGTGAGAATTGAGGGGCATGCTGAACGTGAATGAACTGTCCTGAACGGTGGCGGACTCTATTCGGCTGTGCATTGCGTCGTGGCAGTGCCTCTTGAAAAGCACAGGGCGGGACCGAGCCAGGCGTGCATGGGCTCCACGAGTCGCGGGCATCGTTCTCGTTAGCGAAGATCTTCATGTGGGCAAACTATGCAGGTAGACGGCCTGTTCAGCGGGAGTGCTCGGAGACCGCAACATGGCTGAGAGCAAGATATTAATTATCGTTCCCTTACCTGTGGACCGTGCGCGGTCCGCAGATGCATAATGGCGTCAGTTCAACGAGTTGGTAAAGCGGCCAATGGCACGGGGCGGCAGCGGAAGTGACTAGGCGACATTGAAAGCGGCCAGCTGATAATGAGCGGGGCGTAAGGGGGCCAGGAAAGGAGAATGGTCATGGTCGGCGCACAGAGCGGGCCACGGGTGGCGGGTGCGCGGTCACGGCGGCGGTCCCGCCAGTCGGCGGGGCGGGTGCGCAGTGTGCGGTTCGGCCTCACCGAGGGGGAGTACCGCGAGGTTGGCGCAGCCGCCGCGCACGCCGAGATGGCGAAGGGCGCGTATGCGGCTATGCGACCCTTGCCGCAGCCCGGGGGATGGTGAACCCGGCGGAGTCGCCGTTCCGCCAGGCGCTGACCGAGTTGATCCGTGCTGCCGGATTGGTCCGGCGGATCGGGGTGAACCTAAATCAGGCGGTGGCGAAGCTGAACGCCACTGGCCAGCGTTCCGCGGATCTCGTTCCGTACGCGACGGAAAGCTTACGGAGAGCGGAGCGCCTGGACGCCGCGGCGGAAGCCGTGCGGAGGCGTCTTCGGTGATCGGGAAGGTGCTCCGCGGAGAGCGGCCCGCGGGACTGATCCGCTACCTGTACGGGCCCGGGAAGCGCGAGGAGCACCTCGATCCGCACATCGTGGCGGGCTGGCGGCACCCGGCCGAGCTGGAACCGCCGCTGCGCCCCGATGGCCGCAGGGACTTTCGCCGGCTGAACGGGCTGCTCAGCCAGCCGGACGCGGCGCTGGGACCGCGGGGTCTCAGCAAGCCGGTGTGGCACTGCGCGGTCCGCGCGGCGCCGGAGGACCGGATGCTGTCCGACGTCGAGTGGGGACGGCTGGCGAGGGACATCATGCACCGCACCTGGCTCTCGCCGTACGGCCAGGACGACGAGGCGGTCCGCTGGGTCGCCATCCGTCACGCCGATGATCACATCCACATCGTGGGAATGCTGGCCCGCCAGGACGGAACGCCACCCCGATTCTGGAACGACTACTTCCGCGTCCGGGAAGCCTGCCGGGCAGCAGAGGAACGCTACGGGTTGCAGCGCACCGCGCCCGGAGACCGCACCGCGGGACGCCGCCCCACCCGGGCGGAGCACGAGAAGGCCCGCCGCCACGGTCGGCCCGAAGCTCCCCGGGTCACGCTGCGCCGCGCGGTCAGTACCGCGGCCGCCGGGGCGGCCAGCGAGGAAGAGTTCTTCGCCCGGCTCCGGGAAGCGGGCGTGCTCGTGCGTACCCGGCTCAGCACCCGCGACCCGGGCCAGGTCACCGGATACGCGGTCGCCCTCGCGGGCGACACCGCACGCGCCGGGGGATCGGTCTGGTTCGGCGGCGGGAAACTCGCCGCCGACCTGAGCCTGCCGAAGCTGCGCTGCCGTTGGGACGGCGCCCCGGCCGCACCGCAGCCGGGTAATCGGCTCACCGCCGAGGAGCGGAACGCGATCTGGGAGCACGCCGCCCGTGCGGCGCAAGAAGCCAGTGATCAGATCCGCTCTGCGGCGGGCGATCCTGCCGTGGTCAGCGACGCTGCCTGGGCCGCGTCCGACACCCTGCACGCTGCCGCGTCGGCTTTGGGCAGCCGGGTGGTGCGGGCAGCGGACTCCTACGCCCGTGCCGCCCGGGTTCCTTACGCGCGCATCCCGCGCCCCACCCCGACAGGCAACGGCCTGCGCCAGGCCGCCCGCCTGCTGTCGGCCGCCGCGTTCGCCGGCCACGATCCAGTCCTCGCCCAGATCGCGCTGATCGGCCGCCTCGCCGCACTCGCCGAGGCAGTTGCCGAGCTGCGCGAGATACAGCAGCGAGCAGCGCAGGCCGCGGCCGCCCGCCACGCCGCCGGGCACCTGCACGCTGCCGCGGGCACCTGTCAGGCCCGGCCGGCGCGCGCCCGGGCCCGGACCGCGGCGCGGCTCGCTGCGCTCGGCTTCCCGGCGCCCGGGCCGCCGCACCCGTCCGCGCCACGCGGGCCCGGCAGAAGCGAGTCTGTCCGGGCCGCCCCGCAGCCCTGGCGCAGGCCTGGGCCGCAGCCGCCCAGGCCGCGGGGCCCCACGCGGTAATTCCGCTCGTACCAGCCCCGGCGACGGCCAAGGAGAACGAATTGCGCAGCGTGACCATGCAGGCGGCGTCAGCCGCGTGCCATCACGTGCCCACGACCAGCAGCAAGGATGGAGAAGAGGTCAGGCGAAGTGGAAGCGTACACAGTCGAGCAGGTGGCGGAGATGCTGCACGTGGGCCGTGACAAGGTGTATTGCCTGCTGCGGACCGGCCAGCTCCGCAGCATCAAGATCGGCAAGCTGCGCCGGATCACCGACAGGCAGTTAGCTGAGTTCATCGCGTCCCTTGATGACCCCGCCGCTTAGATGCATTGCGCTGCATTGCACTGTGGTACGTTCTGCTCGGAGGGCATCCCAGCCGAGCGCAGGACGGAGCACATGCTAGCGACGCAGAACTACAGCCTGCGCCTTGACGCAGACCGCCGGGGCAAGCTTGAAGAGATCGCGCGGCGCAAGGACCGTGACCTGTCCTACGTGATCCGCAAGGCCATCGATGAGTACATCGAGCGCCACCAGGACGACCCGCCCGGCAGCTGACGGGCAGCACGGCACGAGCCCAGCCAAAGCCAAAGACGCAAGCAAGCACAGCGAGAGGAAGGAGGAAAGCGGATGAAGATCATCATCGGGAAGTACGAGGCGACCATCTACCCGGAAGGAGACGGCTACACCGGCGCGATCAGCCTCGGCTTCGACGCTGCTGGCCGACGCCAGCGGGTCAAGCGCAAGGGCCGGACCAAGGCTCAGGTCAAGGACAAGCTCCGCGAGGTCGCCGACGACTTAGACGCGGGCGTCATCGCTGCCCAGAACTACACGGTTCGAGAAGCGGTAGAGGACTTCCTTGACCAGGGAATGAAGGGCAAGGCCCCGGGGACGGGGTCGCCGTACCGGCGGGTGCCCCGCGCCGCCCAGTCGGCCGAAAGCACCCGGGCAGCCGCGGGCATGGACATGATTGGCCTCCTCTGCGCGGATCGGCGCTGTTTCTCCCAGGCAGCAGGAGGCTCCGGCGGGCCGGATCTGGTGTCGTTCACAATGGCGCCGTGTTCCGGGTGTGGCGGGGGAGCCAGATGTGGCGGTAGAGAAGACGGGTGGGTGCCGGCAAGTGGCCCAATGCCTGGGTGCGGATGTTGGAGCTGGTGTCGGCGAGGGCCCACGGGATGGTGCGCGTGGCGTACCCGCCGCGGTGCCTGCCGCCGATGGCCCTGGCGATCGCGCCGAGTTCGCCGGGGGACATGATCTGCTCGATGAGTGGGAGGGCGTCGGCCTCCTCGTGGGCCAGATGACTGGTCAGCCGGGCCCGCAGCCTGGTCAGAAGCTGGCGAAGCCGCACCGGGTCGGTGTTCATGGTGATCGCGTCGTCGATGACGGCCAGCAGGGGGCCGATCAGCTGTTGCTCATCTTCCATCGCATCGAGCAAGGCCTGGCCGGGTGGGTCGCCGGCCAGCTTGACCCGGGCCGGCGACCACATGGCCGCGGCCTCCGCGGCGAGATGGAAGCGCAACTGGCCGGCGAACATGATCCAGCGGGCCCGGGCCGGCGTGTGGCCTGCCGTGGCGCGCAGTAGCTGGTCCAGGTCGCGGCGTAGCGCGTCGTGGATCGCGGTCATCAGTGTCCAGCCGGCCCGGCCGTCGCGGGCGATGGTGCGGGATGACGCCATGCTGGCCTCCTCCGGCTGGTCAGGATCTCCACAGGCCCCGCTGGCGGTAACGCGGCTCCCACAGGATCCGGCTGATCACCCGGACCGGGGCGGGCAGGGCGGCCATGAACCGCCGCTGCTTCTCACGTGCGATGCCGTCGAGGATCCACGGAACGTAACGGGCCGCGCCCTTGATGCCCTGGGCGCGGCGCATCGCGTCGGCGAAGGCCCGCCAGTCCGCGGGCGTGCATACCGACTGGATGAGCGGGAGGGCAGCATCCTCCTCATGTTTGAGGTGCCACTCGAGCGCGGATGCGAGCCCGGCGACGGCGGCGGCGAGGTTGCTGGGCGAGTGGGCCAAGGCGTCGTCAACGGCGGCGAGCAGCGGGTCGATCTGGGCGTGTTCTGCCGCCATATCGGCCAGCAGGGCAAGACCGGAGGGCCGGTCCGCTGCCGCGTGGCTGACACGTGGCCACAGGTCGGTGTCTTCGACGCTGTGGTGCAGCAGGAGCTGGGCCTTGAAGTTTTCCCAGCCCGCGCGGACCCCGGGTGCCTGAGCCGTCCCGGCCGTCGCCGCTGCCTTGAGGCGGCCCAGGTCGCGCCGGAAGGCATCGTGGGTCGCGTACATCATGGTGAAGTCGATCGCTGCCGCGGCGCGCACGGCGGGGTCCTTGGTCGTCACGAGTTTTCTCCTGTCAGCTTGCGATTCCGATGGCCTGGTGGATCGTGCCGGGGCGGCCGAGCACGGCGAGCATGAGGTGGGCGACGTCGGCGCGCGGGACGGACCAGCCGCCCCGGATGTTCTGCCCGTAGGCCGTGCGGTAGGTACCGGTGAGGGGCTTGCCGGTGAGCTGTGGTGGCCGGACCACGGTCCAGTCCAGGCCGCTGCCGGCCAGGATGTCCTCCATCCGCGCGAGGTCGGCGTAGACCTTGCCGAACATGGCACTGGCCACGTGACTGAACAGGTGGCGCATGTAGAACCCGTCGCCTGGGTCGTGTTTCGGCGGGTGGGGGCGGCCCGGCGTGGGCACGGTGCTGACCGGTGCGGCGCTGACCGCGACGATGCGCCGCACGCCAGTGATCTTCATCGCCGCGACGATCGCCAGCGTGCCCTGGGCCGCAATTCCGGCATCGGCGTTCGAATGCGGGCCAAGGCCGGAGAGCACGGCATCGGCTCCGGCGACTGCGGACTCCAGCGCTGCCGGATCTGGCGCGGCCAGGTCGACGGTGACGGAATATGCCTGGCGGGACAGCTTGCCCGGGTTGCGGACTACTGCGGTGACGTCGTGACCTGCGGCGACGGCCTGCTCAAGAAGTTCGGCGCCGACACCACCGGTTGCTGCGATGATCGTGAGTTTCATGGTTGCCTCCGTCTGGTCAGTAAGTACTTGGTCTTCGGCCCAGCGGTTCAGAACCGGGCCTCGCCGAGGTCGGCGCGCTTGACCCGGATTGCCAGGATCGTGGTGATCCGGGCAAGCAGCATGACCCCGGCCGCGACCAGGAACGCTCGGCAGAAGCCGGTGGCCGGGGCGTAGTGCCGGCCGCGCGGCGCACGGGTGCCCGGCCGGGCGGCTGCTGAGGCGGCGGGGTCAGCGGCCGGCCGGGTGGGATGGGCCGGCGCACCGCGTTGCCGGCGCTTACGGTGACCGGCTCGCCGTAGTGGAGCAGGCCGGCAACGGTGCCGTGGCCGTCGCGGATCGAGTAGGTGGCCTCCGACCGGCCGATCGTGACCCGCAGCCGGTGCCCCCGCCACAGCAGTGAGAACTCCAGGCGGTCGAGCCGGCTGGGCAGGCGCGGCGCGAACGACAGCTGGCCGTCGTGGTCGCGCATCCCGCCGAGCCCGCCGACGAGCGCGATCCACGCCCCTGCGAGGGAGGCGATGTGCACGCCGTCGCTGGTGTTCTGCTGCACGTCCCGCAGGTCCATCAGCGCCGCCTCGCCGGCGTAGTCGTAGGCTAGCTCCAGGTGGCCGACCTCGGCGGCGAGCACCGCCTGCGTGCAGGCCGACAGTGACGAGTCGCGGACCGTCCGCTGCTCGTAGTAGGCGAAGTTGCGGGCCTTCTGTTCCGGGGTGAAAGCGTCCCCCCGCCAGTGCATCGCCAGTATCAGGTCGGCCTGCTTGACGACCTGCTTGCGGTACAGGTCGAAGTACGGGACGTGCAGCAGCAGCGGATAGCGGCCGGGGCCGACCGCGGCGAAGTCAAATTCGCCGTAGCGGGTGAAGCCTTTGGCCTGCGGGTGGGCGCCCAGTTCGTCGTCGTATGGCAGATGCATCGCCGCCGCTGCCTCCCGCCAGGCCTTCGCCTCCTGCTCGCCGGCGCCGAGTTCGCGCGCTGCGGCGGGATGGCGCTCTGCGACGTCGGCCGCGGCCCGCAGGTTCCGTTGTGCCATCAGGTTCGTGTACACGTTGTCGCTGGCCAGCGCGCTGTACTCGTCGGGCCCGGTGACGCCGTCGAGGTGGAACTGACCGTCCCGGTCGTAGTGCCCCAGCCCGCGCCACATGCGCGCGGTCTCGACGAGGATCTCCAGGCCGGCGTCACGCTCGAATCCCTCGTCCCCGGTGGCGTTGATGTAGCGCACCGTGGCGTCCGCGATGTCGGCGTTGATATGGCAGGCCGCTGTGCCCGCCGGCCAGTAGCCGGAGCACTCCTGACCGCGTATCGTGCGCCACGGGTAGGCGGCGCCTTGGCGGCCGAGCTGCCGCGCCCGGTCGCGGGCCAGGTCGATGACGCTGTGCCGCCAGCGCAGCACCCCGGCCGCCGCCTGCGGCTTGGTGTAGGTGAGCACGGGTAGCACGAAGCTCTCGGTGTCCCAGAACGCGTGGCCGTCGTAGCCGGGGCCGGTCAGGCCCTTGGCGGCGATGGGCCGCTCCTCCGCTCGGGCGCCGGCCTGCATCACGTGGAAGAGGCTGAACCGGACCGCCTGCTGAACCTCGGGATCGCCGTCCACGACGACATCGGCGCCATCCCAGAAGTCGTCCAGGAACTCCCGCTGCTCCCGCACCAGCTCGTCCCAGCCGGCGAAGCGGGCGCCGGCCAGGGCGGCTGCCGCCTGGTCGCGCAGGGCGGGCAGGGATCGCAGGCTGGACCAGCCATAGCCGAGGATCTTGACGATCACCAACGGTGTGCCCGGGTCGAGCACGGTCGCGACCGTCGTCCGGGCCCAGTCGGGCATCGACTCGGAGCGGACCTGCGCCTCGGGCCCGGTCACCTCGTGGTACATCGCGGCGGCCATCCGCAGCTTGCTCGCCCGCGTGCGGTGCACCAGAAGACCCCACGCGTCCCGCGCGACGTGCTCCTCGGACTGCAGCGGCGACCTCAGCACGACAGACGCCCGCGGGTCCCCGTGGATCTCGGGCAGCGTCTCGTTGGCGACCAGCTCGGACTGGACGGTGATCCGCGTACGCCGCTCAAGCGGCTCCACCTCGTAGCGGATAGCCGCGATCGCCCGGTGGGTGAACGAGACCAGGCGAGTGGAACGGACCCGCACCGCGCGCCCCGCCGGTGACACCCAGTCCACGGTCCGCTCCAACCCCCCCGCCCGCAGGTCCAGCCAGCGCTCGTGCGAGCGCAGCTGTCCGTAGCGGACGTCGAACGGCTCGTCGTCGACGAGCAGCCGGAACAGCTTGCCGTTCGTCACGTTGACGATCGTCTGGCCCGACTCCGGGAAGCCGTAGCCAATCTCGGGGTAGGGCAGCGGCCGCAGCTCATAGAACGAGTTCAGGTAGGTGCCGGGAATGCCATGCGGCTCCCCCTCGTCCAGGTTGCCGCGCAGCCCGATGTGCCCGTTGGAGAGGGCGAACACCGACTCGGACTGAGCGAGCAAGTCGAGCCTCAGCTCCGTCTCACGGACACACCACGGCTCCACCGGGAAAGCTGACTGAACGATCACGGTGCATCCTCGGGCAGTACGACCGTGCTCGTGTCACATCGGCCGCGTCTCGCCGGTCATCCAATGACACAGCGCGATGAAGGAATGTGACCGGCGGGCGAGAACGACTGGCTGGCTGGGCGATTCGAGTGCGGGCCGAGGCCGGAGAGCATCGGCTCCGCGGACCGCCGGCTCCAGGGCCCCGCAGGTCCGCCGCCAGGTCGGTGGTGATGGCGCGCACCTGACGGGACAGCTTGCCCGGGTTGCGCGCCACCGCGGTGATGTCGTGGCCGGCGGCGAGGGGCCTGGCCGGCAGTTCCCGGCCGGCGCCCCCGGCCGCCGCGATGATCGTGAGTTTCATTGTTGCCTCCGTGTGGTCACTGAGTGCCCTGAGATCGGGCCGGGCTGCCCTGCGATTCAGAACGGGGACGCTCCGGCCAGGTCCGCGCGCTTGATCCGGATCGCCACGATCGTGATGATCAGGGCGAGCAGCATGGCCCCGGCCGCGACCAGATAGGCGCGGGAGAAGCCAGTGGCCAGCGCGTGGTGGTAGATCGCGGTGAGCGGTGCCTGGCCAGGGCGGGCCGGGTGGCCTGCGTGAGCGGCCACGGCCGTGGCGTGCGCGGTCTGGGTGCGGATGCTGTTGGCGACGGCGGTCCAGGCGACGGTGCCGAGCACGGCCAGCCCGATCGAGCCGCCGATCTGCTGGCCGGTGTTACGCAGGCTGGCCGCGACCCCAGACTCCTCGTCGGCGACCCGGGACATGGCGACCAGGGTGACGGGCACGAACAGCAGCCCGAGGCCGGCGGCGATGACCAGCATCGGGCCGAGCACCGCGCCGGCGTAGCTGCTGTGCACGCTGACCCGTGACAGCCAGTAGAGGCCGCCGGCCACGGCCGGGGTACCGGCCAGCAGCAGCGGCCGGGCGCCGATCCGGGGAACGAGCTGGGCGGCGGCGCCGGAGGACACCAGGATGGCGGCGGTCAGCGGCAGGTAGGCGACGCCGGTCTTCAGCGCGGAGTAGCCCCAGACGGACTGCATAAAGACGGTCAGGAAGAAGAACATGCCGAAGATGGCGGCGCCTGCGCACACCATGATCAGGTTCGCTCCGGTCCGGTCACGGTCGCGGAGCAGCCGCAGTGGCAGCAGGGGGTGCTGGCTGCGGGCCTCAACGACCGTGAACGCGGCGAGCAGCACCACCGATGCCGCCAGTGAGGTCACGACCTTGGCGTCTCCCCAGTGCGACACTCCGTCCGGGGTGGTGGCCGCGTTCCCCAGCCCATAGACCAGCGCGACCAGCCCGCCGGTGCCGGGCGACGCTCATCGCGGCGTACACGCCCATCGCCCGGTTCCGGGGCGGGCCTTCGGGGAAGGTGGTCGCGATCAGCGCGAGCGCGGCCGCGGCGATTGTCGCCGCGCCGGCGCCCTGCACGGCGCGGGCCGTGAGCAGCCACGCCTGGGAGGTGGCGAACCCGCCGGCCAGTGACGCGGCGGAAAACAGCAGTAGCCCGCCGATGAACACCTGGCGGCGGCCGAGCAGGTCCCCGGCCCGTCCGGCCAGCAGCAGCAGCCCGCCGAAGGTAAGCGCGTAAGCGTTGACCACCCACTCCAGGCCGGAGCCGGAAAAGCTGAGCGCCCGCTGGATGTGCGGCAGCGCGACGTTGACGATCGTCGCGTCCAGCAGCACCATCAACTGCGCGGTGGCGATGACGAGCAGGGCCAGGCCAAGCCGGGGGCTGGCGAGGCCAGCCACCGCGGCAGGCGCGGGCCTCCGCCTCGTGGTGGGTCGTGTTTGGGACATGAGGGTTTCTCCCTACTGGTGTTCGTCCGGCGTTAGGCCCTCACCGCAGGCGCTGCTTGTATGGCACCTGTCAGGTGAGGCCGTCGCGGGCAGGCCGTTCGAATGGGTCCGGGGACCGGTGAGCAGGTTGCGCCGCCTAACGTGCCTCGCTACGGGTTGCTTTGGTCTCACCCGGTGCACGAAGACCAGGCAGAGACCGCGATGGCGGACCGTGGGTGGCATCTGATCTCTTCCAACCTGTCGGTGTGAGGTGCGGTCACTCGGCACGTTATGAACGGAGTCCTCGTGAAGGCGTCACCCGAAGGTGCAGTTGGGGGTGGAACCTTTCCGCGACAGCACAGGGCACTACAGTGCCGCCGGGCCGATACCCCAGTGGTCGCTGCCTTCGGAGCGGCTCGGTGATCCGGTCCTCACGGCGTGCGGTCACCGAGGGCTGGACGCGCCGAGCATGGCGGCGGCAATGTGCCGGGGATGCTGTGCGCGATCTTGAGAAACGCAAGCTGGCGTACCTCGCACTCAGCGATGGGCTGGCGCTACTTCAATGTGGCGGAAGATGTCTGGCCACGGAGCGAACGCCAAGTGGATCATCAAGATGACGAGACCGGCCACAATGATCATCGCGGCCGGGCGCCACCGGCGCTCAAGGTCGGCGACCGTGCAGGCCAGCGTGGGAAACGGCACCTCCCTGGCGAACCAGAACGCCATCACATTCGGGATGATCACCAAGAAGATCGCGAACAGGCCGTAGATGACGTAGCCGAGCACGTACATGTCGCTGCTGGCAGTAGCGGCTAGCAGGCTGCCGCCGGCCACCGCGCACACAGCGCACGGGAAATAGACCAGTACTGGCACGTGGCTGATGGCCTCGGCCTGGCATCTGGTGAGCCGCCCGTTCGCGGTTCGTCGTTGTCCCGGCTCACCTTGTGGCGTGGCGAGGTCGGTGGCCTGTGCCAGCGGATGCCCGGTCACTGCGAAAACGATGAACACGATCAGGGCGACAACGATGACGGCCGTGGGAGCCCATAGTGACTCCAGATGGGCGATGGTGTCTGACAGCGCCGGCCATGGAGGGTTGGTGATCCCGGCCCAGCTCTCGGGCACCCCGAACACCAGGCCGACGAAGAGCCAGACGCCACAGCCCCACTTCTCGCGGGCGCTGAGACCACCGAAGCCGGCCAGTCCCGGCCTGTGGCCCCCTTCGAGCCGGTACGACGGTGACCGTTCCCGTGCTCTTCAGCGCCGAGCCGTCCGGGTTGCGTTGAAGGCAGTCGCGGCGACCGCGTGGTTTCCAAGATTCTTCCCCTCAGCGCTCGGGGCCGATCACTCCGGCGGGCCGGGGTCTTTGCACGCCGGGCTTGCGGTCCCGGCCCAGGCGCGGCGTTGCGGCGCCGAGCTTCACCCCTCCGGGTTCCCGGCGGGCGAAGGCGGCTGCCAGCGCGGTACCGATGGCGCCGACGGCCCAGTACCCGGCTACCCGGTAGACGATGACCGCGGCTGCCGCCGCAGCCGGCGGGGTGCCGGTGAGGGTGAGCGCGCCGAGCATGCCGCCTTCGACGCCGCCGAGGCCGCCGGGCAGCGGGACGAGCCGGCCGGCCAGCTGCCCGGCGGCGTAGGCGAACAGCAGCCCGCGCCAGGGAACCGGCAGCCCGGCCACCCCGAAACACGCGGTGAGCACGCCGGCGTCGGCGAGCAAGCCGACGCCAGTGCACGCCAGCACCCCTGCGGCCCAGCCGGACCCGGCGCGCTGGCGGGACATCCCGGCCACGGCCACCGCGACCCGGGTGATCGCGGGCGTGCGGTGATGCCGGCTGAGGTAGCGGCTGAGCCCGCGGGCGCGGCGTGGCGCGGCGGTGAGCGCGGCCATCCCGGCTGCCAGCACCGCGGCCGCGCCGGCGAGCAGGAGGAGGGCACTGGTGCCGGCTACCGCGGCCCCGGTCAGCAGTAGGGCCAGGCTGACCATCGTGGAGGTGAACCCGCCGGCCAGCACCGCCCATACCCCGGCCGCGGCGCCAGCGCCGCGGCGGCGGTACTCCCGCACCTGCCACGCGCCGCCGGTGACCGGCCCGGCCGGCATCACCCTGGCCAGCCCGGTGGAGGCAAACACCAGGCCGAACAGGGTCGGCCACCGCAACCGCGCGCCGCCAGCAGCCAGCAGCCAGCGTTGCGCTGCCGTGCCGCCGGCCAGCGACACCATCTGCGCGGCAACGGCCGCACCCAGCCAGGCCAGCCGCAGCCCGCCCAGGTGGGCGGCCATGGCCCGCAGATCACCGGCCGCGCTTGGGAGATGGACCGCAGCCACCGCCACCACCCCCGCTGCCAGCACCCAAGCCCAGGGCCGGCCACGGCGGGAGGCCGGTCGCGCCCGGCCGCTGGTGAGCACCGGAACCCAGCGGTGCGCGGTACCCCAGCGCCGCGCCGCCTCAAGCCGGTTCGCGGCGGGCACGCCGGTTTCCGGCCGCGCGCCGCAGGTCACGGTTCCCCCGGTGTCGTCACCGGTATCAGGCGCCGCGCCCGCGCGGGGGAACCCGCCGAGCACCAGGCCACCGTGTAGAGCCCGATGGCGGCGGCGGCCCACAGCCCATCAACAGCCGTCCACAGCCCTCCCGCCGTGGCCGGCTGGACCTGGCAGCGCAGCCCGCGCCTGAAGGTGACCGCCGGCCGGTAGTCACCGGCAGGTGCGTGCCCGGCGGCCAGCGCCCACCACCACCCGGCGCACCCATTCTGTCCCGGGCATGGACGGTTGCCGGCGGGCCATCCCCACGAGCCGGCGCGAGCCGAGGCCCCGGTGTGCAGGGCGTACCGGGGCCCGGGTTAGCAGGCCGGGCGCGGCGGCGCGTCAGCAG
>WNGL01005784.1_pt1 | contig 14651 bp, 13 predicted proteins | sample 5400591 | NCBI WGS metagenome assembly WNGL01 (sample SAMN13153377, study PRJNA577476) | soil metagenome | isolation source: 80 cm soil or saprolite under Garry oak tree replicate 1 | place: USA:California | collected 2016-06-15
GTTGACAACCGCTACGGCAGCACGACTGGCGTGGCCGACTACTCGCGGAAGTCCGAGCTCCAGAACTACGAGAACACCAGATCGTTCTTCGAGGCCTGGAACTCGCACGAGTACACGCGGTCCTTCGGAGTTATCTTCTGGATGCTGAACAACGCCTGGCCATCGGTCCACTGGAACCTGTACGACTACTACTTCAAGCCGGGGGGCGGCTACTTCGGCGCCAAGCAGGCGAATGAGCCGCTGCACATCGCCTATGACTACTTCACGCGGAACGTGTACGCCGTCAACTCCACGCTGACCGCGCGAAGCGGCATGACGGCAACGGCAACGGTCTACAACATCCCGGACCTGACCGAGCAGTACACGACTCAGGCGGCCGTGAACGCGCCGGCGAACGCCTCCACACAGGTGCTGACGATTCCTGCCCTGACCGGCCTCTCGGGGACCTACTTCATCCGGCTGCAGCTCAGGGACTCAGCGGGCGCATTGGTTAGCAACAACCTTTACTGGTATTCGACGAGTCCTGACGTGCTGTCCAATCACAGCACCTGGTACAAGACGGTCGTCAAGAGCTACGCGAACCTCACGGGCCTGAACAGCCTTGCGTCGAACCCCGATGTGACCGCTGCCGCCTCCCGGACAATCTCCGGCGGTCAGCAGACCGTCAACATGACGCTGAACAACACCAGCACGACCAATATCGCGTTCTTCGTACGACCGGAGATCACGGCGGGGAACGGCGGCAATGAGGTCCTGCCGGTGAACTACACGGACAACTACGTCTCGCTCTGGCCGGGCGAATCAACCACGATCACGGCGACATATCAGACCAGTGATCTGGGCGGACAGGCACCCTATCTCCGGGTGAGAGGCTATAACGTGCCCACCACCTCGACCCCGCTGCCCTAGTCAGGGAGAGGAGACGGCCGTTCGGCCGTCTCCTCTCCCTTTCCGCCGCCGATATCCATCGCGGCGGACCTTGTCGATGCCCCGGCAGGCGGATCACTGGGGCCGCTGACCAGGGGTGTTGGTGCGCCACGAACGCAGAGAGGAGTCGCCGTGGGAGATCTTCTTGATGCGGTGCTGTGCAGAGATGAAGGATGGATGGCCCTTCGGCGGCACAAACGGCCGCAACTTCACGTCGTTTCTGCCCGCGATCAGCAACGACGCCTTGCACAAGGCCAGCGCGCAGGTGCGGTCCTTCAGGCTGCACCTGCGCACCGGCCACACCCTGCCCGAGCTCGCGCACGTCATCAACCCGACCGTGCGCGGCTGGCTGCAGTACTACGGCGCGTTCTACAGCTCCGCGCTGCATCCCCTCCTCAAGCGCATCAACGCCTACCTGCTGCGCTGGCTCCGCAAGAAATACAAGCGGCTGCGCGGGTACAAGCGGGCCAAGCGATGCTGGGACGGCATCACCAGCCGTGACCCAGGCATGTTTGCCCACTGGCAGTGGAACCGCGCGGGCTGGTGACCAGGGCGACAAGAGCCCGGTGAGCCGAGAGGCTCACGCCGGGATCTGTGGGAGCCGGGGGGTGCAACTCCCCCCGGCCACCCGACCACCTCGTAACCAAGGCTTCGTAGCCGCCCGCGTGGGTCGACGGTCAGCCCGACGGGGTGGAGCCGGGCCCGCGCGGGGAGGGGACCGCGTCCGGGTGGTAGCGGCGGAGGATTCCCAAGCCGATCTCGGCCCGGCGGACCCGCTCGCGGGACAGCGTCACGACGGTGGGCTCGAGGTGCTGGCCCGCCGGGTAGATGGACGGCGCGTTGCGCACGGTGAACTTGAGGTAGATGGGCGCGGCCACCCGGACCATCTCGGGGGTCTCGTAGTGACGGACGGACCCGCCGAAGTCGTCGGCCGCCTCGATGTAGACGTCCAACGGCAGGTCGACCGCCGCCCGGATGGCGGCGATCGAGGGCAGCGGCAGGTCCACCGGCAGGTTCAGCGAGCCCGCCCCGAGGTCCTCGAAGACCCGGGCGGTCGCGGGGTTGGCGACCGGTAGCGACACCGACACCTTGAGGACGAGGTCGCTCGGCAGCGCTCCCCGCCGTTTCATCTGTCCGAGGACCATAAGCTGGCCCACGTCCGCGACCAGCACGCTGCGCACCCCGAGGTCCACCGCGTGCTGGACGTCCTCGATCGCGTACACGAGCTGCTCGGCGCCACGCAGGGACGCCCCGAGCACCCGCCCCGCGGTCGATGTGGACTGCACGCCCACGTCCCAGCCGGCCCTGGGACCGACGAACAGGCACAGCTCGATCCCGTGCTCCGAGGCGAGCCCGGCCATCTCCTTGATCTCGGCGTCCGTCTGCAGCATCACACCGCTGCCCTGGCTCACGCGGTGTACCTGGACGCCGCGACGGGCCGCCTCGTCCACGACCGCCTGCAGCGCCGCCGGCCCTTCGACCGAGGGGATCTCCACGCGGTACTGTCCGCCGTCCTCGAAGCGCTTCCCCGAGGTCGGCAGGTCGAAGGCGTCCCCGGCGGGAAGCCCGAGCTCGTCCCGCAGGAAGGCACGTGTCCGGTTCACGGTCACCTCCTAGCTGGCGAAGCGGGCGCTGTGCCCGCAGTCGACCGAGACGACAGCGCCGGTTACGGCGCTGGCCAGGTCCGAGGCGAGGAAGACCACGACGGCGGCGACCTCGGCTGGCTCGGCCATGCGCCCGAGCGGGTGCTGGGCCAGCACGGCCTGTTCGGCCGCCCGCGGGTCGGGTTGCTGGGCGAGCCACTCCTCCACCAGGTACGTGCGGGTGAAGCCCGGCGCCACGGCGTTGACCCGCACGTTGTGCGGCCCGTAATCGAGGGCGAGGCTGCGGGTGAGTCCCTCCACACCGGCCTTGGCGGCCGCGTAGGGGAACATGCCGGGGCTGGTGAGCCGGGCGTGGATCGACGAGATGTTGACGATCGCGCCACTTCGCTTCGCCATCAGGTGGGGCAGGACGTGCTTACAGGTGAGCCAGGCGGCCTTCAGGTCGACGGCGAAGACGTCGTCCCAGTCGGACTCGCTCATCGCGGTGGCGTCGAGGTAGGCGTTCACTCCGGCGTTGTTCACCAGGACGTCGATGGCGCCGAAGTGCTCCAGCGCCGACCGAACGGCCCGCGCCACCTCGTCCTCGCGCCGCACGTCCGCCCGCGCGAACATCGCCCGGCCGCCCTGCGCGACGAGCTCGTCGGCGACCGCCGACCCGGCGTCGGCGATGTCCAGAGCAGCGACCTGGCCGCCCTCGGCGACCACGCGCTCGGCGATCGCGCGCCCGATGCCGCGCGCGGCGCCGGTCACGAGCACCACCTTGTCTTTCAGGAGCATCGGGCACCACCCCTTCACTTCACCTGAGGCTGCCGAACGTCAGTCCGCCTTGCCAGTAGCGCTGGAGGAACAGGAACGCGACCACGATGGGCACCGTGGCCACCAGCGCCCCGGTGACGACGATGCTGAACAGCACGCTGGCGCCGCCGGCCGCGTTGGCTTGGGCATACCAGCTCGCCAGGCCGACCGTCACCGGGTAGTGCGCCGGGTCGCTCAACACCACCAGCGGCAGGAAGTAGTTGTTCCAGGTCGCCACGAACTGGAACAGCAGGACCGTGACGAAGCCGGGGACCAGGATCCGGAACGCGACCCGCCGGAAGATGCGCAGCTCACCAGCGCCGTCGACGCGGGCGGCGTCCAGCAGCTCGTCCGGCACGGACTGCTCTGCGTAGATTCGCATGAGGTACAGACCGAAGGGGCTGAGCAGGGACGGGAGGATCACCGCCAGCGGCGTGTCGGTCAGGTGCACCTTGCTGAGCAGCAGGTAGGTGGGGATGACCAGAGCGGTGCTGGGCACCATGATCGAGCCGAGGATAAGGGCGAAGAGCGCGTCCCTGCCGCGGAACCGGAACTTGGCGAAGGCGTAGCCACCGATGGTCGCGACCAGGGCCGCGCCGACGGCGCTGACCACCGAGTAGTAGGCCGTGTTTCCGAGCCACCGCAGGTAGACCCCGTCGCCGTGGCTGAAGACGTCGCGGAGGTTGGCGATCAGGTTGAAGTCCGGGGCGAACCAGAGCCCGAAGGTGGAGAGCAGGTCCTGGTTGCTCTTGGTGGCCGACACGATCACCCAGAACAGCGGCAGGAGGAAGTACACCAGGAAGGCCAGCAGCACGATGGTGGTCAGGGAGCGCGTGCGGGTCTGCCGGGGCCGGCGGGCCAGGGCGGTCTGGGCGGCCACCATCACGCCCGCCTCCTTCGCGTGGCGAGGAGCATGAACAGGTACGAGCCGACGAACGTCACGGCGCCGAGCAGGAACGAGATCGCCGCCGCGTAGTTGAACTGCTGGTTGCGGAAGGACAGGGAGAACGCGTAGAGGTTGGGCGTGTAGTCCGAGCCGATCACCTCGGGCGCCACCTTGCTCATGACCTGCGGCTCGTTGAAGAGCTGCAGCGTCCCGATGATCGAGAAGACGGTGGTGAGCACCAGCGCCGGTGCGATCAGCGGGATCTTCACCCGGCGGGCGATCTGCCAGCCCGAGGCGCCGTCGATCGCGGCCGCCTCGTAGAGCTCCCGCGGCACCGCTTGGAGCGCGGCGTACATGATGATCATGTTGTAGCCGGTGTATTCCCAGGTGACGACGTTGGCGACCGACGCGAGCATCCACTGGGGCGTCAGGAAGCCGGGCGCCGAGAAGCCGAAGTGGTCGGCGAGCTGGGCGAAGGGCCCGAACGTGCCACCGTACAGGTAGCCCCACATGAGCACGGCCACCACGCTCGGCACGGCGTAGGGGAGGAAGAAGGCGAGCCGGAACAGCCGGCGCAGCCAGGTGGTCCCGGCGTCCAGGACGAGCGCGAACGTCAGCGCGAGCCCCAGCATCAAGGGGACCTGGAAGGCGCCGAACACCAGCATCCGCTTGGCGCCGTTCCAGAACGAGGGATCGTGGACCGCGCGGCGGAAGTTGTCCAGGCCCACGAACACCTGCCCGCCCACCAGCCGGTCCGCGAACAGGCTCAGGCCGAGCGCGTACAGCAGCGGGACGAAAAGGAAGAACACGAACAGCACGAGGAACGGGCTCAGGAACAGGTACGGCGTGAGCCGCCCGCGCAGCGCCCCAAGGCGCGGGCCGCGCCTGTGGGCCGGTGCCGGCGACCGTGCGTACTGGTCGACCGGCACCGCCCGCAGCGAGGGATCGATCGTGTCTCGTCGTGCCATGAGGTCCCTTCTGGCGGTTACTGGGCGACGGTGAAGCCCTGGGACCGTGCGTAGTCCGTCGTCTTGCGCTGGGTCGCGCGAAGGGCGTCGGGCAGGCTCTGGCTCCCGCTGACGGCCTTACCGAACTCGTCGTTCATGGTGGTGTACACGAAGTCCTGGAAGGGGCTCCACTGGAAGCCGGTGTCCACCTCGCTGGCCGCCTTCACGAAGACCTGGTTCACCGGCTGGTCCCCGTAGAAGTCGAACTTCTGGCCCACGAACTCCGGGCTGTTCAGCAGACTCTTCAGGACCGGGAAGAGGAACTGCTTGGTGGTGTACAGCTTGGTCGCCTGCGGGTCGTGCATCAGCCAGATCGCCAGCTCCGCCGCCTGCTTGGCGTGCTTGCTCTGCTTGGTGACGGCCAGGGTGGACCCGCCCCAGTTCGCCGACACGGCCTGGCCGGCGCTCCACTGCGGCAGCGGCGCCGCACGCCACTTGCCCTTCGTCTTCTCGGCGGACCCGGAGAGGAAGAGCGGGCCCCAGGCCGCCGTGACCCAGGCCGCGTACCGGCCGGTGTTCAGGCCCCGGTACCACTCGTCGGTGAAGTCCGGATCGGCGCTGACCACGCCCTCCTTGATCAGCCCGTCCCAGTACTGCGCCATCTTCATCGCCGCGGGATCGTCCAGGCGGACCGCCACCGAGGTGTCGCCCTTGCTCTCGAACGGCCGGGCCCCGGCTTGCCAGGCCAGCGCGGTGATGACGCCACCCTCGTTGGGCGGGAAGTTGGTCAGGTAGACCTTCGGGTCGGCGGCGTGCAGCTTGCGCGCCGCCGCGGCGAACTCGTCCCAGGTCGTTGGGACCTGGATGCCGTACTTGCGGAAGATGTCCTCGCGGTAGAGCAGGCCCATCGGGCCAGAGTCCCATGGGACGGCGTACACGGCCGAGCCGTCGGACACCTGCGACCACGCCCAGTCGACGTAGTCGGCCTTGATCTCGGCCGCGCCGTACTTGGAGATGTCCACCAGGTCGCCGGTCACCCGGAACGACGGGACGAACTGGAACTCCATCTGCGTGACGTCGGGGGCGCCGCTGCCCGCCTTGAGCGAGGTGCGCAGCTTGGTGTACTCCTCCGACCCCTGCCCGGCGTTGACGAGCTTCACCTTGATGTTGGGGTGGGCCCGCTGGAACATGTCGACCTGCTGTTGCAGGTCCGGCACCCACGACCAGAGCGTCAGGGTCACCGGACCCTGCTCGCGCTCGGTGGATTTGTTGCCGCCACCACCACAGGCCGACAGCGTCAGCATCGCGGCGGTGACCAGGACGAACGCGTTGCGCCACAGCAGACGGCGCGTGAGGCTCCTCGTGCCGTTCATCTCACCCTCTCCCATCGTGAGAGATCCCTGGCTGTTCCAGAGCTTGGAGCAGGCGAGCGTCCCAGCCGCCGAGCGAGAGCTGCTCGCCCTTTGGGACCTCGCCGCCGTCGTGCAGGTCCCGCACGGCCTGCGGGACGGTGATCGTCGCGGGTTGCCATGACCAGTTGCCGACAAACCAGAGCCGCTCACCCGCCCGCGTACGCGTGCCGTTCACTCGCACCGCCTCGGGCAGGTCCGCCCAGGAGGGCGCCAGGCCCGAAGCCGCCCCGACCCACCCCGCCAGCGCCCGGCCCAGCCGGGCGTTGGGCAGCGTGCCGACATAGGTGAGCCGGCCGGAGCCGTACCGGTTGGTGCAGATGGCAGGGAACCGGCCGAAGTGCGGGTGCTCGTAGCGGACGAGGGCCTCGGCGCCCTCCAGCTCGAGGCCGTCCGCCCATGCCTCGGCGGCGGCACCGGCCGGCACGTCCAGGGTTGCGCCGTCCGCCGCGCGCAGCGGGAGCGGCCCCGTCAAGTTGGAGCACTCCTGGTAGCTCGCTCCGATGGCCTCGCGCAGCGGCCCTGGCGCGCGCTCCCACCGGGCACGCCCGTGCTCGTCGGCGTACCCGGTCCGGAACGACACCACCAGGTGGCCGCCCTCCCGCGCGTACGAGGCCAGGCGCTGCAGCAGCTCCTCACTCGCGATGTACAGAGCGGGCACGACCAGGACGCGGAACCGGGCGAGCAGCTCGTCGGTCAGCTGCTGTGGGTGGAGGATCGACACCTGTAGGCGAGCGTCGACCAGCGCTCGGTAGAACGCGTTGACGATGCGCTGGTAGGAGCCGCGGTCCCCAAGCCGTGACCCGGGCACCGGCAGCGGGGGCTGGAATTCCAGTGCCCACTTGTTCTCGGTCGAGTAGAGGAGCCCGACGTCCTCGTCCGGCTCCAGACCGGTCAGCGTCTCGTCGAGCTCGCGGAGCTCGGCGCCGATCCGGCTGATCTCTCGGTAGCAGCGGTTCGGCTCCAGGTCGTGACCGAGGATGCCGCCCCAGTACATCTCGTGGCCGTAGTGCAGGGTATGCCAGTGCCAGTACTCCACCGCCTCGGCGCCCCGGGAGATCAGCGAGTACGCCGCCAGGCGCCACTGCCCGTCGTAGGCCGGATAGTTGGTGTGCGAGCCGCCGATGCTCAGCGCGTTGGTCTCGGTCACCAGGAAGCCGGACCGGCGAGCGCTGCGGCCCAGGTCGGCCTGGAAGAGTAGCGACCACGGGCCGCTCTCGTCGGCGCCCGTCCATTCCGGTGCCCCCAGCAGCGAGCCGGGTGCTGGCGGCAGCGCGAGCGCGTCCTGCATTGCGTAGTAGGGGTTCTCGCCGACGACGTCCAGCGCCTGCGCGATGTCGTGGCGGTCGACGGCCGGCGCGCCATGCCCGCCGGCCAGGCAATGCGTGACGAACTGGCCGGGGCGGGCGTGCTCGCGCACGATCGCCGCCTGCCAGGCCAGGAAGTCAGCGACGGTCCTGGCCTGGAAGCGCCGCCATGCCAGGGCGTAGCCGGGGTTGGTGTTGCCGTCCGGCGTCCACAGGTCCTCCCAGGAGCCCAGCCGCTGCGACCAGTAGGTCAGCCCCCACAGCTCGTTCAGGACGTCCACCGACCCGTAGGTGGTGCGCAGCCAGTCGCGGAAGTGCTCGACCACGGTCCGGTTGTGCGGCAGCTCGACGCCGGTCTCGTTGTCGACCTGGTAGCCGATGACCGCGGGGTGGCCGGCGAAGTGCCCGACCACGGCCCGGATGACCCGCTCGGCGTGGAAGCGGTAGGCGGCATGCGTGAGGTCGACGTTCTGGCGGCCGCCGTACCAGACCCGCTCTCCACGGGCCCGGACCGCCATGATCTCGGGGTACTTGCGGTGCAGCCACGGCGGGATGGCGTAGGTCGGGGTGCCCAAGAGCACCTCGATCCCGGCCTCGTGCAGGGCATCGACGACCTTCTCCATCCACCCGAACTCGAAGCGGCCGTCGGCCGGCTCCCAGTTGCTCCAGGTCGACTCGCCGAGCCGCACGAAGGTGAGGTTGGCCTCGCGCATCAGCGCGATGTCGCCCTCCAGCCGGTCGTATGGCTGGTACTCCGGGTAGTACGCGGCTCCGTAGCGCATCAGCCGGCCCCCTGCCCCGCCGTCATGCCGTCGTCTCACGCGCCGAGACGGCGCCGCCTTCCTGGTGCCGCGTCTCCCAGCCGTCCCGGAACAGCTCGATGCGTGCGCCGGTGGGCGGGTGCGCCAGGCACGCCTCGCGGTCCAGCCGCACGCCGAGGCCCGGCGCGGACGGCACCGCGAAGCACCCGTCGGCAGGATCGACCGCCGGTGCCTGGTCGACCAGCTCGGCCACCCAGGGATCGGCGAAGTCGTTGAAATGCTCGAGCACCTTGTAGTTGGGGATAGTGGCCGCGAGCTGCAGGTTGGCGGCGGTCGCCACCGGTCCGCCGACGTTGTGCGGCGCCAGCAGCGTGGAGTAGGCGTCCGCCCAGCCGGCGAGCCGTTTCATCGCCAGGAAGCCCCCGAAGTGGGTCAGGTCGGCCTGGACGATGTCGACGAGCCCACGCTCGAACAGCTCGCGGAACTCCGCCAGCACGTGCACCCGCTCCCCGGTCGCGATGGGGATGCGGGTGGCGCGGCGCACCGGCCCCAGTCCCAACGGGTTCTCCGGCGGCACCGGTTCCTCGATCCACTCGGGGTCGTATGGAGCCACGAGCTCGGCCACGCGCGCCGCCTCGGCGGCAGTGAAGCGGCCGTGCATCTCAACCATGACCTGCACGTCCGGGCCCACCGCGTCGCGGACCGCCGCGACGATGGCCACCGAGCGGCGGCGCTCCGCCGCGGACAGCTCGGCGCTGGCCGCGCCGAACGGGTCGAGCTTGAGCGCCCGGTAGCCACGCTCGACCACGGCGCGGGCCCGCTCGGCGATCCTGTCCGGCTCGCGTGCGGTGGTGTACCAGCCGTTGGCGTATGCCGGAACCCGGTCGCGGACGCGGCCGCCGAGCAGCTTCCACACCGGCACGTGCAGGGATTGTCCGACCAGGTCCCAGCAGGCCATGTCGAACAGCGACAGCGCTGACTGGGCGACCTCACCGGGCCGGCCGTACTCAGCACGCTGCACGTTCCACGCGAGCCGCTCAACGTCGAACGGGTCGGCGCCAAGCACGTAGCGGGGCGCGAGCTCCTGCACGCACGCGAGCAGGGTGCGGGTCTTGTTGACCATCCGCACCTCGCCGACGCCGGCCAGGCCGTCGTCGGTGACGAGCTCCAGGAAGGTGAGCTCGCGCCACGGCGCGCCGACGACCGTCGTACGGAACTCGGTGATCTTCACGGCCCAGGCACCTCCGCAGGCCGTTTGGGCCGGTGCCGGTGGATGACGTTCGCTAGAGCGCCGGTCATGTATCGGTGCCGCGCATCGGTGACCTGCGGTGACAGGAGGCGGCGGCGGCGCGCACCGCGGATACGTGACCGGCGCTCTAGGAGGTCCGCTGTGGTGGGACGACGCTGGCGCGCACCACCAGTCGCACCGGCAGCAGGTGCAGCCCGCCGTTGCCGGCGCCCGCGATGGCCCCGAGGAGCAGGCTCGCCGCCCGCTCGCCGACCTCGCGCATCGGCTGGCTGACCGTGGTGAGCGGCGGCTCCAGGAAGGCGGCCACGGGAATGTCGTCGTAGCCGACCACCGAAACGTCCTCCGGGACGCGCAGCCTGGCGGCCCGCAGCTCCCTGATCGCCCCGATCGCGATCAGGTCGCTGTAGGCGAACAGCGCCGTGAACCGGGCCCTGCGCGCGAGCAGGCGAGTCATTGCCGCCTGGCCGTCCTCCAGACCCCAGCCGGACGCCTGCTCGACCAGCGAGGGCTCGACCACGATGCCCGCCTGGCCCAGGGCGTCCCGGTAGCCCTCGAGCCGGGCACGGCCGGACGGCCACACGGTTGGCCCGGTGATCGTGGCGATCCGGGTATGGCCCCGCGCCACCAGGAACGAGACCGCGTCCAGGCCGCCGCGGCGGTTGTCCACGTCGACCACGGTCAGGCCGGGCGACTCGCTGGACGCGATCGCCACCAGCGGGACCTCGAGCGGCGGGCCCACCTGGTCGGTGCTGATCGGCAGCCGCGGCCGGGCGACGATCAGGCCCTCGACCCGCCGTTCGAGCATGAGGCGCAGGTACGCCCGCTCGTCGGCCTCGGTGTGCTCCTCGACGCTGGCGATCACCAGGTAGTAGCCGTGCCGCCGCGCCTCGATCTCGGCCCCGGCCGCCACCTCGGCGAAGAAGTGGTCGGAGATGTTCGTGCTCACCAGCCCGATGCTGTGCGTGCGGTTCGAGTTCAGCCCGCGGGCGATCGGGCTCGGCACGTAGTTGAGCTCGCGGATGGCCTCCTCCACCCGCCGCCGCGTCTCCGCGCTGACCAGGTCGTGACCGTTGATGACGCGCGAGACGGTCTGGTGCGACACCCCAGCCCGCTCGGCGACGTCGCGAATGGTGGGTTGCCTGGACATGCGGTCCTGTTCCACTCCACTGGAGGTCGCCTGTTCGTGCTACGAGCTGCATGTTACCGCTCACACCTCCATCATGACGCGGCAAAGCGGCCGAACCTTGCGAACCTGGCGAACCTTGACGACTCCGTCCGCAGTGCTTAGTCTCGCGAATGTTATCGGTCACTGTGACCGGTAACAAGACCCGAAACCAGGGTCATTCGAGCGCCAGGAGGAGGTCGGCCATGGGAGGCCCAGGGCACACCGGGCGCACGAGACGGTCGGCGCTGAGCCGCGCCAGTGCGGCGGCGCTGGCGTCACTCGTCCTGCCGCTGGCGCTGATCGCCGCGGGGAGACCCGACCGCGCCGCGACCATCGCCGTCTCCGGCACACAATGGGGCACGAGCACGTGCTACTTCGGGGCAACCGAGGGCAACGTCCGGTTCGCCGTGGCGGACCTGCAGGACGCGGGTGTGTCGACGTACCGCGTGTACGGCGGCATGTCGCGCTGGGAGTGGCAGGACGACGACGGCGCCTACGGCGCGCCGTCGACCGACCAGATCAAGGCGGACCCGAACCTTCGGCCCGCCGCGTGCTGCTCCTGGGCGAGCGCGGCCGCGGTCCTCAGCATCGCCTCCATGGCGAGCGCTGGCCGAGTCTCCACCGCCAGGCGGGCGGTGCCGGGACCCGCATTGGCGAAGTGATGCACCGTGTCGGGCGGGACGGTCACCGCCTCGCCAGGGCCGACCGCCATCGGCCGCCCCGCGACCCGGAACCGCATGCGGCCGTCGAGCACCCTGAGGTGTTCCTCCTGCGACGGGTGGGCGTGGGCGCTCGGCACCCGCCCGCCAGGGGCCAGCGACAGCTCCCAGGTCAGCAGCCTGCTGCCGGTCTCGGCGCCCGTCTCGCGGATGACGATTCGCTCACCGCTCAGCGGGTTTTCGATGACCGGCCCGGCGGTGGTTACGGGCCGGGACATTGGCGGCTACCTCCAGGAGGACGAAGCATCCAGGACCATGGGGCCGGGTCGGCCCATAGGGACGAGTGACGGCTCCGCGGGAGGGTCACGCTCCCACTGGTGGGGAGGCTGTGGGACCCGCCCGCAGGAGGACGATCAGGCTGCCGATGAGCACGGGCAGCATGGTGATGTGGTAGGCGACGTCGGGAAGATGGCCGCCTCGCGCGGTGAAGTTCAAGCCGACGAGGAAGCCGACGATCGCAAAGCCGGTGGTTGCGAGCCCGACCGTCCGCGCCCGGGCAGGGGCTCGAAACATGACGACCGCACCAGCGGCGAGAACAGCGCCGATGATCGCCTCGGCGACGCCCGCATGATCGGCGTTGAACGGTGTCGAACGGCCCTGAACGCTGCCCGACAAGTGCAGGGCCGAGGCGACCGCGAGCGTGGCCGCCTCCAAGACCATCAACGCCGCGACCCTTCGGATGACGGTGCGGTCGGCAAGCTGCCCTCTCCGCGTGAGGACGCTCACGGTCGTGCTCCTGCGGCGTTGTCCATGTCCCCCATTGTGTTGGCCAGCCTGTGAGCTGTCGTCAGCCAGGTGTGGGTTGTGCGCCTGCGCCCGGCGCTGTAGACGACCTCATCCGGCTACCGCACCCGTGGTACGCGCCAGGGTCGGGGTGGCGGGTACGCACCATTCGAAGACGAGATCACCAGTGTCATAGAGCGAACCAGCTGAGCACCGCGGCTTCAGCTCAGCCCGAGCATGCGGCAGACCTTCGGCGACCGACCGGACTGGTTGCCGACGCCATCGCCGACGTCAAGGCTGTGCGCGACGACCAGCACGCCGGCCGGCGTCAGCCACGAAGCGCACCGCCTCGTCGATCAGCCGGCGCCCAGCGAGCAACTCAAGGTCGTTGTGATCAGCCCCCGGGACGAGCACGAACCGCTTCGGCTCGGGAATCGCCTCGGCCAGCCGTCTGCTCTGCTCCCAAGGGACGATTCCGTCCCGATCACCAGCCACGACCAGCACCGGGCAGCGCAGCCCACCGACCTGCTCGATCGAAGCATAGCGGTCCCTGAGCAGCAATCGAACCGGCAGGAACGGGTAATGGACCCGGCCGATGTCCGCCAGCGAGGTGAACGGCGAGCGCAGCACCAACGCCATCGGGGGCCGCTCGAGCGCGAGCCGGACCGCCACGGCGGCCCCAAGTGACTCGCCGAAGTAGACCAGCCGGGTCAGGTCGACGTCGCCCCGCGCCGCCAGGTAGGCACGCGCGGCGCGCGCGTCGGCCAGCAGCCCCGACTCCGACGGGCTGCCTGGGTTGTCGCCGTAGCCGCGGTAGTCCACGAGCAGCACCGACAGCCCGGCGCGGGACAGCTCGGCGGCCAGCGGTGCCCGCGCCGCCCGGTTGCCCGCGTTGCCGTTGAGCACCAGCACCGTCGCTCGGCCCTGACCGGCGGCCGGTACGAACCAGCCCGCAAGCCGTAGCCCGTCGGCGGTGTCGAAGGCAACGTCCTGGGCGGCGTGCAGGATGGCCGCGGCGGGCGGCACCCTCCCGGGCGTAGGCAGGTAGATGAGGCGCCGCTGGAACAGCCATGCCAGCGCGACCAAGACCAGCACCACCGCCACCATGGCACTGACGCCGATCGCTATCCGCCCACCGTGCATCGTGTATCGGCCCCGCTCAGCCCGACCGTCACGTCACATCTTGCCGTCCGCTGTGTCACCGTGCGCGACGACCCAGCAGCCGCGAGCATCCAGCCGCCAGCCTGGCGGCGCCAGCCGATCGGCCGCGCACCCACACTTCCGTGGTTTGCATCTCCGCGGACCAGGAGAGGCACAGTGCTGCTGCAGCTCAAGGTCCAAGACCATGGCTACGCCGAGTTCGTCACCGAGGGGACGAAGTTCGGGCTCTTCGAGCGCGCGAAGCTGCCGGAGCTCATCGGACGGGACGCGCGTGCTGGCGGACCGGGCCAGTGTGGAGGACCTGCGGGTCCGCACCCTCGGGCTCCTTGATGCGCTTGAGGCAGGTGATACCGCAGCCTGGTGGCAGTGCAACCGGATACTCACTGTGACGCCTGGCTCAAACATCATCCGTGGAGCACCCGAAGATGACCTGACTCGGTTCCCGGCTGGCAGCTGCTCACGCCAGGCGAGCAAGCTCGACTCGAGGCTGGGGCCGAGCGCTACCTCGATGAGACTACCGCCGACACCGAGCACTGGGCTCGGCACCGACACGCTCTTCAGCAACTGACAGCCCTCGCTCAGCTGGGCACACCTGCTGCGGTTGCCGCCGTCGAGCGGATCGCGGCGCACTTCCCCGAGCGGCCGGGGCTTCGTCAGGTGCTTCTGGATGCCGAGGAGCGGATGCGGCAAAACACCTGGATACCGCTGCAACCCGCCTCGCGTTGAGCGTTTCCCTGCCTGGGGAGCAGCGTTCAACGGACGGCAGCGCTCAGGCGTCGTGATATGCTCGGCGGCCTCATCCACGGGCATCACGGGGTCGCAGCATGATCAATCCGCATATCCGCGCCCCACAGGCTCGAATGGCGTTCGAAGCGCACCCGGTCACGAAGGAGCGGTGGCCCGACCTGGTCGAGCTGTTCGATCGGCCCATCGTTCGAACCTGCTTCTGCATGTTCTACCGGAAGACCGGAACGGGCACCGGCGTCGGCCTGGAGAAC
>WNGL01005788.1_pt1 | contig 14649 bp, 18 predicted proteins | sample 5400591 | NCBI WGS metagenome assembly WNGL01 (sample SAMN13153377, study PRJNA577476) | soil metagenome | isolation source: 80 cm soil or saprolite under Garry oak tree replicate 1 | place: USA:California | collected 2016-06-15
CGCCTTTGATCCAGGAAGCCTTTCAGGAGGCTGTCAAGTACCAGCCTGCCAACAAGGCCCAACTCAAATGCGACACCGGCAACAAACCCGTCGTCGTGACCGGCGACCGCGCCGCCTTGAAGCACGCACTGGCTGAGGTCCTCCTCAATGCCCTCCAGGCCAATCCGACCAATCCCAAAATCGGGGTGCGCCTCCTTGCCCAATCCGATGGCAATGGCCGTCAGGGGTTGCAAATCGAGGTGCAAGACACCGGACAGGGTTTCAGCCCTGAAGCGGTCCAGAAGGCCTCCGCGCCGTTTTTCACAACGCGCAATGTGGGTTTGGGCCTCGGACTGACCGTCACACGCAAGATCATCGAGACCCATCACGGTAAGCTGGAGTTCCTTGCACCCAAGACCGGCGAGGCCGGCATCGTGCGCATTTCACTCCCGCTGGAGGGGTCCGGACCCGCGCAAGACTGAGTCCACTCCTACGGATGGGTGCCGGGGCCGGAACGCGGCGTTGACGCCGGTTTGGCCCGCAAACGAATTGTGGACCAAGCCCCAAGCATCAAGCGCCACTGAAACTCCAGATTCCAAGCACGGGTGCCTGAGCATCCGTAATCGCGTTGGCCAAACTGACACCGGTGGTTCTTTCGCCGAGCTTCCATCTGCAACGGCTCTTGGCATTTGGAGCTGAGTGCCGGTCTGGAGCTTGGAGCTTGTGAGCTGGACTTTCGTCACACTGACTCTCTGAGAACAGCAAATCGTCTGCCATTCTTTCTGCTTGTCGAACCCCTCGAACCCTATAGGCTCCAACAAAGATGCTGGACTTTTTAGGGTTAATGCTTGATCTGTTAGGTGACCAAATCAGCATTTGACGATGCCTTACTCGCTGCCAATGGACCCCGTCTTGCCGACGGCCGAGCGGCCCCCTCTGCCCAAACACAAAGGGATGCTGCTGGTGGTGGACGACGAAGAAGGGCCGCGGCAGTCGCTGCGGGTCATTTTTAAGGACGACTACGAAATCCTGATGGCCAGCGACGGCGCCACCGCCATCGAGCTGGCCCAAAATAACAACATCGACGTGGCGGTGCTGGACATACGCATGGCGGGCATGTCCGGCATTGAAGTGTTGGAGCGGCTCAAATACGTCGATCCCACGATCGAAGCGGTGATGATGACCGCCTTCGAGACGACTGACACCATGCGCCAGGCGCTACGCCTGCGGGCTTGCGATTACATCAACAAACCTTTCGACATCTCCACCATGCGCGCCGCTGTCGCCAACGCCATGCAGCGGCGCACCCTCGAAAGCGAAATCCACAACAACGCCGAGAAGCTCCAGCAACTCATAGCCGAATTGCAGAACCAGAAAATTGAAGAGCAGATGTCCCAGACCCGGGGCGAAATCTACGCCAGCATTATCCACGATATCAACGGCCCGCTCACGGTGATTTCTGGTTTTGTGCAATTGATGAACCAGCGCATCGGCAACTCCACCCGGCTGGACCTGGAAGATTTGGAGTTTATCAAGGACCGCCTCAAAACCATCACCCGGCAGGTGACCAACTGCATCGACATCTCCCGCAGATACCTGGGCTTCTTGCGCCGCCAAACCGACGACACGCCGCGCGTCAGCGTCAACCAACTGCTCACCGACTTGAACCATCTGGTCCGGGCCCACCCCAGCCTGCACCAACATCAATTTACCCTTCGCCATTTGGCCCAGGATGTCGCCGCCCGCATGCACGGTACCGATGTGATCCAGGCCCTGCTGAACCTCACGGTCAATGCCTTGCAATGCACGCCCAAGGTTCATGCTGTCGAAATTGAAGGCCGCGTCTTGCCTCATTCGCTGGATTTGGCCGCCTTCAAGGACGGTCCGCAAGAACGGTTCCTGAACGTTGAAACCCTGCATAACAAGCCCCCGCTGCTGGCCCTGTCGGTCCGCGACACCGGGCCCGGTATTCCACCGGAACTTCTGCCAAAGATCTTCCAGCCGTTTTTTACGACCAAAAATGCCCGCGAAGGCACCGGTCTGGGATTGAACATCGTTCAGCGTTTAGTCAAGGAGGCCAAAGGCGCTCTGCACGTCCGCACCCGGCTCGGCGAAGGGACCACCTTCACCCTCTACCTGCCGGCGGTCTCTCTGAGCGCAGGCTAAAGTAGTCAGACGGTTAAGTCGTTACAAGAGCTACACGGTTACAAAGGCCGGCGGCCTGGTGCACTCACCTAACTCAAGTAACGTTGTAGCTGTGTAACGGGACCGGCGGGCCCGGCAACTGCGGAGGCGCGTAATAAAGGCGATTCCTCACCACAAGCGCCTCGACAAAACGTCATTCTGCTTTAGGTTCCCCAGCCGGATATGACTGATCCACGTTACAAAAAGTTGGCCAGGCTGCTGGTCGAGTATTCCACTGAATTGAAGAAGAACGACCGGGTGCTGCTCGACATGATTGATGTGCCCGACGAGTTTTCCATCGAATTGATGCGGGCCGCCCGCGCCGCGGGCGCGCTGCCGGTCATCGAAGTCCGCCACACGCGCATCAACCGCGAACTGCTGCGCCACACCGATGTCCAGCATGCCGGCCTGGTGCGCGACCTGGAGTTGTTTCGGATGAAAAAGATGCAGGCCTACATCGCCATTCGCGGCAGCGATAATGCCAGCGAAAACGCCGACGTGCCCGGCGATCGCATGGCGCTGTATTCGCGCATCATTCGGCCCGTGCTCAACCAGCGCGTCAACAAGACCCGCTGGTGCGTGTTGCGCTGGCCCACGCCGGCCATGGCTCAGTCGGCCAGCATGAGCACCGAGGCATTCGAGAATTTGTTTTTTGATGTCTGCACGATGGATTATCGCAGGATGGCCCGCGCCGCGGTCCCGCTGGAGAGGCGCATGAAAAAAACCGACCGCGTCCATATCAAAGGGCCCGGCACGGATCTCACCTTTAGCATCAAAGGCATTGGCGCCAAGATGTGCAAGGGCGACCGCAACATCCCCGATGGCGAAGTGTTCTCCTGCCCGGTCAAAAACTCAATCCAGGGCCGCATCCAGTTCAATACGCCGACGCTTTATTCGGGGGCAAAGTTTGAAAACGTTTGCCTGGAGTTCAAAGACGGCAAGGTCGTCAAGGCGAGTTCGAACAACACCAGGCGGCTGAACGAAATCCTCGATACCGATCCCGGCGCGCGTTACACGGGTGAGTTTTCACTGGGTTTTAACCCCTACATCCTGAATCCCATGTGCGACATTTTGTTCGACGAGAAGATCGCCGGCTCATTGCATCTGACGCCCGGCCAGGCCTACGAAGAATGCGACAACGGCAACCGCTCAGCGGTGCATTGGGACATGGTTCTGATTCAGCGGCCGCAATGGGGCGGCGGCGAGGTTTGGTTCGACCGCGAGCTCATCCGCAAGGGCGGCTTGTTCCTGCCTAGGGACTTGAAGCCGCTCAATCCGGCGAAATTGAAATAGGTGACGAATGTAGTTCACGCCGGTTGCAGAACGGGGTGGTCGGATTGGGTGCGCGTTCGGAAATGGAGACCGCGCCAACGGCGTTGTGGCCGAGTCATGCGCGGGGGCGGGAATCCGTATGAGTCGGGACAACTGCGTTGGCCTTGCCGACGAAATCGCACTTTGCAACAATCCACCCATGTCATTGCTCCAACTCAATCCCTCCGCCATCCTGCAAACTGCTTTTTCCTTCTGGTCGTCGAAAGTACTGCTCACCGCCGTGGAGTTCGGCGTGTTCAGCAAACTTGCCAACCGCCGCCTTACCGGCGCGGAACTCGGCTCGGAATTAGAACTTCACCCGCGCGCCATCGCCGATTTTTTTGACGCGCTCGTGGCGATGAAGTTTCTCAACCGCGAAGGCGACGGCCCGCAATCGAAGTATTTCAACACGCCGGAGGGCGCGCTGTTCCTCGACGAGAAAAGCCCGCGTTACATCGGCGGCATTCTCATCATGCTCAATGCGCGGCTCTTCAAGTTCTGGCACGACCTGCCCGAAGCGCTGCGCACCGGCAAGCCGCAGAACGAAGAGAAATACGGGCAGAAAGGAATCTTTGAAACGCTTTACGCAGATCAGGCCGAGCTCGAGCAATTCATGGGCGCGATGACCGGTCTCTCACGCATCAATTTCGAAGCCTTCGCCGACAAGTTTGATTTCTCCAGATTCAAGATGCTCTGCGATATCGGCGGCGCTACTGGCCTGCTTTGTATTGAGGTGGCAAAGAGACATCCGCAGCTCAAATGCACCAGCTTTGATCTGCCGCCGGTCGAACCCATCGCGATGAAGCACATCGCCGCCGCCGGCTTGAGCAGCCGCGTGGGCACGGCCTCGGGCGATTTCTTCAAAGACCCGTTGCCCAAGGCCGACCTCATCACGATGGGAATGATTCTGCACGACTGGAATCTGGAGAAAAAGTTGCACCTCATCCGCGCGGCCTACGACGCGTTGCCGCCCGGCGGCGCATTGGTGGCCATCGAAGCGCTCATTGACGATGCGCGGCGTGAGAATGTGCAAGGGCTGCTTATGTCGCTGAACATGCTCATCGAATTTGGCGACGCGTTCGACTATTCCGGCGCGGATTTCCGCAAATGGTGCGGCGAAGTCGGCTTCAAACGCTTTGAAGTTATCCACCTCGCCGGCCCGTCCAGCGCGGCGGTAGCTTACAAATGAAAAATTCCAGCAATGGCCCAACCCTATTTCCAACATGAACCCAATCCAAGTTCCTAACGACGGCGGCAAGAAAGTGAACATCCTTGGCATTCCGATGGTCATTCGCATCCACGGTCGCGACACCGGCAGCGTGGTCAGCGCGGTCGAATCGCATGACGTGCCGGGCGGCGGTCCGCCGCCGCACATCCATCATCGCGAAGACGAGACCTTTCAAGTGCTCGAAGGCGAATACGAGTGGACCGTTGGCGGGAAAACATTCGTCGCCCAAAAGGGCACGACGATTTTTGCGCCGCGCGGGATACCGCACACCTACCGTTACCTCGGCCAGAAGCCTGGCCGGCTCATGTGCGTCATCACTCCGGCTGGTTTTGAAGGATTCTTCGAGGAAATCGGTGCGCTCAGTCCGCAGCAACAGCAGGACATCCCACGCGTCATTGAGATTGGAAAGAAATACGGGCTGGAAATCCTGCCGCCGCCCGGTGTGTGAGCGCTGTGGCTCTGCATCCGACTAAAAGATTATGCCACGGGAAAAAGAGAGCATCAGGGCCGGGCAGATTGAAGTTCGCTTCCTGCTCGAGAGCAAAGACTCCAACGGCCAGTTGGCCATGTTTGAATTCACCGTTCCGGTGGGCGCGAAAGTTCCGCTGCCCCATTCGCACGCGCATTACGACGAAACCATTTATGGTTTGGAGGGGTGCTGACTTTCACCGTCAATAGCAAGCCGAGGGACATCGCCGCTGGTGAAACTTGTTTTATCCCGCGCGGTGCGGTGCATGGTTTTAACAATCTGAAACCGGCAGACGCAAAGGCTCTCGCCGTCGTGACGCCGGCCCTCATCGGACAGGATTATTTCCGGGAAATAGCAGCCATCGTCAATGCCGGCGGCCCGCCGGATCTGGAGAAAATCAAGGCGGTAATGACCAGGCACGGGCTTGTTCCGGCTCTGCCGCAGAAATAATGGCGAACGAAACTACATTGTGCGCGCGTGCGGGAATCCGATGAATCTGGACAACCGCGTTGCGGTTGGGCAGGTTTGGCGGACGGTGATCCAGGGTAGTTCGTGCCTCGTAACCCTGAGTTTTTGGGCTGACGAAGGCAAGTGTCGTATCTTGCCTGCTTCTTCTTGCAATCCCAAGACAGGAAGTTGTATTCGGTCACGATTATTCCGCAAAGAAAGCGGCACTTTGGCGACGAGGGTTTGGTATTCTTCCAAATGTCTTCATTCTGTGGTTTACACAAACGTAACTTCGTCATTGCCTGCCGGAATTCTCAGGCCACTGCCCGTTCGGGAACCGTGACGCCCAACACGGCGGCTTTCAACAGCAGCGAATCCAGGTGTTCCAGACAAAAGCGCGACCAGGATTCGTAACCCGATGCGTCTTTCACCGCTTCAGCCAGCGGAACAAACTCCGGACGAACGATGCCGCTGCGTCGCCCGGCGACTGCCTCGTCGGCAACATACACGACATGCACGACACCGAAATGCACATAACCAACATCGGTGCTGTCGTCATTGATGACCGCAACGGCTGTATCCTTCACCTCCTCAAGCGCGACCTCTTCCATCAACTCGCGCCGCATGCCGTCGTGATAGCCGCGGTCGTTTGAAAAAAGTCCATGATCTTCCTCGGAGATGTGCCCGCCAATTCCGACGGAACACAAGCCGTGCAACCGGGTTTCCTGTCCGCCCTTGCCGCGCTGGTAACGCAGGATTTTCCCATTGCAGAGAATGAGGACGTAAGGAATGAGCTGCTTGTATCGCCGATCTTGTTCGGCAGCGCTCCGATTCAGGTACAAAAGTTTTGAAGAGGCCGTTACTATGGGCAGGTATTTCTCAACATCCAAGCTCAGGCCCTGAAACAGGCCCAGTTCTTCGAACAGTTTCCGCTCAAAACAAAGCACTCTTTCTTCTGTTGCCATTCGTCATTTGCCTTTCTGTAAAATGTGTCATCAATGATGTTTTCGATTCCAAGCTTTCACGAGCAAAATATTTGGCTCTTTATTAGCCTGCTAATCGACAGGTTGTTCACATCGCGTGACTGGTGGTTTGAACATTACAGTTTTCCTCCGAACAGCGCGCTTATTTTCTTTTGCACGGTTTCAACAATCTGAATCAGCGGCGGCCAGGGGCGTTTGAAGCCTTCGCCGGGGAGTTTCTTCGTCGCGTCCATGCCCAGTTTGCTGCCGATGGCCATTTCGCTGATGGCGTGGTCGAGCACGTCGGCCGGGTCTCGCACGGCGCAAATCAGCGCTTAATGTCCAAACCACAAGCAGACGAAACGCGGAAGCGATTTGCGGCAAACGTGCGATAGCCCCAGTCGAAGACATTTCGCAGCCCGGGCGTGATGGAAAAAAGATAAACCGGCCACGCCCACCAGATGCGCCGCGTTGCGTAACGATAGACGTTTGCTCCGCGAATCTGCGAGCCATCGGCCAGCAACAGGCGCAGGTCGTGTAGTAATTCGGACTCGCTCAACTGAAGTTTAGCGCGCACCCAATGGGCTTGAAGCGGGGCGATGGAAAACCCGCGTCGCTGAAGCGCGCTTCCCCAAAACGGAATCCAGCGCCGGCAAAATCCGCACGAGTCATCGTAAAGAATCCAGTCAAGCACCTGTTGACGTGCGGTTGGTTGTTTCATCGTGTCAGGCGCACGCCTTGGTACACCGTGACCGCCGAACCCTCCGCCAGAAAAGCCGACGATGGCTTGCAATTCAGGCTTTCACGAAATTGTTCGCCGTACAGGCCGGCCACATCACAATCCAGTTTTACGTCAGATACGTCATAAAACCGCCAGCGGGGATGCTCGACCCGATATTCGAGCGTCGCGCCGTTTTGTTGTGCGTTGTAGCCCCAATAGTGTTCCGTGATGAATTCGGCCTCTGAGTCTTCGGTCAGAAGCTGCGCTGCACCGCGAGTGGTCAGCTTCAAACTGTTTTGCTGGCCGCCGAAGTGCCATGAGTATTCCGCTGACTTGACCGAGGCAGAATCAACTTCAATCCGGTGCGCCATTGGCAGCGCAATGTAGGGTTCGTTGTATAGTTTGCGTGCGGTGAGTGCAATGGCCGCTCTCGGAACGATTTCTTTGATGAACACCACACCACGTCGCCAGCCGTCTTCCGCCTTGCGTCGGACGTAAATCCGCAAATTCACCTCTTCAAAGTCTCGATGGAATGGAATCGGGATCCCGAAAACGCGAGTCTTCAGAAACAGGAAGCCGACGACCGAAACCAAAACCTTTCCCTTCCACAAATCAAGTTCCGTTCCTGTCGGGACAAAAAGCGCGAGCACGGACGAGTCAATTTCGTAGTTAAGCATTGCCAAATGCCTCCACTCAGCGGTCAGGAATTCTTTTGATGCGTTTGTGCTCACTTGGCGAGGCTAAAAAACTTTTCCACCTTCGCCTTCACCGCTTCATCCATCCGAATCAGCGGCGGCCAGGGGCGCTTGAAACCTTCACCCGGAATTTTCTTCGTCGCGTCGATGCCGAGTTTGCTGCCAATGGCGATTTCGCTGGTGGCGTGGTCGAGCACGTCGGACGGGCCTTTGGTGAAGATGCTGTCGCGTTGCGGGTCGGTGTTCGCACACAGCCGAAACAGCACTTGGCTCGTGTCATGCACGTCCACGTCGTCGTCCACCACCACCAGGTACTTGGTGAACATCATTTGCCCCATGCCCCAGAGGCCGTGCATGATTTTGTAGGCTTGCATCGGGTAGGTCTTCCGGATGCTCACGAAGACAAGGTTGTGGAAGACGCCTTCGGCCGGCAGCGCGATGTCCGCGATCTCGGGGAAGTTCATCTTGAAGATCGGCAGGAAGAGTTTCACCGACGCGCTGCCGATGTAAAAATCCTCCATCGGCGGAATGCCGACGATGGTGGCGGAATAGACGGCGTCTTTGCGGTGCGTGATTGCGGTGACGTGGAGGACGGGATACGGCTCGGGCAACGTGTAGTAGCCCGTGTGGTCGCCGAACGGGCCCTCGTCGCGGAGCGGCTCGCGCGGGTCAACATAGCCTTCAATGACGAAGTCGGCGTTGGCGGGGACTTCCAGGTCGTTGGTCTCGCACTTCACAAGTTCGACGGATTTTTTGCGCAGGTAACCTGCAAGAAGGAATTCATCGAGGCCGTCGGGCAGCGGCGCGGTGGCGGCGAAGGTGAACACGGGATCTCCACCCAGGAAAATCGCGACAGGCATGCGTGTGCCGGTTTCGTAGTAACGGCGGCCGTGGCGCGCGCCGACCTTCTGGAGCTGCCAGTGCATGCCGGCAGTGCGCTCGTCATAAACCTGCATCCGATATATGCCGACGTTGCGCTCGCCGGTGTCGGGGTCCTTGGTGACGACACAGGGGAGGGTGATAAAACGCCCGCCGTCGAGCGGCCAGCACTGTTGGATCGGGAGGTTAAGCAAGGTGGGCATTTGTAGCGGCGCTCTGTGAGCGCCGTCGGGCCAGCGGTCACAGACCGCCGCTACAGAGCAAATGTCCGGCGCAGGCGGCCAGGGTTCGGTGCGCGTTGGCGGAGCGTCGAATTTGTGGATGACCTCTTTGCACGGCCCGCTCCTGAGGAGCTTCGGCTTCATGTGGCGCAAGTCCAGCGCGGTGCCGAGCAGCTTGATGGCTTCGCGGAAGCTCATGGGCGGCTTGGCCTTCAGGAGCGAACCGAGTTCGGCAGCGACTTCATCCACGGAATTCGCGCCCAGGCTCATGGCCATGCGCTTCCACGAACCCATAGTGTTGATGGCGAGCGGAAACGGCGACGGCGCGCCATTGACGGTGGGTTTCTCGATGAGCACCGCCTGGCCGCCATCGGGCTTTTTCATCTCGCGGTCCGCGATCTCGGTAATTTCCAATTCTGTCGCCACCGGCTGCGAGATGCGCCGGAGTTCGCCCGTTTTTTCGAGCGCAATGACGAAATCCCGGAAGGAATCAAAGGCCACGCGGATAAGAGTAGCAGACCTTCTCAGCCATGTGAATGCTGATTGGTGAACGGAAAACAGAGTGATGCACTGGCGGAGTAATGGGCTGATGAGAAAAGCGCCTTGCGGCGTTGAAACACTCCAACCCTCCGGTTCATTCACTCCAGCACTCCAATCCCTCCAAAACTGCGCCACGACACACTTTCCGGCCTCCCGCTACTCACAGTCGCAGCCGCGGCGCGCGTGGCCAAAGGAAATTCTTCAACGCGTACAGTTCCAGCGCAAAGGGAATGTATCCGCCGTATCCGAGCAGCGGCATTTCGAACACGTGCAGGAACTGCGTCCCCGGGGTGTGATAGATCCATTTGGGATACGAATAGTAATTCCACATTTCCCAGAAAAAGCCGCAGATCAGGGCGCCCAGCGAAAGCGAGATCACTGGCCGCCAGTCGCCGGACTTGAGGTCTTCCAAAAAGTGCCGCCGGCCAAGCCATCGGTTCAGCGGTTCCAAAATCATGACCAATGAAGTCCAGACGAACGGATAAAAGTATTTTGGCCAGGTGAGCGCGAGCGCCAGCATCGTCAGCCCGCCGAGGAATAACCCAAAAGCCACCGCCGGGCCGGGCTGGATGCGCGGCCCGGAGGCGAACCGATCCATCCAGCGAAAGCTCCGCACCAGTTCCGCGGTCTCAAACACCGCGGGCATGACGGTGGAAAAGGAGATGGTGCACAGCAGGTAATATTCAAACTCGGAGAAGGTGTTGCTGCCGAGGTACTCCCAGTTGGCCGTGCGCTGATTGATCACTTCAAAAATCCACCACACCGGCGCCGAGGCCGCGAAGAGCAGGCCGAAATCCCGGCGGGACCGAGTCCAAAGCGACGTGCCGATCCGCTTCAGGACCAACGCATCAACCACCAGGATGTAACCGAGCCAGAGCGGGAAGAAAAGATAGGCCGTGCGCATCCCCGGCATGGTCCAGTTCAACGGCCAGCACACTGCGAGCAGCCCCAACCCAAGCCATCCTTGCTGGGCCTGGGGTGTTAAACGCTTTTGAATGCCGTTTCCGTGCATCCCGAGTAAAATGGGGTTCGATGCCAACCATTTCAAGAACTGCTGAATCTGCTTCATATATCACAGGCCGGGCGGGCGTCACAAACTCTTAACCCAACCGCCACAGGTTGGCCACACCAAGCAGCAAACTTGGGAGACATGAAGGCCAAAGTGTTGTTGGTGGACGACGAGCCCGACTTCATACAGCTGATGCAGTTCACGCTGGTGTGCCGCGGTTTCGACGTGCTCTGCGCGGCTAATGGGGAAGAGGCGCTGGACCAGGCGCGGCGCGCGTTGCCTGATGTCGTTCTGCTGGATCTGATGTTGCCTGACATCGACGGTTTTTCCGTTTGCGAGATTCTCCGATCTCAACCCTCGACGGCGGGCGTGCCTGTCATCCTGGTCAGCGCGCTGGACGGATTCGCTGCTCGCACCAGGGGCCTGGAGGCCGGCGCAACCTGCTATTTCAAAAAGCCGGTTGACCTGCAGGTTTTGAGCGACAGTATCGGTCTTGCGTTCGAGCGACGGCAGCGGCAGGTCAGCCTGCGCCTGGTGCAGGGTGGCTGCGACGGGGATTGAAGCACTAGCGAGGACATTCTCACATCCCTAAGAAGAGCACGAAATGGTTAAGCCAATTTTGCCTCAGGGAATCGTTCGCGAATCAGTTTTGTTACGCGCGCCTCTGCTTCGGGCGGGAGCAACCGGCGATTGATGCGGCGCTGCACCGCATCAAGCAGCTCCAACCAATCTTCCAATGGCGGGTCCGCCATGGCTTGCCATTGGTCGTAGCGCTTTTCGCGAGCGAAGAATCGCCAATCGCGACCCACGCGCTGGACATAGACCTGGACCCTGATTCCGTCCTTGGTGATCCTCCTCCAACTGATCTCCGCCTTGGCCATTCCCAAGCCCTCAGCAGGTCAGGAACGGGTTACGTTGCCCATGCCCAGCGCAAAGCATCACCTGCCTCTCGGCCAGCCAACTCGTTCCCGCGCACACCAGCCAGGCTTTTGTGCGGAAAGCAGGGTGAGAAGGTCTGGCCGTTCGAGCGCTTGCGACGCGAGAATTATTTGCCGGTGACCAGCCTTCCCGGGTGTGGACGTTAACCTTTGAACTGGTCACGGTAAATCCACACCGGCGACCGCCATTGCGGCAATCCCTTCCTGGCGGCCAATAAACCCCAGATGCTCGTTGGTGGTTGCCTTGATACCAACCTGCCTGGTTTCCAGTCCCAGAGCCGCTGCCACATTCGCTTTCATTGCCTCCAGATGCGGGGCCAGCTTCGGCTCTTGTGCAATGATTGTGGCATCCACGTTGACGATTTTCCCCTGACGAAAAGCGACTTGCCGTGCGGCTTCCTCAAGAAACACACGACTTGGCGCACCGCGCCAGCGCGGGTCCGTGTTGGGGAAAAAATGGCCGATGTCCCCCTCCCCCAACGCGCCAAGGATGGCGTCGCAGACCGCGTGCATCAATGCGTCGGCATCGGAATGACCTTCCAATCCCTTGCGGTGCGGGATCTCAACGCCGGCGAGAATCAGCCTCCGTCCTTCCACCAGCGCATGCACGTCGTAGCCTATGCCAACATGGACCATGCTGGGAATTATAGGAACAGGCTCCCGAGTGGCCCAAGCAATTTGTTCTTTGCCAGTCAAGCTCGGGCGCAGTAGGCGCAATGCGATCGTGAATGATCCCTACCTGAGGCGCCAAACAATTCTGGCTTTGTCCAAATCGTACGGGGACATCTCCATTTTGACGCGGTCGCCCACGGTCAGGCGGACCCAGCGTTTGCGCATTCTTCCGGAAATGGTGGCAAGGACGAGGTGTTGGTTGTCCAGCGCCACCCTGAACATCGTACCCGGGAGCACGGTCTGGACGCTACCCTCGACTTCAATATGATCTTCTTTCATAGGCTGCTTTGGTCATACCGGTCGTGTTCGCAGGCGACATCCCCAGGGACCGGCCAGGGGAAGCAGACTTAGGTTTTCTCGAGGCTGTCCCCGAGTATCGGGTCTCAAGTCATCATTGAACCCAGTTCATCTGAAGACTTTCCATGCCTTGGAATTGCCAAGCCATCTATAGGACCCGGGAACAATGAGGTATTTTGGAGGAATAGCAAGCATTTATTGAGGCAGTGTGACAGGTTTTGGGCTTTGAGGTATTGAGGCAAATTGAGTTGTTTTTTGCGAGCCATCCGCTTAAATCAGCCCCATCTCTGGGATGAGACCATTGAGTTTTTTGCTTGGAACGCCCAACCGCCGCATCGCCATGATCGGTTTGCTGGTGATCGGGCTGGACCAGTTGACCAAGCAAGTTGTGCTGCGGTTTCTGGGCTATGCGCAGGAAAAGGTGGTGGTCGAGGGCTTTTTCAAGTTCGTGCATTGGGGGAACACCGGGGCAGCATGGAGCCTGTTCCGGGGCAACAACCAGTTGCTGGCGGTCGTCGCCGTGGTGGCCTTGGGAGTGTTGTTCTTCAGCCGGCATCATTTTGACTCGCGCACGCTGCGAGGCCAGGTCGCCTTTGGTCTTATCGTTGGGGGTATTGTCGGGAACCTGATCGATCGGCTCTGGGCGGGACACGTGATTGATTTCATTTACTTTTACGTTCAACAACGTGGCGGGACGGAGATAGGGTTCCCGGCCTTCAACGTCGCCGACAGCGCCATCTGCACGGGCGTGGGCCTGATTTTCCTGATCACCTGGAAGAGCGAGCGCGCCACCAAGCCCGCTGAAGCTTCGCCCTCCAAGTGAGTCCGGATCTTTTGATGCGTTCTGAGCCTGCTTCCCAAAGTCTTCGTACAGAAGTGCTGGTTATCGAGAAATCGCTCCCCGCAGAGCGGCTGGACACCTTTCTGCGAGGCAAATACCCCGCCGTCTCGCGCGGCGCAATCCAGAGGTTGATCGGCGAAGGCCACATCCGCGTCAATGGCCGGGTCGTCAAACCAACCCACGCGCCGCGTGCGGGTGAGCAGGTCGAGGTGCGCTGGCCCGATGCGCGGCCAGCTCAAGCGCAGCCGGAAGCCATGCCGCTGGAGATTTTGTTTGAGGATGAGGCTTTGCTAGTTTTGAACAAGCCGCCCGGGTTGGTCGTCCATCCAGCCGCGGGGCATGAAGAACACACGCTGGTCAACGCTTTGCTGCACCATTGCGCCGGAGAGTTGAGCGGCATCGGGGGCGTGGCCCGCCCGGGCATCGTCCACAGGCTCGACAAAGAAACCAGCGGCTGCATGGTCGTGGCCAAGAATGACGATACGCACGTGGCACTCTCTGCCCAGTTCGCCCTGCGTAAAGTGGAGAAAATTTATCATGCCATCGTGTGCGGCGAGATGCCGCTTGCGGGAGGCGAAATCCGGGCGGCCATAGCGCGGCATCCCTCCCATCGCAAGCGGATGGCGGTGGAGCAGGAGGCCGGACGAGCGGCGCGCACCAGCTATCGGGTGTTGGAGCCTTTGCAAGGCGCGACGCTGGCGGAGGCGATCCTGCACACGGGCCGGACCCACCAGATCCGCGTGCATTTCCAATTCTTGGGCTTCCCTCTGGTGGGAGACGCTACCTATGGGCACCGGCAGAACCAGCGGCTGGCGGACCTAACGGGATACCGAGCGCCGCGGCAGATGTTACATGCCTGCCGATTGTCTTTTATTCATCCGCGCAAAGGCAACCCAATGAGCTTCGAGTCGCCACGTCCAGCGGATTTTCTCGACGCGCTCCTGGCGTTGCGGGTGCAGGTTTAACTCGAAGCGGCTGTAGTGGGCGTGATCACCTCTGGGACTGCGGCGTTGCTTTCTCCCAGATGCTCAAATCTGCGGGTCTGGTTTGATCTCAGGCTCGTGGTGGGGCTGTGGCTGGCCGTTGCTTTCTCCCAAGTGCTGGCGGATAACGGCCAGCAACTCGTCGTTGTTGACCGGCTTGTGGAAGAATGCAGCCGCGCCCTCCTTCAGACAACGGTCTTTATATTTGAGCGGGTCCCCACCGGTGACGATGATGATGGGCGTGCTCTTGAGTTCATCCATCCGCCGCAGCCA
>WNGL01005790.1_pt1 | contig 14648 bp, 9 predicted proteins | sample 5400591 | NCBI WGS metagenome assembly WNGL01 (sample SAMN13153377, study PRJNA577476) | soil metagenome | isolation source: 80 cm soil or saprolite under Garry oak tree replicate 1 | place: USA:California | collected 2016-06-15
CACCTTCCGCCCCGCCCGCCGCTGCCGGAACCACCGGAAAACCCCCGCCCGCGCCCGGCCCGCACCTGCCCGCCACGGGAAGGGACCCAGTTTTCATCCCCCACGGCTGCAGCGCGCAGCGATGCATGATTTCTTTAACGCGATAGCCACCGTTGCTCCGGCACGCTGGTTATGCCGCAGACGGCGCCATCGGCGTGCTGGCGCTGACGAAAGCTCTCTGCTTCTCGACGTCAGCCTTCGCAGGGGTCAGAATGCTCAAGGAGGCTGTAGGGGAGAGTCAGGGGTCGGCTGCCGGTCTTCCCGATGGTTTTCCGCGGCCGTCTACCTGTCGGCATTTGGATCCGCTCGGCCTCCTGTGGTTTCCGCCTTGCACGGATTTGGCGGACTGGCAGAGAGGGTCCCGATGCCTGTCGAGGATCGCGCCGGTGAGGCTAACGGAACCGAATCGGGGACTCTAGATGAGGTGACGCTCCGGGCGCTCATCGAGCACATCCCGGTCACCGTCTATATCGACCGGCTGGACGAGACCGGTTCGAACGTCTATACCAGCCCGCAGCTTGAGGCTGAGCTGGGTTACACCGTGGAGGAGTGGGTCTCCGACAAAGACCTGTACGCGAAGGTCCTCCACCCCGATGACCGGGATTGGGTGCTGGCCGAGTACGCACGCAGGCGGGTCAGCGATGTGCCTTTCCGGGCGGAGTACCGCATGATCGCGCGCGATGGAGCCGTGCATTGGTACCACGACGAGGCGACCGTCATCCGCGATGAGACCGGCCGGCCCGCCTACTTCCACGGCTTCCTCCTCGACATCACCGAGCAGAAGCAGCTGGCCGAAGCGCTCCGCGGCAGCGAGCAGGAGCTCCGGCGGCAGAAGCAGTACATCGAGTCACTCGTGGAGATCAACCCGACAGCCATTGTCACGGTTGACCGGGACAGCAGCGTCACGTCGTGGAACCTGGCTGCGGAGGACCTGTTCGGCTACTCGAGGGATGAGGCAATCGGGCGCAAGCTGGACGATCTGGTAGCGCGAGAAGATCTGCACGCAGCGGCCGTGAGTTACGAAGAGGTTCTCCGAGCTGGACGATTCCACGCGGTTACTCAGCGGGCCCGCAGGGACGGAACGCTTGCCGACGTCGAGCTGATCGCCGTGCCGGTGATCGAGGAGGGAGAGCCGACCGCGTATCTGGTCATCTACCACGACATCAGCGAGCTGCAGCGGCAAAAGAGGTACTTCGAGTCGCTGCTGGAGGTCAGCCCTTCCGCGATCGTCACGGTCGATCCGGTTCACAGGGTGACCTCATGGAATCCGGCGGCGGAGAAGCTCTTCGGGTACAGCCGCGAGGAGGCGATCGGGCAGGACGTCGACTTGCTGGTCGCCAGCGCTGCGGCGGTCCACCACGAGGCCGTGCAGGTGAACCGGCAGACCTTTGAAGCGGGACAGGTGCACCTGACCACCCGCCGGACCCGCAAGGATGGGTCGCTGGTCGATGTCGATCTGCTGGCCGCGCCGATCCGCGTCGGGGACGAGATGGTGGGCCTGTACGCCCTGTATCACGACATCTCCGACCTCCAGCGGGCGCGCGAGCAGGCCGAGGCGGCCACCCAGGCCAAGAGCGCGTTCCTGGCGATGATGAGCCACGAGATCCGCACGCCGCTGAACGCCGTGATCGGCATGACCGGGCTGCTCCTGGATACCGCTCTCACCCCCGAGCAGCGCAACCACGCTGAGGTCATCCACAGCAGCGGCGGCGCGCTGATGGCCGTCATCGCCGACATCCTCGACTTCTCGAAGATCGAAGCGGGCCGGCTGGAGCTGGAGAGCTGGCCATTCGACCTGCGCAACTGCGTGGAGTCCGCGCTGGAGCTGGTCGCGGCGAGCGCATCGAGCAAGAGGCTCGAACTTGCCTACTTCATGGCCCCCGGGATGCCGCGTGTCATCGTGGGCGACAGCACCCGCCTGCGCCAGATCATGGTCAACCTGCTGAACAACGCGGTGAAGTTCACCGACACGGGCGAGGTGGTCCTCTCGGTGGACGGGGAGGCGCTCTCGTCAGGCGATGCCGGGGGGAAGCATAGGCTCCATTTCGCCATCAGGGACACCGGCATCGGGATCGCTGAGGACCGGCTGAGCCGCCTGTTCGAATCCTTCAGCCAGCTCGACGCCTCGACAACGCGCCGGTATGGCGGCACGGGCCTCGGACTTGCGATCAGCAAGAGACTCGCCGAGCTGATGGGAGGAACGATCTGGGTCGAGAGCCGGGTCGGGGAAGGCTCCACCTTCCACTTCACGATCGAGGCCGAGGAGGCCCCTGCCCCCGCTCCCGCCCATGAGCGCGGCGCGCCGCCCCAGCTTCGGGGCAGGCGGGTACTCATCGTGGACGACAACCCCACCAACCGCCACATCCTGCGGCGGCAGGCGGAGTCGTGGGGCATGCTGGCGCGCGAAACCGCCTACCCCGCTCAGGCGGTGGAGTGGATCAGCCAGGGCGATCCCTTCGATCTGGCGATCCTTGACATGCAGATGCCCGACATCGACGGCGTCACGCTGGCGGCAGAGATCCGCCGCTTCCGTGACGCGCGGTCTTTGCCGCTGGTGATGCTGACGTCGCTGGGATCCCGGGAACACGTCCCGGGAAGTGTGGAGTTGGCCGCCTGCCTGACGAAACCGGTCAAGCCCTCACAGCTGTACGACACGCTGATGAGTGTCTTCGGTACGGCTCCAGCCCAGGTGCAGGCGCCCGGGCCGCGGGAACGGCGCGACGGGCGGCTGGCCGAACGCTTGCCTTTGCGGATCCTGGTGGCGGAGGACAACGTCGTCAACCAGCAGCTTGCCGTGCTTTTGCTGAAGAAGATCGGCTACCGGGCCGACGTGGCCGCGAACGGGCTCGAGGTGCTCGAAGCGCTTGAGCGCGAGACCTACGACGTCGTGATCATGGACGTGCAGATGCCCGAGATGGACGGGCTCGAGGCCACCCGCCGGATCCACCAGCGGTGGCCGGCAGGGCGGCGACCGCACATAATCGCGGCAACCGCCAACGCCATGCCAGAAGAGCGCGAGGCCTGCCTGGCAGCGGGAATGGATGCTTACCTCAGCAAGCCGATCCGAGTGGAGTACCTCGCCACCGCGCTGAGCAACTGCCGCCCGCACGCGCCCCGCACTCCCCCGGCTCCGGCGAGCGAACCCGGCGTAAGCCCTCAGCAGGAGCCCGAGCCGCAGGGGCGGGCTTTCCTCGCGGGGGTGCTCGATTCCGCGGCACTCGAACGACTCGTAAAGATAATCGGTGACGACCCTGATCTTCTTGCCGCGCTGATTGCCACCTTCCATGAGGACGTGCAGCGGCTGGTCGACAGCGCGAGGCGAGGGCTGCAGCAAGGCCAGGCAGACGAAGTCCGGCGAGCGGCACACACGCTGAAGTCCACCGGAGCCGCCTTCGGCGCAACCAGGTTTTCCGAGCTGAGCCGGACGCTGGAATCACTGGCCGGTACGGGCACGCTCGGCGGAGCGGCCGATCTCATCCCTCGGATCGAAGCGGAGTACCTCAGGGTCGGGATCGCTCTGGAGACGGTGCGGGAGAGGGGCATGCGATGACCGAACGTCCAGGCTACGTTCTCGTCGCCGACGACGATGCGGTGAACCGCCTGCTTCTGGCCCGCGGCCTCGAGCGGGACGGCCACCGCGTGCGGGCGGTAGCGAACGGGCTTGAAGCGCTCGAAGCGCTGCGGGACGGGCTGTTCGACTGCGTGCTGCTGGATGTGCTGATGCCCGGCATGGACGGCTATCAGGTGCTCGAGTGCATCAGGAGTGAGCCCAGGTTCCGGCACATCCCGGTCATCATGATTTCCGCGCTTGAGGACGTCGAGAGCGTCGTCAGGTGCATCGAGATGGGCGCGGAAGATTACCTGCCGAAGCCGTTCGACCCAGTGCTCCTCCGGGCCAGGATCAATGCCGGACTGGCAAGGAAGCGCCTCCGCGATCTCGAACAGGAATATCTCGAGCAGGTGGGCCACGTTGCCGCAGCCGCGGCAGATGTCGAGGCGGGCACGTTCGAAAGCAGGCAACTCGACGGCGTCGCCCGCCGAGACGACGCCCTCGGTCAACTGGCCCGCGTCTTCCAGCAGATGGCGGCCGAAGTCCGGGCGCGTGAGCGGCAACTGAAGCAAGAGGTCCGGCAGCTGCGCATCGAGATTGACGAAGCACGCGCCGCCCGGCAGGTAGCCGAGATCACCCAGACCGAATACTTCCAGGACCTCCAGGCCAAGGCCTCCGAGCTTCGCCTGGGCCCGGGCTCCTAAGTAATAAACACGTAACTAGAAGCGCAGAGGAGCGGGGCGATGTCGAGGATCATCTCGGTCCATTCGTTCCGAGGGGGAACCGGCAAGTCGAACACGGCCGCCAACGTGGCCACTCTGCTAGCCGCAGAGGGCCAGCGCGTCGGGGTCGTCGACACCGACATCCAGTCTCCCGGCATTCATACGCTGTTCGGGCTGAATCAGGAAGCGATCCGCTATTCGCTCAATCAGTATCTGTGGGGGACCTGCGACATCACCCAGGTCGCTCACGACATGACGGCTAGCCTCGACCCAGGATTGGGCGGGCGCGTGTATCTGGTGCCCTCCAGCATCAGGGCGAACGACATCGCTCGCGTGATGCGCGAGGGTTACGACGTAGGCCTGCTCAACGAGGGGTTCCGCCAGCTCGTCAAGGAGTTGTCCCTGGACGTGCTCATGCTCGACACCCACCCCGGCTTGAACGAAGAGACGCTGCTGTCGATTGCCATGTCCAACACGCTGGCGATCGTGCTGCGCCCGGACCACCAGGACTACGAGGGCACCAGCGTGACCCTGTCGGTGGCCCGCAAGCTGAAGGTTCCCGACCTGGTGCTCGTGGTGAACAAGACGCCGCCGGTGTTCGACCCGGAAGAGGTCAAAGAACGAGTGGAGACAGCCTACGAGTGTGAGGTCGCGGCGGTGCTGCCACACTCGGACGAGCTCATGGCGCTGTCCAGCGCGGGGATATTCGCGCTGCGCTATCCAGATCATCCCGTCACGGGCCTGCTCCGGGAGATCGCGGCCCGTCTTACCGCCTAGCGCCCGCAATGGCCCCAGATGAGATGAACCTGTTCCCCGACCGGGAAGAGCTCCTCGCGGGCCTGCCCGCCCGGCGGGCCGATACCCTCCTGTTCCTGATCGAGAGCCGAACCGCGCACCTGGCGGACCGGTCTCGCCGGGCCATGCAGCGATTCGGCACCGCAGAGGATGACAACGAACGGGAACTGGCGTTCTTCGCGGCCTTCTCGCAGGGCCGCGAGCCACCGCTGGTCCCGGCGATCCAGGACCTCGAACGTTACTCCCAGGGGTGGGCGCCGCTGGTTCCCCCGAACGCACAGGTCCGGGCCGCCGTCGCCCACCGCCTCGGGAAGAAATACCGCTTCACCTACCAGGACACACCCGGCATCCGGCGGGCCCTGGCGCTGGACGACCCCGAGGTCCGACGGGCATACCGGCGTCTTTACCGGCAACCACTCGAGGAGATCTTCATCGCCCGGGTGCCTGCTGCCGGCCGGCTGCGCTGGGCGCGGGCCGCCGCGGGCGCGCGTCTCGAGCGCCTGCCCCCGTTCTGGACCGCCTACTCGCTGACGCTGACCGAGACGGTGGGCGCGACCATCCTCGCCCTGCCCATCGCGCTTGCGGGCATCGGGCCGCTGGGCGGCGTGGCGGTGCTGGTGGCGCTCGGCCTGGTCAACATCGTCACGATCGGGTACATGGCCGAGGCGGTGACGCGCAGCGGCGCGATCCGGCACGGAGGCGCCTACCTCGGCCGGCTGGTAGGCGATTACCTGGGCGCGACGGGTTCACTGGTCCTGTCCGGGAGCTTCTTCCTGCTCTGCCTGCTGGTCTTGCCGGTCTACTACATCGGCGTGTCGACCACGCTCCAAGACGCCACGTCCGTCTGGGCTCCGGCGTGGGCGGCTGTGCTGTTCGCCGCGGGCCTGTACTACCTGCGGCGCCGGTCGCTGAGCGCCACCGTCGCCTCGGCTTTGATGGTCGGCGCGGTGAACATTGTCCTGATCGTGGTCCTTGCGGTCCTGGTCGCGGCCCATGTGCGGATGGGCAACCTGCTCCACGTGAACGTGCCGTTCGCCTCGGGCCGGCCGTTCCGGCCTGCGGTGCTCCAGCTGGTCTTCGGGGTCGTCCTCGCCGCCTATCTCGGGCATTCGTCGGTGAGCCTGTGCGGCCGGCTGGTGCTCCAGCGCGACCCGGGCGGGCGTTCGCTCATGCGGGGCTGCACCGCTGCGCAGGCCACTGCGATGCTGCTGTACTGCCTGTTCGTCCTCGCCGTCAACGGGGCCGTGGCGCCCGGGATCCTGGCTGCGGACCGGGGCACCGCCCTGGCACCGATCATCGCCGAGGTCGGCCCGATCGCGGCCGTGTTCGGATCGCTGTTCGTGGTCCTCGGGATGGGCATGGCCACCATCCACTTCTCGCTGGCCCTGGCGAACCTCACTCGCGAATGGCTGCCCGCCGGGGCGGCACCGATCGTGGTTCTTCCCCGGCAGGGGGCACGGCTGTTGTTCGAGGAGCGAAGGCGCCGGCGTTCACGTGACGGCCTCAAGCTCGCCGTCACCTATCTGGGGCTTCGCGGTGGCGATCCCGCGTTCGGCCTGGACATCAGCCTCGGCGGCGAAGCCCACCGGATGGAGACCAGCGCGGCCGGCTCGCGGGAGATCCTCGGGCCAGCCGGCTTGCCAGCCCTCCTGGACCGGATGCCGGGTCTGCAACGGCGCGGCCTCAGCCTGGTCCTTGACATCATCGACGCCAGCCCGCAGGGCGTCCGCCTCAAGCCCGCCTCGTCGTTGCGCACCACGGTCGAGGGTGCGTGGGACACGTCCGGGTTCAGCCTGGCCGGCGTCCTGGCGCTGGCCGACCCCGAGGCGGAACTCGTCGGCTGGATCATGCGCCAAGGCGGCGTGACCGCGAGCGAGGCGGCCCGTCACGCCGGCGAGGACGAACCCGCGGTCACGGCGCGGCTCAGAGCCCTCGCCGAACAAGGGCTGGTGCGGGAGACAGAGCCCGGGTCGCGCTTCACCGCCCGGCTGGCGCCCCGGCGAGGGCGGGCCCTGCCCGAGGAGATCTGGGGCGCGCTGGGCCAAGAACCGAAACCCGGGGACCCCACGGGGACCGCACGACGCCGGCCGCCTCATGGGCAAGCGGTCCGCGGTGCGCTGCTCGGGCGACGCGGACGCTTCATGCTCGGAGCCGCCCCCGCGTTTGCCTGCTTCGCTGTGACGGAGTGGATGCTCCTCACCGGCTCGGGCTCGTTCGCCGGCCTAATCAGCTTCACCGGCGTCATCGTGGGTTCCCTGATGGCGGGCATCTTCCCCGTGCTGCTGCTGGTCGCGAGCAGGCGGAAAGGCGAACACATGCCGAGGCCAGTCCACCGCCTGCTGGGCCATCCGGTACTGCTCGGAGGCCTTTACCTCCTGTTTCTGGGCAACGTCCTGATGCACGGCCTGGCGATCTGGAAAGAACCCTGGCTGCGGGCCGGAGCGGTGCTCGTAGCCGCGGGGATCGTGTCGATGACCGTCCGCATGATCCGCAGCGGCACCTTCGGCCGGCGGCTGAACATCGAAGTGCGCGAAGACCAGGCTGAAGGCCGGATGTTCTTCGCCGTCACCGCGGACGGCCAAGAGTCAGCCAGTAACATCACGCTTAAGTACGGCGACAGCGAGCGGCACCTGCAGGCCAGCGCCGGCGAGATACCAGCCTTCTCGTCGCTGCGGCACGCTGTCTTCGAACCGGGACTCGCGCCCGCGCCACGGCAAATCCCCCGCCAGCTAAAGGTCCGGGTGCACAAGGTGACGTCCGATGGAGATTCCGAACCCATCGGCGGATCCATCACGGTGCGAACCGGCGGTGCGACCAGGCGGTACGACATCAAGCTAGCCAAGGGCCAGGTGACCTTGCCGCTGACCGGCGCGACTTGCCGCGTGGACATCGAGCCAGCGGAGATACCCGACCGGAAGGCGTATGACCAGGAGACGTGACAACCAAACAACTGCACTTACGGCGATGTCGCCATCGGCCCGTCCGGTCAGGTGATGCAGGCCTGCAGCCTGACCGAGTCCGGGCAGGGCGGGGGCAAGATCTTCGTGAACGTAGATCCCGACGGGCTCGGCCCGGCCGGGTTCGGGGACCGTGTCGGCCGAGCAGCCGAGCGAGAGCAACAACATGGATATCTACGTGCGGCACTCCGACGATAACGGGGCCACCTGGAGCGCGGCGGTACGGGTGAACGACGACAACACGGCCAACAGCCAGTTCCTGCCGAAGATCTCCCTGGACCCCACCACCGGCAACCTCGCCGTGGTCTGGTACGACTCCCGCAACGACTTGGGAACCGGCGGGCCGGGCGACGCTGACGGCATCCTGAACGACGACGCCCAGTTCTGGGGGCGTTCAGCGTCGACGGCGGCGCCAGCTTCAGCCCTAACATCCAGATCAGCGCGGGAACCTCCAACTCCCACGATTCCGGGAACGGGATCGACTACGGCGACTACACCGGCCTGTCGTTCTACCGCGGGATCGCCCTGGCCGCCCGACCTCACGGTCGACAAGCCCGGCGTGCTTGAGGGGCTGGCTCAGGGCTCACGCCACGGATCGTTCCGGATAAGAATTTTCCCGAACGGCTCGGGGGTGCTACGGACCTTCATAAGCGGGCAGCTCGAGCGGCTGATGCCCCCGAGAACGCATCCCCTGTCCACTCCGCTTCGCGGAGTGCGTCAGGCGAGACGGTACAAGACGGGCATAGCGGTGAGGTGGTGGGCTCTCAGGTTGGCCAGCATGTAACTGCGGAAGGTTCTCTTGGGCAGTTGCCGGGCCATGAACAGGGGCAGGCTGTGGTCCCAGCGGGCGTGGTTGATCATCATGTAATCGGACTCCTCACCCTCCAGCGGCGCGAGCAGAGTGGAGTTGTCCAGGCCGGTCTCGACCTCATACCAGCCGGCCAGGTGGTCCCAGAGCTCGACTGCCAGGCCGGGGTCGTCACCGGCGAAATAGTTGAACAGGAACACGCCCGGGCGGCTCTTGTCCACATCGCCGACCCGGCGCACGTTGCGGGCGGCGATCTGGTGCACGCGCCGCGCCTGCTCGGTGAGGGTGCCCGCCAGCGCCTGGTAGGCGGGAGCGGCGCGTACCTCGCGGGCCATGCCGGGGGCAGCGGTCTCGACCAGGACAGCGACGTCGAACCACGCCGGCCGCATCGGCCGGTTCTTGATATCTCCCGCGGGTGGCGTGAATGCGATGGCGTCGTAGACGGTGACCCGCTCGACCGTATCGAGCTGGGCCACCTGCTTGGCCTGCCATTTGAGCACCCCTAGCAGCTGGTGCTTGTCCCGGCTCCGCCGCAGCACCGGGCCGGGCCGGTGCGGGGCCTGCACGTCGGCGGCCAGGTGCAGGTACCCGAGCGGGGCGGGCTCGATCAGGTGAACCTTGGAGTAACGCGGGTCTGGGTTGACGAGTTCAAGCGGCATGGTTGACCCCTCCAACCTGCTGCGCCAGACCGCTCCGGGCCCGGCTAGGGTCTGCGTCTTCCGCTGCCCCACCATAGCTCGAATGCTGGCACCGAGAGCTCCCGCATAAGAGGCGCGGCCGGGTGCTGGTCAGGACCGCACACGTCGAGCAGGTGCTCGCAGTTGTCCAGCACCATTGGCAGGCGCTTACCGGTACTGCTGGCCGGCTGTGTCCGACTCAGCCGGGAACGCCGCGGTCATCGCTGGCGATCAAGCCCAGGCCATCGGCGAGCGCGTCCCAGAACGCAATCTCGTAAGCGTGCAGGGCCAGGGCCGCCCGCACCGCCTCCCGCGGATCCTCGCCCGCGGCAAGCCCGGCGGCCACGACGGACGTCGCCTGCTCAGCGAAGCCCGGCGCCGGCGCGGCGAAGAATCGGAAGAACCCCACAGCCTGCTCCGACAGGCCGTAGCGGGTCACCAGCGCCTAGGCTACGCGGCCACAGTAGCCGCCCCACTCCTCCAGGTTGGCCAGCATCGCCAGCGCGACCCTGCTGCCGGTCCCGAACAGCGCGCACCAGGCCAGATACGCCGGGTACGCCTGCGCCAGCGGCCGCGGCTCATAGGCGCGCAGATCCTGGTGGTGCCACCCCAGCGCGGCGGCGAAATCGGACAGCAGCCGCAGCGCATGGAGCTCACCCTGTGCCAGGGACAGGAACATCTCACCGGCCGGCGGCTCCGGGAAGCGGGCCGCGAGCAACGCGAAACTGCGCTGGTCGCTGCCGACGATGCGGAACTGCTCACCGGCGAGCCAGGTCAGCCTCTCCCGCGGAACACCGCCGACTTGCAACAGATCAACGAACCGGTTCTGGCTCGCGCGCGCGGAGACCTCCTCGCGAACACGCTCGATGAGATCGGAAGCGAGCTGGCCGGACCTGCCTTCCACGCCAGCACCCTACCGCTGCGTCAGCCACTAGCCCGCGTCGCCCGTACCCGCCGGTGACCGCGAACGCCGAGGCCACCTCAGCGATCCGGACGTCACCTGCGCCATCGCATCACGTACGAAACGGTGACTCGGACCCATCCGAAACCCACGCCATCACGCCACCAAACTATCCAGGTGCTTCTTCGAGCGTGCCATGTGAAAGAGGGTGACCCTTCGCGACCTTTTCGCCTTGATTACAGTGCGTGGTAGCGCTGGGCATCGCAAGTTCTTCATACCGCGAAACCGGCCCGGCTTACGTCTTTGTCCGGTAGCTTTCTGCTGTTGCGGTCAGCTCGCAGCGCTCAACGGGCGGATGTCATCAACCGCGGCGCCCAGCCCTTCATCCGCCGAGAGCGGTAAGGGGAGCCAGAAATGGGAGCCAACGCCTTCAGATGCCCTCGGACTCACCCCGACCCACTCAGAATCTTCTCGCATGTGGAGGGCTCCCGTTCGACTCAGTCCGACGGTAACAGACACCCGATATCGCCCTAGACTTCCCTGACACGGAAGAGGTCACTGGTTCAAATCCAGTACGGCCCACTATTTTCGAAATCCTGTCCCGTGCCGGGAGCCAAAATGGGAGCCCAAGAGAAGCCAGAAGCAGGGCGAACTTGCCTCCCCAGGCCGTCAGGATGGCGTTCATCTAGGTTATTACCGCGGTCGTCACGAGCCTGGCCCAGTACAGGAAGATCCTTCTGCGCTACTGCTGTCGCGCCCTGTTCTCGCAGGTCAACAGCGACTTGGACGACGTATTCCTAGATGGCGCGGCCTCGGCCCTTCACGCCGAAACAGCGTTTCATGATCGCTGGGCTATTACCGGACGCTTGTCAGCCTAACGAGCGCTTCAGGTTCCGGGAAGCGGTCAGAACCTCGAATCGGAGGTGTGATGAGCTGCGCTCGTGCGCGGGCAGTCGAAAGCAGACTGGCTGTTCTGGGCTAGTATCCTGGACTCACTGGCAAAGTATCTAGCCCGGATTTCCGGCGCGGCATACTAGCATCCTCGCCCGACATGGCGGTCGGCGCACCGAAGTATTGTCCCGGCTGCGGGTGCCTGGCTCGATCTGCCAGGGTCGAAGCCGCAGACCACCCGCCCTCGATCAGGCTAAGTGTCCGGCTCGTAGCGAACTGCCGCGGATGACTAGCTGGGCTGTAAGGGTGACGTGGCACGGGTTCGGACGCGCCCCGCGGACGCGATCCAGCAGTAGCAGTGCGGCTTCCTCACCCATCTGGTAGGCCGGCTGCGCGACTGCGGTCAGCGGCGGTCGCAGCGCTTTCGCCCAGCGGCTGTCATCGAAACCCACCAGTGCGAGATCGGCGGGAATGTTGATGTCCGCCGTTGATAGCACTTCGAGCGCCGCGATGGTCATCAGGTTGTTCGATATTAGGAGCCCATCGGGAGGGCGCCTTAGCCGGAGCAGCGCCTTGGTCGCTTCGTAGCCGCCCTCGATGCGGAAATCCGCAAGGGCGATCAGGGCCGGGTCAACCGCACATCCCGCTGCGTGCAGCGCCGCCCTGTAGCCCGCTAGCCGAAGGGATCCGGTGGTTGTCTGGGTGGGCCCCGCGATGATGGCCACCCTTCGGCAACCCTGCTCCAGGAGGTGTTGGGTAGCTTCTCGCCCGGCCCTGTGATTGTTGACGGTTACGCTGTCGAGATCCGCGGTGCGCAGCCGCCGGTCCACGGTGACGACAGGGATGCCCCGCTCGGCGAGCACGTCAATGCTGGTCCGCGTTGACGACGCCGGGGACAGCACAACGCCCGCCACCTGCTCGGCTGCGGCGATCTCAAGGTAGCGCTTTTCCTTTGCCAGGTCCTCGTCAGCGTTGGCGATGATCACCGAGTACCCGCGTTGCTGCGCCGTGTCCTCCACACCACGCACCATCGAGGTGAAGAACGGGTTGGTGAGATCGGACACTACGACGCCGACCACGGTTGTCGCACGGCTGCGCAGGCTGCGTGCCGGGCCATAGGGGCGGTAGCCGAGATCGTCGACGGCCGCCAGCACCCGGTCACGCAAGACGGTGCTTACGTCCTCGCGGCCATTCAGCACGCGCGAAACGGTAGCGGGCGACACATTCGCCCTGGCGGCGACGTCGCGGATACTTGCTGGCATGGTCCGCCGTCCCTGTCAAGCCGCAACTCGTTGGTGCGACCACCGGCCGGCAAGTGAAGATGGGTCATCGCCGGTGGCCATATCAGGCTCCAGGGGTCGGCGCGTCCTCACGGCGTAAACTTCGCGAGCAGTCCGCAGTCGAACACGCTTGCACGGCCTGGGCCCCGCGATCCGAAGGCGCTGGCGTTGCGAGTCCGATCGTGGACGCTCCGCCGACCGTGATTGCCATCGACCTGTCAAACTCGCCGACGCTCACGGGACCTCCTCGCCCCGGCCTACGCCGCACCTGTGGGATAGGTATACCGGCGGATCGAGGCCGGACGCATTTCGGCGCTGAAACCCGGCGCCCGCGGAGCCATGTAGCGCCCGCCGCGGATGACCACGGGATCCACGAAGTGCTCATGCAGGTGGTCCACGTACTCGATGGCGCGGCCTCGCACGGATCCGGACACGGCGACCAAGTCGAACATGGCCAGGTGCTGCACCAGCTCGCACAGGCCCACGCCACCCGCGTGCGGGCAGACCGGAACGCCGAACTTGGCGGCGAGCAGCAGGATCGCGACGTTCTCGTTGACGCCCCCGACTCGCGCGGCGTCGAGCTGCAGCACGTCAATCGCCTGCGCCTGCAGCAGCTGCTTGAACATCACCCGGTTGTGCACGTGCTCGCCGGTGGCGATCCTGATGGGCGCCACGGCCCGCCGGACGGATGCGTGGCCGAGAATGTCATCGGGGCTGGTCGGCTCCTCCACCCACCAGAGGTCGTACGGCGCAAGCGCACGTACCCACTCGATGGCCTCCGCCACATCCCAGCGCTGGTTCGCGTCCACGGCGACGCGGATCCCGGGACCGACCGCCTCGCGGGCGATCCGCAGCCGCCGCCGGTCATCCTCCAAGTTCGCGCCTACTTTGAGCTTGATCAGGCCGAAGCCGTCGGCGACGGCCCGCCGGGCCAGCCCGGCCAGCCTTGTGTCGCTGTAACCCAGCCAGCCGGGCGAGGTGGCGTAGGCCGGGTAGCCGGAGGCGAGCAGCCCCTGCTCCCGCTCGGCACGGGAACGCTGCGCTGCGCGCAGGATCGCCAGGGCCTCGTTGCGAGACAGCGCGTCCGAGAGATAACGGAAGTCCACCAGGTCGACGAGCTCTTCCGCAGACATGCCCGCCAACACCTGCCAGAGCGGCTTGCCCTCGAGCTTGGCCTTGAGGTCCCAGATCGCGTTGATCACCGCACCGATCGCCATGTGCATGACGCCCTTCTCCGGGCCGAGCCATCGCAACGGCGAGTCGTGTACCATCCGCCTGGACAGCCCGCCCATGTCCGCGACCGTCTGGTCCAGCGAGTAGCCGCCAACATAGGGTTCGAGCGCCTGAATCGCCGCGACCAGGATGTCATTGCCGCGGCCGATGCTGAAAGCGAACCCGTGCCCGGCCGCACCCGAGTCGGTGCCAACGACGACGTAGGCGGCGGAGTAGTCGGGCTCCGGATTCATCGCGTCCGACCCATGGCGGCCGCGCGAGGTGGGAAAGCGGATGTCGTACGTAGTCAGCGACGTGATGTGCCCGGTCATGCTGCCTCATCGCCTCTATGCGAATTCGTCCCCGACGGCCTGGTCCACCCCGGTGATCATCGACACGATCTCCTCCGGTCGCGTCGTGCGCACCTCCCTCCTGCCCACCATCTGGCCGTGGCGCAGCACCCAGATGGAGTCGACAAGGCCGAAGACCTGGCGCAGGTTGTGGCTGATCATCAGGATCGTGATGCCCTGCCTCTTCAGCGCCTTGATGATGTCGAGCACGCGGGCGGTCTCTTGCACTCCGAGCGCGGCGGTGGGCTCGTCGAGGAGAACCACCCTGGATCCCCAGCCGGCGGCGCGGGCGATGGCGACGCCCTGCCGCTGCCCGCCGGACATGTTCATGACCGACAAGTCGATGTCGGGGATGCGCACCCCCGTCCGGGCCACGAGCTCGCGGGCTTCGCGGCGCATCGCGGCCCGGTTGAGGATGCTGAACGGTCCCAGCCGGAGCAGGTACTTCTCCCGGCCGAGGAACAGG
>WNGL01005792.1_pt1 | contig 14647 bp, 10 predicted proteins | sample 5400591 | NCBI WGS metagenome assembly WNGL01 (sample SAMN13153377, study PRJNA577476) | soil metagenome | isolation source: 80 cm soil or saprolite under Garry oak tree replicate 1 | place: USA:California | collected 2016-06-15
TTTCGATAGCGCCGCATCAATTTAAAGAAACGGAGTGTGTCGCGCACGGGATGAATGCTGCTGACTTCGTCGGAGTAGACGGTGCTGATCGAGACCGAGTCGATGCGAAAACCCTTGCGACTGGCGATGATGAGCATTTCGCTTTCGTATTCGAAGCGATCTGCGCCTTCGAGCAAGTCCGGAATTAATTGTCGATGTAGCATGCGAAAGCCGCATTGCGTATCGGGAATATCCTGCCGGCAAACGCGGCTGATTTTTTTGCTCATGTAGCGATTGACGATGCGCCTGACGAGCGGCATCGACGAAACGTCGTTCATTCTGTTGCCGAGAATCAATTTCGGTTCTGCCGCCGAAACGGCGGCGGCTAGAAAGCGATCGATCTCTTCCGGCCGGTGCTGACCATCAGCATCGAGAATGAAAACCCAATCAAATTGTCGATTTAAAAAATGGCGCAAGCCGGTTTTGATCGCTTCGCCTTTGCCGCGATTTTGTGGGTGAACGATCACTTCCGCGCCCGCTTCGCGTGCCCGTTCCGCAGTTTTATCATTCGATCCATCATCGACAACGAGCACATTGTCGATTTTGTCGCGCGTTCGGCGCACGACATCGCCGATATGTTTTTTCTCCTGATACGCCGGAATGACGGCCGCGATTTTATGTCGATCTGGCGCGCGCGCGGGGGCTTGCTCCATCGTCAGCGGACAATCGGATGAAAGTCGGCCGCGTGATAAGAGCTGCGGACGAGCGGACCAGAAGCAACATGCTCGAACCCTTTGGCGCGCGCGATCTCGCCATATGCTTCAAAACGCTCCGGCGTGACGAACTCAACGACCGGCAAATGTTTCGGCGTCGGCCGGAGGTACTGCCCCATCGTCAAAGCCTGGCAGCCCACTTCGCGCAAATCGTCCAGAGTTTGAAATAGCTCCGGCTCGGTTTCACCCAACCCGAGCATGACGCCGCTTTTGGTGACAACATTCGGCGACAGTTCTTTCGCGCGCCGCAAGACTTGCAGCGAAGTGCGATATCTCGCGCGCGAACGCACAAATGGTGTGAGCCGCTCAACCGTTTCCATGTTGTGATTGTAAATATCTGGCGCAGCATCGAGCACGGTTTGGATGCACCAATCCTGCGCGTGAAAATCGGGCACGAGAACTTCGACAATCACCGACCGATCCATTTGGCGGACCGCTGCGATGACGCGCGCAAAATGATTTGCGCCGCCGTCTTTAAGATCGTCGCGCGCCACCGCGGTGATGACAACGTGTTTTAATCTCATCCGGCGCACCGCTTCGGCCACGCGCTGCGGTTCGTCTTCTTCGAGCGCAAACGGTTTCGCCGTCGTCACCGCGCAAAATCCGCAGGCACGTGTGCAGCGATCGCCCGCGATCATCATCGTCGCCGTGCCCTGGCTCCAGCATTCCCAACGGTTCGGGCATTGCGCGCTTTCGCAAACGGTGTGCAGGCGGAGATCGGAAATGAGCGCCTTGGTGGAAAAGAACACCGGATTCGAGGGCAGACGCACCTTGATCCAAGGCGGCTTGTGCGCCTGGTGCAGCGCCGGATCAATTTTTGCGCAGGACATTTCGCAAACCTAACGCAACGTTGAAACATTGAAAAGTTAAAGCGTTGAAGAGGACGACACGATCCGCTGTGGGTAGCGCGCGTGTCTCGCGGAGCAATTTCTGAGCTGCGCCGGACGAAACGTCCGCCGCCAGCGCGCGAGACACGCGCTCTACCCCAACTTCGTCCTTCCCGATAACGCCTGGTAGAGCGTCAATTCATCCGCCGATTCCAAACCGCCGCCGGCGGGAAGGCCGTGCGCGATGCGTGTCAAAGTCACCGGTTTATTTCTCAAAAGATCGACAAGGTAGTTTGTGGTTGCTTCGCCTTCGACATCGGCGGCCAGCGCAAAAATGATCTCGGAGAACTTCTCCTTCTCAATGCGATCAAGCAGTTCTTTGATGCGCAAATCTTCCGGGCCGATGTGATCGAGCGGCGAAATGCGGCCGCCTAACGAGTGATAGCGCCCGCGAAAGGCGCCCGTTTTTTCCAGCGGAAGAATATCGGTCGACTGCTCGACGACGCAGAGCAAATCGGAGGAGCGCGATGAATCGGCACAGATCTCGCAGATTTCCGCGGTTGCGAAATATCCGCACAGCTCGCAGGGATGAATCGCCCGCCGCGTCTCGCTAATGGCGCGGGCGATTTGCTCCGGTTGATCTCCCCGTGCCTGGATAATCCAAAGTGCGATGCGTTCAGCCGAGCGGGGCCCAATCCCGGGCATCGTCCGCAGTTGCGCAATCAAATCCCGGAGCGCGGCCGGGTATTCGGTCTTTCTCAAAACGCGCGCTGGTTAACCGGAGGGCGTTTCGGCCGAATGCAGCGCGAGCGGCTCGAGCCGGCGCAGATACAATTGCAGCGGTGCATCGTTCTCTGCGTCCGGACCGCGCGCTTTTTGAAATTCCGTGTAGGCTTCGGCCCAGCGTTTTTCTCGATAAAGCACGACGCCGTTCCAGAAAAAGTCGCGCCGCTCGAGATGCTCTGGTTGGGCCTCCGCCGCCAGCCTAAGCGGCTCGTAAATCTCATGCCGCTCCTGTGAATCTACGCCGCTGAGAAAATCGATCGGTCGCGCGACGATTGCCTTGCTCGTAAGCTCGAACGTGCGTGGGCCGATCAAGATGCGGGACCCATAAAAACGATTCGCGATGCAAAACCGTCGCGCGAGTTCGACCGGCTCACCGCTGGTCAAGAGTCCCGGGCGTTGCCCATCCTTCAGTGGCGCCACAATGATGGTGCCGGAGCTGATGCCGAGATGCACGTCGCAGTTTCCAAAAATGTCTCCGTTATTCTGCTGGCGCGAATCGTGGACGGCCTGCACCAGACCGAGGGTGACGCGCACGGCTTTATCAGCATGCCCTGCATTGCCATCGGGAAATCCAAAAATAGCGATCACACCTTCGCCACCAGCCGCCTCTATATAACCACCGGCTTCCAGAAAAAGTTCAGTCGTGCGGCGAATGAACTTCTCCGTCGTCTCAGCAAAAGCGGCAGGAGTGGAGTCCTCGGCAAGATCGTATTTATTGGCGATATCGCAGACGATGACGGTGGCTTCGTAAGTCTTGGCTTCTGTCTCGAGGGGGAGCTTGCCCGCTATCACGCGATCGACTTGCACCTTCGACAACTTTCCTGCGAAGAACGATCTGGCCAGACCAGACCGGCTGCGTGTGGCGATCACGATCGACCGCTCAGCGGCGACGAAGGCAAAGATGACGGCGAAGATCGAAGGCAGCGGTTGGAAAAACACACGATAAAGCAAGCAAATCCAGAAAAAAACCAGCAGCTCGATCAACAAGGCAAGCACCAGTAATCCTGCGCGGCCACGACGAGAACTTGTTAAAGTAAATCCCACGACACCGAAAGACAGGAGTGCAACGAAAAGATACTGCCATTTGTCGCCCATCAATTTCGTGGTCCCGCCACGGTGTGAGATGAGGTCCGTAATTGGCCGCTCCAAATGCAGCAAAAGACCGCTCGCGTGCAGCGCACCGATGATTCCGGCGACGAGGAAACCAATGATCAGCGTTGCGACAAGAGGACGTTTCATCGACAAACTAGGCTTTCTGAACCGACGCGACCGGAAAATAGGATTGCACAACAAGTTCGCTCAAAAATTTGTCCGGAGCATCCACCGCCGCGGCATCCAGTAAAAACTTTTTCTGGCCGGTATTTTTGGAAATGAGGCTTAGCCCGAACTGATAATCCTTGAACAAATGGGCGCACAGATCCGTCATCATCATCCGTTCCATCTGCGCGCGCTCGATCAAACGTTGGATCGCTGCATCATTAAAGACAATTTCGAGTCCATGTTCGCGCTTGAATTTATCGGCAAATTGAAGCGCGTTCGCCTCGAGCGCTTTCGCTTCGTGTTTATGACCTTCGGCCATCAGGCGATCGAGAACGCGCTTTGGTTCGCGCACCAGTTCAGCCGAGACACGTAATTGGCTCAGTCCAGACCCCGCGAGATAATATTTATAATCGCGAAACAGTTTCTCAAACACTGTGAGCAAGCCCCGCGCACCGGTTTTTTCCAGGGCCGCCGCTTCCGCCATGAGCCGCAGGGCCTCGTCGTCGAAGCTGATTTCGATACCATAGGCACGAAACGCGCGTTCGTATTGTCGCAGGAGACTGCCCTCCGAGAACTTCATGATCTTGTAAAGATCATCAGCGTCGAGATCTTCGCAGACCACACGCACCGGCAACCGTCCGATGAATTCCGGCTCAAATCCGTACTCCACGAAATCCTGCGTCGTGACGTGTTGAAATAATTCGTTGTCCATCACCTGAACAGGCTCGGCGCTGAATCCGATCTGGCCGTGCTGAACGCGCCGCGAGACCTGCTGTTTCAACCGCTCGAACGCGCCGCTCACGACAAAAAGAATGTGACGCGTGTTGATGGTTTCGCGTTTTGCCTTGCCGCGCTTCTGGAATTCGAAGGCAGCCTGCAATTGCGCCTGCAAATCGTTCATGCTCCGCACCGGCACCTCGGTTTCTTCCATCAGTTTCAGCAACGTTGTCTGCACGCCGCGGCCACTCACGTCGCGCCCAATCAAGTTTCCGGCGGCAGCGATCTTGTCGATCTCGTCGATGTAAATGATACCGAATTGGGCGAGATTGACGTCGCCGTCCGCTTTGTGCACGAGCTCACGCACCAGGTCTTCCACGTCGCCACCCACATAACCGGTCTCGCTAAACTTGGTCGCGTCCGCTTTCACAAACGGCACTTTAATCAAATCGGCGATGTGCTTGATGAGATACGTTTTGCCGACGCCGGTTGGTCCAACCAAAATCACGTTTTGCTTCGCATACTCCGTTTCTTCCGCCCGCTCCGGATTTTCCTTCTCCAGCCGGCGCAGATAATTCGCGTGGTTGTAATGATCGCACACCGCGATCGAGAGGACCTTTTTCGCTTCGTCCTGCTTGATCACGAACCGGTCGAGATGCGCTTTGATGTCGCGCGGCAAAAAATTGAAGACGAACTCTTCATTGTCGATCTTGTCCGGTTTTTCCTCGACGCCCGATTCGGCCGGGTCCGGTTGAGTGAAAGTCGCGACGGAAACGCGATCGCCGAAGTTCGATTTCATGAACTCGGTAATTTTCGCCTTCAATTCTTCCGGTGAAGGAAACGGTGGCGGGTTTTGTTCCATTTGCGGGTCGGGCTTACCTCGACGGCGGGAATCTAACACTGAGGTTTGCGCTGTAAAACTCCGGCGTGCAACAATTCAAGCAGGGCGGACCGTGGACGGCAGCCCGAGCAGCGTTGCGTTTATCGGCTGGCAGCGACCTGAGCTGAAGAAGCGCCTGCAAAGATCGCGTCCAGATCGGTGAGGACCTTAGCCGGCCCGAGGTATTCCTTGCCGGCGAAACTATCGGAAATGACTTTGCCGCTTGCATCGACAAGGACGAGGCAGGGAATCTCCTCGCCGGCGTATTTCCGGATCGCCTCTTTTCCTGGGACCTTGGCGAAATCGATCGCCGGCCAAGGCATGTTTGCCTCACGCATGTAGGTGTCCATGGCGAACTGCGAGCGGTCGAAGCTGACAAAAATAATCTCGAACTCGGGATGCTGCGGCACGACTCGATTGTAATATTCCACCAGCTGTGGCGTGAATTTGCGGCAGGGCGGGCACCAATGCGCCGAAAAATAAAGCGCGATCAATTTCTTTTTTTCGAGCACTTCGTCATCGAAACGAACCAGGCCGCCGTTGTGCCAGGAAATGAGATCGCCTTTCACTAACGGCTGAATGAAGTTGCCGATCGACGTGGGTGGACGAGCGGAGGCGCGCTGTTGAGCAAGCTGGCTTTGATACAGCGTATCGAATTTGCGCGATTCCTCCGCTTGAGTTGCGCGTCGCTTCGCTTCGGCGGCAAGTTGCTCCTTCGCGGCGGCCGCTTGTATAGGTGGAACAGAATAGGTCCCGCTCTTCATTGCACTGACCAACTCTGGGGCCGCACCGGCCCGGGTCAGCATCGTTTCTTTTGCAGAATCAAGAGTATCGGCAAAGTGCCGTGCTGATAACTCCTGCAAAACAGCGCCGCTGGAATAACCGGCGCGCAACATCAAGCTGACGTCTTTCACTGTGAGCGGCGGTTGTGCTGCGCGCAAAATGAAAACAACCGAAAAGAAAAACACCCCCGCTAACCCGCGTCGCATCCGGCTTTACTGAGCAAAAGACGCGCCAATTTTTGACTTATCGAGAAGGAGACGGCGCCGGCAGAAGCAGCGGAATTTGCTCGCGATATTTCGGTTTTGCCTTCGCCGCACTTTCCGCAAATTGTCGGGCCGCGTCCGTTTGGCCAGTCTCGTTCGCGAAAACAGCACAAAGCCATTGTCGATCCCCTGCGTCGCGAGCCTCCGGCCAGATGAAGGATGCGGAAACCGCAAGCAGCTTCTTCGGCTGCAGTTTCGCCCACGGCAGCCCGACGATTCCGTACCGGGTCTTCAACATCAGTTTCTCGGGATCCGCGCCAACAATTCCGTTGTACCGGGCTCCGTCAATATCCGCGATCGATCCCGAAAAATGAGCCCGGATAAGATCGACAATCAGTTTGTTTTTCCAATCGGCCAGCCATTGCGCTTTTTTTAACATTGCCGTCTGGGACTTTTTCAACGCCGAATCGGTTATTTGGACAGCGTTGATTGCCGCGCCTGCCCCACGAAAATCATAGACAGCAACGTGTTCTTTGTAATTGGCGAGCGCTGCATTCCATGAAACCGTTTCAAGATCGAGCTCCTGCGTTTTGCGCACGAAAAAGAAACCGGCAATGCCAATCAGCGCGACCAGCGCAACTGCGGCGATCGCAAGAATTGGTCGCCGGTTCTGCTGAGGCTTTGCAAGATCGACATCTTCTTTCCCGTTGAGGAAACCGCGTGCGCCTTCAAGTTCCGCGACGAGCTCGTCGTAGGAAGAAAAACGCTGCGCCGGCTCGGGCGCGAGCATCCGTTGAAAGACGCGCGCCGTTGCCTCGGAAACTCCCGGCACGATTTTGCGAAGATCGAGCGGCCGGTTCTTTAGTTCTCGAAGCGCAACGGCGGAATTGGTTTTTCCTGCAATGGGCGCTTTGCCGGCGAGGGCGTGGAAAAGCGTGGCGCCGAGACTATAAATGTCGCTGCGGAAATCCGGCAGCTCATTGTTTAATCGTTCCGGCGCGACATAATAAGGTGTGGCCCAAATCTCGCTTCGTGTTTCCGCGCCCTGCACCGCAACGCCGGCCAGGCCAAAGTCGCCGATCTTCGCCGTGTGCTCATCGACGAAGAGAATGTTGGCCGGTTTCACGTCGCAATGAATGAGGCCTTTCCGATGCGCGGCCCGGAGCCCTTTTGCGACTTGAATGCCGGATTCGAGCACCTGTTCCTCCGGCAAACGCGTTTGCTGCTCGATAAAATCATCCAGGCTCCCGTGATCGACCAACTCCATCACCAGATAAAATTGTCCGTGATCGGTTCCGGAAGAGAAAACCTGCACGACATTCGGATGATTGACCGATGCCGCCACGCGCGCTTCCTGTTGCAACTGCGCCGCGTGATCGATTCCAGTCCCAAGGTCCTGACGCAACAATTTCAGTGCAACAAAACGATCGAGCAGCGTGTCGCGCGCCTTATAAACCGTCCCCATGCCGCCGACGCCGAGCGTCTCGACCAGGACAAAATGATCGAACGTTCGTTCGGCGCGCACTTTTTCGCCGCACTTCGGGCAGGGCACGCGCGCCAATGGCTGCGCCGCCGCCGTGTCGATAACCGTGCCGCAGGCCGGGCACGCTTGCGTCGCAGATGGGTTTTCCTCAGTAGCCATTCGATCCGACTGTAACATTCACAAGTTTTGCAGCAACGAACCGGCCATTTGAAAACATCAGTGGAAAGATCGACAACCATTAAACTGGTAGCGGGAAAAAAAGATGCGCGGCTTCGTCTCGATCGCTTTCTCGCCAGTCAACTGACAGGATATTCGCGCGCGCGACTCCAGCAATTGATCCGTGCTGGATTCGTGAGGCTCAACGGGGCCGCCGCGCGGCCGCGCGATCTCATCCGCGGCGGCGATGAGATTGACCTCCGCGAGCCACCGCCCGAAAAGATCGACAATCGACCGGAAGCGATTCCGCTGGAGACTCTTTTCGAAGACGACGATCTCATTGTCATCAATAAACCGGCCGGCCTGGTTGTTCATCCGGGCGCTGGTCATCGGGAACACACGCTGGTCAATGCATTACTCAATCATTGCCCCACTCTTTCCGGCATTGGTGGAAAGGAACGGCCCGGCATCGTGCATCGCCTCGATAAAGAAACAAGCGGATGCATCGTGATCGCAAAGAACGATGACGCGCACCGGGGTTTGTCGCTCCAGTTTGCGGCGCGCACGGTGGAAAAAATTTATCTCGCGCTCGTTGGCGGGATGTTGCGCAGAAACGCGGGTGTGATCGAAGAGAAAATCGCACGACACCCCGCGGATCGACAACGAATGAGGGTGACATCATCGCGAGGGCGCGCGGCCATGACCGAGTATCGCGTCGTTCGCTCCTCTGGCGAAATGAGTTTGATCGAGTGCCGATTGCACAGTGGCCGAACCCACCAAATTCGCGTGCATCTTCATCATCTCGGTCACCCGGTACTGGGCGACAAAATTTATGCGCCAAAGTTCGCGAAGAAATTCCCGCGGCAAATGCTGCATGCCTGGAAGCTTGGCTTTCGGCATCCGCGCACCGGCGAGTGGAAAGTTTTCCAGGCACCTCTGCCTGATGACTTCGCCGATGCAATGACACGACTGTAGCGGCGCTCTATGAGCGCCGTTGTCTTAATTCCGGCGGTTATAGACCGCCGCTACAGGCGTTTATGCTCTCTTTTTCCGCAGCGCCGAAATCGCAACCGCGACAAGCGGCGGAATGCCGATGAGAGCGCGCATCCAAGGTTCGCTGTGCCATGGCAAAACGAAAAGTCGCTCGTTCCAAAACAAATAGTAGGCAAAGAGCGTGACCGAGAGAATATGCCAGGCGTAGGCGCGCCGCCACGTGGCCAGCGGCAAAATCCAGGTGCAATACCATGGATGCAAAACGGGAGTGAGGACGAGCGAGGTTCCAAGCGCCCAAAGCATGCCGCGTTTCCAATTCCGAACGAAGAGCAACGAGACCGCGATGACGGCCATAATAAGGATGACGTTGTAATGATAATTTTTTTGGTGCGGATTAGCCCAGACGGTATCTTCAATCACCCACCAAAAGAGATCGTTGAGCCTCTGAACGTAGGTAGACTCGCCTAACGAATCCCAAATTCGTACTTTGGGAAATCCAAAGGGCAAACCGAGCAGTGCCGGAATCGCCACGCTGATCGCAAGAACGACCGCGCGCCAGCGGAGCGCGAACACGTAAAGTAGCAAAAGCAAAACTGGAATGAGCTCGAACGAGATGGCGATGCCAAAAAGGGTGGCGGCTCCAACCGCCCAGGACCACTTGCGCGTTGATTCAGGTTCGGTTGTCGATCGAATGAGGCAAAGAATGCCGCCGACGAGCGGCAAGATCATGAGAATATCGAAATGGGCTGCGCCGGCAAAGCTATAAGCGACCAGCGGGTTCCACGCGTACCAGGCCGCATGGCGATATCGATCATCACCGCCGATTAATCGCAGAAGGAGAAAGACCGTGGCAAGATCGACAATCGCAAATACGAGCTTGTAAAAAAGCGGCCGATCGGAAACGCCGCTAAAAAGTCGGAACAATATCTCGGCTCCCGGCACGTAACTGGCGCGGACATTAGGGTAATTGATTTTTGACGATTCCGGAAAACTTCGCCGAAGCGCGTCGAGCTTCGGATCATCGGGCGCAACCAGATAAGGATTAAGTCCGGCGCGCTGGATTTTTCCTTCCCACGCGTAGCGCCATAAATCGTCGCTCGGCGCAAGGGGCAAAGCGATCACACGTAGAGCAATTGCCACCGCGAAAAAAAAGACCGCTTGTTGCCGCTTTCCCATCTCGATCTTGTTCGCCGCAGCGGATCCGTCCTCTGGCGGAAAATTAGAGGCAGCGATCCAGTAGGCGATTCCGGAAAGAAAGGCCGCGACTACAAATTTCACCGGCATCGATTCGAGCGTCCAGTCATCGAAAAAATTGAGGGCCGCGAAAAAGAACAGCTCCAGCGCGATTGCAAAAAAGAGGCGGAGAAGAGGGCCGCGTTTCATTTTTGCCCGCGCGATTCAGGCCCGCGCCTCTGGACCGACACTCGGCGATGCATCGACTCGCAGCGGCGATACGGCTGTAGCAATCCAGTCCCGCCGCAGGAAGCGCTGTATCCCGGCGCGGTGCGCCGCGAGATCAACAAGCTCCGCGACGCGCAATTTCAGAGCGCGCGCGCGCGTCGCGAGAAAAACCAGGAAAAGCAAATAGAGAGTGATGAACCAAAGATCGAGATGGGAAGCATTGAGCTGCCGATAAATCAAAAGACTCAGCGCCACCAGATTGAAAATGACCGTGGTGGTGACGAAACGATTACGCAGCCGGACGCGGGTCAGGCATTTGGCGTCGCCATGATACTCGGTCACGGTTTGGAGGACGATGCTCCACCAAAAATTTCCGTAGATCTGAATGTCCCAATCATTCCAGCCGCTATCGACGGAATAGCGCCAGCCTTCTTCCTCGAGCAGATCGAAAATGGCGCCGAGGAGGTAGTGACGGTCGCGGCTCTCTTCGCTCCAAAAAAAACGACGTCCCAGACTGCGGCCCCGCCAGGGCGGGGTAGCGCCGGCGGGCAAATGTTCATGCCGGCTGATGACGCCGCGCGGCGTCCTTTTGAAGCGAAGCCAGGTGAAATATCGGGACCAGCCTCGCACAAGCGGTTGGGCGAAAGCGAGACACATGACCAGCAACCGCGCGCGCACGGTATCAAACTCGGGCTCGATCCGCGCGTGCACCATGTAGGAAAGCGCCACGCACAGCGTGCCCCCAAACATGAGATAAGGCACGATGCGCAACGCCGGCAAAAAAATTCCCAGCCCAAAAAGAAAAATCGTCAGCGCGAACCATTCGATGCTGCTGAGATAGGCGGCCAGGTCTGATTGCGGCGTGGGATACATCGATTGAAAAAAACCTTCGCCAAAAATCCCATGATAGATGATCGGCCGATTGAGAAACCAACTGAAGCGCGGCGCTCCGTAAATCTGCCCACGCCATTTCGCGGTCCCCGTCGGCCCGAAGAAGATTAAATGTTTGAAGCGAAGGAGCGATTCCGCTTCGCCGTAACCGTCCTGCTGTTTCAAAAAAGCCTGGAGCGTGAAGCGGCGGTGATGCCAGACGATCGCGGTCGGGTTGAACGCGATGACGCAACCGGCCTGTTGCAGGCGCCAGCAAAAATCGACATCGTCACCCGCCTTGTGATACTCAGGATCGAAACCGCCGATATTTTTAAACGCCCAGCGGTAGAAGGCCATGTTGCAGCCAGGAATGTGCTCTGCAATCATGTCCGTGAGCAAAACATGGCTGGGTCCGCCCGGCGCCGCAGCGACACAAGCCTGGACCCAATTTTGCGCGGGCGGAGTGACATTCGGTCCACCCACTGCGGCGTAATCGCCGTCGATGAGCGTGCCGATTAAATAATAAAGCCAATCGCCGTCCGCCATGCAGTCGGAATCGGTGTAGGCGAACACTTCACCTTTGGCCGCGGCCGCGCCGGTGTTACGCGCGTGACTCAAGCCATGATTGCTTTGATGGATGTAACGGACCCGCGGAAACTGCGCCGCGATATAAGCCGTGTCGTCGGTCGACCCATCATCGACCAGGATTACTTCGTAATCGGGATAATTCAGTTTGCCTAGCGAGTCGAGGCAGGCCGCGAGTGTTTGTCCGCCGTTGTAAGAGCAAACGATTACAGAAACAAGCGGCGCCCGCGGCAGGTGGCGATGCGGCAGCGTGGAATTGTCCTGGCCAAGTTTTTCCCGGAGTGTGGAGAAAGCTTTTTTAGGCTCGCGCTCGCGCGTAACAATTCCAAAGGCCCAATCGGTGATTTCCTTCTCACCGGTGAACCATTCGTCCGTCCAGGCAAAGAAAATCGTCCCGGCCAGACCACGCTTTACCACGCTATCGACATGCCAGCCGAGCATTTCGGCCTGCTCCTCTTGCGAATGCCGGATCGTGTCCATCCCAAACTCACCGAGGATCAACGGCCGTTCTTCTGTCAGGTTTTGCAATCGCAGCAGATACAGTTCGAATTCACGCTGATTGTGCAGGTAAACGTTGAAGCAAAAAAAATCGACGTTTTGCGGCAGGAGATATTCGGTCGGCGGATACGTGGCATAGGAAAAAAGAACATCGGGGTCGATGGCACGCCCGATCCGAATCAGTTTCTCGACAAACTCAGTGACGCGGCGCACACCGAGCCAGCGCACCATCGTGCTCGAGATTTCGTTCCCGACGAGGTAACCGAAAACTGCGGGATGACCCGCATATTCGCTGACCGATTCACGCACTACCTCGGCAATTGCGTTGCGAGCGGATTTCTCGCGCAAAAACTCGATGTGTTTCGCCCATGGCAACGTGATCAAGACGCGCATCCCCGCTCTCGCACAACGGTCGAGAAACCAGCGCGGCGGCGCGTGATAAACACGCACGACATTGAGTCCGATCTCGCGCATCAGTTGAAGATCGGCATCCACCTGCTCCGGGCGCCCGAGATAATCTCCTTGCGCGTCGGGCTTGAAAGGTCCGTAGGTGACGCCTTTGACGAAAAACTTTTTGTCGCCCTCGAAGAGAAATTTCGCGACTGGGCGAATCCGCGAGTTTGGGCTCACAGCGGCAACTTCCTAGTCCATGCTGCGCGGCGAGGCAAAGCTTTTAACTGTAGAGGACGCTGTTAGCGTCCCGCGGGCAGCGAACGGCTTCCCCTACAGAATCATAAACTCGCGAGACTTTCCCGCATGACTTCACCGGTGCGATCAATCTGTTCGACCGAATGCGCCGTCGAAATGAATCCGGTCTCGAATTGCGAAGGCGCGAAATAAACGCCGCGCTTCAAACAAGCATGAAAAAACTTTGCGAACATTTTCAAATCGCTTCGCTGCGCGCTGGCAAGATCGACAATCGAGCCGCGGGCAAAAAACAAACAGAACATCGATCCGATCCGGTGAAAGGTTGTTTCAAATTTGGACTTTTGCAGCGCGTCGCGCACAACCTGTTCGAATTGCGCGCCAAGTTCTTCGAGCAGCTTCCAGCCATTGGTCCGCTCCAACTCGCGCAGTTGCGCCAGACCTGCCGCCATCGCCAGCGGATTGCCCGAGAGCGTGCCGGCCTGATAGACCGGCCCGTCTGGAGATAGTCGATCCATGATTTCCGCTCGTCCGCCAAACGCGCCGACCGGTAATCCGCCACCGATGACTTTGCCGAGCGCGGTCAGGTCGGGCTTAACCTTGTAGATTTCCTGGGCCCCCCCGCGCGCGACGCGGAATCCCGTCATCACTTCATCGAAAATCAAGAGTGCACCGTGTCTGGTGCATTCCTCGCGCAAGAGCGACAAGAAGCCTGACTGCGGAAAATAAAGGCCTGCGTTAGCCGGGATCGGTTCGAGAATGACGGCCGCAATTTCATTTTTGTTTTCACGAAACGCTTTTCGAACAAGATCGACGTCGTTAAACGGCAGCGAAATTGTCAGGTCGGTAAACGCTCGCGGCACACCGGCGCTGTCCGGCATTCCGTAGGTGAGCGCGCCACTCCCCGATCGCACGAGCAGTGCGTCGACATGTCCATGATAGCAACCGTCGAACTTGATGATTTTGTCGCGACCGGTAAACCCGCGCGCAAGACGGATGCACGACATCGCTGCTTCGGTGCCGCTGTTTACCATTCGCACTTTCTCGATCGACGAGACCCATTGGCAGATTAAATCCGCCATTTCTACTTCGAGCGGGTTCGGAATTCCGAAACTCAGACCGCGGGCGGCGGCTTCGCACACGGCATCGACCACTACTTTTGGGGCGTGCCCGAGAATGGCCGGGCCCCAGCTGCCCACGTAATCGACGTATTCGTTTCCATCGACATCCCAAATCTTCGAGCCCGCCGCGCGATCGACAAAAAAAGGCTCGCCGCCGACGTTGCGCAACGCGCGCACTGGCGAATTCACTCCGCCAGGAATGAGCTGGTGGGCGGCGCGAAATAATTCGGACGAACGAGAAGTCATGCAGCCAAGATAATCGTTAAATCGTTAAACCGCTAAATCGTCAAATCGCCGTCGCGCCAGATCTGCGCAAATTGACAGCGGCGGGACGCATTCGATAATTCCCCCTGCCGAAAATGCGGGCGGGGTAGCCAAGTGGTAAGGTCGCGGTCTGCAAAACCGCTATTCGCGGGTTCGATTCCCGCCCCCGCCTCTTTTCATAGGTAAAAACGCCAGAAATGAGCTGAAAAAGCGGCCTAGTCACAACAAAAGTCACAACAAGTTTGCCGACTTCAGGGGCGTTCAGGCTTGTCCGTTGAAGTCTCTCGCATAAGGTTCGAAGCGGAGGGACGGGGCGGGGATTCGCGCGCGGCGCGAGGCCGTTTCGCACATGACTGGTTGGGCCAGACGGAATTTTTTAGCAAAAAAGAGCCTGCGCGTTTATGAAGCCCACATCAGCAGACA
>WNGL01006190.1_pt1 | contig 14643 bp, 12 predicted proteins | sample 5400591 | NCBI WGS metagenome assembly WNGL01 (sample SAMN13153377, study PRJNA577476) | soil metagenome | isolation source: 80 cm soil or saprolite under Garry oak tree replicate 1 | place: USA:California | collected 2016-06-15
GAAGGCGACCCGACCTTCCCCGTCGACGTCCCGCTCCTGCGCCGGGCGATCGGGAACCTCATCTTGAACGCGGTCCGGCACAGCCCGAAGGGCGCGACGGTGGAGGTCACCATCCGGCGCCACGGCGCCGCGCTCGAGATCGACGTCGTGGACCGGGGCCCGGCGATCCGGCCGGAGGCGTGCGACGCGCTCTCCGACACCTTCTCGCCGGCCGAGCGCCCGAAGTCCGAGCGGCGGGCGAACGGACTCGGGCTCTTCCTCGCGAGGCTCGTCGCGGAGGCGCACGGCGGCGCCGTCTCCGTGCACGACGCGCCCGGCGGAGGCGCGCTCTTCAGGCTGCGCCTCGAGGCGGCCGCCCGACGAGAACGCGTTCCGGGCGACCGAACCGCCGTGGGGGGGTGAGCGGTGGTGCGCCGATCTCGCCCGAGGGTGCTTCACGTCGACGACGACCCGGGCGCGCGTCGGGCGGTCGAGCGCGTCCTCGGCGGAGCCGGGTTCTCGGTGGTGGGGGTCGGCGACGGGCCGGACGGGCTCGTCGTCGCGAGTCGGGGACGCTTCGCGCTCGTGGTGCTGGACGTGGACCTCCCCGGGATGTCCGGGTTCGAGGTGTGCGAACGCCTGCGCGCGGGCAGCGCCACCCGCGACGTTCCGGTGCTCCACCTGAGCGCCGCGCGGATCGACGTCTGCGATCGCGTCCGTGGGCTGGAGGCGGGGGCGGACGCCTATCTCGTCCAGCCCGTCGCGCCCGAAGAGCTCGTCGCGGTCGCGCGCGCGCTGGTGAGCCGGGGACCGCTCTCGCGCGGCCGGCGCGCCGGTGCGGTCGCGCGGAACGCCGCGGCAGCGATGCGCGACGAGGCGGTGAGAACCGCGATCCACCTGCTCCGGGTCCCGCTCTCCGCGATCGCGATCAACGCCTCGAGCCTCACCTTGTCCAGGACCGACCCCGTGTCGCGGGCCCGGGCGACCGCGATCACCGACGCGCACCTCGCGATCGAGCGGACCCTCGCGGCGCTCGCCGAGCTCGCCTACCTCGAGTCTCGGCGCGCGCTGCTGCCGCTCGAGGCGCGCGTGCCAGGGGATCTCGTCGCCGACGTGGCCCGCCGCCTCGGGGCCGCAGCGGAGGAGTGCGGGGTGACGGTCGCCGCAGAGGCCCCCGCGCTTCCTCCGCTCCGCTGCGATTCCCCGCGGCTCGAGCGCGCGCTCGAGACGTTCGCTCGCCACGCGGTCCAGGCCTCCGCTCGGGGTGGCGGCGTTCGCATCGAGGCTTCGGCGGTCGGCGCGATGACTCGCTTCTCGATTCACGGGCCGTTGCTCGCTGCCGGCGACGACCCGCTGCGGAACGAGGACTCGCTCTGGGCGGCGCGCCATCCGGGGAGCGACCCGCGCGCGGTCGAGGTCGCGCTCGCGCGCGCCGTCGTCGCGGCGCACCGCGGGCGAATCCGCCTCGACCCGGACGTCCCTGCGGTGCACCTGGAGGTGCCCACCGCGACGGGGTCAGAGCGAGGGTCGCCGTGAACACGCCGCACGGCGACCTCGGCGAGCAAGCGGTGGCGGCGGAGCGGCTCCTTCGGTGCGAGCAGCTCGCGCGCATGCTCCTGAACGGCGTCGCGGCGAGGACGTTCCTGCTCGACGAGGACGGCGGGATCGTCGATCTCAACGAGCCGGCTGCCGCGTCCTTCCGGTCGACTCGCGAGGACCTCATCGGCACGTCGCTCTTCGACAGGCTCCCGTCCGATCTCGCGCAGACCCGGCGCACCGCGATCGAGCAGTCGCTCCGCGAGATGGAGCCTCGCCGGTTCGTCGATCAGCGCGAAGGGGTCGTCCTGGAGACCGTGTGTCAACCGCTCCCGGTCGGCGCGGCCCCGAAGCGCTGCGTCGTCCTGACGTCCCTCGACGTCACCACGCGCAGGGAGGCGGAGCGGAAGCTCGAGCGCAGCGAGCGTCATCAGCGCGACATCATCGAGAACTTCTCGGACGCGTTTCTCCAGACCGACGCGGCGGGCCGCCTGACGATGGTGAACCGCGCCGCCGCGCGCCTGTTCGGCTACGAGTCGGCCGAGGAGGTGATCGGCTCGGGCACCGACCACCTCTGGGCGGACCTGGCGCGGAGGGACGCGCTGCGCGAGGAGATCTGGGACGGGTCGGGGCGGATCTTCGACTGGATCGAGCGCGGGGTGCGGAAGGACGGATCGTTCTTCTGGGGCTCGCTCAACGCGATCGCCGTTCGCGACGACGCCGGGCGCGTCGTCGGCACCGAGGTCGTCGTGCGGGAGGTCACCGAACGGGTCCGCACGCTCGAGAAGATCCGCGAGCGCGAGGCCCAGCTCCGCCGGATCATCGACAACATGCAGGACGCCTTCCTCCAGGCGGACCTCTCGGGCCGGCTCACGGTGGTGAGTCCGTCCGCCGCGAAGATGTACCGCTACGGGTCGGTCGAGGAGATGATCGGGCTCCCCGCGGAGACCCTCTACGCCGATCCGCAGCGGAGGGAGGAGTACCTCCGGGAGCTCCGCAGCAGCGGACACGTTCACGACTGGATCGGCGAGTGGAGGAGGTTCGACGGATCAACGTTCTGGGGGTCGATGAGTGGACAGCAGGTCCGGGACCGTGACGGCGGGATCGTGGGGTCGGAGGCCCTCGTTCGCGACATCACGGAGCGCAAGCTCGCCGAGGAGGAGCACCGCCGGATCCTGGCGTCTCTGGCGCAATCCGACCGGCTCGCCAGCATGGGCCAGCTCGCCGCCGGCGTCGCCCACGAGATCAACAACCCGCTCTCCTATGTCCTCTACAACCTGGAGAGCCTCGTCGCGGACTCCTCGCACCTCGCGCGCGCAGCCCGGGGGACGGCGCGCACGGACGCCGAGCCGGATCTGTCCGAGCGCCTCCGGAGCGCGCTCGAGGGGGCGCGCAAGATCAAGGAGATCGCGCGCGGGCTCAGCACCTTCTCGCGGGTCGACACGGAGCAGGTCGCGCTCGTGGACCTGGGAATCCCCATCGAGTCTGCGCTCGCGATCGCGTCCAACGAGATCCGGTACCGGGCGCGCGTGGACAAGGATCTCGACGCGGAGGCTCGCGTCCTCGGGAACGAGGGGAAGCTGTCTCAGGTCTTCCTGAACCTCCTCATCAACGCTGCCCACGCGATCCAGGAGGGCGCGGTCGAGGGCAACCAGATCCTCGTGCGCACGTGGCGGGACGGGGAGCGCGTGCTCGCCGAGATCCGGGACACCGGCTGCGGGATCCCTCCACAGAACCTGCAGCGCATCTTCGAGCCGTTCTTCACCACCAAGCCGGTGGGGGTCGGGTCCGGCCTGGGGCTCAGCATCGTACGGAACATCGTCACCGGGCACGGCGGGACGGTCGAGGTGACGAGCGAGGTCGGAGAGGGGACCTGCTTCGTCGTCAGCCTCCCCGCCGCGACGGCTGCGCCGACCGTGGACGAGCCGAGGCCGCCACCCGCCGCGGGAGTCTCGGTGCGAGGCCGGGTGCTGGTCGTGGACGACGAGGCGTTCGTCCGTTACGCGCTGCGGCGGATCCTTCGCACGCACGAGGTCGTCGAGGCCGACGGGGGAGCCCAGGCGTGCCAGCTGCTCTCGGAGGACGCGCAGTTCGACGTGATCCTGTGCGACCTGATGATGCCGAACATGTCGGGCGCCGACTTCCACCGGTGGCTCATCGAGCATCGGCCGGACCTCGCCCCGAGGGTCCTCTTCGTGACGGGGGGCGCGTTCACCCCGGGGGCTCGCACGTACCTGGAGCAGATCGACAACCTCAGGATCGAAAAGCCGTTCGATTCCGGGAACCTGCAGCGGGTCGTCGCGGAGCGGATCCGGGCGGCGCGGGCCGGTCGAGCGTGATCGCACGCGGGCCCCTCCTCCGATGGGTTCTCCAGGGGGGACGGCCGTGCCAGAATCCGCCCCCATGCGCCTCGCCGTCCTCGCCATCCTCCTCTGTGTCGCCGCCCCCGCCTCCGCCGACGAGGAGATCGGGGTGGGGCTGCCCGCGCCGTCCTTCTCGCTCAAGACCCTGAACCCGGAGGCCTCCGGCACCGGCTGGGTGGCCCTCGACAAGTTCGTCGGCGACGAGCCGGAGGACGCGAGCGCCAAGGCCGTCCTCCTCACCTTCTTCGCGTCGTGGTGCGAGCCCTGCAAGAAGGAGATGCCCTTCCTCGTCCAGCTCGACCAGATGTACCGGGGCCAGGGCCTGCGTGTGCTCGGCGTCTGCATCGACAAGGAGGACGCGGGCGTCGAGGCGGCGAAGAAGCTCGTTGCCGAGCGCAAGGTGACCTACCCGGTGCTCGCCGACCGCTGGAACTTCCTCGCGCGCCGCTACCTCGGCGAGCAGGCGCCGCTGCCGTCGGTATTCCTCATCAAGAAGGACGGCGTCATCGCGAAGATCGAGCGCGGCTACAAGCAGGACGCGTCCGGGTTCCTCCTCGCGGAGGTGCAGGACGTGCTCGGCGTGGCGCGCACCGTCCCGAAGCAGGCCGCCGCGACGGCGCCGGCCTCGCAGAAGCCCGCGAAGGCGGCGGCGGGCAAGTGAAGCGGCGGCGCTGGCTCGTCGCGCTCGCGTGGGCCGCGACGTCCGCGGCTGCCGAACCCCTCTCCCCGGCCCTCTCCCCCGCCGGGGGAGAGGGAGCGAAGGCCGGACCTGCCCGGCTCCGCCTCGGGCTCGACCGGCTCCGCACCGCCGGCGTCGAGAAGGTGTACTCGGAGGCGGTCGATCAGCGGGTGTGCGCCGCGATCGCGGAGCGCGCGAGGGACGCCGAGGTCGTCTGTCCGGCGGACGTCGAGGCGGCGACGCTCCTCGCGAAGGACGCGATGGTGTTCGGCGAGTGCCAGGCCGACGACTGCCTGAAGCGGGTCGAGGCGGTGCGCGCCGCCGACGTGCGCGTGACGGGCGCCCTCGAGCGGAAGGACGGGGCGGTCGTGCTCTCGCTCCGGCTCGCGCGCCCGGGCCAGCCCGCCGCGGAGGCCGCCGGGAAGCTGCCGGAGGACCTCGACGGGATGGCCGAGCGCGTGCCCGGGATCGTGAAGAAGCTCCTTCCGTGATCCGGATCGTCGTCGTCGCCGGGCCGACCGCCTCGGGGAAGAGCGCGCTCGCGCTCGACCTCGCCCGGCGACTGGGCGGCGAGCTCGTGAACGCCGACTCGCAGCAGGTCTACCGCGGGCTCGACGTCGGGACCGCGAAGCCGACCGCCGCCGAGCGCGCCGCAGTACCGCACCACCTCCTCGACCTCGTCGAGCCGGGGGCGGGGATGGACGCGGCCCGGTTCGTCGCCCTCGCCGACGCAGCCATCGCGGAGATCGCCGCGCGCGGGAAGCTCCCGATCGTGGTCGGCGGCACCGGGCTCTACCTCCGCGCGCTCCTCCATGGCGTCGTCGAGGCGCCCGGCCGCGACCCCGCCCTCCGCGCGCGGCTCGAGGTGGAGGCCGCCCGGCTCGGCCGGCCGGCGCTCCACGCGCGCCTCGCCGCGCTCGATCCCGCTTCCGCCGCGCGGATCCGGCCGAACGACCTCGTCCGGATCGTCCGCGCGCTCGAGATCGCCGCGGGGGGCCGGCTCCCCTCCGAGCTCCACGCGGCGCACGCGTTCCGCGAGGACCGCTACGACGCGGCGCTCGTCGCGCTCGATCCGCCCCGCGCCGAGCTGCACGCGCGCATCGACGCGCGGGTGCGCGAGATGTTCGGGGGCGGGCTCCTCGACGAGGCGCGCGCGCTCCTCGCCCGCGCCGACGGCGCGCTCCCCGCGAAGCTGCCGCTCGCGTATGCGGAGGCGGTCGCGGTCGTCCGCGGCGAGCTCGACCTCGAGGAGGCGATCCGCCTCGTGCAGACGGCGCACCGGCGCTATGCGCGCCGGCAGATCGTCTGGCTGCGGTCCGAGCGCGGGGTCGAGTGGCTCCAGCCGCCGATCGACGTCGAGGCGCTGGCGCACCGCGTCGAGAAGCGCTGATCCATGGGCTTCGCCGCGCTGCGGGAAGGTGCGTTCCCACGGTCGGCGTGCTAGAAGGCCGACCGTGGCCAAGCAATCGTTCGCCCTCGAGTTCGAGCGCCCGCTCCTCGCGCTCGAGTCCAAGATCGCCGAGCTGAAGGACCTCTCCGGCGGCGCCAAGGTCGACTTCTCCGACGAGATCGTGAAGCTGGAGCGGAAGGCGAAGAAGCTCCAGGCGGAGATCTTCAGCGAGCTGACGCCCTGGCAGATCGTCCAGCTCGCGCGCCATCCGCAGCGGCCCTACACGCTCGACTACATCTCGCGCCTCTTCACCGACCTGTTCGAGATCGAGGGCGACCGCCGCTTCGCCGCGGACCGCGCCATCGTCGGCGGGTTCGCCCGCTTCGACGGCGAGCCGGTCCTGGTGCTCGGCCACCAGAAGGGCCGGGGCACGAAGGACAACATGCTCCGGAACTTCGGGATGCCACGCCCCGAGGGCTACCGGAAGGCGCGCCGGCTCTTCGACCTCGCGGACCGGTTCAGGCTCCCGGTCATCATCTTCATCGACACGCCGGGCGCGTACCCGGGCATCGGCGCCGAGGAGCGCGGGCAGGCCGAGGCGATCGCGACGAACCTCGAGGTGATGTCCTCGCTCAAGGTCCCGACGATCTCGATCGTGATCGGCGAGGGGGCCTCCGGCGGCGCGCTCGGGCTCGGCGTGACGAGCCGGATCCTGATGCTCCAGTACGCCTGGTACAACGTCATCTCACCGGAGAGCTGCTCCTCGATCCTCTACCGCGATCCGGGGCAGGGGAAGAAGTCGGCGGAGGCGTTGAAGCTCACCGCGAAGGACCTCTCCGGCTTCGGCATCGCGGACGAGATCATCCCGGAGCCCGCCGGCGGCGCGCACCGCGACCCCGACGCGGTCGCGAAGAGCGTCGGGGACGCGATCCGGCGCCACCTCGCCGAGCTCGAGAAGCTCACGCCCGAGCAGCTCGTCGTCGATCGCTACAAGAAGTACCGGGTGATGGGCGTCTTCACCGCCGAGGAGTGACAGGGCCGCCCCGATGACGCGCCCGTTCATCGTCGCCATCGACGGTCCGGCGGGCGCGGGCAAGTCCACCGCCTCGCGGCTCGTCGCGGCCCGGCTCGGGTTCGCGATGGTGGACACCGGCGCCATCTACCGCGTGATGGCGCTCGCGGCGACGCGGGCCGGGATCGCGCTCGACGACGACCCGCGGCTCGCGGCGCTCCTGCCCTCGGTCGAGATCCGCTTCGCCCCGCCCGCCGCGCCGGGCGACGGGCAGCGCGTCCTCCTCGGGAAGGAGGACGTCTCGGCCGAGATCCGCACCCCCGCGATGTCGCTCGGCGCGAGCAAGGTCTCCGGCCGGGCGGTGGTGCGCGCCGGGCTCCTCGACCTCCAGCGCCGGCTCGCCCTCCAGAGCGGGAACGGGGGCGCGGTGCTCGAGGGGCGCGACATCGGGACGGTGGTGTTCCCCGACGCCGACGCGAAGTTCTTCCTCACCGCCTCGCCCGAGTGTCGCGCGCGGCGCCGCCACGCGGAGCTGCAGGAAAAGGGCGATCCCGCGACGCTCGACGAGGTGCTCGCCGATCAGCTGCGCCGCGATCGCCAGGACTCGGAGCGCGCGGTCGCGCCGCTCAGGCCGGCGGCGGACGCGCTCGTGGTGGACACCTCCGGCGTGCCGCTGCCGGAGGTCGTGGACCGGCTCGTCGCCGCCGTCGCCGCCCGCCGCGCCGGAGGGAGGAGCTGACGGTGGACGCCGGGCGCCCCTACGGCCCCAGGGAGTGCGGGAGCTGCCGGCTGTGGCGGCCGATCCTCGAGGACGACCGAGGCCCCATCGGCCCCTGCCGCCTCGGCGTGCGCACCGGCGACTTCCCCGGCTCCGCACCCGCCTGCGAGCGCCACCTCTCGCGCGACGCCGCCGTCCCCTCCGCCGCGCCGTACATCCCCGCCCGCCGCCGCGTCCCGCGCCCGGCGGGCCCGCTCGTGCATCGCGCCGCCGCTGCGGCGGCCGAGCTCGCGCCGCCCACCCCGCTTCCCGAGGAGCTGACCGACATGACCCGCGAGGAGTTCGCGCAGGCGATCCGCGAGGCGCTGGCCGAGGAGCAGGCCGAGATCCGGCTCGCGCCGAAGTGGGAGGGAGGCTCGATCGTGCTGAAGCCCGGCGATCCCGGGACGGCGCCGAAGGAGGTCCCCCTCGACGCCCTCTTCCACAAGATCGTGATGATCCGCGACCGGCTCCGCGTGCTCGAGCAGAGGATCAACGCGCACGAGAAGCTGACCGACGCGGAGAAGATCGAGATGCAGCAGTACGTGACCCGCTGCTACGGCTCGCTCACCACGTTCAACATCCTCTTCCGGGACGAGCAGGACCGCTTCGTCGGCGAGAAGATCTGATGGGGGAGCCATGGCGAGCGCAGGCGGAGCCGGATGAGGCGCTGCGGAGCGAGTGTCCCCCCGCTAATATGGAGCCGCCATGCAGGTGAAGATCGCCAGGACCGCAGGCTTCTGCTGGGGCGTCCGCCGGACCGTCGACAAGGTCATGGAGGTCGCAGACCAGAAGCGCGGCCTGGTCGTCACGCTCGGCCCGATCATCCACAACCCGCAGGCCGTCGCCCGCTTCCGCGAGAAGGGCGTCGGGACCGTGAACGAGGTCGGCGAGGTCGGGGACGGCACGACGGTGGTCGTCCGCACCCACGGCGCGGTTCGGGAGGAACTCGAGGCCGCCGAGCAGCGCCGGCTCGAGGTGGTGGACGGCACCTGCCCGTACGTGAAGTACCCGCAGGCCATGGCGAAGGAGCTCTCGGAGGAGGGGTACCACGTCGTCATCGTCGGCGACGCGAACCACGCCGAGATCAAGGGCGTCGTCTCATACGCGAACGGCCCCTGCACCGTGGTGAAGCCGGGTGAGCCGATCCCCGAGATCCAGGGGAAGAAGGTCGCCGTGATCGCGCAGACCACCTGCATCGGCGCCGACTTCGCCCGGGTCGTCGCCGCGCTCGCCCTCCGCCACAAGGAGGTCCGCGCGGTGAACACGATCTGCAACGACACCGAGGAGCGCCAGGACGACGCCCGCGCGCTCGCCCGCGAGGTGGACGCGGTCGTGGTGGTGGGCGGGAAAAACAGCGCGAACACCCGGCACCTCGCCGAGATCTGCCGCGAGATCCAGCCGCGGACGTGGCACGTCGAGACCGAGGCCGAGCTGGAGCCCGGGTGGTTCGCCGACTGCCGCGCGGTCGGCCTCTCGGCCGGCGCGTCGACGCCCGACTGGATCGTCGAGGGCGTCGCCGACTGGCTGCGCCGTCTCTAGGGCCCCGGCCGGTCCGGGGTGGCCCCCCGCGTCCCGGAGAAGCCCCCCGCCGCGCCTTGACGCTGTGATTCCCGGCGTGTAGGTTCCGCACTTCCGAAAGTCCGGGGTGTTCCCGGGCGCTCCGCCGACCTCGTTCCCCGGGCCGGTCGCGAAGGAAACGAACAGGGGGTCATTGCGGTCTCGCGCACGGCCCAGACGATTTCCCGCCTGCCGGCGCGTCCCACAGAAGGCTGGTACCCAGCACACATGGAGAATCTCACTCCCCGTACGCCCGAAGCCGAGATCGAGGATTTCGCCACCCTGTTCGAGCAGAGCCAGAAGACCGGCGGCCCGATCGAGGAAGGCAAGGTCGTCAGCGGCACCGTGATCCAGCTGACGAAGGACTACGCGGTCGTCGACATCGGCTACAAGTCCGAGGGCCAGGTCGCGATCGCCGAGTTCTCCTCCGTCCCGGGCGCCGCGCCCGCGGTGAAGGTCGGCGACAAGGTCGAGGTGCTCGTCGAGTCCCGTGAAAACGACACGGGCATGGTCGTCCTCTCCAAGGAGAAGGCCGACAAGATGCGCATCTGGGACGAGATCTCCGCCGCGTGCGAGCGCGACGAGCTCGTCGAAGGCATGATCGTCGGCCGCGTGAAGGGCGGCCTCTCCGTCGACATCGGCGTGAAGGCGTTCCTCCCCGGCTCGCAGGTGGACATCCGGCCGGTCCGGAACCTCGACAAGATGATCGGCGAGAAGTTCAAGTTCAAGGTCATCAAGTTCAACAAGAAGCGGGGCAACATCGTCCTGTCCCGCCGGGTCCTCCTCGAGAAGGAGCGCGAGGAGCTGAAGAAGGAGACCCTGAAGAACCTGAAGGAGGGCGCGATCCTCAAGGGCGTGGTGAAGAACCTCACCGACTACGGCGCCTTCATCGACCTCGGCGGCATCGACGGCCTGCTCCACGTGACCGACATGTCCTGGGGCCGGATCGGCCACCCCTCCGAGATGTTCGAGGTCGGGCAGGAGGTCCGCGTCGTCGTCCTCAAGTTCGACCCCGCCTCCGAACGCGTCAGCCTGGGCCTCAAGCAGATCCAGGAGGACCCGTGGCACCGCGCCGACGAGAAGTATCCGGTCGGCTCGCGCGTGAAGGGCAAGGTCGTCTCGCTCACCGACTACGGCGCGTTCATCGAGCTCGAGCAGGGCGTCGAGGGCCTCGTCCACGTCTCCGAGATGAGCTGGACGAAGCGGGTGAAGCACCCGTCGAAGCTCGTCGAGGTCGCTCAGCAGGTCGAGGCGGTCGTCCTCGACATCGACCCGAAGGCGAAGCGGATCAGCCTCGGCATGAAGCAGATCGAGGCGAACCCCTGGACGCTGCTCGAGGACAAGTACCCGATCGGCTCCGTCATCCGCGGCGAGGTCCGCAACGTCACCGACTTCGGCATCTTCGTCGGCGTCGAGGAGGGCATCGACGGCCTCGTGCACGTGTCCGACGTCTCCTGGACCGAGCGGATCAAGCACCCGGGCGAGAAGTTCAAGAAGGGTGACGTGGTCGAGGCGGCGGTGCTCAACATCGACGTCGAGAACGAGCGCTTCAGCCTCGGCATCAAGCAGATCCAGCCGGATCCCTGGACGACGCTCGCCGAGCGCCACCCGGTCGGCTCGCGCGTGAAGGGCAAGGTCACGAAGGTCACCGACTTCGGCGCCTTCGTCGAGATCGAGCCCGGTATCGAGGGGCTCGTCCACGTGTCCGAGATGAAGGACGAGCGCGTCGAGAACCCGCGCGACGTGGTGCAGGAGGGCCAGGAGGTCGACATCAAGGTGATCGACATGGACCTCCAGGAGCGGAAGATCGCGCTCTCGATCAAGGCCCTCAACCGCGACGGCGGCGAGGACGACTACCGCGAGTACCTCCGCCGCCAGGGCGACGGGCGCGCGCGGCTGGGCGACCTCATGGAGAAGTTCAACCGCCGCAAGTGAGGTTTCGGCGCACGATCCGCGGCCTGCGGCGGGCGTGCTCGCTCCTTGGGCTTTGCGGCGTACGGAAGCAGTACGCCTCAGCCCGCGTCGCTGCGCTAGCCCGCCTCGGCTCGCGCCTCGTTTCACGGGAAGAGCGGCCTCCGGGCCGCTCTTTCCATTCCGGGGGTCGCTCGGCGAGCGCAGGCAGAGCCGGATGAGGCTCTGCCGGAGCGAGCGGGGGGATCGGGGGGGCGCGAGCCGAGCGAATGCGAGGCGAGTGTCCCCCCGTTCTGATTGCCGGGGGGGCCCCCGCGTGGTTACCTCAGCGCACCATGGACCCCCACGATCCGAACGAGCCGTTGCCCACGATCCCGGCCGGCGAGGCGTCGCAGCCCGCCGCGCCCGCGCCCGGCTCGGCGCCGCCGCCCCCGCTGACGCAGGCGCCGCCGCCCGCGTGGGGCGCCGCGCCGCAGTGGGGTCCGCCGCCCTGGGGCTGGCAGCCGCCCATGGTCCCGCCGCCCCCGGCGCCGCGCCGCGACCGGCTCGCGCTCGGCGTGGTCGCGTTCATCTTCGGCGGCCTCTTCCTCGTGTTCTTCGGGTTCCTGCTCCTCGCCTACACCGTGGTGAAGGGCGAGTCGCCCCGCCTCGCGGCCGGGCCGCGGATCGGCGTCCTCGCCATCAAGGGGGGGATCGGGATGGGCGACGGCGGCGCCGACGCCGAGTCGGTGATGAAGCACGCGAAGCGGTTCGCGTCGGACGACTCCATCAAGGCGGTCGTGGTCCGGATCGACTCGCCCGGCGGCTCGGTGGGCCCGAGCCAGGAGATCCACGACGAGGTGAAGCGGCTCGCCGAGAAGAAGACGGTCGTCTGCTCGCTCGGGAACGTCGCCGCGTCCGGCGGGTACTACATCGCGGTCGCGTGCCCGAAGATCTTCGCGGCGCCGGGGACGCTCACGGGCTCCATCGGCGTCGTCTCGCAGTTCGTCAACGTGAAGGGGCTCGCGCAGCGGTTCGACGTGAAGCTCGAGACCGTGAAGAGCGGCAAGCTCAAGGACGCGGGGAACCCGTTCCGCGACATGACGCCGGAGGACCGCGCCTACTGGCAGTCCCTCATCGACCGCGTGTACCAGCAGTTCCTCGCGGCGGTGGCGGACGGGCGCGACCTCGAGGAGGACGAGGTCCGGAAGATCGCGGACGGCCGCGTCCTCACCGGCGCGGACGCGAAGGAGCTCGGGCTCGTGGACGAGCTCGGGAACTTCTACGACGCGGTCGAGGCCGCGAAGACGGACGCGAAGCTCACCGGCGAGCCGCACCTCGTCTACCCGCCGGACGATCGCGCCCGGTTCCTCGAGGAGATCCTCGGCGGCGCGGCGGGCGCCGTCGCCGACGCGGTGCACGCCCGGATCGCGAAGGACGTTCGCGCCGCGCAGGAGCCCGGGCTCTACTTCCTCGCGCGCTGAGGTACCGGAGGGACGACGAAATGCAGAAGCCGCTCTGGGCGCCGTGGCGGATCGAGTACATCCTCGGCGAGAAGCCGAAGGGCTGCATCTTCTGCGACTTCCCCGCCGCGCCGGAGGCGGAGGACCGGAAGAACCTCGTCGTCCACCGGTCCGCGCGCTCCTTCACCTGCCTGAACCGCTACCCGTACAACTCCGGGCACCTGATGGTGATCCCGCGCGCCCACCTCGCGGATCCAGGCGCGCTCGCCGCCGAGGACTGGGCCGACCTCGGCGACGAGCTCCGCCGGGCCGCCGCGGTGCTGCGCGCGGTCTATCGCCCGGAGGGGCTCAACCTCGGCATGAACCTCGGCCGGTCGGCGGGGGCGGGGATCGACGACCACCTCCACTGGCACGTCGTCCCGCGCTGGGTCGGGGACAACAACTTCATGCCGGTGCTCGCGGACCAGCGCGTCGTCGTCGAGGCCCTCGACGCCGCCTGGGAGCGGATCCACGCCGGGTTCGCCGCCCTCCCGTGACCACGCTCTGGGTCGCCCTCGCCGCCGGCTCCTTCCTCGCGTTCGCCGGGGTGCTCGTCGTCGACCGCCGGCGGCGGCGCGACGAGACGCAGAAGGTGCTGAAGGGCGTTCGCTCCGTCATCTCCGGCGATCGCGACGCCGCCATCGAGGCGCTCTCGGACGCGGCGCGGCTCGGCACGCCGGAGGCGGTCGACACCTACCTGGCGCTCGGCGCGTTCTTCCGGCGCGAGGGCGACCTCGCCCGCGCGATCCGGCTCCACCGGAACATGCTCCTCGGGCCCGCCCTCGATCCGTCGCGCCGCCCGGAGGTGCAGCGCGAGCTCGCCGAGGACTACCGGCGGAGCGGCATGCTCACCGAGGCGGCGGACCTCTTCGTCCGGCTCTCGCCCACCGACCCGTTCGCGGCGGCAGGCCTGCGGGACGTCCGCTTCGAGCAAGGCGATCTCGCCGGCGCCGTCGAGGTGCAGCGCCGTCTCGGCGGGGGCACGCCGGATCCGGTGCTCGCGCACCTCCTCGCCGCGTGGTCGCGCGACCTCGCGACCGACCCACGGCGCCCCGCAGCGCTCGCCCGGGAGGCACTCGAGGCGGACCCGTCGAGCGCGGACGCGCACCTCGCCGACGCGGAGGCTCGGGCCGGGGCAGGGGACGTCGCCGGTGCGCTCGGGGCGGCGGGGCGTGCGCTCGACGCGGACCCGCGCGCGGCGGTGCTCGCGTGGCCCTCGCTCCAGCGGGTCGCGGATGGGGCCGCCGTCGAGGCGTTCGTCAGGGCGCGGGTGGCCGCGCGCCCGGAGGACGCGGCGCTCCGGCTCCTGGGCGCGCGGGCGCTCGTGCGCCTCGGCCGCCGGGACGAGGCGCTCGAGGGGGCGCGCGCGGCGCTCGAGCTCGACCGCACCGGCGAGGTGACCGTCGCGATGCGCGAGCTGCTCCGGGAGGCCGCGGCGCCGGGCCCGGAGGACCTCGCCGCGCGGCACGAGCTGCTCGTCGCGGCGAAGCGGGCCGCCGCCTCAACCGAGCAGCGCGGCCAGCGCCTCGACCGGGGCGGGCTTCGCGAGGTGGGCGTCGAACCCCGCCTCGCGCGAGCGCTCGCGGTCCTCCGGACTCGCGTACCCGCTCAGCGCGATGAGCCGGGTCGAGCGGAGCGCCTCGTCCCCCCTCACCGTGCGCGCCACCTGGTAGCCGTCCACGTCCGGCAGCCCGAGGTCGCAGACCACGACGTCGGGGGCGGTCTCGTGCGCGGCCGCGATCCCGCTCGCCCCGTCGAGGGCGACCTGCACCGCGTACCCGAGGACCTCGAGCACGTCCGCGAGCGAGCGGGCCGCGTCCACGTTGTCCTCGATGACGAGGACGCGGCGGCCCGGGCGGCGCGCGGCGCACGCGGCGGCCTCCGTGCCGGGCGACGTCCCCGGCGTCCGCGCATCCTCGACTCCCGGCGCGAGCGGCAACTCGACCGTGAAGACCGCCCCCTTCTCGGCCCCCTC